>VFQN01000116.1_pt1 | contig 172362 bp, 181 predicted proteins | sample 3512371 | NCBI WGS metagenome assembly VFQN01 (sample SAMN10412370, study PRJNA504923) | tailings metagenome | isolation source: Replicate 2 from Balatoc abandoned mine | place: Philippines: Itogon, Benguet | collected 2017-08-28
CGCAAAAATCATCATTCGTCTGCATACATCATGAAACGCAATTCGCTATCCCCGCCGCCGAAACCTGTGGTTCAGCACATCGGCCAAACCATCACCCGCACCCCTGCTGCAACGTGACTGGATGCCCGCCTCCGCGGGCATGACGTTTGTGGGAACGGGATGCGCTCTCAACTGGCGTCACTCCCGCGGAGGCGGGAGTCCAGGACACCGCGCAACGAAGGTGCCCGCGCTGCTGTCGTGACAACGGCTCAGCGCTTGCCGAGCGTGCGCAGCTCCTCGTCGTCGACGGCGCGCGCCTCGTCGGAGATCATGATGGGCACGCCGTCACGGATGGGAAAAGCAAGGCGCGCCGCCCGGCTCACCAGCTCCTGCTTGGCCTCGTTGTAGAAAAGCGGCGTCTTCGTCACCGGGCAGACGAGAATTTCCAGCAACCGCGGATCGGGCCGTGCGGCACGGGCAGTCGTATCCTGCGGCTCGTTCATCGCTTTGCCTGCCAGATTCTACTGCAGCGTCCCCGACCCGCCGGCGCCCACGGCCGCAAGCTCCATCTCGGACAGTGCCACCAGCATTTCCGCGCGCGCTTTCAGCGTCTCGGCCTCCAGCAGCGCCTGTTTTTCCTCCGGCCCGTAAGGGCTGGCGAGGGAGAGCGAGTTGACCAGCGTCTCCGAGGAGGAGCGCGCCACCGCCGACCAGTCCGCCTTCAGATTGCGCGCGGCAAGATAAGCTTTCAGCGCCTTGAGCAAGGTTTCGCGGTCGACCTCGTCCTCGCCGGCGCCCGCTTCCAGATCGCCGCCGAAGCGGCCGTAGTCGACGGTGCACACGCGATAGGGCTTGCCCGACGTCTCCTCTCCGGCCACCGTGAAACGCGAGACGCCGGTGAGCGTGACGGCAAAGCGGCCGTCCTCCAGCTCCTCGTAGGCCGTCACCCGGCCCGCACAGCCGACGCGCCTCAAGCGGGCATCGTGCGCAATGAACCCCTCCTGCTCGGGGCCTTCCGGCTGCACCATGCCGAGCACGCGCGCGCCCGCCATCACGTCCTCGATCATCTCCAGGTAGCGCGGCTCGAAGATGTTGAGCGGCAGCGTCGCACGCGGCAGCAGGATCGCGCGCGGCAACGGGAACACGGGAATGCGCTGCGGCAGGTCCGCGGGCTTGCGATAGCGCTCAGACAGGGTTGGCAACGCCCTCGCAGCTCCTCAAGAGAACAGGATCGAGGACAGCTTGCGGCGGCCCGCCAGCGTCGCGGGGTCCTTGGGGCCCCACGCGTCGAACAACTGCACGAGCTGCTTCCTCGCCGCCTCCTCGTTCCACTTGCGGTCGCGCCTGAAGCTCTCCAGCAGCTGGTCGGCAGCCTCGTCCTTCTGTCCGGCCGCGGCCAGCGCCATGGCGTAGTCGATGCGCGCCTGGTGGTTGGCCGGCTCGGCCTCCACCGTCGCCTTGAGCTTGCCGGCATCGCCCGCCTTGCCGGCGAGCTTGGCCAGATCGAGCGCGGCGCGCACGCTGGCGACGGGGCCCGACTCGCGCTTGTCCGGCGGCACCAGGGCGAGCGTCTGCTCCGCGCGCGCGACGTCGCCGCTCTTGAGATAGCAGCGCGCGAGCCCGGCGAGGCCCGCAACGTTCTGCGGCTCCTCCTGCAGCACGGCCGCGTAGATGTCTGCGGCGCCCTGCAGGTCGCCTGCTTCAAGCGCCTCGTCGCCGGCCTTCAGCGCCTCCGCCGTATCCACCGCCGCCTCCTCGCCGAGCAGGCGCTCGACGAAGGCCTTCACCGCGCTCTCGGGCTGCGCGCCCTGGAAGCCGTCGAGCGGCCGGCCGTCGCGAAACGCATACACGGTCGGGATCGACTGGATGCGCAGCTGGCTGGCGATGGTCTGGTTCTCGTCGATGTTGATCTTGACCATCCGCACCTTGCCGTTGTGCGAGCGGACCACCTTCTCCAGGATCGGCGTCAGCTGCTTGCACGGCCCGCACCACGGCGCCCAGAAGTCGACCAGCACCGGCACCGTGCGCGAGGCCTCCAGCACGTCCTTGGCGAAGGTCGCGATCGTCGTATCCTTGATGATGTCGGCCGCCGCCGCGCCGCCGCCATTGCCAATGTTCAAGTCCATCTCGGTCTCCAGCCCGGTCGTGCGGGCGCTCATCGGTCTTGTGCTGTCGTCGTCGCAACGGCGATCACGCGCGGCTCGTGTCCGCAGGCGCGGATGAAAGCCGCGAGGTCGTCGCGCTTGATGTTGGTGCTGGCGGTATTCTCCAGCGGATGAAAGTTCAGCGTCTCGTGGCGCATCATATCGGCATCGAGGATGACCGTCACCCGGCGGCCGCTGTCGTTGATGAGCGAGAACGGCGTCACCGAGCCCGGCGGCACGCCCAGAACCTCCATCAGCAGGTCCGGCTTGCCGAAGCTCAGGCGGTCGCAGCCCAGCACCCGGTGCAGCGACTTGAGGTCGATATGTGCATGGCCCAGCGCCACCACAAGGAACAGCGCGCCCTTCTTGTCCTTCAGGAACAGGTTCTTGGTGTGCCCGCCCGGCAGCTCGCGCTCGAGCCGCGAACTCTCGGCCACCGTGAACACCGCTTCGTGCTCGAGGGTGTGCGTGGCGATGCCAAGCGCGGCAAGGCGGGCAAACAAATCCTGGCGGGTGGCGGGCACGGGACCGCTTTTGGCTCCGGATCGGGGGCTGGAGCCGCCCTTATAGCGCCCAAATTCCGGCTTGGCTAAGCCGCCCATCGCGCCGCACGGCGGCGGCCGCCGGCGCGGTTGCAAAGCGCCCCTCTTTGCTGCATAAGACCGGCCTTATCCCAGGACGCGGGTGTAGCTCAGGGGTAGAGCATCACGTTGCCAACGTGAGGGTCGAGGGTTCAAATCCCTTCGCCCGCTCCAATCACTTCCAAACATTCCCAGCGATTACAGGGACCTATTGTATTTTGTAGGTTCTCGAACAGCTTGTGATCACATTGTCTCTACCGGCGCACTATCCGCCAAGAAACGAAAGCTGTTCGGTCACGCGACCCGGAACGATCTCGATGACGTCGGCGCGCACTACGCCCTCGGCAACGAACGGATCAGCGACCACGCGGGATTCGAGCGCTGCGCGCGTCGCACCTCTTGCGACAACGACCCCGCCAGATTTGTCAGCGAGAGTGCCGCTGAGAAGGAAAACGCCGTCATTGAAACCTTGGTCAAGCCAGGCTTTGTGACTTGCCATCAATGCGCTCGCCTTGCCCTGATCCAAGAACTTGAGAATGACGATGAACATGAAGGTACTGCCCTCCTGATTGCGGTGATCACTTTGGCCGACGCTGGCGCACACCCAGTGCCGCCATTCTCGATTTCGCTTCCTTCACACGCGCGCCCAACCAATCGTGTATTTCGGCGACCTCGGCATCGATGAATGCTCTGTCGCGGAACGCGTTGGCGAGCGTTGCAATGCCTTGGCTCCGAGCCAGCAGGCGTAGTGCATATTGATCCGAACTTGGGCCGCAACCGAGCTGCGCGAACTGCCGCCGCAGCCACTCCCTGAACAGCGTGAACAAAGCGACTGCACTAGGCAGTGCCCTGTGGTCGAGCTTTGCCAACTCGGCCGCGAGCGTACCGACTGGGCAACCGAACTTCTGAATCTTCTCACAGTTGGCGTGAAGGATCTCGATAAACGACGCAATGCGCGCTTCCGGTGTCTCTCCGGCAATTTCCCACCCGTCCAACATCGCGCGCGTCGCAGCGATCCGCCTTTCGATGACGGCATCGAGGATGTCATCTTTGGTCTTGAAGTGATGGTAGAAGTTTCCGCGCGATATCTTCACCGCCGCCGCAATGTCGGCAAAGGATGTGTGATCGAAGCCGTTCTCGTAGAATATCCGATCGGCAGCCTCGACGATGTGCCCACGTGTCGACGCCTCTGCCATCATAAACTCCTGGTCCCCTTGCCCTGCGGTCGCGGTGAGCCCCGTCGCGACACCGCGCCATGGGCGGCATAGTCCGCGTAGCCGGTCTCGTTACCGCCATAGAACTTCGATGCGTCGAGTTCGGCGAGAGGCAGTCCCGCGCTAAGAACTAGGACACTTGTCCTATTTTGTCAATGTCCAGCTGCTCACTCGGAGCCAGGGCGCTGCAAAAGCTCGCCAATGCGTTCCACGACAGAGCGACATGAAAAGCCTCGCGACCTGTTGCTTCTCGTGGTTTCTGCAGGTCCGAGCGCACCGGCACATGGCATCTCGACTGTCATGACCGCGCTCCAAATGCTCAAGGATGCACTGCGCCCTCCCAAACCCAAGAACGCTTCGACATCAGAGCGCGCACGCGAACGCGGCTCGCACGGTGCGTCAACGCAAGATCGCTTGTGCTTCTGACTCAACGACTCCTCATCAGCGCTCCGATCATTAGGATGTAAGCGGACGACAATATTCGCGCGACAGTCAAAGCAGTTAGAGACCGGGTGCGTGATTAGTGTCACACGCCAGTCGCAAACGTGTCGCGCGCCAGCTTAGGTTGCTTGCCTGTGTAGAACTGCGCGACTAGCTTTCTCCTCACGAGCCCCGTGCCAGGAAGAATTTCGGCACGCCGCTCACCTCCGGCGGCAACGACCGCTGCGGAGGCTTTTCAAGAAAATCACTGCTCGGACTGTTGTTCGCTTCGGCGCGGCAACGTCCGAGCCAGCGTGCAGCACACGCGCGAAGGCCACTTCGCGCGCAGGGGAGGAGTTTGCGCAGCGGCGGCGCGGGGGCGTCCAAGCCGGAACAAAAAAATCGTCCACTCGCAGCGGGAGACTTGTGAGTATGTCGAACGTACTGAACAGGCGGGACATCAAGTCCATTCTGAAGCGATCCAACGCCCGGCTCGGCAGCCTGATGCAGCAGGCCTGCTATCGGGCCCTGGAAGGCGATCCGCGGTGCCTGCGTCTCGTGTCCACCTACCCGACCCCGGCACCAGCCGGCATCACCCGGGAACAGTTCGAGGCGCGCGGCCCATGGTTCGAGTTCGTCCTCGTGCCGGAGGTGGCGGCCATCCTCGAGCGCATCGAGCGCTGGCTGGCGAAGGCCATCGAGGACAACGAGCCGTGGACCCGCGAGGTCGGCCCCGGCGGACGCATCAAGCACCTGTCCCACATCAAGACGCTGGAGCAGGCGCTCGCGCGCTTGGAAAAGGACGAGAGGGAGGCCCACAAGCGCGCGCTGGCCAGAAAGGAGCGAGACGACGGCAACAATCCAGCGGAGGTGCAGGTCGCTTGCCGATTTTGTGACGGGTCGTTCGCGGTCCAGCTCAAGACGCCGTCGGCGCTAGCCTGGGAAGGGACTCAGATGAGGCACTGCCTGGGCAACTACCGCTACGTTGCACGCCTTCTGCAACGGCGCGCGCAATTCTTCTCCATCCGCGACGCACGCGGGCGCCCGCACGTGACGATCGAAGTGCGCGGCGGGCACATTGTCGAGTGCCAGGGGCGGGCCAACAGCAACCCGTTCCTCTCGTACGGAGCCAAGATCGAGGAGCTTGCCGAAGCGATGCGATGGCGCTGGGCACGGCTGGACCAGGCACGCCAGCCCGAGCTGCTGGAGCAGTTTGGGATCGATCGCCTGGTGGTGGAAGGCGATCTGACGCTGTCCGCCGACATGCTTCCTCTGGCGCGCACACTTTACGTCACGGGGTCGATGACGGCGGTCGCGCTCAACCGGCTGACGGCACTGCCTTCGGTGTTGCTCGTCGGCGGCAACCTCACCCTGAGGCGATGCGTGAACCTTCGCTTCATGCCGAGACGGTTGCGCGTGGACGGGGACGTGATCATCGAGCGCTGCGGCGCGCTGAGGCAGCTGGCCGGCCATTTCTCTGCCGGTGGGTCGGTTGAGCTCAGCGACTGTCCGCTCGTCGATATCGACCCATTGCGAACCGTCATCGGCGGAGCGCTGCACGTGCGGCGATGCCCGCAGGCCGAGACCTCCCTCGGCCGGCGGGCTCTGAGCGCTCGCGCTTCGCTGGTTCGGCAGGCGAGCGCGGCCGCCTAGTCCTGCCGGGGCGCAGGCGGCAATGCGGGTGTCGCCTGCGCCCGAACGCAGCTCGTTGTGCCGTAGGCGACTGCGTGCCTAAGCCGGGGGATCGCACTGGGCAGACTTGATAGCGAGTTTCGCTGCCTCGTTGATCTTGAACGTCTGATTGTCGAACAGAAAATTCTTCACCAGGTTCACGGTTTCCGGCGCGGCGTGCAGCGTCACATTGTTGGCTTTGCACAGAGCGAGGAACTCGGCCTCGCGGCCTCCAACAATGACGGCCTTCGTCAATTCAAACACGTCTTCGACCCGTACCGGAACCGGGGTCTTGCCCTCGTAAAGGAATGGACGCTTCATACTTGTTCTCCCGCTTCTCGAGAAATGTCCGAACTCATTCCAGGCGTTCCAGCAGCCGCTTTTCGAGCCGCCGCCTGTCATCGATCGCCTTCCTGCCGATTTGCTCATCGATCATCTCATTGGCGACGGCCTTGGCGCTCTTGCCGGCACCCTTGGCGCCCCTCGGTGCCTCATCCGCCGGCAACGCCAGGGCCACGATGACCTTGTGCACGTCCTCCCGGCTGCCGCTGAAGGAGAGCCCTGCCTTCGTCACCTGGAAGCCGCGCCCCACAGGAGTGAGTTCGATCGACGGCTTGGCGCTGCCGGAAATCTTGGTCGTGAACTCGATGGTGTCGGCGATGGTGCGGACCGTCTTTCCTTCCTTGGGCGACAGGTTGCCCGACTGATTGAGATCGAGGAACGTTCCGACCAGCTCAGCCAGGCCGATGTGCCCGGTGATCGGGTAAATCCAGTTCTTTTCCTTGGTGGCGTGAACGCAATAGTCGTCGCTCACCTTGCTGGCCAGGTCTCCGAATGTATCGGATATCCGGAAGTTTCGCGTGTTCTGCCGCTCGCGATCCATGCCCGCCGTGAGCGGCAGCTTGAGCGGCCCGCGCGAGAACGTGCGAAGGAAGTCTGCACTTCCGCCGACGTCGTTCTTCTCCGTGATGTCGAAGGAGAAGTCATAGGCGATCTCGGCCCCGGCGTAGCGATCGACCAGCTTCAGCGTCTCCGGATCCAATTGCTTTCTGTCGAAGCCGTCGAAGCTCATGCGGCCCGACTTCAAGGCGTCGGCCAGGTCGGGCCGCTTCTTTCGGATGAAGCTGATCGCATAGCCACGCACGGCATCGCGCGCTTCGCACCGGATCTTGCTGACAATTTGATAGGTGTTGTAGCCGGTCACGTCCTGCGGAAGCGGGTGAACCGAACACCCTCCGAGAGCCGCCAAGGCAATGGTAGAAAATGTCGCGCGCAGCATAATCGACCTTTAAAAGTTATAAAGAACATCCGCAGGCGTCATATTTGCATGCGCAGCTGGCGTTGGCTGTGCCATTTGGGTGACGCGGCCACAGCCGAGTGCGCTGCCCATTCCGCAAGCGGACATCTGGCGGCCGCCACACGGTTAGCGGCTGTAAACCCTGATGCTTTCTCGCCCCCTGCGCGGCAGGGTGATCTCCACGGGCGGCCTTCCGGTTCCTATATTGAAGGGAGCGTACACTTCTCGAGGGCGTGACCATGAGACCGCTCAAAACGATGCTGGCCGCCGTGCTCGCCGCGACCCTGGGTCTGGCGGCGCCGGCGTTTGCGCAGCAGCAGCCCAAGCCGCCGCCGAAACGGCCGCCGGCCGTCATCAACGATCCCTCGCTCTACCGGCCGCCGCCACCGCCGCACGAGCGCACTTATGTGCAGCCGGGGCCCTCGACGGCGCCGCCGATGGAGCGGCTGCCGCAGGTGGCGCCGCTGGACCGGCCGCCCATCCGATAACGTAAAGAAACCTTGAGCTTAGCCCGCGCCCGCCGCATTTCGACCACCGATTCGGGTGCACACTTTGGCGTGTGCGGATGGTCGTACCAGGGAACCGGAACGTGGGGGAGCCGGTTGTGACAGCTGGGCCAAGACAAAAACCGGAGGCCACCGATGTCGAAACGCCCGCCTTATATCGAGATAGCGTTGACTGTCCTGGTGATGGTGTTCCTTGCCCTTGTCGTTGTCGGCGGCATCACCGGAGCTGAACCTCCAACAGCAGCGTTGGCACGCCTGCCTTAGCAGGCTGCCGGCCGGCGGCGCATGAGTTGGCGCCGCCACCCCTCCCTACCCAGTATTGGTGAGAGCAGAATCCAATCAGATTCGGCTCGCTGCTCTATTGTCATCTCGGAATTGCGCACGGCCGCCGCGACAAGGGTGGTTGAGTTCGCTGCCACCAAGCCCGGGTGTCATCCCGGGCCTTGTGCCCGGGATCCATCGTTCGGCGAGCTCCAGCGCTTGTTTCAAGACTGGCCCGGCAACGAATGCCGGGACCACAGGTTCGCAGCGGTTCGCTCTAGTTGAGGTTTACGGGCCGCCAGCCGGCCGCGAGCGCTTCCGCTTCCGTGCAGAACCAGCGCCGGCCGCGCGCCGGATCCATCTTGATCTGCCCGTACCAGGGGCTCCACGGCATATGATAGATTTTGCCGTTGGCGGTGACGTTGCCCTTGATGGCGCAGCCGTTCGGTGCCTTCTCCTCCACACCTGCCCAGCGCTCCGCGCGATACTCCCAGGCGGGCACCGCTTCGCCCTGCCAGATGCCCACCTTCTCGGCGCGCGCCTGCTGCTCCTCCTTGGCGTAGCTCTCGGAGTATTTGACGAACGCCCACGCATGGCCGCGCCGCACCATCCAGGCGTTCACGTCCACATCGCCGAGGAAGCAGATACCCAGCATGCGGCCGTACTTGTCGATGCCCTGCGGGTCGCAGCGCACGGCCTTGCCCTCGATCAGGCGCCGCAGCGCGGTGGCCGCCGAGGCCCCGCACGGCCAGGAAGCGCCCGTGCCGCTGGTACAGGTCTGGCCCGCCTCGGGCGCGTCGATGCCTTCGAGCCGGATGCGGGTGCCGTGGATGATGACGGTGTCGCCGTCGGTCACGTCGGCGATGCCCGTGACGGAGACGGCGCGCTCCTGCGCCGGCGCGCGCGGCGCTTCGCCGGGGCTTTGCTGCGCCAGGAGGGCCGCGAGCAGCAACGCTGCGGTCAGTCGAGTTGTATGCGAAATTATAACGCGCATGAGTGGAATATGCGTGATTCGCAAGTCGCGGCCAGGGCGCAATGAAGGCCGAAACGGCGCCCACAGCCCGCTTTGTGGCGGAAATGGGAATCACAAACTGTTGGCCTGGAAGAATATTCCTCGTAGCACGCGCACCACAGGGGCTTGACCCTCACCGCCGTTCGGCGCCCCATGCCTCGGCGGGTTGCGCACACAATCGATCGGGTGGGCTGTCCGCAGTCGTGCGTCTCCTATCGGTAAGGAGTAGCCCATGTCGAAACCGCTGGTGCAGCAAGTGTGTGAACGAGCACGGGGGCTCGTCGGCAATCCCCGCACCTGGACTCAATTCGCCATCGCACGGTCCGGCAATCACAAGGCCTGCGAGCCCACGGACAAGCGCGCGGTGCGCTTCTGCGCTTACGGCGCAATCCTGCGGGCCGCCTATGACATTGCCGGCAACGACGCCACGGCGGAGCAGCTGACCGACCAGGCGGCCAAGCTGATCACCGGGCAGGACAATGTTTTTGCGGCATTCGAAGACCTGATCGGCACCAACGACGGCCCGCGCGCAACCGCCCGCCGCGACGTGCTGGCGCTGTTCGACAAGGTCGCCGCCAAGGTCTGAGCGGCCCATCAAGCTTCAGCGAGGCACGGCGGCGGCGCTGGCACTCGGCGCCGCCGCCGTTGTATGTTGGGCTCCCCAACGATCGACAGGGACGAGCGGTCGCGCCCCACCCTGCGCCGGAGCGAACATCCGAACATGGCAGACACCACACCCAACACCTCACGGGACCCAAAGACACACGACGTGCTGGCCGCAGCGCGCAAATGGCTCGACTCGGAGGGCAAGGTGGCGATGGCGACGGTGGTCGGCACCTGGGGCTCGGCACCCGTGCGCATCGGCGGCCAGATGGTGGTCGCGCCGGACGGGCAGTTCGAGGGCTCCGTCTCCGGCGGCTGCGTGGAGGGCGAGGTGATCGCCGAGACGGAGGACGTGCTGGAGAGCGGCAAGCCCAAGACGCTTACATTCGGCGTGGAGGACGAAACCGCCTGGCGCGTTGGGCTCCCCTGCGGCGGCCAGATTCGGGTGTTCCTCGAGCGACTGGACAAGGGTAACGGCACCGAGCTTCTCGAGCGCGCCATCGATGCGCGCAGCAACCGGCGCGGCCTGCTCGTCAAGACGCGGCTCAACGACGGCCGGCGCGAGATATTCGATCGCAACGACGCGCGCGCGGACGCGGAGATCGCTCAGCGTTTCGAAAGCGGCGAGAGCCGGCTGGTGGAAGGCCCGCAGGGCGAGGTGTTCCTGCATGCGATGGTGCCGCCGGCGCGCATCCTCATCATCGGCGCCACCCACATCGGCCAGATCCTCGCGCAGCTCGTGCAGATGGCCGGCCACGAGGTGACCGTGATCGACCCGCGCACGGCGTTCGCGGCGGAGACGCGGTTTCCCGGCATCAAGCTCGACACCGAATGGCCGCAGGATGCGATCCCCAGGATCGGCCTCGATCCCTACACCGCCGTCGTCGCCCTGGCGCACGTCGGCCACATCGACGACGAGGCCCTGAAGCTCGCCCTGCGCTCGGACTGCTTCTACGTCGGCGCGCTCGGCTCACAGCGCAATCATTCCAAGCGCAAGGAGCGGCTGAAGGCAGCCGGCTTCAGCGACGAGGAAATTGGCCGCATCCATTCGCCGATCGGCCTCAACATCGGTGCGCACAGCCCGCCCGAAATCGCCATCTCGATCATGGCCGAGCTCGTCTTGAAACTACGCGGCCCGCACAACTATCGCCCGGTCGCACGTTCGTAGGGCTGTCGCAGACTTGGTTCAAACGATTGCATCGATATCTGGGTTGAGGAGTAGAGGGTCATGCTGGACGCCTACATCTACGGGGGATTGAGGACGCCGTTCGGCCGCCACGGCGGTGCGCTGTCACGCGTGCGGCCCGACGATCTTCTGGCCGGCGTGATCAAGGAGGCGACGGCCCGCTCCGGCTTCGCCATCGAAGCCATCGACGACGTAGCGGTGGGCTGCGCCTCGCAGGCCGGCGAGGACAGCCGTAACGTTGCCCGCCACGCGCTGTTGCTTGCCGGGCTGCCGGTGGAGACACCTGGCGCCGTGCACAATCGGCTGTGCGGCTCGGGCCTCAATGCCATCGTCGGCGCCGCGCAGGCCATCACCTGCGGCGAAGCCCGCGTGTGCATTGCCGGCGGCGTGGAGAGCATGACGCGCGCGCCGTTCGTGGTCGGCAAGGCCGACCAGGCGTTCAGCAAAGACTTCAAAGTGTTCGATTCCTCGCTCGGCGCGCGCTTTCCCAATCCCCGCATCGAGGCCGCCTTCGGCGCCGATACCATGCCGCAGACGGCGGACAACCTCGCCCGCGACTATCAGATCTCGCGCGAGGAGAGCGACCTGTTCGCGCTGCGCTCGCAGCAGAAATTCGAGGCCGCGCGCAACGACGGCTTCTTCCAGAGCGAGATCCTTGCCGTCTCCGTTGCGCAGGGCCGCAACAAGCCGGACGCGCAGGTGACGGACGACGAGCATCCCCGTCCCGAGACCACCATGGATACGCTCCTCAAGCTGAAACCGCTGTTCCCGCAAGGGGTGACCACCGCCGGCAATTCCTCCGGCATCAACGACGGCGCCGCCGCGCTGATCGTCGCCAGCCGCGAGGCGGGCGACAAGGCCGGCGCCAAACCGCTGGCGCGCATCCTGGCGAGCGGCGTCGCCGGCGTGGCGCCGCGCATCATGGGCTATGGCCCGGTGCCCGCCGCGCACAAGGCGCTGGAGCGCGCCGGGCTGCAGCTCAAAGACATGGACGTGATCGAGATCAACGAGGCATTCGCCGCGCAGGTGCTCGCTTGCGTGAAGGGCCTCGGCCTGCCGCTCGACGACAAGCGCGTCAATCCGAACGGCGGCGCCATCGCCGTCGGCCATCCGCTGGGCGCCTCCGGTGCGCGTCTCGCGCTGACGGCGGTGCGCCAGCTGCAGCGCACGGGCGGCCGCTACGCCCTCGTCTCCATGTGCATCGGCGTCGGCCAGGGCATCGCCATCGTCGTCGAGCGCGTGCAGTAGCCACTCAGCACTTGAGGGTTCTTCTTTCTCATTCCTCATGGGAAGGGGAGTGACGGGCAGCCAGAGTCGCAAGGCAAGCTGATGCTTGGTTCCCCTCCCCCTTGCGGGGAGGGGCTAGGGGTGGGGGTCCAAGTAGAGAACGCTCACTTCTGAGTTCCCCCACCCGGCGCTACGCGCCACCCTCCCCGCAAGGGGGAGGGTACGTTGGTGCCACCCTCACCCCAGAGACCCCGTTTCAGACCGACGTAAACTTGAAGCCCTCGCCCCAGCGGCTGATGCGGGCCATGGAGGGCGAGGGGAAATGCGCCAGGCACATCGTGGTGGCCGTGTCGCAGAAGCGCTCCAACACAGCGCGGCGCGACTGGCCCGCCTGCTTGGAGTCGTAGTCGGAGAACATGCCAATCTCGGGATGGAGGCCCTGCAGCGGTGAGTGGATCATGTCGCCGGTGATGAGCGCATCCTGGCCTGACGTGCCCACAAGCACCGAAAAGTGGTCGATGCTGTGGCCCGGCGTCGGCACCAGTTGCACCACCTCGCTGAACTTGTAATCGCTCTTGACCGTCTCGGACCGCCCCGCGGCAACCACCGGCAGCACCGAGTCCGTGATCCACGGAAAGCCGGCCGGATCGCCCTTCTCCTTCTCGCTCCAGAACGCCAGCTCGCGATCGGAGAACAAATACTTCGCCTTGGGGAAGGTCGGCACCCAGCGCCCGTTCTCCAGCCGCGTGTTCCAGCCGACGTGATCGGTGTGCAGGTGGGTGCACATGACATAGTCGATGTCACCGACCCCGACGCCGGCGGCCGCCAGGTTCCTCTCGTACTGCGCGCTGGCCAGCATGTGCCAGAATGGCCGGTTCGGCCGCGGCTTGTGATTGCCGACGCAGGAATCGACCAGGATGGTGTGGTGCTTGGTGCGCACCAGATAGCTCTGCACGCACAGGATCAGCTTGCCGGACCCATCAATGAACTTCGGCACCAGCCACGCGGCGTTCGCCTCCAGCAACTCGGGGGTCAGCGTCGGAAAGAACTTCAAGACATCGAAGAAGGGCCCTTCCTGCTCGACAACCCTGTGAATGGAAATGTCGCCGACAGTCAGTGTCGTGCTCATGCGTTCCTCCGGCCGGCCCGGTGCCCGGGTGTGCAATACCTTCCCCGCGACGCATTGGACCATGGCCCATGAACGGCTTTTCGCCCCTGCCGCCCCGGGCTAGGCTGCTGCTTCGCCTGAAGCCGACATAACATATCCGGGGGAATCCTGCCGCCATGCAAGCCCGCAAAGGGTTGGGCCGCGCACTCGCGCTGACGGCCATCGCACTTGTCACGGCCGGCACCTCGGCTGCGGCAGAGGGCGCCCATATCGACGGCGCATCGCTCGGGGCCTATTGGGCCATTCCCTTCGCCGGCCTGCTGCTCTCCATCGCCATCATGCCGCTGGCGGCACCCGACATCTGGCATCACCACTACGGCAAGATCTCAGCCGCCTGGGCGCTGGCCTTCATCGTGCCGTGCCTCATCACGTCCGGGTTCTCGGTGACCCTGTACGAGCTGATGCACACCATCCTGCTCGAGTACATCCCTTTCCTGATCCTGCTGTTCGCCCTGTTCACGGTCGCCGGCGGCGTGCTGATCAAGGGCAACCTGCACGGCTCGCCCGCCCTCAACACTTCCATCCTCGGCATTGGCACGCTGATCGCCAGCGTCACCGGCACCACCGGTGCCGCCATGTTGCTGATCCGGCCCATCATCCGCGCCAACGACAACCGCCGCCACAACGCGCACGTGATCGTGTTCTTCATCTTCCTGGTGGCCAACATCGGCGGCTCGCTGACGCCGCTCGGCGACCCGCCGCTGTTCCTCGGCTTCCTGAAGGGCGTCAGCTTCTTCTGGCCGACCACGCACCTGTTCCTGCCGATGCTGCTGGTGGCCGTGATCCTGCTCGCGGTTTTCTACATGCTCGACTGGTATCTGTTCCACATCGACGAGGACTACCCGCCCAAGCCCGACCCGACGCCCGACAGCCGCCTGCGCATCGTCGGCTGGATCAACGTCGCCCTGCTCGGCGCCATCGTTGTCGCCGTCCTCATGAGCGGTGTCTGGAAGCCCGGCATTTCATGGACCGTGAACCACATCGAAATCGAGCTGCAGAACGTCGTGCGCGACATTCTCCTGCTGGTGATCGCCTGGATTTCCTGGAAGATCACCCGCAGCGACATTCGCGAGGGCAACGGCTTCACCTGGGGACCCATCATCGAGGTCGCCAAGCTGTTCGCCGGCATCTTCATCACCATCATCCCCGCCATCGCCATCCTCAAGGCCGGCATGAACGGCTCGCTGTCGTCGGTGGTGTCACTCGTGACCGACAGCCAAGGCCAGCCCATCAACGCCATGTACTTCTGGCTGGCCGGCATCCTGTCGAGCTTCCTCGACAACGCGCCGACCTACCTGGTGTTCTTCAACATGGCCGGCGGCGACGCCCAGCAGCTGATGGGGCCGATGGCCATGACGCTGATGGCCATCTCGGCCGGCGCCGTGTTCATGGGCGCCAACACCTACATCGGCAACGCACCCAACTTCATGGTCAAGGCGATTGCCGAGGAGCGCGGCGTCAAGATGCCGAGCTTCTTTGGCTACATGGCCTGGTCGATCGCCTTCCTGATCCCCTGCTTCCTGCTGGTGACGTGGGTGTTCTTCACCTGACGCCGAGACATTGGCCATGGGCGGACTATCGATCTGGCAGTGGGGCGGCGCGTTCGCGCTCTTTGGCATACCCCTCATTATTGGCCTTCTCGCCCGAACATTTCCGCGGACTATCCTGTGGTCGCTCGTGACGGGTGTCGTACTGGCCGCCATGGCCGCTGGTTTCCTTCAATGGCTTGCCCGCGACGTTGGATTGGACGAATTGCAGGACGCCGCGATCGGTGCAGCCCTGATTGGCATCGCCGTTTCCGTGTTCGCCCACGGCCTCAAAAGGCTGGTGAGGCGGTTGTCAGGCGCCGCCTGACGTCCTGCTGCAGACGATGGCTTTGTTTGCCCAGCCGCCGGGCTTATCCGCCCAAGGCGCCCTGCGTGTTGACATAGAGCGCGTACACCGACTGGCTAGCGGCCATGAACAGGCGGTTGCGTTTCAGCCCGCCGAAGCAGACGTTGGCGCAGCGCTCGGGCAGCGCGATGCGGCCGATCGGCTTGCCGTCGGGCGAAAATACCAGCACGCCGTCGAGCTCGGCTGAGCCCATGCCCCAGCCGCACCACAGGTTGCCGTCGACGTCGCAGCGCATGCCGTCCGGCGTGCCGCCCGGGCCGGCGTCGAACAGCACGCGCTTGTTGGCGAGCTTGCGGCCGCCGTCGGCGAGGTCATAGGCCAGCATCTTGCGGTTCGGCACGCCGCGGCTCTCGACCACGTACAAGATCTTCTCATCGGGCGAGAAGCATAGGCCGTTGGGGCCGAGCACGCCCTCGGCGACGACGGTGGCGGCGCGCGTGTCGGGATCGAGGCGGTAGACGTTGGTCTCCAGCTCCGGCTCGGCCTTGTAGCCTTCGTAGTCGCCGAGGATGCCGAACACCGGATCGGTAAACCAGATCGAGCCGTCCGACTTCACCACCACGTCGTTGGGCGAGTTCAGCCGCTTGCCGTCGAAGCGGTCCATCAGCGTGGTGATGCTGCCGTCGTACTCAACGCGAAAGATGCGCCGCCCGCCGTGCTCGCAGCCGACGAGACGGCCCTGCCGGTCGCGCGTGTGGCCGTTGGCGAAGTTCGAGGGCTTGCGATAGACGCTGACGGCGCCCGTCTCCTCCTCCCACTTCAGCACGCGGTTGTTGGGAATGTCGCTCCACAGCAGATAGCGGCCGTCGCCGAAATAGACCGGCCCCTCCGCCCAGCGGCAGCCGGTGGCAATGCGCTCCACGCACGAGAGCTTGAGCCAATACTTCTCAAACTTCGGATCGAGCGCAACGATGGCCGGGTCTGGATAGCGGGTCGCCTGCTGCGAGCCGTTGATGAATGGCGTCACCGGAATGGTCTGGGACATCGAAGCGCTCCGCAAGAATAGGGCGCCAACTCATAGCAGGGTTTTTCGTAGGAGGAACGCTATGCCGCGCGCTGTCGTCCGTCGCGATAGGCCCCGGGGCTGCAGCCCATCAGGCGGCGGAAGCGGCGATTGAACGTAGACAGATCGCCGAAGCCTGCATCGAAGGCGATGGCCGAAACGGGATCGTCTGTCGCCCTCAGGCGCACGGCGGCACGCGTGAGGCGCGTGTGCAGCACGAACTGGTGCGGCGTCATCCCCACCACCTGACGGAACGTGCGCAGGAAGTGATAGGGGCTGGTCGCCGTCTCGTGCGCGAGGTCGGTGAGCGCCAGCGGCTCGTGCGCGGCCGCTTCGATCTTGCGCAGCGCATCGCTGACGCGGCGTGCATCGCGCGGGGTGGGGCTGCGCGGGCGCTTGGCGCTGTCGGCGAGCGTCGCCGCCACCGCGCCCGCAACACGCAACGACAATTCCTCCAGCTCCGCGCCGTCGCCCTCATCGCGCGCCGCTTCGGCCGCGGCAAGCAAAGGCATCAGCGCCGGCAGCGGCGGCAGACTCGGAATGGCAAAGTCGGCGCGCCGTACGCCCGGCACCTCGGCCAGGACCGCCTGCAACCGGTCCGGCGAGAAGTGGAACGCGAGGCAGCGGTCGCCCGCGGTGTGCTCGTGGCCGCACTCGAAGCAGGCGCCGGTGTTGCCGAGGATCATGCCGCCGGGCGCCAGCAGGGCTCGCCCGTTGCTCGTGCGGTACTGGAACGTCCCTTCCACCACCGCGGCGATGCACACGGTGTCGTGCACCTCCTCGAACGGCCGGTCGCCCGGCCCGGCGGTGCAGACGCTGTCGCGCACCAGCCAGCCGGGGCCCGAAGCCACGATCTTCGCGCTCAAAGCCATGGCCACAGAATAGCAATTTTTCCCAAGCGGCGCAGGGGTGGCGTGGCCTAGGGAATGGCCTCCTGACGCGATCCACAAGGAGATCGGCCATGCTGCAACCCCCAAACGGCGCTTTCCTGGATGTCCTGCACAGCGCCGAACCCGCTTCCGACCGTGCCGGGAAGCTCAGCCTGTACGGCTTCCTGGTCGGCAGCTGGGCGACCGACATCGTGGCCCACGAGGACAACGGCGCCCGCCACGCGTACCGGGGCGAAATCCACGCCGGCTGGGTACTGGAAGGGCGCGCCCTGCAGGACGTCTGGATGATCCCGCGGCGCTCCGAGCGCAAACCCGGCGCGCCGCCCAAGCCGCTCGCCGTGACCGGAAGCTGGTACGGCACCACGCTGCGCGTCTACGACCCCGGCATCGACGCCTGGCACATCCTGTGGAGCGATCCGGCCACGCAGTTCTTCGCCCGCCAGGTCGGCCGCGCCCGCGACGGCGGCATCGTACAGGAGGGCCGGCACGAGAGCGGCGCCCGGCTCAGATGGAGTTTCTCCAACATCAAACCTGAGTCGTTCAACTGGCTGGGCGAGGTCTCCGTCGATGGCGGCACCAGCTGGCGGCGGCAAGTCGAGGTATCGGCACGCCGCGTCTGACCACACATCGCAATTCACAATCACGAGGAGCAAACCCATGATCAATCACATCTCGATCGGCGTGCGTGACGTCACCAAGACCAAGCGCTTCTACGATGCCGCCTTCAAGCCGCTCGGCTATACGTGTCTCAGCGAGTCGCCCGGCTCCCTCGGCTACGGGCGCGACGGCGTCGCGTTCTGGATCAGCGCATCGGAGAAGCCGGTCGCGGCGGATACCAGCTCCGGGCTGCATTTCTGCTTCGACGCGCCGACCCGCAAGAGCGTGGATGCCTTCCACGCCGCCGCGCTCAAGGCCGGCGGCGGCGACAATGGCAAGCCCGGCCTGCGCGCCGACTACGGCGAGAACTATTACGCGGCGTTCGTCACGGACCCGGACGGCTACCGCATCGAAGCCTACTGCAGCGCGGCCGCGTAGTCCGCAGTTGGCTGCGCCCCGCCGGGATTCGTGAGCGCACCTCCGTAGCCTCGTGACCTGGATGCCCGCCTCCGCGGGCATGACGCCAGCGTGAACGGCCGTCCCTTCCAACCAACGTCACTCCCGCGGAGGCGGGAGTCCATTGCACCGTGCAGCGCGAAACGAGGGTGAAGCAGGTTGCACCGACCGCTTCGCATGACGGCCCGTGCGCACTTGGCAACTGGCAGCCACAATCATCGTGCTTCATGCGTTGCGCTCTACGGTTCATATTTCGGCGCGACGGGTGCGGACAATGGATCGCGTGGAAAGCGCAGCACGCTCGGCGTTTGGTTTCGTGCGCGCGCTGCTCGTCGCCGCCGGCATCATCGCGCTGCTGGCGGCCGTGCCCTACACGCTGCTTTGGCTGTTGTTCTGGTCCGCCTCCGGCAGCTGGGACATGGAGGGCAAAGGCAATCTGAGGTACTGGCTCCTGGTCAAGGGCTCGCTGCTCGACCGGCTCGGCGTCGTCGCGCAAACAGAAAAGCCAGCCAGATACAGCGTCAGGTTCCAGGAAGGCACATTTCCCGGCTGGCGCGTCATCGCTTATGAGAGCGCCGCCTCGCCCCAGGACGTCGTCGCGACCTATGCCGAGCGCTGCGGAGCCCTCGCCCTGCGCGTGACCAGCCGCGCGCCCGCAGTGGGCTCCGGTGCGGACCGGGAGGCGCTCTTCCTGGAGTGCGAGATCGAGGCCTATCTCGACGTCCAGGTCGTTGCCGAGCGAAAGGTATCGGCAACTGTTACCGAGATTTCCATCCGGGTGTGGGGCAGCCGGTAGGCTTTTTTGCCGCTCCATGGCGATGCCAGGGCGCCTGTTGGCTGTCCGTTCACTCCTGGCAACGAATGCTATGGTATCGCGCCGCTTGCGCCCCTAAGACGAGGGCGTGTGCTGAGACCCAAACCGGACGTCCATGGCCTCCACCGTCGGCAACATCCTCCGCCTTTCGCGCGCCGGCGTCGTGCTGGCGCAGCACGGCGTGGAGTTCGTGCCGGCGGGCACCAAGCCGCCGCTGGCCTTGAAGCTGGCGAAGGCGGCGACGTGGCCCATCCGCGCGCTGACGTGGCCGTTCCGCTTGGGCCAGGACAAGAAGCGGCGGGTGGCCAACGCCATCACCAGCCTCGGCCCCAGCTACATCAAGCTCGGCCAGTTCCTGGCGACACGCGCCGACCTGATCGGCCCGGAGCTGGCGCGCGACCTCTCCCATCTGCAGGACCGGCTGCCGGCCTTCTCCATGGCCGAGGCGCGCCGCACCATCGAGGAGCAGCTCGGTGGCAGGCTCGAGGATCACTTCGTCGAGTTCGGGCCGCCGGTAGCCGCCGCCTCCATCGCGCAGGTGCACAAGGCGGTGGTGATCGACAACGGCGTGCGCCGCGACGTGGCCGTGAAGGTGCTGCGCCCGGGCATCGAGAAACAGTTCAAGCACGACCTCGACAGCTACTTCTTCGCCGCGCGCCAGATCGAGCGCTTCGTGCCGCCGACGCGACGCCTGAAGCCCGTGGCGGTGGTGGAGACGCTGGCGCAGTCGGTGCAAATCGAGATGGACATGCGGCTGGAGGCCGCCGCCATCTCGGAGATGGCGGAGAATATTGCGAAGGATACCTCGCCCGAGCTCGGCGCCTTCCGCGTGCCCGGCGTCGACTGGCGCCGCACCGCACGACGCGTGCTGACGCTGGAATGGATCGACGGCATGCCGATCAGCGACCGCACATCGCTGAGCGCCGCCGGCTTCGACCTCAGAAAGCTCGGCGAAACCGTGCTGCGCTCGTTCCTGCGCCACGCCATGCGCGACGGCTTCTTCCACGCCGACATGCACCAGGGCAACCTGCTGGTCGACCGGCAGGGCCGCGTGGTTGCGGTCGACTTCGGCATCATGGGGCGGCTCGGGCCCAAGGAGCGCCGCTTCCTCGCCGAGATCCTGCACGGCCTCATCACGCGCAACTACCGCCGCACCGCCGAGGTACACTTCGAGGCCGGCTACGTGCCGCCACATCAGTCGGTGGAGGTGTTCGCACAGGCCATGCGCGCCATCGGCGAACCGATCCACGGCCGCACCGCGCGCGAGATTTCCATTGCCGACCTCCTCGGCCAGCTTCTCGCCTACACCGACGTGTTCGACATGCAGACGCGCCCCGAGCTGCTGCTGCTGCAGAAGACCATGGTGGTGGTGGAAGGCGTGGCGCGCTCGCTCGATCCCGACCTCAATATCTGGACCACGGCCGAGCCGGTGGCGCGGGACTGGGTGGAATCGAACCTCGGCGTCGCGGGCCGCCTGCGCGAGGCAGGTGAAGGCGCGGAGCTGTTCGGCAAGGTGCTGGCGGAGGTACCGCGCCTGCTCGACCGCGCCGAGACGACGGCGCTGGCGCTGGCCGAGATGGCGCGCGGCGGCATGCGGCTCGATGAAGAAACGGTCGAACGCCTCGCTGCCGAGCAGGCACGCCAGGGCCGATGGAACCGGGCGGCACTGTGGATCGGCGCGCTTGCCCTGCTGGCAATCGCGGTTCGGTTCGTTGTCTGAAACGCAAACGGCCGCGGAACGATCCGCGGCCGCTGCATGATCTCAAATCAGGTTACGGACGGAAGCCGGCGACGCAGTTCTGGCCGTCCCAGTACATGCCGCGCCCACAGCGCTCGCGGTCCCTGTAGCGCTCGCGATAGCGGGTATCGTAGCCGCGGTCGCGGTAGGTGTAGCCATACACGCGCGGGCCATACGGCTCGTAATAGTAGTCGTCGTGGTAGTAGCTGTTCGGTCCGACGTAGATGCCGCCGGCCGGGGTCTCGATGGCGAGCTGCGCACTGGCGGGCGTGAGCGCAGCGAACAGCGCCGCGCCGCTCACGGCAGCGGTTAGCATCAACTTACGCATGATCATGCTCCTTCGAAGTGTTCCTTGCATACCCATAAACACGCAGGCCACCCGCCGAGTTCCCGAATTGGATAGGCGCACCTCCGTGACCTGAAGAAAGCGAAGGCAGTCGGAGACTTGGCGGCTTGACAGCCTGCGCCGGCGCCAGCTTTGGTGCCTGCGGGATCGATCACAAAAGCGAGACGCGCATGAACGACGTCCGTGACATCGCCTTCGCTTGGAAACGCTCACCGGACCAAAATGCGGCGGCGCCCGCGCATCACCCGGTCGTGATCGTCGGCGCGGGACCGGTGGGGCTGGCGACAGCGCTCGACCTGGCCGCCAAGGGGCACCGCAGCGTCATCATCGAGAGAAAGAGCCAGCTTTCCGACGGCAGCCGCGCCATCTGCTGGGCCAAGCGCACGCTGGAGATCATGGACCGGCTCGGCGTGGGCCAGCCGCTCCTCGACAAGGGCGTGACGTGGAAGAACGGCAAGGTGTTCTTCGACACCGCGCAGGTGTTCGCCTTCGACCTGCTGCCGGAAACCGGTCACCGCATGCCGGCGTTCGTGAACCTGCAGCAATACTACTTCGAGCATTATTGCGTGGAGGCGGCGGCCAGGGCCGGCCTCATCGATATCCGCTGGCAGGAAGATGTGCGCGGGCTCGAGCAAACGGCCGACGGCGCACTCCTCACCATCGGATCGCCGGAGGGCTCCTATCGCCTGCTGGCCGACTGGGTGATCGCATCGGACGGCGCCCGCTCCACCGTGCGGCGGCTGATGGACCTGCCCTTCGAGGGTCGCGTGTTCGAGGACCAGTTCCTGATCTGCGACATCAAGATGAAGCTCGACCGTCCGATCGAACGCTGGTTCTGGTTCGACCCGCCGTTCAATCGCGGCCGCTCCGCCCTGCTGCACAAGCAGGCGGATGAGCGCTGGCGGCTCGACTTCCAGGTCGGGCAGGAGGCAGACCGCGACGAGGAGGTCAAGCCTGAGAACGCAGCCAGGCGCGTGCGCGGCATGCTGGGCGAGGACGTCGACTTCGAGTTCGACTGGATCAGCATCTACCGCTTCCAGTCGCGCCGACTGCAGAAGTTCCGGCACGGCCGCGTGCTGTTTGCCGGCGATTCCGCGCATCAGGTGTCGCCGTTCGGCGCGCGCGGCGGCAACAGCGGCGTGCAGGATGCCGACAACCTCGCCTGGAAGCTCGATCTCGTGCTGCGCGGGCTGGCACCCGAAAAGCTGCTCGACAGCTACCACGAGGAGCGTGCCGCCGCGGCCGACGAGAACCTGCTGCACACCACGCGCTCGACGGATTTCATCGCACCCAAGAGCGAGATGAGCCGCATCTTCCGCGACGCCGCGCTCGCCCTCGCGGAGTCCGAGCCGTTCGCACGGCGGCTGATCAACTCGGGGCGGCTGTCGACGCCGACCTGCTACACGCACTCGAGCCTCAACGGGCCGGATGAGCTCGCGGGTGAGGCACCGGCCGCGCGGCCCGGCGCGGCTGCCCTCGACGCACCGCACGACAACGGCTGGCTGCTGCATGCTCTCGGCGGTGCATTCACCGGGCTGTGGGTCGGCCGCGATGCGCAACTTGCAGCGAACGTTGCCGAAGCCAAGAGCGCGTTGGCACACCGCGCCGTCCCCATCCGCCTCATGCAGACATCGAGCACGGAGGCCTGCACGCGCTACGGCGCCACAGACGCGCCGGCGTTCTATCTCATCAGGCCGGACCAGCACGTGGCCGCGCGCTGGCGCACGTTCTCCGTGGCGGCGGTGGAGCAGGCCGCGGACGGCGCCCTGGCGCGGATCTGACACGGAGGACAGCATGGCGCTCGAACGCGAGTTGAAGATCGAGGATGGCGATGGCGTCTACGCCGCCATCATCGAAGCGCATCAGGGCTTGAGCCTGGAGCAGAGCGCGGCACTCAATGCGCGCCTCGTGCTGCTGCTGGCCAACCACATCGGCCACGGTGCCGTCATCCGCGAAGCGCTGGCGAAGGCGCTGGCTTCGCTGCCGCGCTAGCGGCCCACGTCATTCTGCTTCGCTCATTTTTGTCATCCCGGAATGGCGCGGAGCGCGATATCCGCGACCCAGGGGCCGCGGATACCTCACGGAGCTTGTAGTCCTGCGTCCCGGCTCTCGCTGGGCTCGGCCGGGATGACAACAAAAGCAGATGAAACGTCCTAAGCCGCCTTCTCGACCTCGGCATGCGATGTGCGCTCGCCCACGCGGGCGATATCGGCGAACCAGGCGCGCAAGATGGTGGCCATGAAGCCGAAGGTGAGGAGGCCAAGGAGGGCGAACAGCGTGCCGACGCCGAGCCCCGCCGCCTGCAGGGCCGCAACCAGTCCGCCGCCGACCACCATGTAGGCCGCATTCATCACATTGACGCCGGCGATGACGCGCGCGCGCCGGTCCGGCGGGGACCACGCCTGCACCGCGGCGAACGCCGGCACGATGTAAAGGCCGCCGGCGACGGCCAGCGCGAACAGCGACACCAGCAGCGCCAAGCCGCTAACGGTGCCGATGAGCGCAACCGGACCGATGGCCGGCACCGCCGCCGTCGCCGTGAGGGCAACCAGGGCGAGGGCAAGCGAGGCCGCGCCGATCATCACCGCGCCGCGCGGCACCAGGGTCAGGTTGGGCGTGCCATGGCTCTGTTGCGCCGCCAGCAGGGAGCCGCTGGCAATGCCGGCCACGAACACCGTCAGGCACAGCGTGACGACGCCTTCCGAGCCGCCGACGACATCGCGCACCAGCGCCGGCAGCAGGGAGAGCGCCACCGAGCCCACCACCCAGAACCAGGACACCACGTGCGCGCCACCCCACAGCCGCGAGTCCTGGCGCAGCTCACGCAGCACGGCGATGGTGGCCGGCCAGGGATTCTTGGCGACAACGATGCCCGGCGCCGACGGCCCCGAGAACGGAATCGCGCGCGCGGAGAGCCACGACGCCACGGCAAGCGCCAGGATGACACCCACCACCAGCTCAGGCGACTTCGCCTCCGATACGGCAAGACCGCCGGCAATGGTGCCGATCAGGATCGCCAGGAAGGTTGCGCCCTCGACCAGCGCGTTGCCGGCCGGCAGCTCCGCCGTTTGCAGCTTCTCCGGCAGCAGGCCGTACTTCACCGGGCCGAACAGCGCGGAGATGATCCCGAACAGGCCGAGCGTCACGAACAGGATCGGCACCGAGTGGAGATAGAAGCCCACCGCCGCCAGGCCCGCGACGGGGATTTCCGCAAGCTTGATGCGCGTCGCCACGAACGCCTTGTCGTAACGATCCGCCAGATCGCCGCCCAGTGCGGAGAGGATGAAAAATGGCGCGATGAACACGATGCCGGCCAGCGTCACCAGCACGGCGCCGCTTTCGCCCATCCCGCCGGCACCGCCGAGCCCGAACAGGATCAGCATCACCAGCGCGTTCTTCAGAAAATTGTCGTTGAGGGCCGAGCAGAATTGGCACCAGAACAGCGGCGCGAACCGGCGCGACGTCATCAGGCTCCCGAACATGCGGCTCCCTCAATTCATGCGCCGGCAGGGCCCGAAGGCCGCGTCCGTGCGACGTCCCCGTTGCCATTAGGGCAGGCAATACGGGCGAATCAAGGATGATGTGTGTGGGCATTGCGGCACTTGCCAGCGCGGCATGCCTGGAGCGATGCTGTAAATTCCAATCACCGATCCCGCCAGCATGCCACGCCGCTCAGACACGATCTCCCTTGCGCACGCCCGCCGCATTGCGCTCGCCGCGCAAGGCTTCGGCGCACCGCGCTCGGCGCAGACCGCGACCAGATCGCAGCTGCGCCGGATCATCGACCGCCTCGGCGTCGTGCAGATCGATTCCGTCAACGTGCTGGCACGCGCGCATACGCTGCCGGCATTCTCGCGGCTCGGCCGCTACCATGCCGCCGATTTGCACCGACTCTCCTACGGCGGACGCAAACGCGCGCTGTTCGAATACTGGGGGCACGCGGCCTCCCTGATTCCGGTCGGGCTGCATCCGCTGTTTCGCTGGCGCATGGCACGCGCAGCCAACGGACGGGACATGTATGGAGCGCTGGCCCGGTTTGCCGTCGAGCAGCGCGCCTTCATCGAGGAGGTGCGCAAGGAAATCGAAGACCGCGGTCCGTTGGCAGCCGGCGAGCTCTCGCATCAGCACAAGGGCGAGAGCGGCTGGTGGGAGTGGTCGGACAGCAAGCGCGCGCTCGAATGGTTGTTCTGGTCCGGCGCGGTCACAACCAAGACGCGGCGCGGCACCTTCGAGCGGGTGTACGACCTGACCGAGCGCGTGCTGCCGCCCGCCATCCTTGCGACGCCGACTCCGGCGGAAGCGGACGCCCAGCGCGAGCTGCTGCGCATATCCGCCCGCAGCCTGGGCATCGCGACGGAGCTGTGCCTCAGGGACTACTTCCGGCTGAAGCCAGGCGATGCCAGGCCGCGCATCGCCGAGCTGGTTGATATGGGCGAGCTGTTGCCTGTCACCGTCAAGGGCTGGGACGCGGTCGCCTATCTCTCTCGCGATGCCCGCCGGCCGCGCGCAGTGGCGGCGCAGGCGCTGCTGGCGCCGTTCGACCCGCTGATCTGGCAGCGCAGCCGCACGGAGAGCCTGTTCGGCACCCGCTTCCGACTCGAAATCTACACGCCGCAGGAGAAGCGCACGCACGGCTACTACGTGCTGCCGTTCCTGCTCGGCGAGGAGATCGTGGCACGCGTGGACCTGAAGGCCGACCGCGCGGCGTCAGCCCTGCGGGTGCAGGCCGCCCACACGGAAGGCGCCGCCGATGGCAAGGTTGTCGCGGGCGCGCTGGCCGCGGAGCTGCGCCTGATGGCGGACTGGCTCGGCCTGGAGCAGGTGAAGGTGGAAAAGGCGGGCGATCTCTCGCGCCGGCTCAGCGCAGCCGTCCGCCGGTAGCCCGGTAGACCTCCTACTTCCCCGAAGCCGAGCAACGCGAGGCTATCGGAAATCCAGCGGAGCGTGCCGCCCGTCGCAGATTCAAGCTGGATTCCCGTTTTCGCGGAAATGACGAAGGAGATGGGCCTTCCGACTTTGCGCTTTGGCGCCGGTGCGCCCTCCGCTAAGCTTTTCCAGACCTGCAACGCAAGGGACCTGGCCGTGGCAAGCGAATACGGGAAGGGCGATTCGAGCCGCCTCGATCAGTGGATCGGCTTTGTCGGTGCGATGGCATTCATTGCGCTGCTGATCGTCACGCAGATTTACCAGTAGGCGCGAAGGCAGGTTGCCTCGTTTCCCATCACCGGCACGGCACACGTCCGAGCGTCGCTGCTGGCGCCTTGTCAGAGCCGCGGGTGGCAGTTAGCCTCGCCTAAGAACGATACAAGCGAACGGCCGCGATGGGACTTTACCTGCGCCCCACTACCCTCGCCGACGCGCTGGCTGCGCTCGCCGACCCCAAGCTCAATCCACCCGGCTCCCACATTGATCGCTTGACGCCGCTCGCCGGCGGCACGGACTTTTACCCGGCGCAGACAGCGCGCCGCGCCTGGCTGGAAAAGTCGCCGCAGAACGTGCTCGACATCTGGGGCATCGACGCGCTGCGTGTGATGCGCCGCACCAGCGACGGCACCAGCTTCGGCGCGCTCACGGCGTGGACCGAGATCGCGCAAGCCGAGCTGCCGCCGGCCTTCGACGCGTTGAAGAGCGCGGCGCGCGAGGTCGGAGGACGGCAGGTGCAAAACCGCGGCACGCTTGCCGGCAACATCTGCAATGCCTCGCCGGCGGCTGATGGCGTGCCGCCACTACTGGCCTTGAACGCGCGCGTGGAGATTGCGAGCGTGCGCGGTGCCCGCAGCTTGCCGCTGGCAGACTTCATCACCGGCAATCGCAAGACCGCGCTTGCGCCCGATGAACTGGTGACGGCGGTGCATGTTCCGCCGCAAGCCGATACGGCACGCTCGGTATTCCTGAAGCTCGGCGCGCGCTCGTACCTGCTCATCTCCATCGTCTCGGTTGCGGCCGTGGTGTCGTGCGGTGGCGACGGTCGCGTGTCCGAAGCCACCATCGCGGTCGGGGCCTGCTCGGCCGTGCCCACGCGACTGGCGGGCCTCGAGGCGCAAATGCGCGGGCGCACGCTGCACGAGATCGAGCCCCTGATCGCGCCCATCGTGGCAAATGCCCTAAGCCCTATCGACGATGTGCGCGGCACCGCCGCGTACCGGCGCCACGCCGCTGTCGTGCTCATCCGCCGGGCGCTCGCCGGGCTCGTACCGGCCTCATCGCGGGTCGCGGCATGAACGAGCACGTGAGCCTCCCGGAATCCGCACTACGGTTGACGCTGAACGGCGAGCAGAGAGCCCTGTCCACCACACCGGGTGAACGGCTCGCCGACGTCATCCGCCGCAGCGCGGGACTGAAGGGAACCAAGGTCGGCTGCAACGCCGGTGACTGCGGCGCCTGCACGGTGCTGCTGGACGGCAACCAGGTGTGCGCCTGCATGGTGCCAGCCGCGCAGGCCGACGGCTGCACGGTCACGACGGTGGAGGGACTGTCGCAACTGCCGATCGGTGCGGCCCTGCAGGCGGCGTTTCATCGCAACGACGCCGCACAGTGCGGGATCTGCACGCCTGGCATGCTGATGGCCGCCGCCGATCTGCTCGCGCGCAGCCGCAGTCCATCGCGGCAGGAGGTCATGGATGCGCTCGGTGGCGTGCTGTGCCGCTGCACGGGATACCTCAAGATCGTGGAGGCGGTTCTCGACGTCGCGCAGCCAACTACAACGCCCGTCGCCAAATCGGAGCAAGAACCGAACGGAGCCGCCGTCGGCACGCGCGTGCCGCGCATCGATGGGCTCGCCAAGATCACTGGCGCGGCACACTACGGCGACGATGCGGCCCCCGCGGATGCCCTGTGGCTGAAGGCGATCCGCTCCCCGCATGCGCACGCCCGCTTTGCCATCGGCGACCTCGCGCCGTTTCTCCGCCGCAACCCCGGCATCGTGCGCGCCCTCACCGCGCGCGACGTGCCCGGTCACAACAGCTTCGGCATCTATCCCCACATCAAGGACCAGCCGGTGTTCTCCGAGACGCATGTGCGCTATCGCGGCGAAGCCGTGATGGCGCTGGTCGGCTCGCTGGAGTCGCTCGAGGCGGTCGACATCGCCGACCTGCCGATCGAATGGGAGCCGCTGCCGCCGCTTACCGGCACCGACGCGGCCCTCGCACCCGGCGCGCCGCTCCTGCACGCCGACAAGCCGCACAACATCCTCACCGAAGGCTTTCTCGTATCCGGCGATCCCGACGCCGCCTTCCCGCACGCCGCCTTCACCGCCGAGGGTAGCTTCGAGACGGCCTTCGTCGAGCACGCCTACATCGAGCCCGAGGCGGGCTATGCCGTCCGTGTCGGCGACCGCATGGAAGTCTACGCCTGTACGCAGGCCCCGATGATGGACCGCGACGAGGTCGCGCGTGTCCTCGGCTTGGCGGTCGAGGACGTCCGCATCGTTCCCACCGCCTGCGGCGGCGGCTTCGGCGGCAAGCTCGACGTCTCCCTGCAGCCGATGCTCGCGGTCGCCGCCTGGCATCTGAGGCAGCCCGTACGTTGCGTCTACGAGCGCATCGAGTCGATGGCCTCGACCACCAAGCGCCATCCCGCCAAGATCAAGGCCCGCGCCGCCTGCGACGCGCAAGGCCACCTCGTCGCCTATGAATCGGACGGCGATTTCAATACTGGTGCCTATGCCTCCTGGGGCCCCACCGTGGCCGGGCGCGTGCCGGTGCACGGCGCCGGCCCCTACAAGCTGCCCCACGTCCGCAATCGCGCGCGCGCCATTCTCACCAACGAGACGCCCTCGGGCGCCTTCCGCGGCTTCGGCATCCCGCAGGCCGCCATCGCGCACGAGACGCTTTACGACGACCTCGCCGAGAAGGCCGGCATCGACCGCCTCGAGTTCCGCCACATCAACGCACTGCGCGCCGGCGACACCACCTATTCAGGCCAGCGCCTCGACGCCAGCGCCGGCCTCGCGCAATGCCTCGACGCGTTGCGCCCGCACTGGGCCGAGCTCACCGCGGACGCCGCCGCCTTCAACGCGCAGGGCACACGCGTCCGCCGCGGCGTCGGCATCGGCTGTATGTGGTACGGCATCGGCAACACCGGCATGTCGAACCCGTCCACCCTGCGCATCACGCTGTCGCGCGACGGCAAGCTCGTGTTCTGGAATGGCGCCGTCGACATCGGCCAGGGCTCAACCACCGTCCTCACGCAGATCGCCGCCGATGCGCTCGGCGTGCCGGTTTCGCAGTTCGATCTTGTCGTCGGCGACACCGACCTTACCTTCGACGCCGGCAAGACATCGGCCTCGCGCCAGACTTTCGTCTCCGGCAAAGCCGCGCAGCTCACCGGCGAGGCCTTGCGCGCGCAAATTCTGCGCCTCACCAACGCTGGCCCCAGTGCCACCATCACGCTCAAGGGCCCGCACCTCGTCATCTCAGAAGGCGGCCGCGACACGACCGTCGACCTCACCCACCTTCCCGACCGCGGCGGCGGCATCGTGCTCGAAGCGATAGAATCCTTCGACCCGCCCGCCACCCCGCTCGACGCCAAGGGCCAGGGCAGGCCTTACGCCACCTACGGCTTCGCCGCGCAGATCGCCTCCGTCGATGTCGATCTCGACCTCGGCACGGTGAAGGTGCGCAAGATGGTGGCCGCCCACGACGTCGGCCGCACCATCAACCCGAGCCTGGTAGAGGGCCAGATCCACGGCGGCATCGCCCAGGGCCTCGGCCTCGCGCTGATGGAGGAGTTCATTCCCGGCCGCACCGAGAACCTGCACGACTATCTGATCCCCACCTTCGGCGACATGCCGGAGATCGAGGTAATCCTGATCGAGGACCGCGAGCCGCTCGGCCCCTACGGCGCCAAGGGCATCGGCGAGCCCGCTCTCATCCCGACGCCGCCCGCCATCCTCGGCGCCATCCGCCACGCCACCGGCGTCACCATCCGCAAGGTCCCCGCCCTGCCGCATCGTGTGCATGCAGCGCTGGTGAAGGCCGGAAAGGTTTGAAACGGCGACTGGGCGCAGTCCCGCTTAGAGGTCCGGCCCGCCGGTCTTGGGCTCGTGCGTGCGCATGTAGCGGTCGGTGTCGCTCTCGTTCGGCGTGTAGCAGCCCGACAGGGTGAGAAAGATCGCAAGCAGCATGAGCCTGAACGTCATGACAGGACTCCCGCGCAGATGCGCACCGCCAAAAATGAGAGAAGGGACGCTTGAAACCGCACCAAGCGTCCCCGCACCATCGACCGATCGGGGGATCAGTCGTGCGCACTAGACACCCGCGCGTGCGCCTCGTCAATGCGGCGACGGCGCAGCTCTCGTCGCACCTCGTGGCTTCGCCCAAGCCTGTGCAAACGGGACTTCCAAGCGCTGCTGTAGGAACGCCTTTCAAACACGCAAGTTGCCCTAGCGCGCGGCAGCAACGCCGCATCACGCCAAGCAAAAGAGGTTACGATCATGAAGGCAATGTACGTTCTCGCAGCGCTCACGCTGGCCGGCTCCGGCATCGCGATCGCGCAGACCACCAAGCAACCCGGCGGCAACGTCGCCTCCGTCCAGGGCCCGTGTGCGCAGGGCTACGCAAAGGCTGCCCCGGGCGGCCGCATGCAGCTCAGCGACGCGCAAATGAAGCAGATCGATACCGACAAGAACGGCAACATCAGCAAGCAGGAATTCGACAGCGCCTGCGCCAACCAGCTGTTCGAGGACACCAAGAAACACTAACGCTGCATCTCGACTGTGCCGGGTGCCTACGCGCCCGGCACTATTTTTCTGCAAGCTGTACGTCGAATGACATGACAGCCGCCCCCGCCAACCGCTACACTTCTCCTATCGGCGGCTTTCACCACAGGCGCTGCCGGCTGAGAGAGCCTTCACGTGTGCTCCCGCCTGATGTGTGCAAAGGCGGTTGCGGATGGCACGAGCCAATCTCGACAACTACGCATTCGACGCGGAAACACTGGCCCTCGTGCGCGAGGCCTTCGATCTCACCGAGCAGGATTTCAAGGATCGGCTGACCGATCAGAACCGGCCGGCCTTCGAGGCAGAGGCCGCGGCTGCCATCGCCGCAATGACCGCCGGTGGACAGCGCGACGTCAATCGGCTTCGCGTCTACGCCGCCTCCAAGGCCGCGGCCTTCCTGAAGCAAAGCCCGGTTCCGATTCCGGCCTCATAGTTCTCCACAGCCTCCGGCGACGCGCGGAACAAGCCAAGGGCTGATTCGTTGTTGCGGCGAACCGGCTGCTTCCCCAATTTCGTCGGTTCGCCCGCACATACGGGAGCGCCCTGGGTGGTATTGCGTCTGTTTTGCGTACCAGGGCGCTTCTCATGTCTTGCGGTCTTCGAGCAGCCCGGCGAGCAAAGCGCGCGCCGCGCGGCGGTAAGGCTCGGCCGGCGCACCTTGCGCAATCATGAGGGCTGCCTTGTCAAACGCGGCCGACAGCATCTCGGCAAGGGCTTCCAGCGACACTGATTTCCTGCCCGCACCAGCGGCCTTCAGACCCTCGAGCAACTTCGCAGCGCCCGTGGCCTGGTCGATCTCGTCCACAGTCTTCTGGCCCAGCACAACCGGCCCTTCCAGCAGCATCAAGCGGGCGCGGCCGGGCACCTGCATCGCCGCGAAATAGGCGTCGGCGCCCCGCATCAGGGCGTCCAGAGGCGATTTGATGCCCCGGGTGTCGATGACGATGGCATCCGCCACCGCCTGTGCCTCCTGCGCCACCAGAGCTTTCAGCACGTCGGCCTTGTCCGTGAAGTGGTGGTAGAGCGCCCCGCGCGTGACTTTCGCCCGCTCCACGATCTCCGGGGTGCCTGTTTCCGCGTAGCCCTTCTCGACAAAAAGGCTCCGGGCAGCAGCCAGCAAGGCGGCACGCGTGGCCTGCGTCCGGTCTGCGTTGGAACGTCGCGCGCTTTTCTCTTGCATACATACAGCCTGTATGTTTTATACATCCACATACATACAGACTGTATCTAGACGCAAATCAGGAGAAACGCAATGAAGTGCACCCAGTACTACCCGGTCATCATGACCGGCGACGTCAACGGCACGGCCGAGTTCTACAAGCGCCATTTCGGCTTCAAGGCCGCCTTCGTCAGCGACTGGTACATCCACCTGGAATCGGAGGCCGACGGGGGGGGTCAACCTCGCCATCCTCGACGGCGACCATCAGACCATCCCCGCCGAGGGCCGCGGCCGCGTATCCGGGCTGCTCATCAATTTCGAGGTGGAGGACGTCGACGCCGAGTTCGCGCGCGTCAAGAAGGCCGGACTGCCGATCCTGCTGTCGTTGCGCGACGAGGCCTTCGGCCAGCGTCACTTCATCACCAAGGACCCCAACGGCGTGCTGATCGACGTCATCAAGGTGATTCCGCCGACTGGGGAGTACGTCGCGCAGTACGTCAACCAGGCCTGAGGTTCTGCCGGAACGGGAAGCGCGCACGTCGCGCTTCCCGTCGTCGTCTTACGCACAGTTGCCGGTGCCCGCACGATAGTCGCGATGCACCGCATCGATGACGGGCTGATACAGCGGCTTGTCGGCGGCCGGGAACAGCATCGCCCAGCCGTTGATGTTGCGACCGCCGCACAGGAAGTTCACGCGCTGGTAGAACAGCGTGCCATCTGGCCTGATGCCCGACAGCACGAACCACGTATCGCGCACCGGTGCATAGGTGATCTCCGCGCCGGCATAGGCTTCGCGGATCAGGAAGTCCCGGTAGGCCCGCAAGCTCTTGTTGCCGACGTTGGCAACCGTGCCGGCAAGCAGCCGCGCCTTGCCGTCGGTCGAAATGAACTGGCGCCCATCCTCGGTCGCCACCGGCAGCGCGATGAACTGCGCCGCGGGATACGTCAGCGTGAAGCCATGACGATCGTTGCGGTATGTGCCCCCGGCCCCCTGGGCAACGCCGGCGACGGCGGTCACGACGGCCATTGCCGCCGAAACGCCGCCGATCGCGGCGAAACGTACGATGCTTCTCATGTCCCTGCTCCGTCTGTCTCCGGTCGAACGAGCGCGGCTGCCGCGGCGTCATGCTGCGGCAGCGCGCGTGCTCACGATCCGCCGTTCAGGGCAGGTTCTTCTCAAGCTCTTTCCAGACGCGGCCGGAGTTGTCGCCCTTGAAGGTGGCGCTGGCCGGCACGGCGGCGATGGCGAGAACGGCGACGGCAACGAGGGCTGACAGAATGGTCTTCATGGCTGCTCTCCTGTGACCGGGCGCCGTGATTGGCGCCGCTTGCACAGCCCATTACGGGTGCAGCGCCGATGCGGATGCCGCCCTCACCGGCTCGTGAGCAGGAGTGATCGCTTGCTTATCGCGCCGCCGCGATCAGGTCGGAAAGCTTGCGCTTCTGCCGGCCGTCGGCACTGAAGTTGTCCGGCGCCAGCCACTGCTCGTAGGCGCCGCGCACCTTGGGCCACTCGCCGTCGATGATGGAGAACCAGGTTGTGTCGCGATTGCGTCCCTTGTAGACCACCGCCTGCCGGAACAGCCCCTCATACTGGAACCCCAATCGCAGCGCCGCAGCGCGCGACGGCCCGTTGAGGCTGTCGCACTTCCACTCGTAGCGGCGGTAGCCGAGTTCGTCGAACGCGCGCCGCATCATCAGGAACATGGCTTCCGTCGCGGCGGGCTTTCTTTGCAGCAGCGGCGAATAATTGATGTGTCCCACCTCGATCACGCCGTTCGGCGGATCGAGGCGCATGAAGCTGGCCACGCCCGCGGCCTTGCCGGTGGCACGGTCGACGATGGCATGGAACACCGGGTCGGCCCCCTTTGCCACCTGCTCCACCCACGCCCGGTAGCTCTCGAACTCCGCGAACGGGCCGACCGAAAGATACGTCCAGTTGCGGTTGTCCTTATCCAGGCTGTTGGCCTCGAACAGATCGCGCGCATGCCTCGCCGCATCGAGCGGCTCCACGACGCAGAACCGCCCCTGCATCGGCGTGCGCGGCGGCACTGGGCGGGGAGTCCAATTCGGAAGAGTCGGGCCAACCGGCGGAGGTGACGCGCTCATGACGCACAATGCCGAGCACATCGTGCGTCCCCTCCCCCCTTGTGGGGGAGGGACAGGGAGGGGGGGATTGCAGAACAACTACCGTCGGGGTTCCCCCCACCCCTAACCCCTCCCCACAAGGGGGAGGGGAACACGGTCGGCGCATGCAACATCAGTTCTTGCCCGTGCTCATCGAGTTGAAGAACTCGCCGTTGGTCTTGGTGGACCGCAGCTTGTCGACCAGGAACTCGATCGCATCCATGGTGCCCATCGGGTTGAGGATGCGGCGCAGCACGTACATCTTCTTGAGCTGGTCGGCCGGGACCAGCAGCTCCTCCTTGCGCGTGCCGGACCGGGCGATATCGATCGCCGGGAACACGCGCTTGTCGGACACCTTGCGGTCGAGCACCACTTCCGAGTTGCCGGTGCCCTTGAACTCTTCGAAGATCACCTCGTCCATGCGGCTGCCGGTATCGATCAACGCGGTGGCGATGATGGTGAGCGAGCCGCCCTCCTCGATGTTGCGCGCCGCACCGAAGAACCGCTTCGGCCGCTGCAGAGCATTGGAGTCGACGCCGCCCGTCAGCACCTTGCCGGATGACGGCACCACGGTGTTGTAGGCGCGGCCGAGACGCGTGATCGAATCCAGCAGGATCACCACGTCGCGCTTATGCTCGACAAGGCGCTTGGCCTTCTCGATCACCATTTCCGACACCTGCACGTGGCGCGTGGCCGGCTCGTCGAACGTGGAGGAGATCACCTCGCCGTTCACCGAGCGCTGCATGTCGGTCACCTCTTCCGGGCGCTCGTCGATCAGCAGCACGATCAGGTAGCATTCGGGGTGGTTCTTGGAGATCGAATGCGCGATGTTCTGCAGCAGCACCGTCTTGCCGGTGCGCGGCTGCGCGACGATCAGCGCGCGCTGACCCTTGCCGAGCGGCGCGACAATGTCGATCACACGCGGCGAGAGGTCCTTGATGGTGGGGTCTTCGATCTCGAGCTTCATCCACTGCGTGGGATACAGCGGCGTGAGGTTGTCGAAGTGCACCTTGTGGCGCTGCTTGTCGGGGTCCTCGAAGTTGATGGTGTTGACCTTGAGCAGGGCGAAGTAGCGCTCACCCTCCTTCGGGCCGCGGATCTGGCCTTCGACCGTGTCGCCCGAACGCAGCGCGAAACGGCGGATCTGCGAGGGCGAGATGTAGATGTCGTCGGGACCAGGCAGGTAGTTGGCATCCGGCGAGCGCAGGAAGCCGAAGCCGTCCGACAGCACCTCGACCACCCCGGTACCGATGATCTCGGTCTCCTTGGCGGCGAGCTGCTTGAGGATGGCGAACATCTGCTCCTGCTTGCGCATGGAGCTGGCGTTTTCCACGCCGATTTCCTCGGCGAAGCTCAGCAGCTCCGTCGGGGTTTTGGACTTGAGGTCTTGGAGCTTCATCTCCTTGACGATTTCTTGCATGGGATAGTCTCCGGGAGGGAGCGGCTGCGGCCTTAGGAGTGCAAATACGAAGAAAGGCGCGAAAGCCGGTAGGGGAGGGGTGCGGAAGGATATTCCGGATGTGTCGCGGCCCTCGGTGGCGCTTGCGGCCTTGTGAGAGCCCCGCCCGCGCGCCCTTGAATCGGCGGCCAGCGGCGACGAATCGCTATATAGCAGCACAATTGGAAAAATGAAAGGGGCAGCGTCAGATAGATCGTCGGCTGGCCGCTGCAACCGGGCCTACCCACCCATGTATTTGTCCCAGAACCCCGCCACCGGCTCGATCTGCTCGACCACATCGACCAAAATGCCGGACGGGTCGCGCAGCATGAACCGCTTCTGGCCCCAGGGCTCCGTCGCCAGGCCGTAAACGATCGGGGCCCCTGCCGCTGTCAGACGCGCATGCTCAGCGGCGGCATCCGCGACCTGAAAGGTCATGATCATGCCCTTGCCGTCGAACACTTCGGGCCCCGGAGGCTTTGTGGGATGGTCCGTCGTCATCATTCCCAAGGCGATCAGCCCGCCCTCCTTGCGCGAGAGCATTGCGACCCAATTCGCCTCGAACAGCACGCTCATGCCGAAGTAGGACACGAAGAAATCGCGGCTATCCGCGAGCTTGCTCACGGTGACAAGCGGATAGACATCGACATCGGCCACCAAACTCGCCCTTGTTCTTCAGAACGGCTTCACGATCACCAGCACGACGATTCCGATCATGAGCACCGTCGGCACTTCGTTCATGATGCGATAGAACTTCGGCGGCCGCACGTTCCAGTCCTCGGCGAAATCCTTGCGCCAGGCGGCGAGCGCGTGGTGATAGCCCGTCAGCAGCAGCACCAGGCCGAACTTCGCCCACAGCCACTTGTCGTTGACCATCCCTTGCGCCCAGGCCAGGTACGGCCCCGTCACCCACACCACCACCATCGCCGGGTTCATGATGGCTCGCAGCAAACGGCGCTCCATCACCTTGAACGTCTCCGACTGCTTGGAGCCCTTCTCCGCCTCGCAGTGATAGACGAACAGCCGCGGCAGGTAGAGCAATCCAGCCATCCACGCGATGACGGCAATCACGTGCAGCGCCTTGATCCAAAGCAGCCACGACGCACTCAGCATCATCGCAGCCCGCAAGCTCGCGACGTAGCCACAGCGTCCCCTCCCCCCTCGTGGGGGAGGGACAGGGAGGGGGGGATGCCAGGACACCGAAGGTCGGGGTTTCCCCCAACCCTAACCCCTCCCCACAAGGGGGAGGGGAATTCTGTTCCACACGTTGAGCAGGTCATCCCTTGCGCACCAGTTCCACCAGCCGCGCCACGTTCTCCGGCGGGGTTTGCGGCACGATGCCGTGCCCGAGATTGAAGACGAAACGCTTGCCGGAAAGAGCCGCCAGAATTGCGGCAACCCTGCGTTCCATGGCCTCGCCTCCGGCCACGAGCAGCAGCGGATCGAGATTGCCCTGCACGACCGCGGCGTCGGCCAGGGGCCCCGCCATCGCCGCGAGCGGCATCGCCGTATCGCAGCCTACACCGTTAACGCCCGTCTGTTTCACGTAGTCTGCAGCACGCGCTCCCGCGCCGCGGGGAAAGCCGATGATCGGAATTGTCGGGTGTTGCCCTCTCACCCGCTCGACCAGCAGCTTGGTCGGAGCGATCACCCAGCGCTGGAACTCGTCGTCCGGTAGGCTTCCCGCCCAGCTGTCGAAAATCTGCAGGACTTGCGCGCCCGCTTTCACCTGCCCGCCGAGATAGTCGACCGACGTCTCGACCAGCAGGTCGATCAGCCGCTGAAAACCTTCTGGATCGCGGTAGGCCCACGCGCGGGCTTCGGCCTGGTCGCTGGAGCCCTGCCCGCCCACCATGTAGGTCGCGACCGTCCACGGCGCGCCGCAAAAACCGATGAGTGCAACATCCGGGGGAAGCTCCTGGCGAACGCGCGCCACGGTTTCGAACACGCGCTCGTACTTGCTGCGAGTCGCACTCACGTTCAAGCGCGTAAGTTCGGTCGCGCTCCGGATGGGTGCGAGGCGTGGCCCTTCGCCCTCGACGAACGCCACCGTCTGCCCGACGGCGTCCGGCACCACGAGGATGTCGGAAAACAGGATCGCCGCGTCAAACCCGTAGCGACGGATCGGTTGCAGCGTGACTTCGCTTGCAAGCTCCGGCGTGTAGCAGAGTTTGAGAAAACCTCCGGCTTTCTCGCGCACCGCGCGATACTCGGGCAGGTAGCGCCCGGCCTGCCGCATGAGCCAAATCGGAGGCGGTGCCGTCGCCTCGCCTGCGAACGGACGCAGGAAGCGCGGCAGGCTGTCGGCAGGCGAACGCATCACCGCGAGGTCCTAAATCTTAGAATCTAGAGTCTCAGGTTGTTATTATGACTCTTAGGCCGTGGATTCCGAAGACGCCCATTTGTCACCACCACCGCCACAGGTTGTTCGTGCGCGCCCGCGCGCGGTGCCAGAGCTAGTCGCGAACGAACGCGTCAGCCACTAGCGGGGAAAACGAAACCGGGATCAAGACCTTCCCGTTCGAGTTGGTAAGGCCGCCTCGGCGGACATCCTGTGCAAAGCCGTGGTAGAACTTTCTGCGCGCTCGCGGGGCGTACTCGGAGCTTAACCATGCCACCGACGCGGCTCAAAATAGGTCTTGCTGTGGGCGACTCTGTTGAGAGCTGAACAGGGAGCCGGCACAAAGTCGGTGGCCGCGCTTGGCAGCCTTGAGAAACTGGTGTCTTTTCCACATATGCCCAACACTGTGCCGAGCTACTTTCATCTGCATCTGATTTCCGATGCAACCGGCGAGACGCTGACCACCATGGCCAAGGCCGCCGCGGTGCAATACGCACAGATGCGTCCAATCGAGCACGTACATCCCCTGGTGCGCACCGAGAAGCAGCTTGCGCGCGTACTGCAGGAGGTCGAGCAGGCGCCCGGCGTCGTGCTTTATACCGTCGTGAAGACCGAGCTGGTCGAGGAGATCGAGCGGCGCTGCCGCGAGCTCAAGGTGCCGTGCCTGCACGTGCTGCAGCCGATCATGCAGATTTTCGAATCCTACCTGGGCGCACCGAAAACACCGATCGTCGCCGGGCAGCACGTGCTCGATGCCGAGTATTTCGCGCGCATCGACGCCTTGAATTTCGCCATGGCGCACGACGACGGCCAGTTGCCCGAGGACCTCAACCGCGCCGACATCATCATTCTCGGCATCTCTCGCACGTCCAAGACGCCGACCAGCATCTATCTCGCCCAGCGCGGCTACAAAACCGCCAACCTGCCGCTGGTGCCGGGCATCGAGCCGCCGGCGGCCCTGTCGCAGCCGCATACGGCGTTCGTCGTGGGGCTCGTTGCCAGTGCCGAGCGCATCGCCGAGATCCGCCGCAATCGCGTACAGCTGATCGGCGACCGCAAGCTCGACGACTATGTCGATCGCACGCAGATTACCGAGGAAATCCAGTACTCGCGCCGCCTGTGCGCCAGACACGGCTGGCCGGTCATCGACGTGACGCGCCGATCCGTCGAGGAGACGGCCGCCACCATCATCCGCCTCCTTCACGACCGGCGCGGCGGCGCGTCGGAAGCCGAGCAGCAGGAAACCAGCAATGCCTGAGCCTGGAGGCGGCGTGGCGGTGTTGCTCGCCTCCGCGAGCCCCTACCGCCGGAAGATGCTTCAGGATGCTGGCCTCACATTCGATGTGGTCGCAGCCAACGTCGATGAGGCCGCGCTGAAGCGCGAGCTTGCCGCCCGCTCGGCCGGCGAGATTGCGTCGGCCCTGGCGCAGGCAAAAGCTGAGGCGGTCAGCCGGGCGCACAAAGACGCAATGGTGATCGGAGCTGATCAGATCCTGATGGTGGGCGATGAGCTGCTCGACAAGCCGGGCAGCGCCGGTGCCGTCCGCGCGCAGCTGGCGCGCCTGCGCGGAAGAACCCACCGTTTGATTTCGGCGGTCACCTTGGCTCGGGCCGGGGCTGCGTTGTGGACGCATGTGGACGAAGCCAAGCTCACCATGCGCGCGTTCAGCGACGCGTTCCTCGACAGCTACGTTGCCCAGGCCGGCGAACGGCTTGCGGGCATCGTCGGTGCCTACGAGATCGAAGGCGGCGGGGTTCAATTGTTCGAGCGGGTCGAGGGTGACCATTTCACCATCATCGGCCTGCCGTTGGTCCCGCTGCTGGCCGAACTCAGGGCGCGCGGGGTGATCGCGTCATGATCCGCGCCGGCGTCATCGGTTGGCCCGTTGCCCACTCCCGCTCGCCGCTCATCCACGGCTACTGGCTGAAGCGCTATGGCATCGACGGCAGCTACGACCGCCATGCCGTCGAGCCCGGTACTGCCGCCGCCTTCGTGCGCAGCCTGCGCGAGCGCGGCCTTGCCGGCTGCAACGTCACGCTGCCCCACAAGGAGGCCGTCTATGCCGCGGCCGACGAAACGCTGCCAGCCGCCCGCGCTGCCGGGGCCGCCAACACGCTCTGGTTTGAGAACGACCGGCTGATGGCCGACAACACGGATGCGGCGGGCTATCTCAACAGCCTGCTGGCAGCAGTCTCCGGTCTCGATCTCGCAGGCAAAACGGTCGCGATCCTCGGTGCTGGCGGTGCCGCGCGGGGTATCATTTTCGCTCTGCTAGGGGCTGGTGTCGGCACGGTGCACGTATTCAATCGCACGCGCGCCCGCGCCGATGCCGTGGCCGCCTACTTCGGTGCAAAGGTCGAAGCACACGACTGGAACGAACGCGTAACCGCGTCACGTGGCACCGACCTCATCGTCAACACCACCGCGCTCGGTCTTGCCGGAGGTGCGCCGCTCGACATGGATGTCTCGCAATTGAAGGCCTCGTGCATCGTCTCCGACATCGTCTACGTGCCGCTCGAGACGCCGCTTCTGGCCGCCGCCAAGGCGCGCGGCCTGCGCACCGTTGATGGCCTCGACATGCTGCTGCACCAGGCCGTCCCCGGCTTCGAGAAGTGGTTCGGCGTGCGTCCCGAGGTGACGCCGGAGCTGCGTATGCTGCTCGTACGCGACATCGAGGGCACGTGATGCTGATCATCGGACTGACGGGCTCGATCGGCATGGGCAAATCCACCGTTGCCGCCCGCTTCCGCGCGCTGGGCGTCGGCGTGTGCGATGCCGACGCCGAGGTGCACAAGCTCTATGAAGGCGCGGCCGTTGCGCCCATCGAAGCCGCGTTTCCCGGCACCACGGCCGACAACAAGGTCGATCGCCAGAAGCTCGCGCAGGCTCTCCTCAACCGGCCCGACCAGTTCAAGCGCCTCGAAGCCATCGTGCATCCGCTGGTGTTCGAGGCCGAGCGCACCTTCCTGCGCAACGAGGCGGACAAGGGCGCCAAGCTAGTTGTGCTCGAAATCCCCCTCCTGCTGGAAACCGGCGGCGACAGGCGCGTCGATGTCGTGGTGGTCTGCAGCGCGCCTGCCGACGCCCAGCGCGCCCGCGTCATGCAGCGGCCCGGCATGACGGCCGAAAAGCTCGAGCAGTTGCTGTCGCGCCAGATGCCGGATGCTGAAAAGCGCCGCCGCGCCGATTTCATCGTGGATACCGGCGGTACATTTGCCGAGACCGACGCGCAGGTGGATAATATCGTCGAATCACTGAAAGGCCGTACCGGAACGGCCTTCGAGACCTACTGGCGCTAGGCGCTGCCCCGTGTGCTCGCGTACCTGCCCCGAGATTGCTTCATGCTGCGCGAGATCGTCTTCGACACGGAGACAACGGGCCTCGAAGCCAACAACGGCGACCGGCTGATCGAGATCGGCTGCATCGAAATCATCAACCGCATCCCGACAGGCCGCGAGTTTCACCGCTATCTGAACCCCGAGCGCGACATTCATCCCGAGGCCATCGCCGTGCATGGCCTGACGCTCGACTTCCTCAAGGACAAGCCGCTCTTCAAGGATGTCGCCGACGAGTTCCTGGAGTTCATCGCCGATGGACCGCTGGTTGCGCACAACGGTTCGTTCGACCTTGGGTTCGTCAACGCCGAGCTGAAGCGTCTGCCGCGGCCGCTCATCATGGCCGACCGGATTGTCGACACGCTGCAGCTTGCCCGCCGCCGCCATCCGGCCGGTCCCAACAGCCTCGATGCGCTCTGCAAGCGCTATGGCATTGACCTGTCCCAGCGCACCAAGCACGGTGCGCTGCTCGACTCCATGCTGCTCGCCGGGGTCTACGTCGAGCTGCTCGGAGAGCGCCAGGCCGTGCTCGGCTTCAATGGTTCTGCCGCCGCGGACACGGTGCGTGCTCGCGCGGCAAAAGCAGCGCAACGGCCGGCGCCGCTGCCCTCACGGCTGACGGAGGCCGACGCCGCGGCACACCGCGAGTTCGTCAAGACGCTCGGTGCCGGCGCCCTCTGGCTGCAGGTCGAAACCGCCTGAGGCCGCGGTCAGTTGACAGGTTTCGTCTGCGCTTCGGCTTTTTCCTGCTGACGCTTCGCGAACAGCGCGCCGAAATCGATCGGGTCCAGCAGCAGCGGCGGGAAGCCGCCTTCGCGCGTCAGGTCGGCAATCAGGCGCCGCGCAAACGGAAACAGCAGTGCGGGACAGTGGATCAGCAGAAACGGCTCGAGCTGCTGCTCGGGCAGGTTGTCGATCTGGAAGGTGCCGCCGTAGGCTAGCTCCATGTCGTACACGGTGCCGAGCTTGTTGGTCGCTTCCGCCTTGAAGTTGATGACGCTCTCGAACGTGTTGGCGCCGAGGCGGGACGCACCCACGTTCACTTCCAGACGAAGGTTCGGCTGGTCGCCCGGGTTCTCGAGCAGCTTGTGGACGTTGGGGTTCTCGAAGGACAGATCCTTGATGTACTGGGCGATCGCCCGCACCGTGAATTGGGGGGCTGCGCTGCCCTGCGGCGCCGCGGTTGGTGGTCCGCCGTTGCCTGCAGTCTCGGCCATGTCCTTCGCCTTTCAATTGAGCAGGGCTGGTGCGGGTGGCTAGCACGCCCGCGCGGCTTTGAGCAACGAGCCTTGCGCTAGCCGCGCGGCGGCTCCCGATGACCGTTGAGGCGCCGGGGGTCCGGCTCCACGCGATGGTATTCGCCTTCGATGATGGGGCCGCTTTCGGCACCCGGCCCACGGCGCGAAGCTTCGTCGCCCGGCTGCCAGCCCGCTTCGTCCTCGAGAGGGTGGTTCTCAATGATACGTCGCAACATCCACTCTGCGATCACGCGCCGCACCGGCGGAATGAGGAGGATGAGGGCGGCTACGTCCGAGATCAGTCCGGGCAGCAGCAGCAGGAAGCCGGCAAGAACGAGAAATAGTCCGTCCATGACGTGGGCTACCGGCGGACGGCCTTCGCCCATCGCTTCCAGAGATTGGCGAAACACGTTGAAGCTCTGTCGTGACAACAGAAGCATCCCGGCCATCGCCATGCCGATCACCAGCGCCACGGTCGCCCACACGCCGATGATCTGCCCGGTCTTGATGAGAACCGCCAGCTCGGCCACCGGCAGCGCGATCAGCAGCAATCCTATGAGAAGGCGGATCATGTATGCATCCCAGAGCCCAATTCCTTCACATGTAGGTCATTTGGGTCATCGCGGTTGGCTTGTGCGCTGCGATGGCCTAAGATTGTTCGGCAGCGGCGAAAAACTCGGCGCATCGGCTTGCGGCGGGTCTGGTTCTTGCGGGCGCGCCAACCTACATGACATGGGTTGAGGCACTGGCTCGAAAGCTAGGGTGTGATGGACGGCAGGATCGACGTAACCACACTACTGTTTCTTGTACTGGCGGTCGTGATCTTCCTCAAGTTGCGCAGTGTGCTGGGTCGCCGCACAGGGCATGAGCAAGGCCGTTTCGAGCAATACAAGGCCCAGCAAGAGGCGCGTCAGCAAGCCCGCGATGCGGCCACGGACAAGGTCGTGACGCTGCCGCGGCGTGATCGTGAGGAAAACGAAGCACGTCCGGTCGAGCAGGAAGCGCGCGTGGACGGCGAGCAGCGCGTTCGCGACTATGCCGCCGGCAACGACGAGATCGGCAAGGCGCTGGTGGACCTCGTTCGCGCCGATACGAGTTTCGACCCCGCGCACTTCGTGCAGGGCGCCAAGGCGGCCTACGAGATCGTCGTCACCGCGTTCGCCGAGGGCAATCGCAAGACGCTGAAGGATCTGCTCAGCCCCGACGTCTATGAGGGGTTCAGCCGGGCCATCACCGAACGCGAGAGCCGCGGCGAGCAGATGGACCAGAGCTTCGTCGGCATCAAGGCTGCTGACCTGGTCGAGGCCGAGGTAAAGGGCGGCATTGCCCAGCTGACGGTGAAGTTCGTGAGCGAACTCATCTCCGCCACTCGCGACCGCGCCGGCGTGGTGATCAACGGCGATCCAAAGAAAATCCGGGAAGTCACGGATATCTGGACCTTCGCGCGCGAGGTGATGTCGCGCAACCCCAACTGGAAGCTTGTGGCCACCCAAGCCGCAAATTAGCCAATCTTGCGGTCGAAATAAGCGTATTGTTTCCTGACGGGGGAAATACGCTTTGGGGTCGTCCAGCACGACGTATTTGCGTCTGGCCGGTGCTGCGCTGGTCATGGGAGCCTTTGCCGGGCTATCGTCCGGCGAAGCTAACCAGTTGACTAAGCGCACGGATTCTCCCGTGAAGTCGGTTCGATCGCCTTCGGCTCCCTATCAGTCGGTGACCTACGCCGACCTGCCGAGCTGGGCCGATGACGACCACCTGGCTGCCTTCAAGGCGTTCCTGAAGTCCTGCGAGCGGGTGGTCGCGGGCGCGCGCGACAAAACCGCCTCGTCCAACCTGGCCGTCGTTTGCGCGGAAGCGGTGAAATCGGGCCCGGCGGTCAAGACAAAGGAGACCGCCCGCGCATTCTTCGAGCGCAACTTCACGCCGAACGCGGTCGTGAACAAGAACCGGCCGGGTATGGTCACCGGCTACTACGAGCCCCTACTGCACGGTTCGCGCAAGCAGCAGGGCCCCTACCAGACACCCATCTACCGCCGCCCGGACGACCTGGTGACGGTCGTGCCGGAGACACACCGCGGCGCCGTCAAGCGCGGAACGCTCACGCACGGCCGCAAGACCGAGACCGGGACCGAGCCCTACTTCACCCGCGCCGAGATCGACAAGGGCGCCTTGAAGGGCAAGGGGCTCGAGTTGCTGTACTTCAAGGATCCGATCGATGTGTTCTTCATGCAGATCCAGGGCTCCGGCCGCGTGAAGCTCACGGACGGCACCACCATTCGCGTGCAGTACGACGGCAAGAACGGCTATCCCTACGCCTCCATCAGCCAGTATCTCATCGAAAAGGCGCTGCTTGCCGCCAACCGCGTGTCGATGGTTGCCCTTATCGACTGGCTGAAGGCCGATCACGAGCGCGCCAAGCCCGTGCTTTGGCACAACCGCTCGTACGTGTTCTTCCGCGAGATCAAGGCGGCCGATGACGCCGGCGCGCCGCTGGGCGCGATGGGCGTGCCGCTGACGCCGGGCCGCAGCCTTGCGTTCGATCCCGCGTTTCATGTGCTCGGCTCGCCGGTCTATGTCAGCGCACCGAGCATCAAGCATGTCCCCAATGCCGGGCCGTTCCACCGCCTGATGGTCGGCCAGGATGTCGGATCGGCCATCAAGGGACCGGAGCGCGGCGACCTCTATTTCGGGTCCGGCGAGGCCGCAGGCAAAATCGCGGGCGGCACCAAGAATCCGGCGAAGTTCTTCGTGCTGGTGCCGAATGCGGTGCCTGCCGCGAAATCCGCAGCACAACCGGAGCCGGCAGTGCCGCAGAAAATTGCGCAATGAGCCGGGAGGGCCGGAAGTCTGGCCGTTCCGTTACCCCTGAAGAAGCCGACCTCTGGGATCAACTCGCGCAGTCCGTCAAGCCGGCCAAGGTCAAGCCGCGCGTCGGCACGCAGGCAGCGCCCGACCCTCCTTCACGAAAGCCGCCGCCGGCGCCCAAACCAGAGCCGAGGTCTTCGCGGCCCAAACCCACTCCCCCTCAGCCGCTGCCACCGCCTCCGCGCAAGCCGCCGGCGCTTGCCGACTTCGATCGCCGGGCTGCGCGGCAGGTCGCGTCCGGCAAGCTTTCGATCGACGCACGCATCGACTTGCACGGATTGCGCCTGCGCGATGCACACGGCGAGCTCAGGGCATTTCTGTTTGCGGCCCAGAGCAGGGGCGCGCGCACGGTACTGGTCATAACGGGCAAGGGCGGTGCGTCATCCGAACGCGACAATCTCGCGGCTGCGCTCGGCAAGCCGCAGCGCGGCGTGTTGCGCCATGCCGTACCCCAGTGGCTCGCGGAGCCAGATCTGCGGACAGTGGTTCTGAGCTTCACCACCGCGAGCATCCGCCACGGCGGCGACGGGGCGCTCTACGTCCAGTTGCGCAAAGGCCGTCAGCAGGACTGATGCCCTACTTTCGTCCGAGCTTGCCGCGCCCCAGCATTGGGCCGCCTGCGGGCTTTCCGCCCTCGTGGATGGGCCGCGGCGCGAACCGCCCGAGCGCGCGTGCGCGGTCGTACATGACGATGGCGCCGGCCATGGCGAGGTTGATGCAGAACACGGTGGGGATGCGAACCACGTAGTCGCATCGCGCCACCAACTCCGGCGAGAGCGAGCCGCGCTCGGGGCCGAGAACGTAGGCCGCACGGCGAGGGTGATTGAAGCTCGGCAGGTCGATGGCCTCGTCGAGCAGTTCCACCCCGACCAGCTTGCATCCGGCCGGCAGGATCAGCTCCTGCGGATTGCCCCAGTCGTAGTGGGGGAGGTGCTGCGCACCCTTGGATGTGTCGGCCTTGGCCTCAAGTGCCTGATAGGTTGCGCCGATGGTGAATGTGAAGCTGGCTCCGAATCCGTGGGCGGAGCGCATGAGGTTGCCCAGGTTCAGCGCTTTCGAAATCCGCTCGGCGCCGATACCGAAATACCCGCGCGGAAGGGCGGCCGGCTCTACGTCGTGCATGGTGCAGTCCCGGGCATAACGAGCCTGTAGCGGTCAGGCGCAATCAGGGCAAGACGGGGTCGCAATTGCGGCCAGAAAGCTTGCCCTGATTGCGCAATCTCGGCTAATAGCCATGCACGGCCAAGGCCATAGGTGGGCCGGCTGTCAAAATCCCAGGGAGGTGACTTGATATGAAGTTCAAAGCGCTCGTTGCTTTTGGCGCGATTGCCGTTGCCGGTGTGGTGGCAGCGTACGCCCAGCAGAGCCAGCAGCTTTCCATTGCGACCGGCGGTACCGGCGGCGTTTATTATCCTCTCGGCGGCGGTTTCGGCAGCATCCTGGGCAAGACGTTTCCGGGCATGACGGCCACGGCGCAGGTGACGGGCGGCTCCGTCGCCAACCTGCAGCTGATCGGCTCCGGCCGTGCCGACATTGCCTACACCCAGGTTGACGCGGCATGGGACGCGATCAACGGCACCGACAAGTTCACCAGCGGAAAGCTGCCGATCCGCGCGCTGGTCGTCATGTACCCCAACCACATGCACGTCGTGACCGTCGAGGGCACGGGCATCGGCAAGATCGAGGACATGAAGGGCAAGCGCGTTTCGACGGGCTCGCCGGGCAGCGCCACGGAGGTCTATGCCCTGCGCGTCATCGAGGCGGCGGGCCTCAATCCCGATAAGGACATGACGCGCGAGCGGCTCGGCGCCGCCGAGAGCGTGAACGCCCTCAAGGACAGGAAGATTGAAGCGTTCTTCTGGGTCGGCGGCTTGCCCACCGCGGCGGTGACCGATCTTGCGTCGACGCCCAACACGCAGATCAAGATGATCGACATCGCCCAGTACACGGCCAAGATGAACGCCAAGTACGGCCCGCTGTATGCGGAGGCGGTGATTCCGGCGACCACCTACAAGGGCATGAAGGCCGACAACAAGAACAACACCGTCTGGAACATCATGGCGGTCAACGCCAGCATGTCGGAGGAGCTTGCCTATAATCTGACCAAGACCATGCTCGAGAAGCGTGAGGACCTGGCGCTGGTGCACAAGGAGGCCTTGAACATCAAGGTCGAGAACCAGACCTCCAGCCGCGCAGGCGTGCCGTGGCACCCCGGCGCCCTCAAGTACTTCAAGGAAAAGGGCATGAAGGTGGAGTGATCCAACCGCCTGCCAATTGTCCGGATCGAGCTGCCGGGCCTCCAGAGGTCCGGCAGTTTTGTTACAGGGATAGACCGAACGAACCCATCTTTGCCATTCAGCGCGTGTGCCCGTGACCTCGCATGGAAGGGTCGTGTAGCATGAACGCCAAGGCGGCAAGAAAAAGCAAAGTCGCCGGGGAGGACCGTCGTGCAAGTCAAGCCAGAGACCATCGATCCCGGCGCAGGCCTGCCCGCCGACCTGTCCGAGGATGCCCGCGAGCGAATCGAGAAACTCGTCGAAGAGGAAGAAGGCGCATTCAATCGCCTGGGCGGGCCGATCGGATTGGCTATTGCTTCCTTTGCGATCTTCGTCTCGTTGTTCCACCTTTACGCCGCCTACGAGATCGTGCCCGCACACGTGCTGCGTCCGGCACACGTCGGCATGGTGATGGTGCTGTGCTTCTTGATGTTTCCGCTGGCGACGCGGTTTCGTGATCGCATCCGCTGGTGGGACTACTTGCTCGCTGCAGCCAGCGCCAGCACCATACTGTACGTTCTGTCCCAGGGCGCTTACTTCGGCGACCGCGCTACAGCCCCGTTTGCGACGGATTGGATCGTCGGCGCTATTTTCGTCGTGCTGCTGCTGGAAGCGACGCGCCGCTCGACCGGCTTCATCATGCCGACGGTGGCGGTCATCTTCATTCTGTACGCTGTCTTCGGTCGCTATCTGCCGCCGCCCTGGACGCACCGCGGCTATCCGGTTTCCGACCTTGTCGCCCACCTCTACATGACGCTCGAAGGCATCTTCGGCACGACCGTCGACGTGGCCTCCAGCCTCGTCATCCTGTTCACGATCTTCGGTGCCGCGCTGCAGATGTCCGGCGCGGGTCGCTTCTTCATCGACTTCTCGTTTGCGGCGATGGGCGGGAAGCGAAACTCCGCCGGCCGTGCAGTGGTGCTGTCCTCGTTCCTGATGGGAGGACCATCGGGGTCTGGCGTGGCTACCACGGTGACTATTGGCACCGTCGCTTATCCCCTGCTGGAAAAAGCGGGTTACGAAAAGAATGCTGCGGGCGGACTGCTCGCCGCGGGCGGCCTGGGCGCGATCATATCGCCGCCCGTGCTTGGCGCCGCCGCCTTCCTGATCGCGGAGTTCCTGAAGATCTCGTACTTCGACGTGATCGTCATGGCGACCATCCCGACGATCCTCTTCTACTTTTCCATTCTCGTGATGGTGGAGATCGATGCGCGCAAGATGGGGGGCTCGGGCGAGGTGCTGGTGGCAAAGGGTGAGGTGTGGCGCCTTACCAAGACCTATTGGTATCACTTCGGGTCGCTGATCTCGATCATCGCCTTCATGCTGCTCGGCTTCTCCCCGGTGCTCTCGGTGTTCTGGGCCACCATCCTGGCGATCGCTGTCAGCGCGCTGCGCTCGGACACGGCGATCGTGCCGTGGTGGCTGGCAATTCCACTGGTTGCGAGCCTTGCCGTGGTAATGCCGATCCTTCTCGGTTATCCCGTTACGCAGCCGCTGATGGCCTACACGTGGATTCCGATCTTTGGCGTGTTGGTGATTGGTGCCGTGCTGGGGCTGTTCGCGCCGCACATCTCGCCATCGACCGAAAAGCTGGCGCGCGCCCTCAAGGACGGCACCACGGGCGTTCTCAACGTGGCGGCCACCTGCGCCACGGCGGGCATCATCGTCGGCGTCGTGACGCTGACCGGTCTCGCACAACGCTTTGCCGACATCATCATCGGTTATGCCCAGGGCAGCCTGCTGCTGACGGCGATCTTCACCGCCGGCATCGTCTGGATCGTGGGTCTCGCGGTCCCGGTCACGGCCTCCTACATCATGTGCGCCGTGATCGCGGCGCCGGCCCTCATCAAGCTCGGCGTGCCGGACTTCGCCGCGCACATGTTCATCTTCTACTACGCGGTGCTGTCCGAGGTTTCGCCGCCGACGGCACTCTCGCCGTTCGCGGCCGCGGCCATCACCGGCGGCAGCCCCTATCGAACGACGCTGCAGTCGTGGAAGTACACGATGCCGGCCTTCCTGGTGCCGTTTGCGTTCGTGCTCGATCCGCAAGGCATCGGATTGCTGCTGAAAGTACCGCCCGGCGGCAGCTGGTTCGATATCGTGGAGATATTCCTGGAGGTCGCCGCCGGCACCGCCATGCTGGGCTTTGCGGCGCAAGGCTTCCTTCTTAAGAAGAACACGGCGCTGGAGACGACGCTGTTTGCCATCGCCGGCCTGTTCCTGGTGTTCCCCGCATTGCTCGCACCGACAATCCAGCTCTTGACGGGTGTGGTAATCGGAGGCTTTGTGCCGGGCCTGTCGGACCTTGGTGTGCGCATTGGCTACAATGTGGTTCTGGGTCTGCTATTCCTGGTGGCCGGCGTCCTGATCCAGCGCGCGCGGCCGACGCCCCAAGCAGCGGTTTCTCGTTAGTGAGGTAGCATCATGGAGCTTTCAAAAAACATCGCCGCGGTCGTGACAGGCGGCGCATCCGGTCTTGGTGCGGCAACAGCCAAGGCGCTTGCCGCCAAGGGCGTGCGCGTTGCTCTCCTGGATCTAAATGCCGATCTCGGCGAGAAGCTCGCCAAGGAGCTGGGCGGCACGTTCGCCAAGTGCGACGTCACCAACGAGGCCAATGTCGACAGTGCTCTCGCCGCGGTGCGCAAGGTGCACGGCCAGGAGCGCATTCTCGTCAACTGCGCGGGCATCGGCGTCGCCAAGCGCATCACGCGCCGCGTCAAGGAAACCAACGCCATCGAAACGCACGATCTCGCGACCTTCACCAAGGTCATTCAGATCAATCTGATCGGCACCTTCCTGATGATGTCGAAGTGCGCGGCCGCCATGCAGGCAACCGACCCCATCAACAAGGATGGCGAGCGCGGCCTGATGATCTGCACGTCGTCGGTGGCGGCGCAGGACGGCCAGATCGGCCAGGTTGCCTATTCCGCCTCCAAGGGCGGCGTCGCGTCGATGACGCTGCCGGTGGCGCGCGATCTCTCCCGCGACGGCATTCGCGTGGTGACCATCATGCCGGGTCTGTTCCTGACGCCGATGTTCGACAACCTGCCGGACGAGGCGCAAAAGTCGCTGGCGGCTTCGGTGCCGTTCCCGTCGCGGCTCGGCAGCCCGACGGAGTATGCCGCCCTCGCCGTGCACATCTGCGAAAACGTGATGATCAACGGCGAGTGGATCCGCCTCGACGGCGCCCTGCGCATGGCGCCGCGCTGACCTTTATGCGGCCCGGGCTTAGCCCGGGTCGACTATCTCAAGCTTTCCAGATTGCGCCGAGCACGAAGCCGGCAATCGCCGCCGTGGCCAGCGTGGCCATCGGCTGGTCGCGCAGCGACTTGTCGAAGGCGGTCTTGAAGTTGCCGGCCACCTCCTGCATGCCCGCGCTGGCCTCCTTGCCCTGCTCGGCAATACGGCTGGCGACATCCTCGATCTGGTAGGTCATCTCATTGAGCGGGTCGCGCGCGGCTGTGCGGTCGCGATCCATGCCAGCACCATAGCTCTGTGCCATTGCTGCAAATCCTTCAGCTTGAACTCCAACGCTCAACGCCGAAGGCGCAGTTTTGTTCAGTCCGCAGCAGACCTTCAGCCCTGCGCGATGCGATCCATGGCCTCTGCCAGCTTGACGTCGCGCTCGGTCAGGCCACCCGCGTCATGGGTCGAGAGCGTGACGTCCACGCGGTTCCAGACATTGAACCATTCGGGATGGTGGTTCATTTGCTCGGCCGCCAGGGCGGCGCGCGTCATGAACCCGAACGCGGCGTTGAAGTCCTTGAACTTGTACGTCCTGGCTATGGCGTCGCGTCCGTCGACCATTTTCCAGTCCGGCAAGCGCTGCGGCAGGGACTTGCGGGCGGCATCGTCGAGCTTCTGCGCCATGGGCGTTCCTCCGGTACGAACTCAGTCCTTGGTTTTTGCGGGTGGTGCCATCAAGTCGCGCATGCCGATCTCGGTGCCCTCGAAAATGTGGATGCCGGGTGGTTCGGTCGCAAGATCGCGCACGCGCTCTATGAACTCCTTCGACCGCTGATCGGCGAAGTGAGCCAGCACGGACGCCCGATCGGCCCAGTGCTCGAGAAACACCACCCGCAAGCCGTTTTCTGCGTCGACATGGACCGTGTGCATCAGGCATCCCGCAACCGTGCGCGCGCGCTGCGTATGCGCGAGGCTGAGCTCGAACACCTCGTTGAAGGCCTCCGGCGTTGAGACAATGCTGCCCGAAATCACGATCATGGCGGGGATCCCACGAAGTCATGAGTGCTGTCCTGATGGCCGAGCGGATAGGCGGCCTCGAGCCCATAGGGTCCGCCGCCGACACCCGGCCGCGCCGAAAGCAGAACGAACCGCGTCACAACGAACGGCTCCATGCGTAGATCGCCGTTTTCCTCGAGGAAGCGTGCGGCGGCGCTGTTGCGGGCGCCGCGCATGCGCGCCAGCGTGACGTGCGGCTTGAACCCGCGTGGAGCAGGCTCCAGCCCCGCGATGCGCGCGGCCCGTTCGTTCGCACGGTAGAGAGCGTCAAGTTCAGGTCCCGCTTCGACACCGGCCCACAGCACGCGCGTGTCGCGGCCGCCGAAGGCGCCTACACCGCCGATGGTGACGCGGAACGGGTCGACCTCGGTTTCGCCAAGCGCCTCGGCGAAATCGTCCGCGACGCGCTCGTCGATATCGCCGGCGAACCGCAGCGTGATGTGCATGTTGTCTGGGTCCACCCACTTGGCGCCACTGAGCGGCGCGCGCAGCAATCCGAGACGGACGCGCTGCTGCTCGGGAATTTCGATGGCTGTGAACAGGCGGACCATGGCTAACCTTTCGGCGCGGCAGGCCGCGCGCGCGTGCGCGCAATCAGCTCGTCGACGGCCGGCATGATGCGCTTGACGATCTCGGCAACCCCCTGGGCATTGGGATGGATGCCGTCGCCGAGATTGAGGTTCGCGTTGAGCGCGACGCCGTCGAGGAAGAACGGGTAGAGCACCGCGTCGTGCTTTTTCGCCAGCTCCGCATACATGCCGTTGAACGCTTCCGAATAGCCCGGACCCAAGTTGCGCGGCGCGACCATGCCCGCGAGCAGGATTTGCGCGCCACCTGCCTTCACCTTGGTCATGATCTTGTCGAGGTTGGCCTTTGCCCGGCCCGGGTCGAGGCCACGCAGCGCATCGTTGGCGCCGAGTTCCAGGATCACCGCGTCCGTGCCGGCCGGGACGGCCCACTCGAGCCGGTCGAGGCCGGCTGCCGTCGTATCGCCGGAAACACCTGCATTGATGATGTCGACGGCTTGGCCGCGTGCTTTCAAGGCTTTCTCGAGTTGCGCCGGAAAGGCGTCGGAGGCCTTCAACTGAAAGCCGGCGACGAGACTGTCGCCGAAGACAACAATGCGCAGCGGTGCTGCCTTGGGCTGCGCGTAAGCGGTCGAATGCGGAGCCGCTAACAAAACAGTGAGCGCAACGATCAGCCAATTGCGAAGAAGCGCGCGGCGCACCATGTTTGTCGCCGTTGCCTTCGGTCGGTGCGCGTGCATCAGGGTCCTCCAGCCGTCTTGGACCAATCTGAGGTAGAAACTTGCTGGGTTCGAGGCAAGCCCTGGCCGGAGACAGAATTCACTCGTGGCAGATTCCATCATATCGCTCAGGGATGTATCGCTCACACTGTCGAGCCGCGCCGGCCCTGTAGAGATTCTGAGAGGCGTAGACCTGGCGGTGCCGGGCGGGGAGTCCGTGGCCATTATCGGACCCAGCGGTTCGGGCAAAACCTCGCTGCTGATGGTCATTGCCGGCCTGGAGCGGGCAACGAGCGGACGCGTCGAGGTCGCGGGCCGTGACTTCACCCGCCTGGATGAAGATGCGCTCGCGCTCGTGCGCGGCGCCAGCATCGGCATCGTGTTCCAGTCGTTCCATCTGGTTCCGACCATGACCGCGCTGGAGAACGTGGCCCTGCCGCTGGAGTTCGCCGGCAAGCCGGATGCGCTCGAGACGGCGCGCGCGCTGCTCGACGAGGTTGGCCTGTCGCATCGCACCGATCACTTTCCCGCGCAGCTTTCGGGTGGCGAGCAGCAGCGCGTGGCACTGGCGCGTGCGTTGAGCCCGCGACCCCAGATCCTGCTGGCCGATGAACCCACCGGCAATCTCGATGGCAAGACCGGCGAGCACATCGTCAATCTCATGTTCGACCTGCAGAAGCGCCGACAGGCCACGCTGATCCTCGTCACCCACGATCCGCGGCTTGCCGAGCGCTGCAGCCGGGTGGTGCGCATGGCGGACGGCCGCGTCGAAAGCGAGCTGGCGCCGGCATGACGGCAACGACGCTCCCCCGCGAGGACCGGCCCGCGACGGCGAGCCGCTTGCCGTTGGTGCTCAATCTCGCCCTGCGCGAGCAGCGCAACGGGCTATCCGGCTTCTACGTGTTCATCTTCTGCGTCGCGCTCGGCGTGGCCGCGATCACCGGCGTGGGCGCGCTTGCGGATGCGATGCGTGCCAGCTTCGAGCGCCAGGGCGAAGTGCTGCTCGGCGGCGACGTGACCCTGTCGCGGCCGCATCAGGCTGCCGACGATGCCGCGCTCGCGTGGCTGCGGCAGCAGGGCAAGCTGAGCGAAACGGCGACCGTACGGGCAATGGCGCGCACGTTGGACGGCGCGGAGCAGACGCTTGCGGAGGTGCGCGGCGTCGATGCGGCCTATCCGCTGGTGGGCGCCTTCAAGCTGTCGTCGGACGCATCGCTCGATGAGGCCGTACGCAAACAGGTGGGTGCGGTCGTCGATCCCATCTTGCTCGAGCGCCTTGGTGTCAAGGTCGGCGATCGCATCACCATCGGCGCCGTCGAACTCCCCATCCGCGCAACTATTGAGGTCGAGCCCGACAAGCTGACCGAGCGGCTGACCGGCGGTCCGCGCGTGCTGGTCTCGCTGGAGACGCTGCGGCGCTCCGGCCTGGTGGAGCCGGGCAGCCTTGTCGGCTGGCGCTATGCGCTGAAGCTGGGCGACGGCTCCGGCGGCTCGGATGCCAGTCTGGTCAAGTTCCGTGACGCGGTGAAGAAGGCGCTGCCCGAGCACGGCTTCACCGTACGCGACCGTCGCGATCCTTCGCCGCAGGTGACGCGCACGCTGGAGCGCCTGCGCCAGTTCCTGACATTGGTCGGTTTGACCGCGCTGCTGGTGGGCGGTGTCGGCATCGCCAACGCGGTGGCCACCTACATCGACCGGCGGCGCAGGGTCATTGCCGCTTTCAAGAGCCTTGGTGCAACAAATCGCGTCGTCTTTGGCGTGCATCTTGTGCAGGTGCTGTTCATCGCCGGCATCGGCGTGTTGGCCGGCATGACCATCGGGCTGCTCATTCCGTTCGCCGTAACTGCACTGATCGGCTCCGCACTTCCCATCCAAGCCGAAGTCGCCCTCAGTGCGCGCAGCGTTCTCACGGCCGCGGGTTACGGTTTTCTCGTCGCGCTGCTGTTCACGCTGTGGCCGCTCGGGCGGGCCGGGCAGGTGCGCGCAGGTGTTCTGTTCCGCGACGAGGTGGCGCCCGAGCGGCGGCTGCCGCCGGTGCGCGTTCTTGCGGCGACGCTGGTGACGGCGCTGGTGCTTGGAAGCCTTGCCGTCTTCACCTCGGAGGCGCCGTGGCTGGCGCTCTACTACTGCCTGGGTGTCATCGGCGTCTTTGCGGTGTTTCTGGGTCTCGGCACCGGCCTGAACTGGCTTGCCCGGCGCATACCGCGACCCCGGTGGCCGGAGCTTGCCCTTGCCATCGGCAACATCGGTGCGCCCGGCGGGCTGACGCGGGCGGTCGTGCTGTCGCTGGGGACGGGACTGTCGCTGCTGGTGACCGTGGCGCTGGTCGACAGATCGATTGTCGCCGAATTGACGGATCGGCTGCCGGAGGAGAGCCCCAACTACTTCGTCCTCGACGTGAAGCGGGATGAGCTCGCCGCCTTCCAGGCGCTGGTGCACAAGGACTTTCCCGGCGCCAAGGTGCAGCAGGCGCCCATGCTGCGCGGCCGCATCGTCAAGGTCGGCGACACGCCGGCCGAGGAGGTGAAAGCCGCGCCGGAGGCCAAATGGGTGCTGACCGGCGACCGCGGGTTGACCTATTCGGCGACCGTGCCGGAGGGAACGAGCGTGGTGTCGGGAACCTGGTGGGCGACCGACTACGCCGGCCCGCCACTGGTGTCGTTCGAGGCCGAAATCGCCAAGGGTCTCCGCCTCAAGGTCGGCGATACGGTGACCGTGAACGTGCTCGGCCGCAACGTCACGGCCCGGGTTGCCAACCTGCGCGAGGTGAAGTGGGAGAGCCTTTCCCTCAATTTCGTCATGGTGTTCTCGCCCAACACGCTGGCCGGCGCGCCGCACAATCTGCTGGCGACCGTCACCTTGCCCAAGGACGCGACCTTGGCGGCGGAAGCCAAGCTGGCGCGCGAGTTGGGCCGGGCCTTCCCGGCAGCGACGGCGATCCGCGTCAAGGACGCGATCAACGCGTTCAATGCCATTTTCGAGCGGGTGATGATGGCGGTGCGCGCCGCCGGCGGCGTCACGCTGCTTGCCGGCGCCCTGGTGCTTGCCGGCGCGCTAGCCACGGCACAGCGCCGACGCGTCAAGCAAGCGGTCATTCTCAAGACGCTGGGTGCGACCCGGCGGCGAATTCTGACCTCCCACGCGTTCGAATATTTAATCCTCGCGATCCTGACCTCGGGCATCGCATTACTAATTGGTAGCCTTGCCGCCTGGGTAACCGTGTCCGGTGTCATGGATCTGCCATTCACCTTCTCGTCGCGTGCGGCGGCGGAGGCACTTTTGCTGGCCGTAGCGCTGGTTGCGGCGTTCGGTGGCTATGGCACCTGGCGCGTGCTGAAAGCGGCGCCGGTGCCCGTCCTGCGGGCCGACTAAGTGGTTCTACGACTTGCCGCCGCCACTCCGTATGCTTACCTGGATACCGGTTTCGGTGGCGTGTCGCCCTTGCAACAGGACGGCCCCGCCCCCATAATTGTGGGGTCGAAGCGCTGCTTCGCCCAAAGTTGAAGGGAAGGATCATATGGCTCAGATCGACAACAGGTGGGCGCAATCCGGATCAGTTGCGCACACTGACGTCGCGGTTGATGAGGGTCTGCGCGCGTATATGCTACGCGTGTACAACTACATGGCCGCAGGCATCGCCCTGACGGGCGTGGTTGCCTACATCATCTTCAACTACTCGGTCACGATGGACCCGGCGCTTGCGGCCAATGCCGGCGGCCGGATCATGCAGCTCCATCGCGGCATGTACCTGACGCCGTTCGGCCAGACCATCTTCACCACCCCGCTGGCCTACGTGCTGATGTTTGCGCCGCTGGCCTTTGTGTTCTTCCTGGCCTGGCGCGTGCACAGCATGAGCGCGGGCGCAGCCCAGATCGCGTTCTGGCTGTTTGCGGCGGTCATGGGTGCCTCGCTGTCGAGCATCTTCCTGCGCTACACGGCGCAGTCCATCACGCAGGTGTTCTTCGTGACGGCGGCGGCCTTCGGTGCGCTGAGCCTCTACGGCTACACCACCAAGAAGGACCTCTCCGGCTGGGGATCGTTCCTGATCATGGGCGTGTTCGGCATCATCATCGCCGCCATCGTCAACATCTTCCTGCAGTCGAGCGCCTTGCAGTTCGCCATCTCCGTGATCGGCGTGCTGGTGTTCGCGGGCCTTACCGCCTACGACACGCAGCGCATCAAGGACGGCTACTATGAGCTGGCCAACGACGCCGTAGCCCTGACCAAGGGCGCCATCATGGGCGCGCTGAGCCTGTACCTCGACTTCATCAACATGTTCGTCTCGATGCTCTCGCTGTTCGGCAGCCGCGAGTAGTCAGCAGACCGGACGTGGAATACGAAGGGCCCTGCGTTGCGGGGCCCTTTGCTTTTGCGGCGGCTTGGGCAAGATTGGTTGCGTACCACAGGGCCAGCATGGTGCCTCTATGACCAGTCCCGCCGTGCGCTCGGCAACCCCCGCCGACATTCCAGCCATCGCCGCCATCTATCGCCAGGCTGTGCTGCACGGGACGGCAAGCTTCGAGATCGAACCGCCGGATGAGGCGGAGATGCTGCGCCGCTACCAGGCCGTGGTCACCGGCGGCAACCCGTATTTCGTTGCCGAGGTCGGCGGCAAGGTGGTCGGCTATGCCTACGCCGGGCCCTACCGGACGCGGCCGGGCTATCGGTTCACGGTCGAGGATTCCATTTATGTCAGCCCCGACGCGCACGGGAAGGGTGTGGGTCGGGCGCTGTTGAGGGAACTGGTCTCGGCGACAACTGCCGGCGGCTACAGGCTGATGATCGCGGTCATCGGCGACTCACAGAATTTCGCGTCCATCGCGCTGCACCGCCGCGCCGGGTTCACGTTTGCCGGCACCGTCCACTCGGTCGGCTACAAATTCGGGCGCTGGCTCGATAGCGTGACCATGGAGCTGCCGCTGGGCGAGGGCGACAAATCGCAGCCGGTGGAGCGCAAGACGCGCTAGACGGCGGCGAGGCGCGTGGTTTTTTCCAGAACTGCCAGCACCCGCCTGAGATCGGAGCCGCGCTTGAGGATCAGCCCGGCGGCGGTGACGACGCTGTAGGCACCCTGACGGCGTGCGAGCTTCGGGCATTTCTCGATGCGATAAAGGGGGACCTCGCTCGCCCGGCGGAAGGCGGAGAACACGGCCTTCTCGCGCTCGAAGTCAATGGCGTAGTCGCGCCACTCGCCGGCCGCAACCTTGCGGCCGTAGAGCGCCAGGATCTCTCGGATCTCATGGCGGTCGAAGTAGACGTTGGAGATTTTAGGGAAGGGAAGCAGTGCGACCGTTGAGGAATGGCCCGCACGTGCGCGCGGGCTTGGCTGTATCGGCTCGGTGTCGCTCAACGGCGCCTCCATCTGCGAGACGTGCCCATGATCATCCCTTTGTGACGGCATTGCAAGCCGGGAGGTTGCCATTGCCATGAACGGATGAGGCCACGGGTTCGTCATCGGCCTTCCGCAGCGCTGCCGCAAAGGCGCGTATGCTTGCGGCATTCGGCACTCGCGCCCGGTCCAGCCTACTCGGACGACTTGTCCCCCGAGTCTTCTCTCCCTGGACCGGGCCTTTTTGGTCTCCGATATGGCGAATTCGGTTGCACCCAGGCTTGCACTTGAAGGCAAGTCGGGTGACTTTCCATCTCTGGTGGTAGCCGTGCAGGTTGCCGTCGCATGAGGATGTCATGCTTGGATGGGTGAGCCGGATTGTGGCGTGTGTGCTGTTGACCTGCAGCGCGTCGCTGCTTGCCGGTGCACAGGGCCATGGCCCCGATTTCTGGGCCGTGACCGGCGTGGCGCCAAACGACGTGCTGAACCTGCGCGTTGCCCCCGACGCCGACAGCAAGGCCGTCGGCCGCATTCCCTTCAACGCACGCGGCATCAGGAACCTCGGCTGCCCGAACGACGTGACGTTCGATCAATGGCTGCAGATGAAGCAGGCGGAGCGGGACAAGGCGCAACGGCGCCCGCGCTGGTGCCAGGTCGAGTACAACGGCACCCGGGGATGGGTGAATGGCCGCTTCCTGAAGGAGGATGGACCTCCGCCGCCGGCAAAGGGTGTCGGCCTCGCGCCGGGCGCCAAGTAGCGGCGCATTGCGGCGCACGCAGAAGGCAGAAGCCTGAGTTTTGAGCCGTGGCGTCCTACTTGCACTTGCACGCCGCCGCCGCCATGATCGCCGACACTGCGTCAGTCGAGGAGTTGCCAGATGGCCGTGGAAGTTGCCGGCGGGCCGATGAAAGGCAAGCTCGTCGTGCGCAACATCGGCCTGCTGCTGTCCGGCGATCTCGGCAAGCCGATCCTCGATGCGGATACGATAGTTGCCGTCGATGGCCGCATCACGGCTGTCGGCAGGGCGAAGGATGTCGATTCCGACAAGCCGGACCGCGTTGTCGATGCCAAGGGCTGCACGGTCACGCCCGGCCTGATCGACAGCCACTGCCATCCCGTGTTCGGCGACTGGACGCCACGGCAGAACCAGCTCGGCTGGATCGAGTCCTGCGTCAACGGTGGCGTGACGACATTTGTGTCGGCGGGTGAGGTGCATCTGCCCGGCCGGCCGAAGGACCCCATCGGCGTCAAGGCGCTGGCCATTGCGGCACAGCGCACGTTCGCCAACTTCCGTCCGTCCGGTGCCAAGATCATGGCCGGTGCGCCCATCGCGGAAAAGACGATGGGCGAGGAGGACTATGCCGAGATGGCGCGCGCCGGCGTCACCATGATCGGCGAGATCGGCCTCGGCACCGTCAACACCGGGCCGGAAGCCAAGAAGCACGTCGACTGGTGCCGCAAGCACGGACTGCAGACCATCATTCACACCGGGGGCCCGTCCATCCCGGGCTCCAACCTCATCAGCCATGAGGTGGTGCTGGAGGCCAACCCGGACGTCATCAGCCACATCAACGGTGGTCACACGGCGCTGGCGCCGGGCCACATCTGCCAGCTGTGCGAGCAGGCCAAGGGCGCGATCGAGATCGTGCACAACGGCAACGAGAAGGCCGCCATCACCGCGCTCAAGACGGCGATGGAATTGAAGCGCACGCACGAGATCATCATCGGCACCGACGCGCCGGCGGGCTCTGGCGTGCAACCGCTCGGCATCCTGCGCACGGTGGCGTTCCTGGCGAGCTTCGGCGGCGTGGCGCCGGAGATCGTGTTCTGCATGGCGACCGGCAATACCGCGCGCGTGCGCAAGCTCGATGCCGGTGTGATCGCGCCCGGCAAGCCGGCTGATTTCGTGTTCATGGACAAGGCGCAACACACGTCCGGCAAGACGCTGTTGGACTCGATGTCACTCGGCGACCTGCCCGGTATCGGCATGGTGATGATCGACGGCAACGTCGCCTGCGGCCGCTCGCGCAACACGCCGCCGGCGGATCGCATTCCGGAAGTGGTGGGCCACTAGCTGATGAGCGGGATCTCACAAGCGCCGACCGAACTTCCCTCCCCCTTGTGGGGAGGGGTCAGGGGTGGGGGTCTCCACGCTGTGCCGGTCGAATGCGTGGCTTCCCCCACCCGGCGCTTCGCGCCACCCTCCCCGCAAGGGGGAGGGTACGCATGCAGCGTGAAGAGAGGGGGCGGCGCGCGATGAAATCCAAGATACGCAAGATCCTGACCGTCGTCGACGAGACGCACATGGAGATGGGGCGGCCGGTGTCGCCACCTATCAAGCGGGCTGTGGCGTGCGCGGTGATCGAGAACCCGTTCGCCGGCCGTTACGTGGAAGACCTGACGCCGCTGATCGAGATCAGCGAGGAGCTGGGCGAGCTACTGACTGAGCGCTGCATCGCTGTGCTCGGTATCCCGGGCGGCAAGGCGGAAGGCTACGGCAAGGCGGCCATCGTCGGCGAGGCGGGTGAGCTGGAGCATGCGGCCGCACTGCTGCATCCCAAGATGGGCACGCCCGTGCGCCGGGTGCTGGAGAAGGGCGCCGCGCTCATTCCATCAGCCAAGAAGAGCGGCGGCCCGGGCACGGCCATCGACGTGCCGCTAGGCCACAAGGATGCCGCCTATGTGCGCTCGCACTTCGACGCCATCGAGGTGCGGGTGCCGGACGCGCCGCGCGCCAACGAGATCGTGGTGTGCGTCGCCGTGACAGACGGCGGCCGGCCGCTGCCGCGTGTCGGCGGGTTGAAGAAAGACGAGATCAAGGGAACGGATGGACTGAGATAGACCCATGCGCGCCCGGATGCAAAGACAGGTGCTTCACTTTGGAGAGACGTCATGAAGATTGATCGCCGCAAATTTGTTGCCGGATCGGCGGCGGCAACCGCCGCCGTCGTTGCTGCCCCTTCCGTCCTGCGCGCACAGGGTGCGGCCATCAAGGTCGGTGAGATCAACAGCTATACGGCGCAGCCGGCCTTTCTCAATCCCTACCGCAACGGCTGGGCGCTGGCGTTGGAGCAGATCAACGCCAAGGGTGGTGTCGGCGGCCGCAAGATCGAGACCATCCATCGCGATGACGCCGGCAAGCCGGAGGACTCCGTGCGCCACGCCGGCGAGCTTCTCAACGCGGAGAAGGTTGACATTCTGGCCGGTGGGTTCCTGTCGAACGTCGGGCTCGCCATCTCCGACTTCGCCAACCAGAACAAGCGGCTCTACGTCGCCTCCGAGCCGCTGACGGACGCGCTCGTGTGGGGCCGCGGCAACCGCTACACCTTCCGGCTCAGGCCCTCGACCTACATGCAGGTCGCCATGCTGGTGGAGGAAGCCGCCAAGCTCAAAACCAGCACCTGGGCGTGCGTGGCGCCAAACTATGAGTACGGGCAGTCGTGCGTGAAGTGGTTCAAGGAGCTGCTCACCAAGGCCAAACCGGGCGTGAAGTTCGTCGCCGAGCAGTTCCCCGCACTCGGCAAGATCGACGCCGGCGCCACCGTGCAGGCGCTGGAGGCGGCAAAGCCCGAGGGCATCTTCAACGCCACCTTTGCCGGCGATCTCATCAACTTCGTGCGGCAAGGAAACACGCGCGGCCTGTTCGAAGGCCGCGAGGTAACGAGCATGCTGACGGGCGAGCCGGAGTATCTCGATCCGCTCGGCGCCGAGGCGCCGAAGGGTTGGATCGTCACCGGCTATCCGCACGCGGAGATCAAGACCCCCGAGCACACGGCGTTCTATGAGGCCTACAAGGCCAAGTTCAACGACTACCCGCGGCTGGGCTCGGTGGTGGGCTTCGACACCATGAACTCGATCGCGGCGGGTATCGCCAAGGCCGGCACCACCGACAACGAGAAGCTGATCGAGGCCATGCGCGGGCTGAAGTTCCAGAGCGCGTTTGGGCAGGTCGAGTACCGCGCCGTCGACCATCAATCGACGCTCGGCGCCTATGTTGGCCGGCTCGACGTCAAGGACGGCAAGGGCGTGATGGTCGGCTGGAGCTACCGCGACGGTGCCAAGTATCTTCCCTCCGACGACGAGGTGAAGAAGCTGCGGCCGGCGAGCACGTAAGTTGCCCGTTACGGGCCGGCTGAGCCGCGCTTGATTTCGTACCCTTCCCCTTGCGGGGAGGGTGGCGCGAAGCGCCGGGTGGGGGAGCTCGGACGCGAGCGCTTTCTACTTGGACCCCCACCCCTAGCCCCTCCCCTCAAGGGGGAGGGGAACAGGTTGCGGCCGCGGCGCCGTTGAATGCTACACCGGGACCGCGATGGACCTCATTTTCATTCAGATGCTGAACGGGCTGGCGAGTGCGTCCTCGCTGTTCCTCGTGGCGTCCGGCTTGTCCATCATCTTCGGCGTGACGCGGGTCGTGAACTTCGCGCACGGCTCGTTCTACATGCTGGGCGCCTACATCGCCTGGTCGCTGGTCACGCGCTTCGGGCCTGCGAGCCCACTCGGCTTCTGGGGCGGCGTGGTGCTCGCCGCGCTGCTGGTCGGGGTGATCGGTGTCCTCGTCGAGGTGCTGCTGCTGCGGCGCATCTACCACGCGCCCGAGCTGTTCCAGCTGCTCGCCACCTTCGGCGTGGTGCTGATGGTGCAGGATATCGCGCTGGCCGTGTGGGGGCCGCAGGATTTGCTGGGCCCGCGCGCGCCGGGCTTCCGCAGCTTCCTCACGATCTTCGGCAACCGCTTCCCGACCTACGAGCTGTTCCTGATCTGCCTCGGGCCCATCGTGCTCGGTGCGCTGTGGCTGCTGTTCAACCGCACGCGCTGGGGCACGCTGGTGCGGGCGGCGACGCTCGACCGCGAGATGGTGGGCGCGCTGGGCGTCAACCAGCGCATGCTGTTCACGTCTGTGTTCTTCCTCGGCGCCTGCCTCGCCGGGCTCGGCGGCGCCCTGCAGCTCCCGCGCGAGGCGGTCAACCTGCACATGGACCTTTCCATCATCGCGGAGGCGTTCGTGGTGGTGGTGGTCGGCGGGCTCGGCAGTGTGACCGGGGCTTATCTCGCCGCGGTGATCATCGGCGTGATGCACGCATTCGGCATCCTGATCTTTCCCAAGATCACGCTGGTGCTCGTGTTCCTGATCATGGCGGTGGTGCTTGTGGTACGCCCGCATGGATTGATGGGCCGCAAGCCGTCGGGGCCGCAGCATGGGCCGGCGGTGAAGGAGCCGCTGCTGTCGCCGGCGACGCGCGAGGTGAAGATGCTTGGTGCGGTGGCGCTGGCCGTGCTGGTCGTGGCGCCGTTGCTGCTCGGCACCTACGGGCTCAGCCTGCTGACCGAGCTCGTGATCCTGACGCTGTTCGCGGCCAGCCTGCACTTCATCATGGGGCCGGGCGGTTTGGCCTCATTCGGGCATGCTGCCTACTTCGGACTCGGCGCCTACGGCGCGGCGCTGGCGGCGAAATGGCTGGCGGCACCGATGCTGGCCGGGATGGTGGTGGCGCCGATCTTCGCCGGCATTGCCGGCGTGATCTTCGGCTGGTTCTGCGTGCGGCTGTCGGGCGTGTATCTTGCCATGCTGACGCTTGCCTTCGCGCAGATCGCCTGGTCGGTGGCGTTCCAGTGGGTGGAGTTGACGGGCGGCGACAACGGCATTCTCGGCGTGTGGCCGGCGCAGTGGGCGTCCGGCAAGGTGGTCTACTATTACCTCGCGCTGATCCTGTGCACGGCGGCGGTGCTGGCGTTGCGCGCTGTGATCTTCGCGCCGTTCGGCTACGCCTTGCGGGCGGGCCGCGACAGCCCGGTGCGCGCGGAGGCGATCGGCCTCAATGTGACGCGCATCAATTGGGCGGCGTTCATCGTGGCGGCACTCGCGGCGGGCATTGCGGGCGGGCTCTACGCCTACTTCAAGGGCAGCGTGTTCCCGACCTATATGGCAATTCCAAAGTCGGTCGATGCGCTGCTGATGGTGCTGCTCGGCGGCGTGCAGACGGTGACGGGACCGATCGTCGGCGCTTTCGCGTTCGTGTGGATGCAGGACTGGCTGGTGCGAGCGGTGGCCGAGTATTGGCGCCTCGTACTCGGCGCCTCGATTGTGCTGATCGTGCTGGCGTTCCCGCAGGGCCTCGTCGGCAGTTTAGTGGCGTGGCGCGAGCGACGCGGCGATAGCGATACGCCCGAGCCGGTGGCCGAGGGCGCGCGATGAGCGAGCCGGTTGTCCTGCAGGCGGAGGGGTTGGCGAAGGCGTTCGGCGGCGTGAAGGCCGTTGACGGCGTCAGCTTCAAGGTGGAGGCCGGGCGCCTGCTGGCGCTGATCGGGCCGAACGGCGCCGGCAAGACCACCTGCTTCAATATGTTGAACGGCCAGCTCAAGCCGGATGCGGGCCGCGTCACCCTCGGTGGGCGCGACATCACGGGGCTCGCGCCGCGCGACGTGTGGGCGCTGGGTGTCGGCCGCACCTTCCAGATCACGGCGACGTTTGCCTCCATGACCGTGCGCGAGAATGTGCAGATGGCGCTGCTGTCGCATCACGGCCAGGCGTGGCGGCTGTTCGGCCGCGCGCGCGAGGCGCATGTGGACGAAGCGAACCGGCTGCTGGAGCAGGTCGGCATGCTGGCGCAGGCGGAGCGTGCGTGCGGCGTGCTGGCCTACGGCGACCTCAAGCGTGTCGAGTTGGCGGTTGCGCTCGCCAACGCGCCGAAGCTGCTGCTGATGGATGAGCCCACCGCCGGTATGGCGCCGCGCGAGCGCATCGGTTTGATGGAGTTGACCGCGCGCATCGCGCGCGAGCAGGGCATCGCCGTGCTGTTCACCGAGCACGACATGGACGTGGTGTTCGCGCACGCCGACCGCATCATCGTGCTCGACCGCGGCCGGTTGATTGCTGACGGCAAGGCGGAGGACGTGCGCGCCAACCCAGCGGTGCAGGCGGTCTATCTCGGCGCCGGCTCGACCTTTGGAGCGCACTGATGCTGACGGTCGAGGGCCTGCACGCCTACTACGGACGCGCGCACATCCTGGCGGATGTGGCGTTCGAGGTGGCGTCCGGTGAGGTGGTCGTTCTGCTCGGCCGCAACGGTGCCGGCAAGTCGACCACCATGAAGTCGATCATGGGTCTGGTGCCGCCCGCCTCGGGGCGCATCGCCTTTCGCGGGTCGGAGATCGCGGGCAAGCAGCCGTTCGAGATCGCGCGGCTCGGCCTCGGCTATGTGCCGGAGGACAGGCGCGTGTTTACCGAGCTGACGGTGGAGGAGAACCTGGAGGTTGGGCGGCGGCCCGCCAATCCGGATGCGCCGCTGTGGACCACCGACAAGCTGTTCGCGCTGTTTCCCAACCTGGCCCGCATGCGCGACCGGCCCGGCAGCCAGATGTCGGGCGGCGAGCAGCAGATGCTGACAATTGCGCGCACGCTGATGGGCAACCCGTCGCTGGTGCTGCTGGACGAGCCGTCCGAGGGGTTGGCGCCGGTGATCGTTGAGCAGATGGCCAAGACCATCCTCGACCTGAAACAGCAGGGTCTGACCGTGCTGCTGTCGGAGCAGAATTTGCACTTCGCGCGCACGGTGGCCGACCGCGCGCTCATCATCGAGAAGGGCCGCATCCGCTTTGCCGGGACGATGGCGGAGCTGATGGCGAACGAGGGCGTGCGGGCGCAGTATTTGAGTTTGTAGAAGCGCGCCAACGTCCCTCCCCCTTGCGGGGAGGGTGGCGCGAAGCGCCGGGTGGGGGGGGCCTCAAGCACGACGGCAACTTGTGGACCCCCACCCCTAACCCCTCCCCGCAAGGGGGAGGGGAAGCGCGCACCAGCTTGCGCGGCAATCGCGGCCGCCCCTCACCCTAACCCTCTCCCCGCCTGCGGGGAGAGGGGACGGTAGAGCGAATCTCCCGCAACCCCGCAGCTTCCACAATCAGGTCGCCGAGCGCTGCGAAGTCGCGTTTGCGCGGGGAGGTTTCGCGCCAGGCGAGGCCGACCACGCGCTGCGGCTCGGGGTCGGTGAAGCGCATGACGCGGATGTCGGCGCGCTTGGTTTCGAGGTCGAGGCTAAGTTCGGGGAGCAGTGTCAGGCCGAGGCCGTTGGACACCATCTGAACGATGGTTGAAAGGCTGGAGGCGCCGAACATGTCGATGCTCTCGACCTTGCGCAGGTCGCAGAAGGCGAGCGCCTGGTCGCGCAGGCAGTGGCCTTCCTCGAGCAGCAGCAGCCGGTCGTTGCGCAGCAGCTCGGGTGTCGCGCGCACCTTGGCTGGAACCTTGCGCGAGGCGGGCAGCGCGAGAAGGAAGCGGTCATCGAACAGCGGCGCGGTTTCGATGCCGCCATGCTCGACGGGAAGCGCGAGCAGCACGACGTCGAGCTGGCCGTCGACGAGCTCGTCGAGCAGCTTCTGCGTCTGCGTCTCGCGCAACTGCAAATCGAGGTCGGGATAGGTGGCGCGGATCAGTGGCAGAAGCTGCGGCAGCAGATAGGGCGCGATGGAAGGGATGGCACCGAAGCGCAGCGTGCCGGAGAAGCTGCCGGCAAGCTGGCGGGCGCTGTCGATCAGGTCGTTGACGTCGGCGAGCACGCGCGTGGCGCGCTCGGCGATCTCGCGGCCGCCGGGTGTGAGGCTGACGCCCTTGCGGCCACGCTCGAGCAGCTGAATGCCGAGTTGCTTCTCCAGGTCCTGGATCTGCATGGAGAGCGCGGGCTGCGTGACGGCGCACTGCTCGGCCGCCAAACCGAAATGGCCGGTCTGCGCCACGGCGCTGAAATAGCGGAGCTGTTTGATCGAGATCATTGACGATCAATAAAGCTGATCGCTGTCGCTAAGTAAACCTATTGGAGCTGATCGAGAGCGATCGTTTAGAGTGGTTCTCAGAAGCCAAACACACAGCCTAGGAGGTGGGGAATGGACGCGAAGGTGGACAACAAAGGGCCAGGCGGCGGATGCCCGTTCTCAGGCGGCAGGAGCAATCGCGACTGGTGGCCGAAGAGCCTGGACATCTCCGTCCTGCACCGGAATTCGGGCCTGTCCGACCCGCTGGGCGGGGACTTCGACTACGCAAAGGAATTCAAGAGCCTCAACCTCAATGCGGTGGTGAAGGATCTCACCGCACTGATGACGGACTCGAAGGACTGGTGGCCGGCGGACTTCGGCCACTACGGCGGCCTGATGATCCGCATGGCATGGCACAGCGCAGGCACCTACCGCATCACGGACGGCCGCGGCGGCGCCGGCGCGGGCCAGCAGCGGTTCGCGCCGCTCAACTCATGGCCGGACAACGCCAACCTCGACAAGGCGCGCCGGCTGCTGTGGCCGATCAAGCAGAAGTACGGCCAGAAGCTTTCCTGGGCCGACCTGATGATCCTCGCCGGCAACGTTGCGTTGGAGTCGATGGGCTTCAAGACGTTCGGTTTCGCGGGCGGCCGCCAGGACGTCTGGGAGCCGGAGGAACTGTTCTGGGGACCTGAAGGATCGTGGCTCGGCGACGAGCGCTACAGCGGCGAGCGGCAGCTGGCCGAGCCGCTGGGCGCCGTGCAGATGGGCCTCATCTACGTCAACCCGGAGGGCCCGAACGGCAACCCCGATCCGATCGCGGCGGCCAAGGACATCCGCGAAACCTTCCGCCGCATGGCGATGAACGACGAGGAGACCGTGGCGCTGATCGCGGGCGGCCACTCGTTTGGCAAGACGCACGGCGCGGGCGACCCGTCGCTGATCGGAGCGGAGCCGGAAGGCGCCTCGCTCGAGGACCAGGGCCTCGGCTGGAAGAGCAAGTACAAAACCGGCATCGGTGGCGATGCCATCACCGGCGGCCCGGAAGTCACGTGGACGCAGACGCCGACCAAGTGGAGCAACCTGTTCTTCAAGAACCTGTTCGAGAACGAATGGGAGCTGACCAAGAGCCCCGCCGGCGCCAAGCAGTGGAAAGCAAAGGGCGCAACGGCTGACGTGCCCGACGCCTTCGACACGTCGAAAAAGCATCTGCCGATGATGTTGACGACGGACCTGTCGCTGCGCATGGACCCCGCCTACGAGAAGATCTCGCGGCGCTTCTATGAAAACCCGGACCAGTTCGCGGATGCGTTTGCGCGGGCGTGGTTCAAGCTGACCCATCGCGACATGGGTCCGCGCGTGCGCTACCTCGGAGCGCTGGTGCCGAAGGAGACGCTGATCTGGCAGGACCCGATCCCCGCCGTTCAGCACGACCTGATCGACGACGAGGACACCGCCGACCTGAAGGCGAAAATCCTGGCGTCCGGACTGACGGTGCAGCAGCTTGTCTCGGCGGCGTGGGCGTCGGCATCGACGTTCCGCGGCTCCGACAAGCGCGGGGGCGCCAACGGTGCACGCATCCGCCTGAGCCCGCAAAAGGACTGGGAGGTCAACGAGCCGGCGCAGCTGAAGACGGTGCTTGCCAAGCTCGAGGCGATCCAGAAGGATTTCGGCGCCGGCGGCGGAAAGGTCTCGCTCGCCGATCTCATCGTGCTCGGCGGCACGGCCGCGGTCGAGAAGGCGGCGAAGGATGCCGGCGTCGATGTGGAGGTCGACTTCGCGCCGGGACGTGCGGATGCCGGGCAGGACCAGACGGATGTGGAGTCGTTCGCGCCACTGCAGCCGCGCGCCGACGGCTTCCGCAACTACGTGAACGGCAAGGCGCTGCAGTTCATGTCGCCGGAAGAGGCGTTGGTTGACCGGGCGCAGCTTCTCACCCTGACGGGGCCGGAGATGACGGCGCTGGTCGGCGGCCTGCGTGTGCTTGGCGCCAATGCCGGCGGGTCGAAGCACGGCGCCTTCACCAAGCGGCCGGGCAAGCTGACGAACGACTTCTTCGTCAACCTGCTGGACATGGACACGGTGTGGCACGAGACCGGCGACAACGCCTACGAGGGCCGCGACCGCACGTCCGGTGCCGTCAAGTGGACGGCGACGCGCGTCGACCTGATCTTCGGCTCGCACTCGCAACTGCGCGCCTTCGCCGAGGTGTACGCCAGCGCCGATGCCAAGGCGAAGTTCGTGGAGGACTTCGCGGCAGCCTGGACCAAGGTGATGAACGCCGACCGGTTCGACCTGCGCGGCTGAGCCCACGAAGACTGTCATCCCGGGGCTTGTCCCCGGGATCCATCTCTCAGCTTGCTCCGGCGTCTACAGCACCCTGGATCCCGGCAACACGTGCCGGGATGACGAAGGCTGCTGCGATGCGGCCGCTCTTTATGTTGGGGCGGGAAGAAAGGCGTTGGCGTCCCCGACGCTGCGCCATTCGTCGGCGAGGGTCAGGAGGGCGCCGAAGATCAGGCCAGCCTGCCGCAACTCCTCGCCGCGGGCGACCCCGGCATCGAGCGCGGCGGCGATCTGCGCCGGCGCAAGCGACCCGACATCGACGGTGACAGGGATGTCGCCAAGGTCGCTGTCGGGGTCGAGGTCGCGGGCGGGCCGGCGGCCGATGGCGGCATCGTCGATGTCGACCGCGTTGGCGATGATGGTGGCGGCGGCGTCGGCCGACGGCGCATCGCGCGCGAGTACGGTGACGGCGTCGGCGATACCGAGCGAGAACGAGCGGCCGTGCCGTCCGCTGGTGGCGATGCCGCGTACAGGGCTCTCGTGCGTGATGCGCACGTCGCCTTCGGGCACGGCCTTCTCCAGCGAGCGCACGACGCCGACGGTGAGAGAGGTGCCGGGCGTCAGATGCAGTGCGATGTCGCCGCCATTGTTGACGTAGGCGCGCGCGAGCGGCGCGGCCTCGGTCATGGCGACGAGCACGGCTTCGGCGACCGCGCCGGCGACGGCTGCCATCGGCGTAATGAAGACGTCGCGATAGGGCCAGCACGCCTGCACCATGCGGCGCGCGATGGGGCTGCGGAACTCGGGAGGGGGTTCCGACAGCGGGGCGCGCAGCATTGGAAGCTCGGCGACGAGTTCAGCGAGGAGACCGGTGAAGCGGCGGTCAGCGGCGGCATGGGCATCCTGCACGGCTTGCGGCGCGCCGTCGGCCCAGATCACGAGATCGATGGGGCCCTCGGAGAGGTGGAGCCGGTTGCCGGGGAGCAACGCTCTGTGGTGCGCCTTGGGCATGGATCGGTACAGTGTCTCTCAGCGCGAGGCGACAGAGTGGACGGAGGAGCCAGCGTCTGCAACGTATCCCGTGTCGGGACCCAGGCAGGAGAAGAGCAGATGTCCGCCTATGTCATTTTCGACTTCGAGATCAGGGATTCGGGGCACTACCAGGAGTTCACGGCGCGGGTAAAGCCCGCGCTGGATGAAGCAAGCGCGAAGTACCTGGCGCGCGGCGGTGCTCACACGGTCTACGAGGGCGACTGGCAGCCGCTCGGCGCGCCTCGTCAGCGTGGAAGGTCTGTCTGAAGCGGCGCGACAGGCAAGGCGTGCCGGAAAGGCAGCTGAGCGCTGCACGGCGTGCAATTGACAGGCGAGGCAACAGGGTCGATCAAGGGACACAGCCAAACCTGTTCGGCAACACCCATGCAGCTTTCGATCAAGCCCTCCCTGACGTCCAAGGTTTACGAGGTCGAGGATTTCGCGGCCGCGCAGGAGATGTTCCACAGCAACGGCTGGACCGACGGCTTGCCCGTCGTGCCCCCGACCGAGGAGGCGGTGAACGCCTGCGTCGAGTGGGCCGGGATGGCGCCAGACCAGCTGCTCGGCATCGAGCCGGTGCGCGAGCAGCCGATCACGGCGGAGAAACTTGCGATCAATGCCGTGATGGCGGGTTGCCTGCCGATGCACTTCCCGGTGGTGGCGACGGCCTGGCAGGCGATGATGAAGGACGAGTTCCTTCTTCACGGCACCACATCCAGCACGGGCGGCTGCGCGGTGCTGGTGATCATCAACGGGCCGATCCGGCTCGAGATCGGCACCGCGCCGACGTTCAACGCGCTCGGCAACAGCGACCGGGCGACTGCGGCCATCGGCCGTGCCGTCCGGTTGGGGCTCATCAACCTGATGGATGTGCGGCCGGGCTCCATCGACCGCTCGACGCTTGGTCATCCCGGCAAGTACTCGTATTGCCTCGCCGAGGACGAGGAGGACACCACCTGGGAGCCGCTGTCCGTTATGCGCGGCATGCCGCCGGGATCGTCGTGTGTGACGGTGATGGCGGCGATGGGACCGCGCCAGCTCATGAACGAGTGGACCACGGACCCGAGGGAGATCCTGGAAACGTTCGCCGCCGAGATGCGGGCCAACCAGCTTCACTATTCGATCTACGGCGGCAACTACGTGATCGTGATCCCCAAGCAGCTGCGCGAGCACATCCAGGGCGCCGGCTGGAGCAAGAAGGACATCGCCGAGTACGTGTTCGAGCGCGCGCAGGTGCGGCGTGGCGAATGGGCCAACGTCGGCAAGGGTTCGGTGGTGCGCGACCGCGCCGACAAGGTGCACCCGGCGCTGCAGTCGCCGGATGATTTGCTGGTGGTGGCGGCCGGCGGACCGGCGGGCGGCTTTGGCGCCGTCATCGCGCCGTGGATGGGCAGCAAGACGCGCGCTGTGACGGCGGCGATCGGCGCCTGCGTCGATTGCAAACCGCCAAAGAAGGGTTGAAATCTCCGCACTGGAGCGGTAGCCACGGTGTCGAACAGGAAGATGACATTACATGCGCGTGCTTGATCCCAGCCACGAGATGAAAGCGTCAGGTGTCAGTTTGGCGCCGCGCCTGACATCGCTGGAAGGCAAGACGGTCGGCATCATCACCAATGCCAAGGAAGGCACCAAGGGCTACTTCACGCACCTGGAGCGCCTACTGCGTGATGAGATGGGTGTGGCCGACGTGGTGTGGCGCCAGAAGTCGAACTACAGCGCACCCTGCGATCCCCACATCGTCAAGGAGATCACCAACTGGCACGCGGTGTTTGCCGGTGTCGGGGATTGAGGTTCCTGCTCGTCGTGCAGTCTGCATGACGCGATCATATCGGAACGGCAAGGTGTCCCGGCCATCGGCGTGATGACCCAGCGCTTCGTGAGCGCGGCTGACCTGATGGCACGCGTGCTCGGCATGCCCGGCTACAAGTTTGCCGTGATCGGTCATCCGATCAGCAGCGCATCTGACGCTGAGCTTGCGGAGTTTGCGCGCACGACGATCGACGCGGCGCGGGCTTTGCTGATCCAGCGCTAGCCTCCGAGCTAAAGCCTGCGGTTGCCCTCGCTAGGTTTTCCGTCAATCCGATCGCGCGTCCACGTCAAGAGTTCCGGCGCCAGCGGAGAGTCGGCCGCCACGACCGAAACTTGATCGCGGACTGGATACGTGCGGAAGTCGATCTTCAGCACGTCAGGTTTGGTGCTCGTGTGCTGCTGCGCTGCGCTTTTCTAGGAGGATGCAGCATTTCAAGGCGCGGATTTTGCCCTACGCCTTGCCCAGCGGCCAGGGGTTGTCGTCGAGCCAGGGTTCGACCTTGGCCTGGTCGCGGTAGGTCTGCAGGACCTCGTCGAGCTGGACGATCTCCTCGGCGTGGCCGCCGGTGGCGAGGTAGAGCGCGCGCGGCAGCGTGAATTCCAGCGGGGCGACGATGGCGGGCGTCGGCACATAGCCGAAGGCGTTCTTGGGCAGGCGCAGCACGTCGACCATCACGGTGATGCCGCCGCCGGGCCAGAGGTAGGCGGGCGCGCCGCCCATGGTGACGGTGGTTTCCCCCGCCTGCACGGAGCGCGTGAGCAGCACGGGGTTTTCCGTCACGCCGGCACGCAGGGAGCCGCCGGCGCCGGCCATGAACATGACGGTGCACAGGGAGGGCTCGCAGTTCTCGCCGATGCGGTCGACGACGGTGCGCACAGCGTCCGGCATGTCGGCGGGCACCGGCTGCAAGTGTTCATCGAGGACGCAGTAGAGTGCGTCCTCGCCAGTGGTGGAGGTGAACAGCACCTTGAGGCCGGGCCATGCCACCTTGGGATCGATCTTCTGCACCAGCGCCAGCGGATCAGAGATGTCGGTGCCGCCCCAGCCGAGGCCCGGGCTGGCGACCTGGAAGTAGCGGCCGGGGGTTGAGCGGCGGCCTTTGACGCGGATGCCGGCCGGCGGCATGTCGAGGCAGCGGCCGGCCTGGTGCTCGGTCAGCACGCCGGTGATGTGGTCGTCGACCACGATCACCTCATCGACGTGGCCGTGCCACTGCTTGGCGAAGATGCCGACGGTGGCCGAGCCGCAGCCGACCCGCATGCGCTGCTCCTCGCGGCCGTCGACAAGGGGTGCCTTGCCGGCCTGCACGATGACGGTGTGGCCATCGTCGATGGTGAGCTCGACAGCCTCGCCTGCGCACAGTTTCAACATCGTGTCGCAGGTGACGTTGCCCTCCTTCTTGCTGCCGCCGGTCAGGTGCCGCACGCCGCCGATGGAGAGCATCTGCGAGCCGTACTCGGCGGTGGTGACGTGGCCGACGGCCTCGCCCTGGCAGCGCACGGCCGCCTGCTCGGGGCCGAGGTGGCGATCCGTGTCGATCTTCACCTTCACGCCGCAGTAGCTGAAAATGCCCTCGGTCACGACGGTGACGGTGTCGACACCCTTGTGCGCGCTGGAGACGATGAAGGGGGCGGGCTTGTAGTCGGGATAGGTGGTGCCGGCGCCGATGCCGGTGACGAAGGTACGTTCCGGCGCCAGGATGGCGCCGTCCCAGTTCTGGCCGGCGAAGGGAACCAGCGGCGCGCCAGCCTCCACCGCACGTTCGAGGAAGACAACGGGGTCGGTGCGGATCAGCGTGCCGTCGACGTTGGCGTAGCGGTCGCAGGCTCCGGCACGGCCGGGGCGGATGCGGCACAGCACCGGGCAGGCATCGCAGCGCACGATGCCGTCGCTGCCTTCCGGCGCGCCGAACTTGCGGGCGCGCTCGGCCTGGGCTTTTGCGAAGGTGTCGTCGGTCATGGCGTTGCTGCACCGCATACTGCCGGCGCAACAAGTCTGGCGTATTTGCCGGCCGTGGGCTAGTGCGGTGGCTGCCTATCCGCCGGGGGCAAAGTGACTTGCCGGGCGGCGCGTGGCATGATGCTGCCACCGAGACAGGCTGCAGCCGGCGCCCATGGGCAGATCAGTCGAGCACCTCCTTCTGCGGCTGCTGACGCCGGCCATCCTCCTGTTCCTGTTTGCGCATGCCGTCTCGCCCGCGCTCGACCGAGCGATGCCGGCGCGGGGCGGGCAGGACGCCCCAGTGGCGGCGGCGCGCTATCTGCAGGACGGCTCCAGCGCGGCCAAGGCTGCACGGCCCGGCAAGGCGCAGCTTCGCAAGGGGCGCTTCTATGAGGCGCGACCGCTCGCAGGCCTGAAAGCCGGCTCTGCAGACGACAGCGCCGCGATCGTAGCAGATTTGAGCGAGCCCGGGCCGGTCACACGGCTTGACTCCGAATACAGCAGCGCTCTGCCCGTGCAACCCGTTGGGCAGCGCCGCGCGCAGAAGCCACGCGACTCCCCGCCCGCGGCCTAATGCGCGGGCAGGACGCGCCGTCCGGCCCACTTCATCCATAACCGGGAATCTTTGAGCCGCGCGTCACGTGCGAGGCTGCACGGGCGTGCAGCCCGCCGGCGCGGGGCGGGAGTTCGCAACATGCTTGGTGATTTCTTTGTGCTGGTTGCGGGCCTGGCCATCCTCGCGGCCACGTTCGCGCTGTTCTGGACCTCACTGCCCAGGCCCAACGGCCCGCCGCGTTGGTTCATCGGCAACACCTTCGAGACGGCCATTGCCATCGCCATCACGATTGGCGTGGTGCTCGGCATCGGCGCGATGTTGGCCGGGATTCTTCCTGCACTGGGGGTAAAATGAGCGCTCTTTTCACTGGGGCCGAGTTCATTATCGGCATCGTGGCCATCGTCGCCGGGTTGGCGGTCACCTGGCTGGCGCGAGGGTCGAAAATGTCGAGCCTCCGTCTCAGCATCGTGCCCGTCAGCGCGCTGGCGCTGATCGTGATCGGCATTGCCCTGATGCTGAATGCGGCGCGGATCATCTAGGCGCGTGAGCAGTCCGCGCCGCCGCCTTATGCGGCGGTGCGGCTGCCACGACACGCACACTGAGCCGCGCGCACGCGAACACCACCGGTGCGGTATCTCGGGATCAGATTGTCGTCAGAGTTGCGACCCGCGAACGGGCCCGCAGCGCGCCATCAATTGTAGCCGCCGTAGTGACCGGTGACTTCGGCCCACACATAACCCTTGTGCGCCATGCAATGCTTCATGCGCTCCATGGACGGCTCATAGCCGACCCAGGCGCGTTCGCGACATTCGTACATTGCGCTTCGGAAATGGCCAGGATGCAGCGGGCGGCCGTCAGTTCTCTGCCAGGCCATCTCGCCGCCGCCGCAGGCGCCCACAAACAAGGCAGCCCCGAGAATCGCGAACTTGTGCAACTTCATAACGCGCCCCAACGCAACGAAACACGGGGGCATCTAACAGCACGGGGGACGGCAGGGGAAGCTAAGTGCCGGAGCCTGTGTGCAAGTTTCCGGTATAGTGGGCCATGAATGCAACGGTCGCCGCGGGCTGTCCTGCTGCTTTGAACAAAGTTTGGAATGGCACCCGTGCCCTGCCAGCCACGCGCTAGGGCGCGGCGCGCTGCTTGAGCAGGAGATCGGAGAACGCCGCCGGGTCGGTAACGGGAAGGGAACATTGCGGGCCGATGCACGCATAGGCGGTAGGCATCCCCTGGATGGTGGATTTGCCTGCAAGGGAAGGACTGGCGAGCGTCTGGCTGGGGCCGACCACCTGTTGCACGGCACCAGGGAGTGACAGATCGAACATGGCGCGGGCGAGCGGCTGGCTCGCGATGGCACCGGGTTCGGGTTCGATGACGACGATGTGCTGCGGGGCCAGCAGGTCGTAGAAGCCGGTGAGAAGACCGCAATGCCCCAGGGTATTGCGACCAAGGTCTGAAGCGAAGGCCCTCGCGATGGCATGGGCGCGATCCATGTAGGCGGGTTTGCCGGTGAGCAGGCTGAGGGCGACCAGGTTCGAGATCATCACCGCGTTGGCGTTGGGGGTGGCATCGTCGTGGGCGGTGCGCATGCGCACGATGACGTCGGGCGTGTCGTCGGCGGTGAAGGCGTAGCCGCCCGCATCTGCGAGCCAGTAGTGGCGGTCCAGCGTCGCGGCCCAGCGCTCGGCGGCAGTTAGATAGGTTGCATCGTTGGTCGTTTCGTGCAGGCGGATCGCCCCCCAGATCATGTTGGCGTAGTCGCTGGCGGTGGCTGGCGCGCGGGCCTGGCCGGCGCGATAGGAGTGGATGAGGCGTCCGTCTTTCTCCATGCGCGAGGTGACGAATTCGAAGGCCGTCTTCGCCATCTCGAGCCAGTCGGGCCGCTCGAACACGCGTGCGGCATGCGCGAGCGCGGCGATCATCAGGCCGTTCCAGTCGGCGAGCACCTTGTCGTCCCAGCCGGGGCGGATGCGGCCGGCGCGGCGGGCGAGCAGTTTCTCGCGCAGGGAAGCGAGCTTGGTTTCTTCCTCATCCGATTTGAGATCGAGCGTGTTGAGGCGGTTGAGGATGACGTGGCCTTCCCAGTTGCCTTCATTGGTGACGTCGTAGACCTCGTTGAACATCGCGGCGTCGGTGGCGCCGAGGACCTCGGCGACCTCGGCCTTGGTCCAGACGTAGAACTTGCCTTCCTCGCCTTCGCTGTCGGCATCGAGGGAGGCAGCAAATCCGCCGCCGTCGGCGATCATCTCGCGCTGGAGCCAGGTGACGGTTTCCTCGATGCGGCGCGCGTAGAGCGGGTTGCCGGTCTCGCGAAAAGCTTCGCACAGGAGGTCGATCAGAAGCGCGTTGTCGTACAGCATCTTCTCGAAGTGCGGCACCAGCCAGCGCGCATCGACCGAATAGCGCGCGAAGCCGCCGCCCAGGTGGTCGTAGATGCCGCCCTGGCAGATGTTGGCAAGCGTCACGTCGACGGCGCGCTGCGCGTTGATATCCCCGTAGCGGATGGCGCCGCGCCACAGCAGCCAGAAGAAGCTCCATTGCGGAAATTTCGGCGCGCCGGCGAGGCCGCCGCGTTGCATGTCGACGGCGCCGAGCATGCGCTGCGTGAGATCCCGCAACGCAGGGTCCTGGATGTTGGGCTCGGCGCTGTTCTGCTCGCGCTCGCTGAGCGCGTTGACGAGCATGCCGGCGTTGTGGCTGATCTTATCGGGCTCCTCGCGGTAGATGCGGGAAACCTCGGCCAGCACGTGCTTGAACGAGGGCCGGCCGAAGCGCGGCTCGGGCGGGAAGTAGGTGCTGCCCCAGAACGGCCGCGCGTCGCTGTCGAGGAACATGGTGAGCGGCCAGCCGCCCTGCTCTCCCAGCGAATGCAGGGCGCGCATGTAGATGGCGTCGATGTCGGGGCGCTCCTCGCGGTCGACCTTGATGTTGACGAACAGGGCGTTCATCTCGGCGGCGGTGGCGTCGTCCTCGAAGCTTTCGTGTGCCATGACGTGGCACCAGTGGCAGGCCGCATAGCCGACGGACAGCAGGATCGGCTTGCCGGTGCGCTTGGCTTCCGCGAGCGCTTCGGGGCCCCATGCCCACCAGTGGACTGGGTTGTCCTTGTGCTGAAGCAGATAGGGGCTGGTCTCGCGGGCGAGGCGGTTCTCGCCGGGCGTGGGTGCGGTGCTCATGAGGGCAAGGTAACGCGGAACGGTGGGGCGGCAAAATTCAGCGCCTCAGCCCAAGGTGTTTGGTCATCCCGGCACTTGTTGCCGGGATCCAGCGTGCTGTAGACGCCTGAGCAAGTTGAGAGATGGATTCCGGGGACAAGCCCCGGGATGACACATAGAGTTGGGTTCAGTTGCAAGACATAAGGAAGCGCGCCGCATGACCACCTTCACCTTCGACCACATCCACCTGTTCTCGCCCGATCCGGAGGCGACGGCGGCGTACTATGAACTCGTGTTCGGCGCCGAGGTCATCCGCTCCATGCAGCAGGGCAAGCCGCGCATCGACCTGAAGCTCGGCGGCGCCAACCTGTTCATCATGGATGTGAGCGAGAACCCAAAGGCCGCGACGCTGCCGGAGCACCCGCATATCGGCGTCGATCACTTCGGCTTCGCGGTTACGGAGATCGATAAGGTGTGTGCGGAGCTGAAGGCAAAGGGCGCGGAGTTCGACCGCGAGCCCATGACGGCGCGGCCCGGCACGCGCATCGCCTTCATCAAGGGGCCGGACGGCGTGCTGATCGAACTGCTGGATCGGTCGCCGAAGTATACGTGAGACGGCACCACACCGTTGTCATGGTCGGGCTTGGCCCGACCATCCAGCCATCAGCTTGCTCCGGCGCGCGCGGAGAGGTGGATCCTCGGGACAAGCCCGAGGATGACGTACTGGCTTGGTCCTAGCGCAGATGCTTGCCGAAAAACGCCGTCGTGCGTTCCCAGGCTTGGGCAGCGCTGGGGGCGTGGTAGCTGGCGCGTTCGTCGCAATGGAAGCCGTGGCCGGCGTCGGGGTAGATGAACACCTCGCAGTCGGGGCGTTTCTGCTTGATGGTCTCGACGTCGGTGAGAGGGATGCCCTGATCGAGCGCGCCGAAGTGCATCTGCGTCGGGCAGCGCGGCTTCTCGTCGGCGAAGGCGACGATCTTGCCGCCGTAGTAGCAGACGGCGGCTTTTACACCGTCGAGGCGCGTGGCAGAGAGGAAGGCGATGCTGCCGCCCATGCAGAAGCCGACCACGCCGACGGGGCCAACCGGTTTCACCTGGTCGATGGCGGCCTGCGTGTCCTTCGCCATCAGCGCCCAGTCGGGGTTGGCGATGTACGTGCGCGCATTGGCGACCTCGTCCGGCGTGTAGCCCGATTGAAAGTCGCGCTGCTTGCGGTCGAACAGCGCGGGCGCGATGGCCACATAGCCCTCGGCGGCGAAGCGGTCGCACACCGAGCGGATGTGCGTGTTGACGCCGAAGATCTCCTGCACGACGACGATGGCACCCTTGGGCTTGCTTTGCGGATCGGCGCGATAGGCGCCGAGCTGGAATTTGTCGGCGGACGTCAGCGTGAGGTGCGTGCCCAAGGCGAATCTCCCTGTCGATGTTCGTGAGTTGGGGCATTGTGGTCGCGCGGCGCGACGACGGCAAGCCGCGCGGCTGCCGTCGTACCTGTGCCCCTCACCCTGACCTCCCGCTTGCGGGGAAATACTTGACTACCCGGCTCGTGCGGCGACCCGGCGGCCGGGACAAGGTCCCTCTTTGTGCGAGCGCACCTTTGCGGCCCGGTGCACTGGACTCCCGCCTCCCCGGGAGTGACGCCAGTTGAACGCGATCCCTTCCTCACAAGCGTCATGCCCGCGGAGGCGGGCATCCAGGTCACCGGGCCGCAGGGGTTACGCCGGTTGCAGGCGCTCGCGTGGGATTGGCGGGAACACAAGCGCGAGGGCTACGGCAGCGAGCCCTACTGCGGCGGAGCCGAGGAACAGCCAGCTGTAGGTTGCAAACGTGTCGAAGATCCAGCCGCCGGCGAGCGGGCCGAAGGCCATGCCGAGGCTCGACAGCATGGTCGCCGCGCCGAACACCGTGCCCATGATGCGCTGGCCGAAATACTCGCGCGCCAACACGGCATAGAGGGGCATGGTGCCGCCGTAGGCCATGCCGAACACGACCGCGAGCGCATAGAACTCGCCGAGCCGGCTGACAAATACGTAGGCGGCGATGGCGACGGCCTGCACGATGAGGCCGGCAATGAGGACGGGCTTGGCGCCGTAGCGGTCGCCGAGGACGCCGAGCAGGATGCGCCCGCCCAGACCGGCGAGGCCTTCGACGCTGTAGATGCTGACGGCCGCCATCGGCGCGATGCCGCAGAAGATGGCGAAGCTGACCATGTGGAAGATGGGTCCGGAGTGGGCGGCGCAGCAGGCAAAGAACGTGAAGCCGAGCACCAGGAATTGCGGCGAGCGGAGCGCCTGCGCGGCCGACATCGCGCTGGTCTCGCCCGACATCGCGGCCGGGGTCTCGACCGCCGATGAGGCGGGTGGGCGGCGGACGAACAGCGCAGCCGGTATCAGCAACGCCCAGGCGCCGAGGCCGATTGCGAGCATGGCCGTGCGCCAGTCATAGCTGGTGATGAGCCACTGCGCGAACGGCGAGATCGTCAGCGGCGCCATGCCCATGCCGGCGGAGACGAGCGAGACGGCCAGGCTGCGGTTGTGCTCGAACCATCCCGTGACCGCGGCGATCATGGGCGCGAAGAAGGCGCTGGCGGAAATGCCGACGATGACGCCGTAGGTGAGCTGGAACGTCATGAGCGAAGTGGTGCGGCTTGCGAGCACGAGGGCAAGGCCCAGCAGCACGGCGCCGATCAGCACGACGACACGCGGACCGTAGCGGTCGCTGGCGGCACCCCAGGCGAAAGCGCCGAGGCCCATGACGATGAAGTTGAGCGTCATGGCGCTGGAAATGCCGGCGCGCGACCAGCCGGTCTCGGTCGACATCGGCTCGAGGAAGATGGCGAGCGAGAACATGGTACCGAGGGCGACGCAGCCCATCAGGCCGCCGATGGCGACGATCACCCAGGGGTAGGAGATGCGCATGCCGTGTCTCCGGCGTCGGCTCGTGAGGGTCAGCGGGCGCGGCGTGCGCCGTCCACCCCCACCGCTGCCCCTCCCCCTAGGGGGAGGGGAGACGGGTGGAGCGCGCTGCGCTCGATGGTCTAGGCGAGTGGGAGGCTAGCTTTTGGCGCTGGCGGCGCAGCCGTCCATGGGCATGCTCTTCACGACGTCCTGCAGCTCTTCGGCGCTCACCTCGCGCTGCGGCGTGGCGATGGACCAGCTGTGGCCGAAGGGGTCGGTGATGACGCCGTAGCGGTCGCCCCAGAACATGTCCTGGGCGGGTATCTTGATGCTGGCGCCGGATGCGACGGCGTGCGCGATGAAGGCATCGACGTCGTCGACGTAAAGGTGGATGGTCACCGGCGAGCCGTTCAGCGTCTTGGGCGACATCACGCCCCACTGGGGCATCTCGTCGACCAGCATCACCATCGCGCCATTGATCTGAATGGCGGCGTGCATGAGCTTGCCGTCAGGCGACGGCACGCGGATCATCTCGGTGGCGCCGAAGGCCTTCTTGTAGAACTCGATGGCGTCGGCGGCACCGGCGCACACGAGATGCGGCGTGATGGCGGGACGTGCATGGAGGCCGGCGGCGGGCGTGGTCTTGCTGTCAGGCTTCCTCAGGGCTTGGACGTTCGTCATTGCATAGACTCCTTCTTCTTCTGGGGGCGGTTGAAAAGCAGTTCGACGTAACGGCGCAGGTGGTCAAAGGAGTCGCTTGCGACGCGCGTGTCATTGCGCGCCTTGGCGAGGATCAAGGCGCCTTGCACGACCGCTTGCGTGTAAAGCGCGAGGCTGTCGGCGGTCCACGGCGCCTCGATGCCGTACGTCGCGATGGCCTCGGCGATGTCCGTCTCGACCTTCGCGCAATGCACGCTCATGCAGCGCTCGCACGCGTCGCGGATGGCGGGACTGCTGTCGTAGGTCTCCTGCACCATGGTGCCCACGAGGCAGGTGATCTCGGGCAGGGGCCCTTCGAGCAGCGCCTTGCGGAAGTCGATGTAGGCGAGCACGCGGTCGAGCGGGTCGGGGAGTTGATTGTAGGGGGCCTCGTCGAAGAAGCCGCCGGTGGTCTCGGACCAGTAGTCGGCGGCGGCGACGCCCAGCTGCTCCTTGCTCTTGAAGTGGTGGAAGAAGGCGCCCTTGGTGACGCCGGCGGCGGCGCACAGATCATCGACGGTTGTCGCGGCATACCCCTGCGCGCGGATGACCGCCAGGGCGGCATCTAACAGCTTGGTCTTGGCGGAGGATTTGTCGGTGGCGGGCATATGTTGGCTCCAGTTGCAGGATACATACCGACCAGTTGGTATGTTGTCAAGCGAGGAAACGCGAAGAGCTTCGAGGCGGCAGGAAGCGCTGAGAGAGGCTGCCAAGGAAAGAGGTACGAAGAACAGGGGTATTCAGGCCATGAAGCCTGAAGGTCGCCGCATGCGCGAAGCTCAGCGCCTCGGCTCGGTGCGCATCATGCGATCGAAGTCGCGCCAGGTGATGAAGTGGTGATCGTGCTTGCCCTTCGGCTTCCAGCGGATGCCGCCCTTGCTGATGCGGAGCTCGCCGAACTTCGATCCATCTTCGTCGACGACGAAGTCGACCCCATTCTCCTCGCGGCTCAAGGATGACTGGTGATGTTGACGGCGACGGTGTGAGCCATGAGAGCTTCTGCTAGTTGAGTATGTTAGGACGTAGTCCGAGCATAGCAGATGCACTGCGTCATGCGCGCAATTTGACTAAGCCGTCGTTCGGTCGGCTGCGAGCACCAGCCCCAGCTCCCCCGCCTTGATCTGCAGGGCGAGGTATTTGGAGTAGATGCGGCACTGGGCGAGGCTGCCGGCGATGAACCACAGGCCCGGCTGCGGCGTACGCACGAACATGTTGCGCAGCTCCTGGCCGTCGCCGAAGCCCCAGACGGGGCCGACGCGCGCGGCCATGGCGTCGCCGAACAGCGTGCGCACGAGATGCTCCTGGCCCTTGTAGCCGGTGGCCAGCACGACGAGGTCGAGCGGCAGGGTTTCGCCCGAACGCAGGCGCGCGCCGTCGCGCGTGAATGTGACGATGTCGGAGAATTGCAGCAGGCCGATCTTGCCGTCGGCGACGAGATCGGAGCAGCCGACGTTGAAGTAGTAGCCGCCGCCGCGCGTAAGATAGAGAAACTGCCAGCCGGTGCCGTCGTCGCCGAAGTCGAGCTTGAAGCCGACGCGCTCGAGTCGATCGAGCAGATCCTTGTCGAGCTCCCTGCCTTGCGCGGTTGTGCGCTGGTGGCTCTTGCGCGCCAGCGCGAGCGGAACGGAGGCGGTGATGAGATCGCAATCTTCCAGCGGCGGGCCCTCGTCGTAGAGCGCATAGGCAAGCTGTGCGCTCGGCTCGACGTTGACGATCAGCGTCGGGCTGCGCTGCACGAGCGTGACATGCGCGCCGCCGGCATGGAGATCCTGCGCGATGTCGTGGCCGCTGTTGCCGGTGCCGATGACGAGTGCTGATTTTCCGTTCCAGGCTTCACCGTCCTCGTAGCGGCCGGCGTGCAGCACGGTGCCGGCGAAGTCTTGCAATGAGGGAATGTCGGGCGGGTTCGGAATGCCGCTGACGCCGGTGGCCATGACGACGTGCTTGGGGTGCAGCGTGCGCGTGGTGCTGCCGGCGCGGCGCAGCGCGACCGTCCAGCGCTGCGCGCGCTCGTCAAAGCTGCCGCCGGCAAACTCCGTGGCCGGCCAATAGTTGAGCTCGAGCGCTTCGACGTAGGCCTCGAACCAGTTCGCCAGCTTGTCCTTTGGAATGTAGGTCGGCCAGCTCGGTGGGAACGGCATGTAGGGCAGGTGATTGACCTGCACCTGGTTGTGCAGGGTGAGCGCGTGATAGCGCCGGCGCCAGTTGTCGCCGATGCGCGCCTCGCGATCGACGATGAGCGCGTCGACGTCGAGGGCCTTGAGGCGCGCGGCGATGGAGAGGCCGGCCTGGCCGCCGCCGACGATGAGCACGTCCGGATCGCGGTTCGCGTAGGCGAGCGATGCCGTGCGCTCATCGAGCCAGTTGGGGCCGCGGAAGTCGCGCGCGTAGGCGGAGCCGGTCGGGCGGCGCGTGCGGCCGACGTGCTCCTCGTGGCCCTTGATCTCGTCGAGCGCGGTGAGCAGCGTCCAGGCTTTATGGGTGCTGCCAGCAGGTGTCAGACGCACGACGCCGTTGCAGCGGGTGTCACCGGTCTCGAACGTGAAGATGGCTTCGATTGCGCGCGTGCCGGCGCGGGTGACCTCGCGCGGCGGCGTGCGGCCCTGCGCGATGCGGAACATGCTTGCGGGAAGCCGCGCGGCGCACGTTGCGAGTTCGGGCAGAATTGCCGTCGCGCGCGAGACGGTACGGATGTCCCAGGTCAGCGCCAGCACATCGCGCCAGTGGCTGTCGGCGTGGAAGAGCGCCGCGAGCGCGGCCTGGTCCGTTGCGCCGAGCGCCTGCTCGAAGCGCGTAAGCCAGCTTTCGACAACGGTTGTGAGGCACTCGGTCTCGGCCAGCATGGACACCTCGCACGCCCGCGCATCTGGCCCTGGCGCGTGCGACGCGACAAGCGATTTTCGACGGCGGTGCGCTCGCTATGCGCGCACCATCAGCACCAGCCCGGAAACGAGCAGCAGCGCTAGCACCACCGTGCGGAACGATGCCTCATTGAGGCGGCCGTAGGCTTTCCAGCCGAGCCATGTGCCCAAGGCGAGTGCCGGCAGGCCGGCGAGAAAGAGCGCAATGCTCCGCGGCGGGATGGCGCCCAGTCCGCCGAGCCAGAGAATCGTCAGCGCGAAGGTCGCGGCAGCGGTCGGCTGGAACACGGCGCGTTGCTCGTCCTTGCTCCAGCCGCGCAGGCTGCTCCAGATGGTCGGCAGTATGCCGCCGAGACCGGTGGCGCCGGCCAGCACGCCGTTGCCAACACCCACCAGGCCGTCGGCGACTGCTCCCGCGGAGGTGACCGCCGGCAGCTTGGGCCGGACCAGATTGTAGGCGCTGAAGAGAACCAGCAGCGCGCCGATCGCCACGCGCAACTGCCCCGGCGCAACCAAGCTGAGGATCGCGACTCCCGCGGGAATGCCGATTGCACTACCAACGATGAGCGGAACCAGGCGGCCGATCAGGATGGCGCGGCGCAGCTTCCACACCGCGTAGCCCTGCACCAGAAGCGCGTAGGCGACGATCAGCGCGGTGGTTTCCGAGGGCTGGAGCACGTGCAGCCAAATGGCTGCGGCCACCACGCCGAAGGCGAAACCCGCAAGGCCGGCGACGAAGGCCGCCGCCAATGTGCCGGCGAGAAAGACGACGAGGCCGATATCAGCGGCGATGTCCATGTCAGCGCTCCTCCGGCGGCTTGATGTGCCGGAACGTCCAGAGGAGCGCCATGTCGTAGACGATCTTGAGGACGCCGCAGATGATGAGCGGCCAGGCGTCGAGGCCGGCGGCGAACAGCGCGCCGGCCATGGCGGGACTGGCGGCGGCGGCGAGGCTGCGCGGCACCGACGTGACGCTCGCCGCAGCGGCGCGCTCCGGCGGCGTGACGACGGCCATCACGTAGGAGGATCGCGTCGGCACGTCCATTTGCGACAGCGCGGCGCGGACCAGCAGCAGGGCAAGCGCCAGCTCCAGGCTCGGGACGAGCGCGGCCGCGATCAGGCACAGGCTCGAGGGGATGTGCGTGAGCACCATGGTGTTGACGAGCCCGATGCGCCGCGACAGCCAGGCCGCAACCGGAAAGGAGAAAGCGGCGAGCACGCCGGACCAGAAGAAGAAGACGCCGGCTGCGGATAGCGACAGTCCGTGCCGGGTGAAAAGCCACAGCGCGATCAGCGACTGCACGGCGAACCCGCCGGCGAACGAGTCGATCGAGAACAGCGCGGCCAGCTTGTAGACCATGGCGCGCGAAGGCCCGAGCGGCGTGACGGGCTTGTCCGCGGCCGGTGTCGGATCAGCGGGGATGCGCGCGTACATGAAGCCGCCGGCGAGGCCGAGCGCGGCGTAGAGCACGAACATGCCCTTCAACGCCGCAAGGTGCGATACGCCGAAGGGAGCAAGAAGATCGGGGCTGGCGGCGGCGAGCGCACCGATGGCGGCGGACAACGCCCCGATCAGGCTGTAGCGGGCGAACATATGCGTGCGATCCGCGTCGGCGACGGAGCGCGACAGCACCGCATGCTCCAGCGGTACGAACACGCTGACGCTGCCGGCGGACGGATTGATGGTGCCGACGGCGGCAATGAAGAGGATCAGCGCGGTGGTGCTGGAGACGGCGAAGGCGAGGCCGCTCGCGACCATCAGGCCGGACGCGGCGACCAACAGCGTGCGCTGGTCGATGCGTGCGCCGAGGAGGCCGACGGCGAGCGTCGCCGCGGCCGAGCCGAACAGCGCGACCGTCGCAACCAGCCCGATCTCGAATACGCCAAGGCCGATGGCGGTGAGATAGACGGGAAGCAGCACGGCGACGAAGCCGTCGCCGAAGTCGCGCAGCGCGCGGGCGCGGTAGATGGCGGCGACGGTGTGGCGATGCTGCGTGCCGATGCTCGCCAGTCCCGTTTGCTCGATGGCGGTGGTGCTCACGATGCCGAATGCCCCGGTGCGGCGCTGGAAAGGAGCGCCATGCTGGGGCAGAGCTTGGACGCTGGCTTGCGTCTGGCAAAGCGGGGAGCCTGCCGTGTCCCCGCAGCGGCGAAGCTAGCAGCGGAACGCAAGCGCGGCAATCGCGGCCGGGAACGAGCGGTCACGCGCGGGGTTGGCCCCGTATGGTGCAAGCGTTGCAGATTGCCGTGGCGATGGGCTGGCGCTGGCGCATGCGCTGGAGATGCCGGGCAAGATGCGGCTCGGCCGGGAGGTGTACCTGCCCGGCTTCACGATCGGCGGAGGCGCCGAGTTGCTCGGCATCGTTGCGCTCGTCGCGCTGCTAATGCTCATCGGCATGCAGGTGGTGTACTGGTTGGTGAGGCATGCGGTGAACAGCGTGTGGACCAAAGGCCTGCAGCTCCGAGGCCCGGCAGCGCGCTTCGTCTCGACACACGACAGCAGCGTTGGCGATGACTGCAACGCCTGCGATACCTCTGGCAATACTCGCATGTTGCGCGCGCAGGTCTCGGAGGACTGCGCCTGGTGTTGCTGGCGATCGCTGTAGGTGCTGCTCCACAGGGCTGCGTCGAAAATGGCGGCCGCGGACGCAGGCGGTGTGGTACGGTGTAGCCGTTTTCCCGCCTTAGGCACTGCCATCCGGGCAGCTTCGCATGGCAGACAGCTCCACCATCTTTGCGCTTTCGAGCGGTCACGGACGGGCCGGGCTCGCGGTCATCCGCCTGTCCGGACCGGCCGCGGGACCGGCGCTGACCGCTCTCACGGGGGCCCTGCCCAAGCCCCGGTTCGCGGCCCTGAGACTGATCCGCGACCCTGAGACTCGCGAGCTTTTGGATCAGGGGCTCGTGCTTTGGTTCCCCGGGCCCAGGAGCGAGACCGGGGAGGACATGGCCGAGTTCCATGTCCATGGCGGGCGGGCGGTGATCGCCGGCGTGCTCTTGGCGCTGGGCAGGATCGCGGGCTGTCGCATGGCCGAGCCTGGCGAGTTCGCGCGCCGGAGCTTCGAGAACGGCAAGCTCGACCTGACCGGGGTCGAGGGCCTTGCGGATCTGGTCGAGGCCGAGACCGCGGCCCAGCGGCGCCAGGCCCTGGGTCAGGCCGGGGGCAAGCTGTATCGGCTCTACGAAGGGTGGCGGCAGCGGCTCATCGGGGCCATGGCTCAGCTCGAGGCGGCGATCGACTTCTCCGACGAGCCGGACGTGGCCAAGGGCACGGCCAACCGCGCACGGGGCGAGGTGAAGGCCCTGGCCGCGGACATTTCCCAGCACCTGGACGACGGCCGCCGCGGCGAGTTGCTGCGCGAGGGCTTCCGCATCGTGCTGGCGGGCCCGCCCAATGCCGGCAAGTCGAGCCTGCTCAACGCCCTGGCGCGGCGCGACGTCGCCATCGTCTCGGAGGAGGCCGGCACCACGCGTGACGTGATCGAGGTCCGGCTCGATCTGGAGGGCTTTCCGGTCATCGTCAGCGATACGGCCGGCCTGCGCGATGCGCCTGGTAAGATCGAGCAGGAAGGCATGCGCCGGACGCTCAAGCGCGCGAAAGAGGCCGAGCTGATCCTCTGGATTATCGACGTCACGGCCCCGCCGGCGCAGGTGCCGGAGGAGCTTTCCGCCCGCGCCGGCAGCGTCTGGCCCATTGCCAACAAGATGGATTTGCTGCCCCAGGGCATGCTGCATCCCCTGCCTGACGGTGCCATCGGCATCTCGGCGCTGACCGGGCAGGGGGTGGACATCCTGGCGCGGCGCCTGACGGCCTACGTACAGGGCCGCATCGGCCAGGACGCCGGCGAGGCGCCGGCCCTGACGCAGGCCCGCCACCGCCAGCAGTTGGAGCGCACGCTGGCGCCCCTGCGCTCGTTCCTGGGCGCCCCCATGACCGAGCCCGAGCTGCGCGCCGAGGACCTCCGCCGCGCCGCGCAGGCGCTCGGCCGCCTGACGGGCGCCGTCGATGCCGAGGACGTGCTGGGCGAGATCTTCGGGCGGTTCTGCATCGGGAAGTGAGATAATTGAACGCTGTATATGTTTCACGTGAAACCTATACAGCGTTCAATTTGTCCCGCCTCAGCTCCGGAAGTACCGCAACATGCGCAGCAGCGTGCGGTGGATCTCCTCCGGCGGGGTGCCGAACTGGGCCAGGCGCACCCGCACCTTGTTGTCGTAGGTCATGCTCCAGGGCAGGCGCATCAGCGAGCGGTACAGGGGCTGCTTGCGCCAGTCCGCAACCAGCGCGCTCGTCACCGGGACGTTGAGGGCAATCTGCAGCTCGTGCACCGTCGACATGCGCTCGGCGATCGCCACCAGCTCGATCCGGTCGATGGCGCGCCAGCGGATGAGGCCGAACGACTGCACGAACACCCCGTACTGGTTGGCGCCGATCACCGGCCGCTTGGTCTCCAGCAGGGGCAGGTTGTAGTAGGCGAAGCCGGCCGCGACGATGCCGAGCGCAAACCAGATCGTGAGCGAGGTGAACCAGCCTGCGGCGAGGCATCCCGCGGCCAGCGCCGCCATGGCGTAGACCGGGAACTCGCTGTCCTCCTGGCCGTAGGAGACGGAGAAGCCGCCGGCGTCTTTCTCTTCCACGGCAGCGCCTCCTGGCTGCAGCTCAGGCGCCGGTGGGCCCGGCGCATGCGAGCGCACATTGTCGAGCAAGCATGGGCGTCCGCATAGCCACAAACCGCAGTTCACCCCCGCGATGCTCTCCGTGGCCTCCATGCCCGAGCGCTGCTCCTGCACCCCCTCACGGGCCGCCGGGGCGGGACCTGAGCCCGGCAGTCGAAGTGATCGTTAACCCTCCGCCGGTGTTGCAGGACCACGTTAACGGGCAAGGAAGACGCGCCTGACAATCTCGGCGTGGAGGCGTGGGGCAGAGTTATGGGCTGGATTCGGCGTTCGGTTTCGACCTGGCTGCTGGTCGCTCTGGTGGCATCGCTGGCGCTGCAGGCCCTGCCCTTCACCGGCATCTTCCTGATGATGTTTGGCGCAGGCCTCCTGTCCGGGCTCCTGGTGCATGCCCTGCTGGCCAGCGTTGCGGTTGAATCCATCTTCGGCCGCTTGCCACGTGCGTTCATACTGCTGCCGGTCGCACTCTATGGCGCCTACTATGCGGCCTATGTCTGGCAGGGGCGGCTGGCTGCGGAGAAGGCGGCTGACCTGCAGGCAACAAATCCCGGTGTGATCCTGCAATTCGAACCCGAGCAGCATGCGCTGGTCATGGCGCAGGCTGGTACGTTCGTTCAGCGCCACCGCATCGATGTCGCCTACGAGGCCAACGCCAGTTTCAAGCCCGAGCTCTACCTTGCGCATCGGCTGTTCACCCAGGAAGACTGCGCCAGCATCCCGAAAGACAGTCAGCACCGCGTGCAGAAGCATGGCTTAGTGCGGGCATTTTCGAGCACCAGCCGAAGCAAATCCGCCGCGCGCGGGGTGTGCCTCGTGCGCATGCCTGAGCGGCCGACCCGGACTCTGGTCGAGATCGAGGTGAAGGATCAGGCGCAGGTTTCGAAGCGCAAGTGGGGCATCAGCGAGCGGATCACGCGGGTAAAATTGGATGGCAAGGTAATCGGCGCCTACACGGTTGCGCATCATTGGCGGTTGCCCCGCTTTCCTCGGCTGTTTCTTGGCTGCGGGTTGATTTCGTCGCGGTCGGCCTGGGAATGCAGCGCCGATTTCATGCGCAAGAGCGAGTGGATAGGCACGGCCTCAGCCGATGGGGAGCAGGCGCTCGATGCACCTGTCGGCGTCATGCTCGGCATCGCCAGATATGGCGAGGTCGACCTGCAAGGCTTCACGGGGTACCCGAGCAACGCCGAGGCGCTGGCGCGCGCGCGCAATGAAGCAGGCCGGGTGGAGCGCGAGGTCTTCGACCAGCTCCAAGGCATGCTGGCGGGGCAGAACATCAAGCCGCCTCACAACATGGGCTATTCGCTCTCGCTTCAGCCCGACCTCCTGGCGCCGCTGGCCAAACCGATGACCGCAATGTTCGTCGCGCTTTTGGATAGCGGTGTGCTGTCCAGGCCTTACCGAAGTGACATGCTGGAGATGCTGGGCCGCGCCATTCCGGCTCTGCCGCGCGAGGCCTTCGGGGAGGTGTCAGGCGATCTCCTGGCAGTGGCGGGAAGCAAGGATTTTTGGCAGCGCTATCCAGGCATCTACTTGCGGGTGGCCGACATCGGCCCGCGCGCATTGCCCCTCTATCGCGACCACCTGCTGCAGGGCACGCTGAAGGGCTGGCTGCAGCCGTTGCCGGTCATGGCCATCTGCCGTATTGGCCAGGCCGATGCCGAGGTGATCGAGAAGCTCAAGCGCGAGTTCGTCGGTCTCGATCTGTCCAAGACCAATTTTCGCAACGAGGCCTATCGCGAAGCCTTGTTCGTCACGCTCATTAAGCTCGGTGAAACGGACTTTGTGGCGCAGGCCTATCCGCACGAAAATCTGCGGCACCCCGACTGGTACAAGGCCGTGCTGGCGGGCAAGGGCGAGACCGAGGTCGGGCCCAACAACTGTGCGCCACGGGAAAGCAACAGCTGGGCTGTGGTTGCTTCCCTCCGACCCAGCCTGACGTTGAGGGCCAGAGAGTGGCAGGTGCAGTAGTCTGGCGCTTCCGGCGTGCGCAGTAGCACAGCGAGCCGGGCAATCGCTCGGATTGCGTCACGTCAAGCATCTTCCGGGGCCGGGGCGCTTCGGATAGGGTGCGGCCGGATTTGATCTCCGGTTCCCAACTCCATGTCTTCGGCCTTTGACATCATCGTCGTAGGTGGCGGCCACGCCGGCTGCGAGGCTGCGGCGGCCGCAGCCCGCATGGGCGCGCGCACGGCGCTTGTCACGCACCGCTTCGCCACCGTCGGCGAGATGTCGTGCAACCCCGCCATCGGCGGACTCGGCAAGGGCCACCTGGTGCGCGAGATCGATGCGCTGGACGGGCTGATGGCACGGGTGGCGGATGCGGCCGGCATCCAGTTCCGCCTGCTCAACCGCTCCAAGGGCCCCGCCGTGCAGGGCCCGCGCGCGCAGGCCGATCGCAAGCTCTATCGCCAGGCGATGCAGGCCGCGATCCGCGCCACGCCGAACCTCGCGGTGATCGAGGCCGCGGTCGAGGACCTGATCGTCGAGAACGGCGCGGCGGCCGGCATCGTCACCAGCGAGGGCGCGCACATCCGCGCCGGCGCCGTCGTGCTCACCACCGGCACCTTCCTGCGCGGCCTGATTCATCTGGGCGAGGAGAAGACGCCCGCCGGCCGCCACGGTGAGCCGCCCGCCAACGGCCTCTCGCAACGGCTGCTCGCGCTCGACCTGGCGCTCGGCCGCCTCAAGACGGGCACGCCCGCGCGGCTCGACAAGACTTCCATCGACTGGGCCTCGCTGGAGATGCAGCCGGCAGATGACGAGCCGGTGCCGTTCTCGTTCCTCACCGAGCGGATTTCCAACCCGCAGATCGAATGCGGCGTCACCACCACCACCGCCGCGACGCACGACATCATCCGCGCCAATCTGCATCGCTCGCCGATGTACTCGGGCCAGATCGCCAGCACCGGCCCGCGCTACTGTCCCTCGATCGAGGACAAGGTGGTGCGCTTTGCCGACCGCGGCGGCCACCAGATCTTCCTCGAGCCGGAAGGCCTCGACGACGACACCGTCTATCCCAACGGCATTTCCACCTCGCTGCCGGCGGACGTGCAGGACGCGTTCCTGCGCACCATTCCCGGGCTGGAGAAGGTCGTCATCAAACGCTTCGGCTACGCCATCGAGTACGACTATGTCGATCCGCGCGAGCTCTTGCCAACGCTGGAAGTGAAGAAGCTGCCGCGCCTGTTCCTCGCCGGCCAGATCAACGGCACCACCGGCTACGAGGAGGCCGGCGCGCAGGGCATCGCCGCCGGCATCAACGCGGCGCTGAAAGCTGCGGGCGACGCGCGCGAGTTCATCGTCTCCCGCGCCGACGGCTACATGGGCGTGATGATCGACGACCTCGTCACGCGCGGCGTGTCTGAGCCCTACCGCATGTTCACCTCGCGCGCCGAGTATCGCCTGCGCCTGCGCGCCGACAATGCCGATCAGCGCCTGACGCCGGCGGCCATGGCGCTTGGCTGCGTATCGGCCGAGCGCCGCGATGCCTTCGACGCCAAATCGAAGGCGCTGCAGGACGGCCGCGCCTTGCTCGAAGGCCTCACGCTGACACCCAACGAGGCCGCGCGTCACGGCCTCGAGATCAACCGTGACGGCAAGCGCCGCTCCGCGTTCGAGCTGCTGTCGTTCCCGGATATCGACATACGGCGCCTCGCCGCCATCTGGCCGGCGGCGGGATCGATCGCGCCCGCCATCGCCGCGCAGTTGCAAGTGGACGCCAGCTACGCCGCCTACGTCGATCGCCAGGAGGCCGATGTCGTCGCCTTCCGCAAGGAAGAGAGCGTGCGCATTCCGCCCGACTTCGATTTCGGTGCCGTCACCTCGCTCTCGACCGAGATCCGCCAGCGGCTGGAGAAGGTGCGCCCCGCGACGCTGGCCCAGGCCGGCCGCATGGAAGGCATGACGCCCGCCGCGCTGATGCTGCTGCTCGCCCACTTGCGCAAGGCCCCCGGCCGCAAGAGCGCGTGACGGTTGCCTCGCTGGGCGCTTGAGGCTTTGATGGCCTCGCATTCTTGCACCGACCCATTGTGATCCTGTGGAACCACGGGGTTAGACCCGTGTCCGCCAGCGTGTTTCGCCTGAAATGGCGATGCCCGGCGGCAAGCTAGCTGCAGCACACGAAAAGGAGATGGCCGCATGAGAAATCATTGGCAGGTACGCGAAGGCCAGATCGTACGGGTTATCGAAGGTCCGATGACCGGCTTTCGCGGCGAAGTGAAGAAGGTAGGCGAGCGGAGCGTCAAAGTGGCCGTCCAGGTCTATGGCCGCGACACGCCGGTGGACTTGACGCTTGGGCAGATCGAACTGGTGCCGGGGAACTCGAACTGAGGCACCAGCCGGCGTTAGAGTACACACCCGCAGTTTGCGTGCGCCAGCCTGGGGTGAGCCTGTCGAAGCACGGCATTGCCATGCGCGACCCGTCCTTCCACGGTCTTGAAGACGAGGCGGCCTCCGCAGCCCGGCGATCCCAGTAAGAGCGCTTTTCATCGTCGCTGCAGAAGCTCTCAGAAGGCGCTACGCTTTCCCGGCTAGCCTTTCCGAGTGGCCGCTACAATCGTTCCACGTGAAACCCGCGCAGATGCATCTTTAGTTTTGCACCTCGCCCTTTGTCATCCCGGCCGAGCGCAGCGAGAGCCGGGACCCAGGGCTACAATCTCCGTGCGATAGTCTTGGCTCCTGGGTCCCGGATACTGCGCTGACGCGCAATTCCGGGATGACAAGTTAGAGTGCGCGAGATGACAGCTCACACAATCCAAGGCCCCGACGATTTCGCCACCGCCTTCGGCGTCACGGCCGAGACGATTGCGCGCCTCGTTACCTACGAAACCCTGCTCAAGCAGTGGCAGAAGGCCGTGAACCTGGTCGCGCCCAGCACCCTCGACGACATCTGGCACCGCCACTTCGCCGATAGCGCGCAGCTCGTCGCCCTCGCCCCCGTTGGCCTTCGTTCCTGGATCGATCTCGGCTCCGGCGGCGGCTTCCCCGGCCTCGTTTGCGCAATCCTGCTCGCCGACCTCTCTTCCCGCGAGCGGGGTGAGGAGCGGCAACAAGCGCCAACAGCACCCTCCCCCTTGCGGGGAGGGTGGCGCGAAGCGCCGGGTGGGGGAGCCACGGGGTCAACCATAAATACCCCCACCCCTAACCCCTCCCCGCAAGGGGGAGGGGAATCGCGCGTCCACCTCACCCTCATCGAAAGTGATACCCGGAAAGCAGCCTTCCTGCGCGAAGTGGTGCGCGCCGTCTCCCCGCTGCCGGGAATCGACCTGGAGATACTGCCGGCAAGGGCCGAATCAGTTAAGACACAGGTTAATTTTCTGTTGCCGCGCGTTGTCTCGGCTCGCGCTCTGGCGCCGCTCGAGAAGCTTCTGGCGTTGGCGTTCCCGTTATCCCCGCCTGGGACTACGGGCTTATTCTCCAAAGGAAAAGAGGTCGCCCAGGAGATCGACGCGGCGAAAAAGACTTGGAACTTCGACGTCGACTTGGTGCCCAGCGTGACAGAAGGAAGCGGCCGCATAGCCGTCATCACGAACCTCGAACGCAAAGCGAAGGACTGACATGCCCTTAGGGAGCCCGCTCCGCGTTCTTGCCATTGCCAACCAGAAGGGCGGCGTCGGCAAGACCACCACAGCCATCAACCTCGGCACTGCGCTTGCTGCCGTGGGTGAGAAAGTCCTCATTCTCGATCTCGATCCGCAGGGCAACGCCTCCACCGGCGTCGGCATCGCGGAAGATGCGCGTGCCGTCACCAGCTTCGATGTGCTCAGCGGCCGCTCGACGATTGCCAATGCCAGCGCGCCGACGCTGGTGCCGAACTTGAGCATCGTGCCGGCCAACGCCGACCTCGTCGGGCTCGAGTCGGAGATGATGCAGGATGCCAACCACCGCCCCTATCGCCTGCGCGATGCCGTTGCCGGGCTGATTGCCGAGCAGCGCGCGCGCAGCAACGAGGTGCCGTACGGCTACCTGCTGATCGATTGTCCGCCGTCGCTCAATCTGCTCACGCTCAATGCGATGACGGCCGCGCATGCGGTGCTGGTGCCCGTGCAGTGCGAGTTCTTTGCGCTGGAAGGCATCTCGCAGTTGAAGTCGACCATCGATCAGATCAAGTCGACGCTCAACCCGATGCTGGAGATCCAGGGCGTGGTGCTCACTATGCACGACGCGCGCACGCAGCTCTCGCGCGAAGTGGCGAGCGAGGTGCGCAACTTCTTCGGCGCCAAGGTCTACGAGACCATGATCCCGCGCAACGTGCGCGTGGCGGAGGCGCCCTCGCACGGCAAGCCGATCCTGCTCTACGACTACGAGTGCCCGGGCAGCCAGGCCTACATCCGCCTCGCGCACGAGATCATCGAGCGCGAACGCCAGCTCAGGGCGGCTTGAGTTTGCAGGCGGCGCCGGACAGCTACTGCACTTGTCATCCCGGGGCTTGTCCCCGGGATCCATCCATCGGCTTGCTCCGGCGTTCGTTGGCCGCTGGATCCCGGCAACACGTGCCGGGATGACGGAGGGGAGGGATTGTTCCCACACCAAACAACCGCTACCCCTCAGGAACTCATGCAATGTCTGACATCAGGAACATAGGAATTCCCATGGTGACGCCCCTGCACAGAGGCCGGCTCGGCCGCGGACTTGCGTCGTTGATCGGCGAGCCGCAGCCGTCGGTGGAGCAGCGCCTTCCCGTGCACGGCGAGCAGCGCCTGCTTCCCATCGCCGAACTGCATCCGAGCGGCCTCAACCCGCGCAAGACCTTCGACGATGCCGAGCTCGCTGAGCTCGCAAGCTCGATCCGCGCCAAGGGTCTGGTGCAGCCCATCATCGCGCGCCCGGACGCGGCACGCGGCGGCTACGAGATTGTCGCCGGCGAACGCCGCTGGCGCGCCGCGCAGCGCGCGAGCCTGCACAACGTGCCCGTCATCGTGCGCGATCTTTCCGATACCGAGGTTGCCGAATTCGCGCTGATCGAGAACGTGCAGCGCGCCGATCTCAATGCCATCGAGGAAGCGATCGGCTACAACGAGCTCATCACGCGCTTCAACTACACGCACGAGCAGCTTTCCGACTCGCTCGGCAAGAGCCGCAGCTACGTCGGCAACGCGCTGCGCCTGCTGAAGCTGCCGGAGAGCGTGCAGACGCTGGTGCGCGAGGGCAAGCTCGCATCGAGCGCCGCACGCGCCATCGTCGGTCACGCACGCGCGGAGGAGATCGCCAAGAAGGTCGTCGACGAAGGCCTCAACGTGCGCCAGGTCGAACGCCTGCTGTACGAGAGCGAGGAAGGCAAGCAACTGCCGCCGCGCGTCGTCAACAGTGCTGGCCTCGGCGCAGGCGGGGGCAGTACGCCGTCGCCGGCGCCTGGCGCCACGGCGCGCGATCCTGCGGCCAAGGATGCCGACACGCTCGCCTTCGAGAAAGATCTCTCCGACGCGCTCGGTCTCAAGGTCGAGGTGAAGAAGGCCTCCGGCGAGAGCGGGTATCTCGTCATCCAGTACGGCAACTACGACCAGCTCGACTACGTCCGCCAGCGGCTGACGGGCGAGTTCTCTTACTAGGCTTCAACGCGCCGAAGTCAGCGCAGCGGCACCGCCGCGCTGCCGATCATCGGCCAGCCGTACGTGGCGGTTGAGCGTGCCGCCGCCAGCGCCGCGCGCTTCTCGTCCGCCTCCAGCCGCATGAAGCCGTGAAATGCCACGGCCGAGATCCTGTAGTCGCCGCACTGCTTGCAGCCCACCACCACGCCCTGCAGCGTGTTGGGGGTCAGGTTCTCCGCCTTTTCGAGACATACCGGGCATTGCATGGTCGCCTCCCTTATTGGCATATGGCATACCATATGCCATAGCCGGGAAGGTCGTCAAGCCGGGCCGCTCCAGGGCCGATGCAACCGGCAAAAGCGGCCCCTGGGGCGAGGCGTGCACCCCGGGAGGTGCACGCCTCGAAGTGCTAGAGCGGCTTGATCGACACCTTGCGGAACTTGATCGTGCCCGCGCCGTGCTGCAGACCGATCGGGCCCTCCGCGAACAGCCCGTTGTTGAGCACGGCCGTCTTCTGGCCGTTCAACACCACGGTGAGGTCGCGGCCCTTGGCCGTGATCTCGTAGGTGCTCCACTTGCCGCCGGCCTTCGGCATCGGGTTCACTTCCACGAAATGCACGATGCCGCCGGTGCCGTAGGAGGGGTCCTTGCGCTGATCGAAGATGTTGGCCTCGTAGCAGCTGCGGTCGGTCAGCTTGTTGGGGTCCTGGCAGCGCATGTAGATGCCGCTGTTGGAATCGTCGCTCGCCCAGAACTCCACATGCAGCATGAAGTCCTTGTAGGCGTTCTTGCTGACGAGGAACGACGCGTCCTTGCCGCCGAGCTTGTCGGCGACAACGGCGCCGTCCTCCAGGCGCCAATTGCTCTCGCCGCCCACCTTGTTCCAGCCGTCGAGGCTCTTGCCGTCGAACAGCACCGTCCAGCCTTCGCCGCTCTGCCCGATGGCCTCGCGCGAAAGCTGAATGGCTCCGATCACCGCGACGGCAGCCACGATGGCCAGCGCCTTGGCAAATCTTGTGTGTAGACCTTGCATGCATTTCCTCCGGGTTTGTTTTGCGGCAACCCAATTAAAGCCGGCAGCGGATCGTCCGGCTGCTTACGATAACCTGAATTTGTGGCGACGGCAGGAGGGGAGCCCCCGCCCCGAACTCGGCATCCCGAAAGGGCTAACGCTCCGCACAAAGGATGCTTGACGCGGCGCACGCATCAGCGTTGGAGTGGCCGGGAATGTGATGGCCAATCCGCCCCTTAGGATCAGCCCCGATGAGCGACATCCTGCACGAGCTGGCGGCCCGCATTCGCGCGCGGCGGTCGGAGAGTGCCGCCAAGTCCTACACCCGCGAGCTGCTGGACGGCGGGCCGGAGAAGTGCGCCCGCAAGCTGGGTGAGGAGGCCGTGGAGACCGTGATCGCGGCTCTGGGCGCGGATCGTACAGCCCTGACGCGCGAGGCCGCCGATCTCGTCTATCATCTCCTCGTGCTGCTGGAGAGCCGTGGCGTGGCCCTCGATGACGTGCTGGCCGAGCTTCAGTCGCGGGCCGGCACCTCCGGTCTCGCCGAGAAGGCCGCCCGGACGAGGCCGCAGGCATGAACGCCGCCGAGAAGGCCGCCATCGCCACCTACCTCGCGCCCGACGAGCGCAGCAATCTCGCCTTCTCGCCCTATCGCGTGTTTGCGCGCGACGAATGGGCGAAGCTGCGCGCCGATACGCCGATGACGCTGGTGCCGCGCGACCTCGAGCAGCTCTCCGGTCTCATCGAGGAGCTGTCGATCTCGGAGGTCGAGCAGATCTACTTGCCCCTCTCGCGGCTTCTCAACTTGCACGTCGCGGGCGCGCAGGAGCTGCATTCCGTCACCAGCCGCTTCCTCGGCCGCCGTGAGCGGCACGTGCCCTATATCCTCGGCATCGCCGGCTCGGTTGCCGTCGGCAAGAGCACCACGGCGCGCGTGCTGCGCGCCTTGCTCGCGCGCTGGGCCGATCACCCGCGCGTCGATCTCATCACCACCGACGGCTTCCTCTATCCCAACGCCGAGCTCGAACGCCGCGGCATCATGCACCGCAAGGGTTTTCCCGAGAGCTTCGACACGGCGCGGCTGCTGAACTTCCTGCATCAGGTGAAATCGGGCCGCGAGAGCGTCGAGGCGCCGGTCTACTCGCACTTCCACTACGACATCATCCCCGGCCAGTCGGTCGTGGTCGATCGTCCCGACATTCTGATCGTCGAGGGCCTCAACGTTCTGCAGCCCGCGCGCCTGCCGAAGGACGGCGAGGCCATTCCGTTCGTCTCGGATTTCTTCAACTTCTCGATCTATCTCGATGCCGACCCGCATATGATCGAGGAGTGGTACGTCACGCGCTTCATGCGCCTGCGTCAGACCGCGTTCCGCGATCCGGCCGCTTACTTCCATCGCTATGCGAACCTGACGCCGGATGCCGCCAAGAAGCAGGCCCTCGAGATCTGGCGCAGCATCAACGCCAAGAACCTGGAGGAGAACATTCTCCCCACCCGCCAGCGCGCGCGCCTGATCCTGCGCAAGGATGCCGACCACCGCATCCAGAGCGTGGCCCTGCGGCGCATCTAGAGCGCTCTCGGGTTCGGTCTGTTCAAAGCGCCACTCGTCAATTTTGTCATCCCGGCCGAGCGCAGCGAGAGCCGGGACCCAGGAGCCAAGAATTCCACGTTGATCATGCGGCCCTGGGTCCCGGATATTGCGCTGGAGCGCAATTCCGGGATGACAACCCGGGGCGTGCCGGCGCCCGCTGCGACTACAGAAGCCCCGCCTTCTGCGCCAAGTCAGCAAGCTTCACCTGCGGCCGTGCGCCGACGTGCGAGATGACTTCTGCGGCCGCCAGGCTTCCGAGCCGGCCGGCGGTCTCGAGGTCCTTGCCCTTGGCAAGCCCGAACAGGAAGCCCGCCGCGTAGAGGTCGCCGGCGCCGGTGGTGTCCACCACCTTGGCAACCGGCGCCGCCGGTATCTCGATCATGCGGTCGCCGGTCACGATCACGCTGCCCTTTTCCGAGCGCGTGATGGCCGCCAGCTTTGCCTCCGAGCGCGTGCGCCGCGCAGCATCTTCGAAGGTGCCGACCTCGTACAGCGAGGTGATCTCCGATTCGTTGGCGAACAGGATGTCGACCGAGCTGCGCACGAACTCCTGAAAATCCTTCCGATGGCGATCGACGCAAAACGGGTCGGACAGCGTCAATGCCACCTGCCGTCCGGCCTTGGCCGCGATTTCGGCGGCCTGCCGGAAAGCAGCCTTGGCCTGTGGGCGATCGAACATATAGCCCTCCAGATACAAGATGCGGCCCGAGCCGATGAGTGCAGCATCCACTTCATCCGCCCCGAGATAGGGGCTCACGCCGAGCATGGTGTTCATGGTGCGCTCGCCGTCCGGAGTCACCAGGATCAGCGAGCAACCCGTCGGCTCCCCGCCGGCGGCGGCCGGCGGCGTGGTGTAGGTGACGCCGGCCGCACGGATATCGTGCCGGAAAACATTGCCGAATTGATCATCCGCCGTTTTGGCGATGAAGCCCGCGCGCCCTCCGAACGAGGCGACGCCCACCATGGTGTTGGCCGCCGAGCCGCCCGACATTTCGATGCCGGGGCCCATGGCGTCGTAGAGTTTTTTCACGGTGGCCGCGTCCACCAGCGCCATCGAGCCCTTGGTGCGGCCGTACCGGGATAGGAGGGCGTCGTCGCACTGTCCGATGATGTCGACGAGGGCGTTGCCGATGCCGACGACGTCGTGCTCCTGCATGCGTGAAATCCTGTTTGTTTGTGTGTGAGGGATGGTGAGGGTTCGCTATCGGCCGCGCAACGAGCTGATGGTTGCGGCCGGGCTGATGTGCTCGAGGGCCGTGATCACGTCGACGACGACGGGGCCGTCGTGGGCCAGCGCCTCGGCAACGGCGCCCGGCGCCTCCTCAATGGTTCTGACGGTCAGCCCCTTGGCGCCGAAGCTCTCCGCCCACTTGGCGAAGTCAGGGTTCTTCAGCTCGGTGCCGTGCACGCGCCCCTTGTAGGCGGCTTCCTGGTGCATGCGGATGGTGCCGTAGCTGTTGTTGTTGGAGATGAAGGTTTTCACCTTGGCCCCATATTGCACGGCGGTGGCGAGCTCCGAGCCCGTCATCAGTGCGCCGCCGTCGCCGAGGAAGTGGATCACCTGCCGGCCGGGATAGCGCAGCGCGGCCGCCACGGCCGCCGGCATGCCGATCCCCATCGCGCCGCCGACGGCGCCCACCATCAGGTGCTCGATAGAGAATGGGAAATGGCGATGCAGCCAGCCGGAGAAGTTGCCGGCGTCCATGACGAAGATGGCGTCTTTGGCAGCACGCTTGGTCAGCGCCGCGACGATCGCGCCCATGTCGAGCAGGCCGTCGGCCGGTGCCTTCCACGCCATCGCGGCCACCACCGGATCGTTGAGCTTCCTGATCCAAGCGGCGCGCTCCGGCGGCGCTTCGGTGGGCTTTTCCGCCAGCGCCCGCAGCACCGAAGGCGGGTCGGCCACGACCGCGATCTCCGTGTGATAGTTGCGGCCGATCTGGCTCGGGTCGTCATGAATGTGGATCAGCATCTGCCGCGGCACGGGGGCTTCCGGCAGTGTGTAGCCCTGCGTGGTCGCCTCCGTCAGCCGTGTGCCCACAGCGATGATCAGGTCGGCCTCTGCATAGCGATCGACAGAGGCCTTCGGAATCTTGAACCCCAGATGTCCAGCATAGTGGGGATGTGTGTTGGGGAAATAGTCCTGCCGCTTGAACGTGAGAACCACCGGCAGGTGATGCGCCTCTGAGGCGGCGAGCAGCGCCCTGCGTCCGCCCGGCGTGCCGAGGTGCATGCCTCCCGCCATCAGCAGCGGACGCTTGGCATTGGCGATGACGTTGGCCAGGCTGCCGATGACCTTTGCCGATGCCGGCGCTGTCCGCGGCGATGCTACCGGCCCGATCACCGGCGTATTGGTCTCGTCCTCCAGCATGTCCTCGGGCAGCACGACGACCACCGGGCCGGGTGTCGGCGTTTGCGCTTCCTTGAAGGCGCGCGCCACCACCTCGGGGATACGCGCGGCGTCATGGATGACGTGCACGCCCTTGGCCATATCGGAGAACATCTTGCCGTAGTCGACTTCCTGGAATGACTTGCGGCCGATCTCCGCGCGCGGCACCTGGCCGATGAACAGCACCATCGGCACCGCATCCTGCTCGGCAATGTGCACGGCGATCGACGCGTTGGTTGCTCCCGGTCCGCGGCTGACAAAGACGACGCCGGGCCTTGCCGTCACCTTGGCATCGCCGACGGCCATGAAGCCGGCGCCGCTCTCGTGCCGGCAGACAATAGTTTGGATCGCATTGCTGTCGTGCAGGGCGTCGAGCACGGCCAGATAGCTTTCGCCCGGCACGCAGAACACGCGATCGATGCCATGCGCCGCCAGGCAGTCGACAAGCAGGTCTGCGGCACGGCGGGACATGGCGTTCAACCTCGGTGGGGCCTTTCGCCCGGCGTCTGTAGCACGCATCGGGCCGCCCGGCAGCATCCGGCGCCCGGCGCTGCTGCCCCGCCGGCGCGGGCTCGGCTAGTGCCCGAACAGGTGGAAGTTCGGAACCGCGATCGCCATCAAGACGAAGAAGATGCCGATGCCGCCCAGCCCCAGCGCGCCCCACAGCAGATAGATGACGCCGGTGATGAGGTAGGAGGACGCCAGCACGATGGCGATCTGGAAGGCCGCGGAGCCGTACTCGAAGTTGTGGTACTTGGCCATCGCCACATCGCGCTTCTTCTCCGCCGCGATGGCGCGTGCGGCGAGTTCCTTGCGGCCCTCGCCCTTGCCGTCGGCCTTCGGCTCCGATTCATAGCGGGCTGCGGTTGCGCGCCATGTATCGATGCGCTTCTTGAGCAGCGCCTTGGTACTCTCGTCCTTGGCGAGCTGCAGGTCGACGTCGGCCTGCTCGGCCGCGGTCTCCAGCGTCGTCCTGCGGATGGTTTTGGCCTGGAAGAACGCCCACAGGTTCGCGGCCTCGACGTTGTAGCTGATGCCGTCTGTCTGAGCGCTCTTGCCTAGCGTCTCGGCAATCGCCAGGAACAGGGCGAGGATCGAGATCAGGATCGCGATCTTCTTGTTCTCGCCCTCGACCAGGCCGTGGCCACCCCCGTGCGACATGGCGCGTCACTCGCTCCGTTTGCGTTTGGATCGCACTGCGGTCCAGCCGGCCTACGTCACCTTCACCTCGAGGTCGCCGACGCCGTCGATGTGGGCGGTCATCACGTCGCCCTTCTTGATCGCGCCGACGCCCGATGGCGTTCCGGTGAAGATGAGATCGCCGGCCTTCAGCTCGAACAGGCCCGACAGGAACGCGATCTGGTTGGGAATGTCCCAGATCATTTGCTCAAGGTCGCCCGTCTGCCGGCGCTGGCCGTTGACGTCGAGCCAGATCGCGCCCTTGCTTGGGCTCTTCACCTGCTCCGCCGGCACGAGTGCGCCGCAGGGTCCCGAGAACTCGAACGCCTTGGCGACTTCCCACGGGCGCGCCAGCTTCTTGGCGGCGTCCTGCAGGTCGCGGCGTGTCATGTCGATGCCGACCGCGTAGCCGAACACGTGACGCATGGCGTCTTCCGGCTTGATGTTGGTGCCGCCCGACTTCAGCGCCACCACCATCTCGATCTCGTGGTGCACGTTGCTGGTGCTCGACGGATAGGGAAACTTGCCGTCGCTGCGCGCGTTGCTGGCGTTCTTCTGGAAGAAGAACGGCGGGTCCTTGGTGTCGCCGCCCATCTCCTTGGTGTGCTCGGCGTAGTTGCGGCCGACGCAATAGATGCGATGCACGGGGAACAGCTTGTCGGAGCCCTTGATGGGAAGGGTCGGCTGCGGAACGGGGTCGAATACGTAGCTCATGGCAAGGGCCTTCTGTGGCGTTGTCCGCGGGGTTTCTAGCAGAAGGCCGCGCGGCCGTCACAGCCGGAAGAACGTCCCGGCGCGGACAGGCTGCACGGCTTCGTTTCCGCCACAGCAGCCTTGCTTCCGCCGGTCTTGCCTACAGGCTCCATGCCGCGTAACCCCCGGAGCCATGGGGATTCTCGAACTCCTTGCTGTGGCAGCCGCCTTCACCTTCGCGGGGCTGGTGAAGGGCGTCATCGGCATGGGCTTGCCCACCGTCTCCATGGGCCTGATGGTGCTGTTCATCGCGCCGTTGGAAGCGGCCGCGCTCGTGCTGCTTCCGGCCTTCCTCACCAACGTCTGGCAGATGCTGGCCGGCCCGCACCTGGGCGAGGTCGCTCGCCGCTTGTGGCCGATGCTGCTCGCCACCTGCCTCGGCACATGGGCCTGCATGGGTTTGATGACCGGCCCGTCGGCGGCCAAGTATGGCGGCGGCGTGCTCGGCCTGACGCTCATTGTCTATGCCCTCACCGCGCTGGCCTCCCTGGAATTCTCCGTCAAACGGTCCCAGGAGCCCTGGCTCGGTCCCATCATCGGCGCCATGACGGGTGCCATGCTGGCCGCAACCGGCGTCTTCATGATCCCCGGCGTTCCCTATCTCGCCGCCATCGGGCTCGAGAAGGACAAGTTGGTGCAGGCGCTCGGCCTCTGCTTCGTGGTGGCAACAGCGGCGCTGACGGTCAACGTCGCCGCCGCTGGCGCGCTCAACATTGGTGTGCTGGCACCCGCGATGCTTGCGGTGATCCTGTCCTTTGTCGGCATGCGAGGCGGTCAGCTGGTGCGTGCGCGCCTGCGGCCGCAGGTCTTCAGGTTCTGGTACCTGATCGGCATGCTGGTGCTGGGGCTGGTTCTGGCCTCGCGGCTCGTGCGTTGAGAGTCGCGCAGACGTGATCGCCGGGAACGTCCGGCTGCAGCGTTTGCGAGTTGGGCACTACCGGGAAAGGCCGGTGTGCAATGCTTACGTTCCCCTTACGACGTTTGACGATCGTGGCGGCCTGCCTGATCGCGGCCGGATATGCCTCGGGCGTCGAGGCGCGCGGTGGAAGCCATGGCGGCAGTCATCTCCAGGCGCGCGCTGTCGCACCAACCAAGCCAGGTGGAAGCCAGTCGGCCACCGCCACCGCGGTGCCGATTGTCGTGCCCACGCCTCAGGTCCAGAGCGCGGCGCCGCCGCCCTCGGCCCTGCAACCGCCGGCACCCGCCGCGGCCGCAATTGCCCCGCTGTCTCCGCCTCCCGCACAAGACGTGTTGGCGGGCGGCGGTTCATCGAGAACCGACTTGTTCGCCTCGCCGACTGCGGCCAGCACCAGCCCGAGCGAAGCCGCGCCGAGCTTGCCCGGCGGCGGCGGCGAGACACTGCAGGACTGCATGAACTTCTGGGATCGCGGCACGCACATGAGCAAGGTCGAATGGCGCGCCGCCTGCACGCGCACGCTCAATCGCCTCGATCTCAGGACGCCCGTTCCGTGAGCTAGTGGATTTCCGGCTCCGGCACGGCTGCGCCGCTCTCCAGGAAATCGAAATCGCAGCCGTCGTCGGCCTGGCCGATGTGCTCCTGGAACATGCGGCCGTAGCCGCGCTCGTAGCGTGGTTGCGGCGCGACCCAGGCTGCGCGGCGGCGCGCCAGTTCCTCATCGGAGACGGCGAGGTGCAGGCGGCGCTGGGCTACATCCACCTCGATCTCGTCACCCGTCTGCACCAACGCCAGCGGCCCGCCGACGAAGCTCTCGGGAGACACGTGCAAGATACAGGCGCCGTAGCTCGTCCCCGACATGCGCGCGTCGGAAATGCGCAGCATGTCGCGTACGCCGGCGCGCACCAGCTTGCGCGGGATCGGCAGCATGCCCCACTCCGGCATGCCGGGGCCGCCCTTGGGACCGGCGTTCTGCAGCACCAGCACATGATCCGGCGTGACGTCGAGATCCTCGCGTTCGATCTCGGCGGCCATGTGGTTGTAGTCGCGGAACACGATCGCCTTGCCGCGATGCTGGCGCAGGCGCGCCTCCGCGGCCGATGGCTTCATCACGGCGCCGCGCGGTGCGAGATTGCCCTTCAGAATTGCGGTCGCGCCCTCGGCATAGATCGCCTTGTCGACGGAGCGGATGACGTCGGGATGGAACACCTCGGCGCGCGCGATGTTCTCGCCCAGTGTTTGGCCGTTCACCGTCAGCGCCTTGCCGTCCAGCTTGTCGGCAATGACGCTCATCAGCGCCGGCAGGCCGCCCGCATAGAAGAAGTCCTCCATCAGGTGCGCGCCCGAGGGGCGCACGTTGGCGATCACCGGCACCTGCCGCGACAGGATGTCGAAATGCTCCAGCGAGAGCGCGATGCCCGCACGCCGCGCCATGGCCACCACATGGATGATGGCGTTGGTGGAGCCGCCCATGGCCATGTGCACCTTGATGGCGTTCTCGAACGACGCGGGCGAGAGGATCTTCGCGGGCGTCAGGTCCTCCCACACCATGTCGACGATGCGCCGGCCGGCGACCGCGCACATGCGTGGGTGGCCCGCGTCCGCCGCGGGCAGCGAGGAGGCGCCCGGCAGCGTCAGCCCGAGCGCTTCGGCAATTGCCATCATGGTGGCGGCCGTGCCCATCGTCATGCAGGTGCCGAACGAGCGTGCGATGCCGTTCTCCATCTCGGCCCAGTCGGCCTCGCTGATGCGGCCGGCGCGCTTCTCATCCCAGTACTTCCAGACGTCCGAGCCCGAGCCCAGCATCTGCCCGCGCCAATTGCCGCGCAGCATCGGCCCGGCCGGGCAGAAGATCGCGGGCAGCCCCATGGAGATCGCGCCCATGATCAGGCCGGGCGTGGTCTTGTCGCAGCCGCCGAGCAGGATGGCGCCGTCGATCGGGTGCGAGCGCAGCAGTTCCTCCGTCTCCATCGCCAGGAAGTTGCGATAGAGCATGGTGGTCGGCTTCACGAACGGCTCGGCGAGCGAGATCGCCGGCAGCTCGAGCGGAAACCCGCCCGCCTGCAGCACGCCGCGCTTCACGTCCTCGGCGCGGGCGCGCAGGTGCGCGTGGCAGGCGTTGATGTCGCTCCAGGTGTTGATGATGCCGATCACCGGCTTGCCGTGCCAGTCGTCGGCGTCGTAGCCGACCTGGCGCATGCGCGAGCGATGCCCGAACGAGCGCAAATCCTCTGCGCCAAACCAGCGGTGCGAGCGCAGGTCTTCAGGACGTTTGCTGCTTGTCATTGCTGCCGGTTCTCTTTCGCTGCGGCAGCGCCGACCGATGCCGGGACAGGTGCACGCGCGGTTAGGTAGTGGAACGCCATGAGGCCACCCAAAATGCCCAGTCCCGCGAAGTCGGTCCAGAGCGCGGGCACTACGAGGAGGAAGGCACCGGCTATGGAGACGCCACGTTCCCACAGCGGCATGGGGCGCAGGAGGTAGCCGTGCAAGCCGGCGGCAAGGAGCGCGATTCCGACGCACGACAAGACGAACCGCCAGACGATGGTGGGCCAGTCGCCGATCATCAGCAGGGCAGGCTCGTATACGAACATGAAGGGCACGATGAAGCCGGCCGCGCCGATCTTCACCGCCGCCCAGCCGGTTTTCCAGAGGTCGGACTTTGCCAGGCCCGATGCGGCAAACACGGCCAGCGCCACCGGCGGCGTGATGGCGGACAAAACCGCGAAGTAGAACGCGAACATATGCGCGGCCGGGACGATGACGCCGAGCTTGACGAGTGCCGGCACCAGCAACGCGACCATGATGATGTAGGCGGGCGTGGTCGGCATGCCCATGCCGAGGATGACGCCGGCAGACATGGTCAGCAACAGCGCGAGGATGCGCGTATCCTGGGCCAGGCCGACCACCCATTGCGTGAACACGATGCCGAGGCCGGTCAGGATCACGATGCCGATGATGATGCCGGCTGCCGCGCATGCCAGCGCTACCGGTAGCGTGTTACGCGCGCCGTCGATCAGCGCGTCGACGATCGGCCTGAACTCCATCTTGAGGAGGATGACCTTGCCCCTCACGGCCCACAGCCACAGGGTTACGACTGCAGCGAACAGGGCGGCCTCGGCGACCGGGCCGATGCCGAATACATCAGGGACGAGGGTGGGAAAGCCCGGCAGGAACTTCGGCAGGATGATCAGCACCGGCAGCAGGTACATGACGACCGGCCCAAACCAGGCAACCGGGAAACACAACAGTGTGCCCGTGAGGGCAGCCAGGGGCGCGCTGTAGCCCGAGTACATGACGAACAGGATCGCGCACACCGGAATGAAGAGGTGCCCGCGCGCCGCCAACACCTGACGCAACACCGGCAGCTGCGACCGCGGCACACCCAGCAAGCCCTGCCGTTTGGCTTCGAAATGCACGGCGGCAAAGCAGGCGACATAGTAGAGGATGGCGGGTATCGCGGCCCAGATCACGACCTGCGCGTAGCTCACGCCCTGGAACTCGGCCATCACGAACGCTGCCGCACCCATGATCGGCGGCATGATCTGCCCGCCGGTAGATGCGGTTGCTTCGACGGCGGCTGCAAAATGCGGCTTGAAGCCGGTCCGTTTCATGAGCGGGATCGAGATCGGCCCGTCCACCATCACGTTGGCGACGGCGGAGCCGGAGATTGTCCCGAACAGCGAGGACGACACCACCGACACCTTGCCGGGGCCGCCCGCCGTGTGGCCGGTGATGCCCATGGCGAAATCCATGAACAGCTGGCCGGTGCCGGTGCGCTCCATGAAGGCGCCGAACAGCACGAAGATCATCACGTACGAGGCCGAGACCGCCAGCGACTGGCCGAAGATGCCTTCGGTCGACAGATAGAGCTGGTCGATGAACCGGATCGGCTCAACGCGTGTGAAGAAGAATCCGTAGATGAAGAAGGCGATACAGGTCAGCGGCAGCGCGGGCCCAAGCACGCGGCGCGTCGCCTCCAGCACCAGCAGGATGAGCGTGATGCTGAGGACGATATCTGCCCACGCCATATCATCGACGTAGATGATCCTGTCGATGATGTAGTCGTAGTAGACGAAGATGTAGCCCACAGACGCGATGCTGGCGGCGATGAGAACGAAATCCAGCAGCGACGGCGACTTGGATTTGCTCTCCACCTCCGCCCGCTGCTCGGGCAGCAGCATCGCCAGCTCTTCATCAGTCGGCGACTTGAAACGGTAATAGAGAAATACCAGCACCAGCGCGAACAGAAGGTGGATGCCGCGGAAAATGTAGTCGGTCGGCGGACCTCGAAACACCTCGCGCAGCGACGGCGAAATGAAGTCGAGCGGCGGCAGGATGACGTAGATGTGGTACAGCGCCATTGCCAGCGCGACCGCGGCCGCGAGCTGGCGCATAAACCCTCGAAAGCCCGAAACTTCGGCCATGACGCGTTCCTACCCAGGAGACTTTTTCTTATGTGCACAGGGGCGGCGTTATGAGCGCCGCCCCTGTGTTTATATCGCTTCCGGTAGAAGGTGAGCACTACTTAACGGTAATGCCCTTCTCCTTGAACCACTTGGCTGCGCCGGGGTGGAACGGCACGCCGATGTCCTGCGCCATGATCTCGGGCGACAGCTTGGCCATCTCCTTGTAGATCGACGCCATGTCGTCCTTCTTGGGCAGGATGGCCGCCGTCATCTTGTAGACGGTGTCCTCCGGCAGCGAGCAGGCGGCAACCACGTGCGTGTAGTAGCCGATCACCTGCACGTCCTTGTCCTGCTTCGGATAGGTGCCCTTCGGGACCGTCACCAGCTTGTAGGCCGGGTTGATCTTGCGCATGTCCTCGTAGATGCCGGCCATGTCGATCAGCCTGATGTCACGCGCTGAAGCCAAGTCCATCACGGAGCTGGCCGGGATGCCGGTGCCGAGTGCAAACGCGTGCATCCGGTTGTCCTTCATCTGCTCGACGCTGTCGGTGTAGCTGTTGGTGAAGCTCGCCTTCACGTCGCTGTAGGTATAGCCGGTGACCTTGAGCACATGGCGCGCGATCAGCTCGCCCGTGTTGCCCTTGACCTGGGTGGCGAAGCCCTTGCCCTTCACGTCCTTCAGCGTGTTGATGCCGGCGTCGGCATTGACCACGAGCTGGAAGTATTGCGGGTAGAGCGTGGCGACGTTGCAGACCTTGTCGTGCTTTTTGTCGAGGGGCGCTTCACCAGTGCCGGCAACCGCGTCTGCCGTCGTGATCGTGTTGCCGAAGCCGACCTCGGCCTTGCCTTCCTGGATGCCGCGGATGTTGGCGATGCCGGCGCCGGGCAGCGACTGGACCTTGAGATCCGGGACCGCTTTTTCCCAGGCGTCCTTCAACTGGCCACCCAGCGGCACCCAGAAGCCGGCCTGCGGGCCGGTCATGAGGCGGACCTCGGTGGCTTTGGCAATACCGGAAACAGCAAACGTTGCCGCCACCGCCGAAATGGCGGCCAGCATAGTCCTGCGCATATCAAACCTCCCTTGGGGTCTTCAAATTGATTGACAGTTGGGACGTAACACTAGCGCCCGCTGGCCTGATATACCAGCAGGTTGCGGCTGGTTAGCGGCCCTGCCGCCTACAATTCGCGCAAAACTTCCTATTGCAGCCGGGCGTTGATGGCATCGAGCGCTTTCGACCCCGGGCACAGCTCGGTCATCGGCAGCGCGTTGAGGGGCCGGGCATCCGTCGCCAGGATGTCGTGCATGTCCTGTTGGGCCGGGTCGATGTAGAGCAGGCCGGTGGCCACGGCGCCCTTGGCGGCGTTGGTGCGGATGGCCATCAGCGCGGCGTCCGCGTCGCGGGGGTCATGCTGGGAGTCGAGCTTGTTCAGGATCAGCCGCGAGCCGTCGTGCAACTCGATGTCGGCGGTCGTGCCCTCGGCGTAGTCGATGGTGATCTCCTCCTTGGGCTCCACGTAGTCGAGGTGGTTCTCAGAGGCGAGGTTGTGGGCGCGTACGTACTCGTAGCTCTTGGTCGAGGTCGTGTGGTTGTTGAACGTCACGCACGGGCTGATGACGTCGAGGAAGGCGAAGCCGTTGTAGCTGATGGCGGCTTGAATCAACGGCACGAGCTGGTTCTTGTCGCCCGAGAACGACCGCGCCACGAAGCCGGCGCCGAGCTGGATGGCGAGCTGGCACAGGTCGATGGCGTCGAACGGGTTGGCCTCGCCCTTCTTGGACGGCGAGCTCTTGTCGTTGGTGGCGGAGAACTGGCCCTTGGTGAGGCCGTAGCAGCCGTTGTTCATGACAAGGTAGGTCATGTTCAGCCGTCGTCGCACGGCGTGGCAGAACTGGCCGAGGCCGATCGAGGCCGTGTCGCCGTCGCCCGAGACGCCGATGTAGACGAGGTCGCGGTTGGCGATTGCCGCGCCCGTCGTCACCGACGGCATGCGTCCGTGCACCGAGTTGAACCCGTGGCTGCGGTTCATGAAGTACGTCGGCGCCTTGGACGAGCAGCCGATGCCCGACACCTTGGCGATGCGGTGGGCCGGCAGGTCCATCTCGAAGGAGGCTTCGATGATGGCCGCCGTGATCGAGTCGTGCCCGCAGCCGGCGCACAGCGTGGACATGCTGCCTTCGTAATCGCGCCGCGTCAGGCCGAGCTTGTTGCGCGGCAGTTGCGGATGGTGGGCAACGGGTTTGGAGATATAGCTCATCTGTCGATTACTCCGCCGCGACCTGCGCGGGTTTCAACTCTTTCAGGACGGCACCGCGCACGAAGGCTGCCGTCATCGGCATGCCGTCGTAGTTGAGAGCCGGTATCAGCTTGGTGCCTGGCACGTTGGCCTCGGTCATCAGCAGTGCCCGCATCTGCGCATCGCGGTTCTGCTCCACCACGAACACACGGTCGTGCATGGCGCAGAACGAGGCGACTTCGCGCGTGAACGGGAAGGCCTTGATACGCAGGGCGTTGACCTGGACGCCATCACGCTCGAGCAGGTCGAGCGCCTCGCGCACCGCCGGCGTGGTGGAGCCGAAGTAGATGAGCCCCGTCTTCCCGCCCTTGTCGCGGATGCTGATCTCCGGCTTCGGCACGATGGTGGCGGCCGTCTCGTGCTTGCGCCGGATGCGGTCGATCACGCGGGCATGGATGACGCCATCCTCGGTGTAGCGCGCGTTCTCGTCGTGCGAGGTGCCGCGCGTGAAGAAGGCGCCCTTGGTCGGATGCGTGCCGGGCAGCGTGCGATAGGGGATGCCGTCCCCGTCGATGTCCTGGTAGCGGCCCCAGTCCTTGCCCTTGAGGTCCTTGAAGCCCTCGAGCTGCTCGGCATCGAGCACCTTGCCGCGGTCGTGGGCCTTGCTGTCGTCCCAGCTGAAGGCGTCCGTCATCCAGTCGTTCATGCCGATATCGAGATCGGACATCACCATCACCGGCGTCTGCAGCCGCTCGGCCAGATCGAAGGCTTCCGCGCCCATCGAGAAGCATTCGGTCGGGTCTTTCGGGAACAGCAGCACATGCTTGGTATCGCCGTGCGAAGCATAGGCGCAGATGGTGATGTCGGACTGCTGCGTGCGCGTCGGCATGCCGGTCGAGGGGCCACCGCGCTGGATGTTGAACAGAACGACGGGCACCTCGGCGAAATAAGCGAGCCCGAGGAACTCGCTCATCAAGGAGATGCCGGGGCCGGAGGTCGCGGTGAACGAGCGCGCGCCGTTCCAGCCGCCGCCGATGGCGATGCCGATGGCGGCCAGCTCGTCCTCCGCCTGCACGATGCCGTACAGGCGGCGGCCGTCCTTGGCGACGCGCAGGCGCTTGGCATACTTCTCGTAGGCCTCGGCCAGCGAGGTCGACGGTGTGATCGGATACCAGGCGCACACGGTGGCGCCGGCGTAGATGGCACCGAGGCCCGCGGCGTCGTTGCCCGAAACGAGAATCTTACCCTTGGCGCCCGTCGCATGCCGTACCTTGATGGGCAGCGGACACTGGAAAGTGTTGAGCGCGAAGTCGCGGCCGAGCGCGACGGCCTCCATATTCGCCGAAACCAGTTTCTCCTTGCCCTTGAGCTGGTCGCCGATCGCGCTCTCGAGCACCTTGAGGTCGATGTCGAGCAGCGCGGTCAGCGCGCCGACGTAGACCATGTTCTTGAACAGCTGGCGCTGGCGCGGGTCGCTCCATTTCCTGGCGCACATCTCGGCGATCGGGATGCCGAGGACATTGATGTCGCTGCGCGGCCAGATGCGGGGCAGCGTCGAATCGTAGAGCAGCCAGCCGCCGGGCACGATCTCCGCCACGTCCTGCGTGTAGGACTGCGGGTTCATGGCGACCATCAGGTCGATGCCTTCGCGCCGCCCCGTGTAGCCGGCCTCCGACACGCGCACCTCGTACCAGGTTGGCAGGCCCTGGATGTTGGAGGGAAAGATGTTCTTCGGGCTAACGGGGATGCCCATCCGGAACAGTGTCTTGGCGAAAATGCCGTTGGCGGAGGCCGAGCCCGAGCCGTTGACGGTGGCAAACTTCACCACGAAGTCGTTGATGCCGCTCATTGCCGGATGAAGCCTCTCGTCAGCGTAGATAGGCGTTGTGGTGCGTCAGGCAGGCCCGTGCCGCCTGGGCTTCCACGTACATGAACTTCTGCATGTCCCAGGCGCCGGTCGGACAGCGCTCCGCGCACAGGCCGCAGTGCAGGCACACGTCCTCGTCCTTGGCCATGATGCGGCCCGTCTTCAGCGGCGCGGAGACGTAGATGTCCTGCGTCTTGTTGTGGGCGGGCACGCGCAGCTTCTCGCGCAGCGCGGGCTCGGCATCGTTGGCCGTGAAGTTGATGCAGTCGACCGGGCAGATGTCCATGCAGGCGTCGCACTCGATGCACAACGGCGCCGAGAACACGGTCTGCACGTCGCAGTTCAGGCAGCGCTCGGCCTCCTTGAAGGCGAGCTTGTCGTCGTAGCCGAGCTCGACTTCGACCTTGAGGTTGCGCAGCGCCTGCGCTTTGTCGGCGTGCGGCATGGCCACACGACCGAGTGGTGCATAGTCGTTCTTATAGGACCACTCGTGGATGCCCATCTTCTGGCTGAAGAGATTGCTGCCGGGCGCCGGCCGTTCGGTCAGCGGCTTGCCGTTGCAGTAGCTGTCGATGGAGATCGCGGCGTGGTGTCCGTGGGCGACGGCCCAGATGATGTTCTCCGGGCCCCAGGCGGCATCGCCGCCGAAGAACACGCCGGGCCTTGTCGACATCATCGTCACCTTGTCGACGGTGGGCATGTCCCATTCGTTGAACGTGAGGCCGATGTTGCGCTCGATCCAGGGGAAGCTGTTCTCCTGGCCGATCGCCATCAGCACGTCATCGCATTCGATGACGACTTCCTCGCCGGACGGCTCGAGCTTGGGCCGGCCACCCTTGTCGGTGCCGACCTCCTTCATCTTGGTGAAGCGCACGCCCTTGAGGCGGCCCTTCTCGATGATGAACTCCTTGGGTGCATGGTTGTCGAGGATCGGCACGCCCTCGTGCTCGGCATCCTCGATCTCCCAGGCCGAAGCCTTCATCACCCGGCGCGGCGAGCGCACGGTGACCGTCACGTTCATGCCGCCGAGGCGGAGCGCGGTACGGCAGCAATCCATGGCGGTGTTGCCGCCACCGATCACGACGACGCGCCGGCCGACGGTGTGGACATGCTCGAAGGCGACCGAGGTCAGCCAGTCGATGCCGATGTGGATGTTGGCCGCCGCTTCCTTGCGGCCGGGAATGTCGAGGTCCTTGCCCTTCGGTGCGCCGGTGCCGATGAACACCGCGTCGAAGCCTTCCTTCAGCAGCGCATCGAGGCTCTTGATCTCCTGGCCGAAGCGCGTCTCGATGCCGAAGTCGTAGATGCGCTCGATCTCCTCATCCAGCACCGAGGCCGGCAAACGGAATGAAGGTATATTGGAGCGCATCAGGCCGCCGCCCTTGGCGTCCTTCTCAAACAGCGTGCACGCATAGCCGAGCGGCATCAGATCGCGCGCAACGGTCAGCGAGGCGGGGCCTGCGCCGATCAGCGCGATGCGCTTGCCGTTCTTCTGCTTTGGGATCTCGGGCATGAACGCGTCGATGTCGCCCTTGTAGTCGGCGGCGACGCGCTTCAATCGGCAAATGGCGACGGGCTTTTCCTCGACGCGGCCGCGGCGGCACGCTGGCTCGCACGGGCGATCGCACACGCGGCCGAGAATGCCCGGGAAAACATTGCTCTCCCAGTTCAGCATGAAGGCCGCCGCGTAGCGCTGCTGCGCGATCAATCGAATATATTCGGGAACGGGTGTGTGGGTCGGACATGCCCACTGGCAATCGACGACCTTGTGAAAGTATTCAGGATTGGATGTGTCGGTCGGGGCCGTCTGACCCCTTGCCTTTATCTCCGCTTGGCTTTGCGCCATCGCTCCCGTTCCTGTTCGCCTTGCTCCCAACCCGTGACCTTAGTGCAAGGCGACGGGTTATCCCACTTCCTAGTATCGTTCCAGGGTGGAATTTCAAGCAGCTGTGCATGCCAAACGTGACACCCGCGCGCGGCGCTGAGATTGCGCGGACTTGTGCAACGCAAAACGGCTGGCGGGTATGCCAGCCGTCGCTTCGCCTGATCAATTCAGCTTGATGTCAGTTGAGCTTGACGATGCCGTACAGCCGGATGGTCCGGCCCGGCAACAGAACCTCGTCCTTGCGAAAGGACACGTGGTTGCGGACGTCGTCATCGAGCAGGTTCTCACCCTTCAGGCCGATCGTCATGTCGGGGCCGAAACCGGCGCGCTCATCGAGCTTGAAGGTGTAGGCGAGGTCTGCATTCAGCAATGTGAAACCTTTGGTTAGCGTCTCGTTATCGCCGATGCGGTCCTGCTCGAAGGCATGCAGGAAGCCGAGCCGCGCGAACCACGCGGCATCGCGATAGTAGATGCCGGCGCCGGCGCGATGCGGAGGAATACGGGGGACGTTGCCGCCGGCAGCATCGTCGAAGCGGGCCAACACGAAGTCGTACTGGCCGTCGATGCCCCACACGCCGCGCCAGATCGGTGCCACGTCATACTGGGCCTGCAGCTCGGCGCCGGTGAAGGTGGCGTTGCGCTGGGTGAACAGAACCTGGTTCAGCTCGCCGCCCGGTCCCGGCGCGCAACTGGCCAGCGTGTCGTCACAGGTCTCGCCGGTCAGTTGCTTGAAAATGAAGCCGTTGAAGCGGGTGTGATAGGCGGCGATATCGAAGCGGAAGGCGCCCTTCGACTTTCTGAGCCCGATCTCGACGGTCTGGGCTTTCTCCTTCTCCAGGAAGGGGTTGCCGATCTCGAAGGTGCCGGTCGCCTCGTGCACTCCCTTGGAGAACAGCTCCGCGGCATCCGGCGCACGCTCTACGTACTGGCCCGTCAATCGCGCCACCACGCCCAGCGGCAGCTCGTAGAGCAGCCCGGCGCTGGCGCTGAAGGGCCGAAATGTCTTCTCGCCTTGGACTACCGTGGGCGGTCCGGACAGGTCGAGGCCGATGCCGTCGATCTCCGCCTGCTCGATGCGGGCCGCCGCTTGCAGGCGCAGGCGCTTGGTGACCTGCAGTTCCTCGAAGATGAAAGCGGCGACGGTGCTCGTTCTGGCCGGGTCGAGCAGGCCGTCGCCCTCGGTGCTGATCGCGGACGTCTTGCGGTGGCCGAACTGCGTGCCGATGGCGCCGCGCAACTCGCCGAAGGCGGTCATGACAGGCAGATGCTGGATCTCGACGCGCCCCTCGGTCTCGCGGTTGTTGAAGATCGAGCCGGGCTCGGGCTCGCCGGGCACGATCTCCTTGTGATTGTAGTCGGAGGCGCCGAACCAGTAGCGGATGGCCTCGATGCCCATGCCGCCGACGCGCCACTCGCCGCGCGATTGAAATTTGTCCTGGATCATGTCGATGCGCGCGTCCTCGCCGGGGATGCCGTAGAGCGCGTCGTAGCGCGTGAAGGCGATGCCGACGAAACCGCTGGGCCCGATCAGCGAGCCGCCGACGGAGAAGCCCTCATTGTCGACGAACGAGTTCGTCATCCGGCCCCGCGGCGTGTCGTAGTCGCCCGCGTGGCGCTTGAAGGCGTCGGCGTGGACGGCGAAGGCGCCCGAGCCGGCCGTGACTTTGAAGGCGCCGTCGGCGCCGCGATCCACGGAGTTGAGGCCGCCCCGCGTCTCGATGCTGAAGCCGCGCGGCGGGATGACTTGCGGGATGCGGTCGTTGACGGCGTTGACCACACCGCCAATGGCCTGCGAGCCATATCTCAGGGTAGCCGGGCCGCGAACGACCTCAATCTGGTCCGCGGCGAACGGGTCGATGGGCACCGCGTGGTCCTCGCTCAGTGCCGAGACGTCGTGCGAGCCAATACCGTTCTCCTGCACACGGACGCGGAAGTTGTCCAAGCCGCGGATCACGGGCCGGTTGGCGCCCGGCGCGAAGGTCGAGCCGGCTATCCCGGGCCTATACTGCAGGGCATCGGCGAGGCTGGCGCCCGGAATTGCCACCACCTCCTGCGCTGGGACGACGGTGAGGGCGGCGAACGTGTCCTCGGCAAGGGGCGTTGGCGGGGCGGGTTCGGGTTCCGCAGCCTGCACCGGAGCGGCCGTCTTTTTTGGCCGGGCGGGCCGCGCCACCGGCGAGGGGGTCGATACCACGATGCCTGGAAGCTCCATCTGGGCGGCCGCAGGAGGGGCCAGGAAGGACATAAATCCGGCAACCGCCGATCCCCACACCAGTTTGCCAAGCAGAGCCACGCGCGCACCTTTTTGTAACGATGTAACATTTCTTTAGCCCGGCACTCGGCGGTTTGCCACTGGCGTCTCAGACATGATGAGCGATTGAGGGGCGGCGTTGCGGTTGTGTAACAGAGTAACATTGCGAAGGGGCTGGGGGGCATCCTGTTAACCACCTCGTCGGGCAAACCGCCGCGTCCGCTTTGCAGGCAACGCCACTCCCCGAATCGGCGTTATGGACAGCAGGCTCGCCATTGCCGCGAGCAAATCGTCTGGGAGTCCCCGTTCCCTTGATGCGCCTTTCCCGACCGCTGGATGGCCTGCGCGCCCACTATGACGTGGTGGTTGTGGGGTCGGGGTATGGTGGCGGGGTCGCCGCCGCGCGGCTGGCACAGGCCGGCAAGAAAGTCGCGGTCCTGGAGAAGGGCAAGGAGTTTCCCATCGGCGGCTTCCCGTCGCGCCTGCCGGACATGCATCGTGAGATCCAGGTCACCGGCAAGCGCATGCGCATGGGGTCGCCGTCGGGGCTCTATGACGTGCGTCTCGGCGAGCACATGCATGTTCTCGTCGGCTGCGGGCTCGGCGGCGGCTCGCTGATCAATGCCGGCGTTGCGCTGCGGCCCGATGACCGTGTCTGGCAGGACGAGATCTGGCCGGATCAGATCGCCGGCGACGCGTTGCTCGGGGCCGGCTACGAGCTGGCCGAGCAATGGGTGCGGCCTGCGCGCGATCCGCTGGCGGCGGCGCGCACCAAGTATCGTGCGCTCGAGCAGGCGGGTGCCGCGCTCAAGCAGCGGCCCGTGGCGGCGCCGGTGACGGTGAGTTTCCAAGATACGGTCAACGCCGCGGGCATCGCACAGCCCGGCTGCACGCGCTGCGGCGACTGCTGCGGCGGGTGCAATGTCGGCGCCAAGAATACGGTGGCCTCGACGTATCTGGCACTCGCGGCGCGTCACGGTGCCGAGATATTCACGCAAGCCAGCGCACATCGCATCGCGAAGCTGTCGGACGGGCGATGGCACGTGTCCTTCCATGATCTCAGCAGTCGTGCGCGTTCGCCGCGCGACGCGGCGGTGGTCACGGCCGACATGGTCGTGCTTGCCGCGGGCACGATGGGCTCGAGCGAGATCCTGCTTCGCTCCCGCGAGCATGGGTTGGCGCTGTCGGACCAGCTCGGCCGCCGCTTCTCGGCCAACGGCGACATCATCGCGTTCGGATATGGGGCGAACATTCCCGTCAATGCCATCGGCGTCGGACATCCCAAGAAGATCGAAGGCCTCGAAATCGGTGCCGCCGTTTCCGGCCAGATTGAGATCGTCGACCCGCATGATCTCGCAAACTGCCTGACCATCCAGGAGGGCGTGCTGCCGTCGGCGCTGGCGCCAATTCTGCCGGTGCTGTTTCTCCCGAACGGGCGCATGCTCGGTGCGCTCAAGAGCCTGGTCGCGGGCGTCTACAAAGGACCGTTCGCGCACCTGCAGACGTTCTTTGCCGTATCGCACGACCGCGCCCGCGGCCGCCTCGTGCTCGATGACGACCGCCTCTCCCTGCACTGGCCCGGGATCGGCGACGAGCCGGTGTACCAGCGCGTGGGCGCGGCCATCAAAGCACTCGTGGAGCAGGTCGGCGGCACCTACGTCTCGAATCCGCTGGCCGGGACGCTGATGGGGCATCAACCGGCGACCGCGCATCCGCTGGGCGGCTGCGGCATGGGGCGCGATCGCAGCACCGGTGTTGTCGATCACAAGGGCCAGGTGTTCGACGGGAGCAGCAACGAGCCGAACGGGGTTCACGAGGGGCTGTTCGTCATGGATGGCTCGATTATCCCGCGCTCGCTGGGCGTCAACCCGCTGCTGACCATCACCGCGCTTGCCGAGCGGGCGATGCTGCATGTTGCGCGCGATCAGCGTTTGGGGGCGGCCGGGACGGCAATGGACAAAGCGTCCGACACCAGCACGCAGTCTGCGAGCACCTAACGTTCCATCGATCCGGCGTTGCTGCAAAAACAGGCGGCGCAGCGGTCATTGTCCCGGACGCGCGACGCGGACAATGTGCGGCCTCCAAATTCAAGGAAGGCCGTCCCATGAAGACAGTGTTGTCGGCGCTCGCGGCCGTTGCCGTTGCGGTCGCTCTCGTCGAGCCCGTGCCGACTATGAATGCGGCAAGCGAGCGGTTCCAGATCGCAGAGGCGCGCTAGGCGATGGTGACGCCGCCGTCTGCCACCACCACCGTCCCGGTCATGAATGTTGCAGCCTTGGAGGCGAGGAAGGCGACGATGCCGCCGATCTCGTCCGGCTCGCCGATCCGCCGCAAAGGCGTGGTGACGAGACGCGGCTTCAAATTCTTCTCGTCCTCCCACAGGGCGCGGGCGAAATCGGTCTTGATGAGGCCCGGCGCGATGCAGTTGACGCGCACGTTCTTATGCCCCCACTCCACGGCAAGGTTGCGCGCGAGCGCGAAGTCCGCCGCCTTCGAGATGCCGTAGGCGCCGAGAATGTTGGTGCCGCGGATGCCGCCGATCGACGAGACGATGATGATGCTGCCGCCGCCGCGCTCGGCCATGCCGGGGATGACGAGGTTCGAGAGCCAGATGTTGCTCTTCACGTTGGAGTTCATGATCTTGTCGAAGGCGTCGTCAGGTAGGCCGCCGAGGGGGCCGTAGTATGGGTTGACGGCCGCGTTGCAGACGAGCGTATCGATCCGTCCCCACGCTTTGAGCGTGCCGGCGATCAACGCTTCGACTTCATTCTTGCGGCCGATGTTGCAGGGAATGACGAGTGCCTCGCCGCCGGCTTTTTTGATCGCGGCGGCAACGTCCTCGCAGGCCTCGGCCTTGCGGCTCGACACCACCACCTTGGCGCCGAGCGAGGCCATGATCTCGGCGGCGGAGCGGCCGATGCCGCGGCTGGAACCTGTGATCACCGCAACCTGACCGGAAAGATCGAACGGGTTTTTCATGGCGCCAGCTGAGCCTCCTTGCCCTATACGTCAACTTTGTTGCCAAGGCCGCATTCCGGGCCTAGTTTCCAGGATCATTAAGACCGGCCCGACAATCCGACAAGGACGGCGATGGGAGAGGAACGGCCCTGGGAGAAGAGCTACCCGCCCGGCGTGCGCTGGGACGTGCCCATCGAGATGCGGCCGCTTCCGGAACTGCTCGAGCATGCCATCCGCAGCGGGCCGGAAAAGACGGCCCTCGAGTATCGCGACATCCCGATCAGCTACGCCGAGCTGGGGCGCGCGATCGACGAGGCTGCCTCCGGTCTGATCGGCCTGGGGTTACAGCCGGGCGGTGCCGTCGCCCTCTATCTCCCCAACACGCCGATCCACCCCATCATGTTCTTCGCCGTGCTCAAGTGCGGTGGGCGTGTGGTGCACCTCTCCCCGCTCGATGCCGAGCGCGAGCTTGCCTACAAGCTCGCCAATTCCGGCGCGCGTATCCTGGTGACAACCAACATCGGCTTCATGGCGCTGCTGGCGCAGAAGTTCAAAGTCGACGGCGTTGTGGACCACCTGATCGTTGCCGACGACACGGCCTATGGCCCGTCGTCCATCCCCACGGCACCGATCGCCTCTGATGCTCCCGTTATCCTGTTCGATCGCCTGCGCGCCGACGGCGCAGCGCAACTGCCGCGGCAATGGCCTGCGCTCGATGCCCAGGATATTGCGCTGCTGCAGTACACCGGCGGCACCACGGGCCGGCCGAAAGGTGCGATCCTGACGCACGCCAACCTCAGCGCCGCCTGCTCGATCTACAAGGCTTGGGGCGACCCGCAGCGGATCACGACGCCGGGCGAGGACAAGGTCATCTGCGTTCTGCCGCTCTTCCATATTTACGCGCTGACGGCGGTGATGCTGCGCGGCCTGTTCGAGGGCAACGAGCTGCTGCTGCGCGTGCGTTTCGATGTCGAGACCGCGCTGCGCGACATCGAGGTCAAGAAGGCGACCGTGTTCTCCGGCGTGCCGACCATGTGGATCGCGCTCGCCAATACGCCGGGCATCGAGACGCGGGATTTCTCTTCGCTGCGCTATGTGGCTTCCGGCGGCGCCGCGCTTCCCGTCGAGGTGGCGGAGCGCTTCCAGCGGCTCACCGGCCAGAAGCTCGGTGGCGGCTGGGGCATGACCGAGACGTCGCCGGCTGGCACCGGCCTGCCGAGGGAATGGAGCGGCAAGGCCGGCTCCGTCGGCATGCCGCTGCCCGGTATCACCATGGAAATCGTCGCGCTGGACGATCCGCGCCGGCGCTTGGCGCCCGGCGAGAAGGGCGAGATACGCGTGAAGGGCCCCAACGTCACCAAGGGCTACTGGAACGCGCCCGAGGAGACCGCAGTCTCGTTCGTCGATGGCTACCTGCTCACCGGCGACATTGGCACCATGGACGAGGACGGATACTTCTATCTTGTCGACCGCAAGAAGGACATGATCATCTCCGGCGGCTTCAACGTCTATCCGCGCACCATCGAGGAGGCGGTCTACGAGCATCCCGATGTTGCCGAGGTCAGCGTGATCGGCGTGCCGGACGACTACCGCGGCGAGGCCGCCAAGGCCTTCGTGCAGATCAAACAGGGTGCGCGTCAATTCACGCTTGATGAATTGAGGGCGTTCCTTGCAGACAAGATCGGCAAGCACGAGCTGCCCGCGCATCTGGAGTTTCGCGACGCCCTGCCCAAGACGCCCGTGGGCAAGCTGTCGAAGAAAGAGCTGATTGAGGAAGAGCGGCGGAAGCATCAGACCAAGGCTGCCGCCGAATAGAGGCCCTTACCGACGAGTGAAAGGATCTACCATGGTCGACGCCGTCATCGTCTCCACAGCCCGCACGCCCATCGGCCGCGCAGTTCGCGGTGCCTTCAACCTCACGCATGGCGCCGACATGGGCGGCCATGTGGTCGCGCACGCGGTGAAGCGCGCCGGCATCGATCCTGCCCTTGTGGAGGACGTGACCATGGGCTGCGCCAATCCCGAAGGCGCTACCGGCGGCAACATCGCGCGCCAGTGCGGCATCCGTGCCGGGCTGCCGGTCACGGCCGCAGGCCAGACCATCAACCGTTTCTGCTCGTCCGGCTTGCAGGCGATTGCGCTCGCCGCCAACGCCATCCGCAATGACGGCGTGCCGGTTGCGGTGGCGGGCGGCCTGGAGTCCATCAGCCTCGTGCAGATGAACCTCAACACCAAGTTTTATCGCAACGACTGGATCGTCGAGCACAAGGGCGCGCTCTACATGCCGATGATCGAGACGGCGGACATCGTCGCCAAGCGCTACGGCGTCACCCGCGAGCAGCAGGACGAATACGCGCTAATGAGCCAGCAGCGCACCGCCGCCGGCCAGAAGGCCGGCAAGTTCGACCAGGAGATCGTGCCGCTTACGGCCGTGATGGCGGTCGAGAACAAGGAAACCAAGGAGATCACCAAAAAGACCTTCACGCTGGAGCGCGATGAGGGCAACCGGCCGGAAACGACTCTCGATGGACTCGCCAAGCTGAAGCCGGTGCGCGGCGACGATCAGTTCATCACGGCCGGCAACGCCAGCCAGCTCTCGGATGGCGCCTCCGCCTGCGTGCTGATGTCGGACAAGGAAGCAGCCAAGCGCGGCGTGAAGCCGATGGGCATCTTCCGCGGCTTCGCCATCGCCGGCTGCGAGCCGGACGAGATGGGCATCGGGCCGGTGTTCGCCGTGCCGCGCCTGCTGCAGCGCGCCGGCTTGAAGGTGGACGACATCGGCTTGTGGGAGCTGAACGAGGCCTTCGCCAGTCAGGTGCTGTACTGCCGCGACAAGCTCGGCATCCCGCAGGACAAGCTCAACGTCGACGGCGGCGCCATCGCCATCGGCCATCCCTATGGCATGAGCGGCGCGCGCATGACCGGGCACGCGCTGATCGAAGGCAAGCGCCGCGGTGTGAAGTATGCCGTCGTCACCATGTGCATCGGCGGCGGCCAGGGTGCAGCCGGTCTGTTCGAGATCGTTTAAGGAGACAGCGATGGACCTGCGCTTCAGCCCCGAAGAGAACGCGTTCCGGCAAGAATTGCGTTCTTACTTCCGGTCCGCCGTGCCGGAAGCGATCCGCACCAAGGTGAACGAGAACCGCCACCTCAACAAACAGGAGTGGGTGACGGCGCACCAGGCGCTGCATGCCAAGGGGTTCGCCGTGCCGCATTGGCCCAAGCAGTGGGGCGGCGCCGATTGGACCCCCGTGCAGCACTACATCTACACCGAGGAGCTGCAGTTCAACGGCGTGCCGCAGCCGCTGCCGTTCAACGTGTCGATGTGCGGCCCGGTCGTGATCGCGTTCGGCACCGAGGAGCAGAAGAAGCGCTTCCTGCCGCGCATGGCGTCGCTGGAAGACTGGTGGTGCCAGGGCTTCTCCGAGCCGGGCGCGGGCTCCGACCTAGCCGGCCTCAAGACATCGGCGGTGCGCAAGGGCGACCACTACATCGTCAACGGCCAGAAGACATGGACCACGCTGGCGCAGCACGCCGACTGGATCTTCTGCCTCTGCCGCACCGATCCCGAAGCCAAGAAGCAGCTCGGCATCTCGTTCATCCTGATCGACATGAAGACGCCGGGCATCACCGTGCGTCCGATCCAGACCATCGACGGCGGCCGCGAGGTCAACGAGGTGTTCTTCGATGACGTGAAGGTGCCAGTCGAGAACCTGGTCGGCCAGGAGCACCGCGGCTGGGACTGCGCCAAGTTCCTGCTCGGCAACGAGCGCACCGGTATCGCCCGCGTGGGGTACTCCAAGCAGCGCGTGCAGCGGATCAAGGAGCTGGCGGCCAAGGTCATGGCCGGCGACAAGCCGCTGATCGAGGACGAGCACTTCCGCGAGAAGGTCGCCGCCGTGGAGGTCGACCTGAAAGCGCTGGAGATGACGCAGATGCGCGTCCTTGCGGAGGACAGCAAGCGCAAGGACAAGCTGCCAAACCCGATGTCCTCGATCCTCAAGATCAGGGGCAGCGAGATCCAGCAGGCGACGACGGCGCTGCTGATGGAGGTCGCCGGTCCGCTCGCGCTGCCCTACCAGATGGACGGCGAAGGGGCGATGCACGGCTCCAATGAGCCCGACGACACCGATTGGGCCGCGCCGGCCGCGCCGACCTACTTCAATTACCGCAAGACCAGCATCTACGGCGGCTCCAACGAGATCCAGCGCAACATCCTCGCCAAGGCCGTGCTGGGCTTCTGATACGCGTGAGATGGTGAAATCGTGAGTGGTGAGCGGAAGCGACGCGAGACGCGCCGGACTACACCTCCACTCACCACTCACGACTGACCACTCACGAGTCCACAACTGCACACATCCAACCGGACATTCGTCTCACATGGACTTCGATTTCAGCGACGAGCAGCGCCAGCTCAAGGACAGCATCGATCGGCTGCTCAACGGCGCCTACGGCGATCTCAACAAGCGCGTCGGCTACATGAAGGAGCCGACCGGGTACAGCGCCGGTCTCTGGCGCCAGTACGCCGAGCTCGGCCTGCTCGGCGTGCCGTTTGCCGAGGAGCATGGCGGCCTCGGCCAGGGCCTGATGGAGACCATGATCATCGCCGAGGCCTTCGGCCGTGCCTTGGCCATCGAGCCGTACATGGCGACGGTGGTGCTCGCCGGCGGCGCGCTCCGGCACGCGGGCAACGCCGCGCTGCTCGGCGAGCTGGTACCGGCCATCGTCGAGGGCAAGCTCACGCTGGCGCTCGCGCACCAGGAGAAGCAGGCGCGCTACGACCTCGCCGACACGGCCACCACAGCGCGGTCGGACGGCAAGGGCGGCTATACGCTGGAAGGCGAGAAGTGCGTCGTGCTGCACGGCGACAGCGCCGACAAGCTGATCGTGTCGGCGCGCGCATCGGGCGCGCGGGCGGAGCGCAAGGGCATCGGCTTGTTCCTCGTCGATGCCAAGGCCAACGGCGTCACCCGCCGCGGCTATCCCACCCAGGACGGCATGCGGGCGGCCGACGTGACGCTGTCCGGCGTCAAGATCGGTCCCGAGGCCGTTGTCGCGGGGCCCGAGACGGGGCTGCAGGTGCTCGAGCGCGTCATCGACGAGGCCATCGCCGCGCTGTCTTCCGAAGCTGTCGGCGCCATGGCTTCCCTGCACGAGATGACCGTGGACTATCTGAAGACGCGCAAGCAGTTCGGCGTGCCGATCGGGTCGTTCCAGGTGCTGCAGCACCGGGCGGTCGACATGCTGACCTCGCTGGAGCAGGCGCGCAGCATGGCCTACTACGCCACCATGATGGCGGGCGAAGCCGACGCCAGCGAACGGCGCAAGGCCATGTCCGCGGCCAAGGTCCAGGTTGGCCGGTCGGCGCGTCACGTCGGCGAGCAGGCCATCCAGCTCCACGGCGGCATCGGCATGACCATGGAGTACAAGGCCGGGCACTACTTCAAGCGGCTGACGATGATCGACATGGCCTACGGCGATGCCGACTACCATCTGCGCCAGCTCGCAAGGCTCGGCGGGTTGAGCTAGCGCCCGCACGGCAATTTCACGCTATGCTTTGGCCCCGGCTGCGCGCAACCGCGCTGGCCGGGTTGTGCTAGGGAGCGCGCAATGAAGGCGCCTGCAGTCGAGCCGAAGGCCTTTGCGCTTCGCATCCCTGACGCGGACATCGCCGACCTCAAGGACCGGCTGTCGCGCACGCGTTGGCCCGACGAGCCGCCTCTGGAGCCCTGGTCGACAGGGAGCAGCATCGCCTACATGCATGAACTGTGCGAGCACTGGCGCACCCACTTCGACTGGCGCACGTGGGAAGCCAAGCTCAACGGCTTCCCGCAGTTCACCGTGCCGGTTGGCGGCATCGAGCTGCACTATCTCCACGTGCCGGGCAAGAGGCCCGATGCGCCACCGCTGCTCATCTCGCACGGGTGGCCGGGCTCGGTGTTCGAGTTTCACAAGATCATCCCGCTGCTGACCGAGGACTTCACGGTCATCGCGCCGTCGCTGCCGGGCTTCACGCTGTCCTTCAAGCCGGGCCAGAAGCGGTTCAGCGTGGAGGAGATCGCCGAGGTCTATGCGGCGCTGATGCGGGACGTGCTGGGCTACAAGCGCTTTGCCGTGCAGGGCGGCGACTGGGGCTGCTTCGTCGCTTCCGTGATGGGGCATCGCTACCCCGAGCTCGTGACCGGCATTCACCTCAACATGCTGGCAGTGCGGCGTGATCCGGCGATGCTGGCCAACCCGACGGCCGATGAAGCCCGCTATCTCAAGCAGCTCAACAACTTCCTGAAGGAGGAGATGGGCTACCAGTGGATCCAGGGCACCCGGCCGCAAACGCTGAGCTTCGGGCTGACGGATTCCCCGGCCGGGCTGGCGGCCTGGATCGCCGAGAAGTTCCGGGCCTGGACCGATTGTCAGGGCGTCATCGAGAACGCTGTAAGCCGCGACGAGATGCTGGCCAACATTTCCCTCTACTGGTTCACGGGCGCCATCGGTTCCTCGTTCTGGCCATATTACGCACGCATGCACGGCCCGTGGCCGATCCCGGAAGGCCAGACTGTCGACGTCCCGACAGGTTATGCCGAGTTCCCCAAGGAGATACTGAGCCCGCCGCGATCGCTGGCGGCCAAGACCTACACGGACATCCGGCGCTGGAGCACGATGGCCAAGGGCGGGCATTTCGCCGCGCTCGAGCAGCCGGAGGCGCTGGCGCGCGAGGTTCGAGAGTTCTTCAGGGAGCTGCGGGCATCGCCCACGCACTGAGCGACCCGGAAGGTTTGAATGCGGCCAGGTGCCAAGGGCGCCTGGCTGAAGGTGACTGCAACATGGAGGTTGGAAATGTCGTTCGTAACTGGAGAGGTCGTTGAGGAACGGGGCGGCGACTCGCCGTTCAAGGTTGTCTTCAAGCAGGGCGACGAGGTGCTCGCGGAGTGGAGCGTGGAATCCAAGGAAGAAGGCGAGGAGCAGATCGTTGCCGCCATCCGCAGCCTGATGGAAGAGCACGGCGAGGATGATGATGAGGAAGGTGACGAAGACGGCGAGGAAGGCGACGATGAGGGCGACGGCGAGGAGGATGATGACGACAAGCCGCGCAGTCCCCCGCGTGGTGGCCGTCGCAGCTAGCTAGTTGCTTCGCCCCTAGGGCATCGGCAGCGCCTCGTGTTCCTTCAGGATGCGGGCGCTGTCGTCTTCGGTTTCGATGAGCTTGACGCGATAGCCCCAGAGTTGGGCCAGGTATTGCAGCGTCCGCTCCGCCTCCGTCTTGTCCAGCAGGATGCCGTTGCGCACCCGATGGGTGAGCACAAGCCGGCGGCTGCCTGACAGGTCGGCATCGGTCACCTGCAGATCGGGGTCCTGGCTTGCCACGTCGTAGTGACGCGCAAGCCGCCGGCGCACGTCGCGGTACCCCTGCTCGTCGTGGATGGCGGCAACGGCCATCGCGCTGTCCTTGGCGTCGTCGGCGACCGCGAACAGGCGGAAGTCGCGGATGAGCTTGGGGCTCAGGAACTGCAGCACGAAGCTTTCATCGCGGTATTCCGCCCAGGCCTGCCGCAGCGTGCCCATCCAGTCGCCGTTGCCGGCATACTCCGGAAACCAGGCGCGGTCCTCGTCGGTCGGCTCCGTGGCGATGCGCCGGATGTCGTTCATCATCGCGAAGCCGAGCGCGTAGGGATTGAGCCCGCTGAAACGCCGGTCGTTGAAGGTCGGCTGGAAGATGACGGACGAATGCGAGTGCAGGAACTCCAGCATGGTGCCGTCGGTCAGCTGGCCGCGCTCGTAGAGCCTGTTGAGGATCTCGTAGTGGACGAAGGTGGCGCAGCCCTCGTTCATCATCTTCGTCTGCCGTTGCGGATAGAAATACTGGGACAACAGCCGCACGATGCGCAGCAGCTCACGCTGCCAGTCGTCCAGCTTCGGTGCGTGTTTCTCCAGGAAGTAAAGGAGGTTCTCCTCCGGCAGCCCGAGCAGCCGCTGCTCGCTTGCGGACGCGCTTGAATCCTCGGGCGCCGAGCGCGTGATTTCGGGCAGCGTGCGGTAGATGGGATCGAACGTCTCTTCCTCGTAGGCGCGACGGCGCGCGGCGCGCTCCCGTTCGTGCTGCACGACATTGCGCGGCCGCGGCCGCAGATCGCGGCTGACGCCCTGGTTCATCAATGCGTGCGCGGCGTCGAGCACGGCTTCGACGGTTTCGTCGCCGTATTTCTCCTCGCATTCGGCAACGTAGCTTTTGGCGAAACTCAGGTAGTCGATGATGTGGTCGGGCTGCGTCCACGTCTGGAACTGGTAGTTGTTCTTGAAGAAGTGGTTGTGGCCGTAGGCGGCGTGCGCAATCACCAGCGCCTGCATGGTCATGGAGTTCTCCTCCATGACATAGCTGATGCAGGGGTTGGAGTTGATGACCAGCTCGTAGGCGAGGCTGCGCATGCCGCGCTTGTAGAACGCCTCGTCGTGCGCAAAGCGCTTGCCGAACGACCAGTGCCGGTACATCAGCGGCATGCCGATGGAGGAGTAGGCGTCGAGCATCTGCTCGGCGGTGATGACCTCGATCTGGTTGGGATAGATGTCGAGCCCCAGCTCGCCGACGGCGATCTCGCCCATCACATCGTGGGTCTTGAGGAGGAGGTCGAAGGTCCACTCCGGGCCGTCGAACAGCGGCCGGACCTTGCTCTTTCGTTTCGGAAGCTTGACTGCCTGCGTCACCCCATCACCCCGCTCGTCAGGCTGCCTTGTCGCTGGCTGAAAACAGCTCGTGGAACACCGGATAGATATCCTCGGGCGAGGATACGCGGCGCATGGCGAAGTGCTTGAACCGCTTCGCGGTCTCGGCGTAGCCGTGCCAAACGGGCGTCTCCTGCACGTCGTTGAAGCGTTCCGCGTGCGTCGTCTCGATGTAGGCGAAGTACTGGCAGATCGGAAAAATCTCTTTGTCGAGGAGTTGCATGCAGCGCGGCATGTCGTCGTGGAAGTTGTCGCCGTCGGAGGCTTGCGCGGCGTAGATGTTCCAATCCGCCGGCGAGTAGCGGGCTTTCACGACGTTCAGCATTTCCTCGAGCGCGGTGGAAATGACGGTGCCGCCGGTCTCGGTGCCGCGGAAGAAGGTTTCCTCGTCGACCTCGGCCGCCGTGCTGGTGTGGCGGATGAAGACGATGTGCACCTCGCGGTAGTAGCGCATCAGGAACACGTGCAGCAGCATGAAGAAGCGCTTGGCGAGATCCTTCAGCGGCTCGGTCATGGAGGCCGACGCATCCATCAGGCAGAACATTACCGCCTGCGTGGTGGGCTTCGGCACGCGGTCGAAGCGGTTGTACTGCAGGTCGATGGGATCGATGTAGGCGATCGTGCGCCGGATGCGCTGCTTGTGCTCGATCTTCAGCTTCAGGGCGGTGATCTTGTCCTCGTCGCGCGGCGTCTCCTGCTCCGCGGCGGCGAGTTCCTCTTCGAGGTGCTCTATCTCCGAAAGGCTCGGGCGCCGCAGCGCGAGGCGCCGGCCGAGGCTCTTGCGCATGGTGCGGGCGTGATTGAGGCGGGCGGGTGGGCCGTCGGTGGTGAAGCCGGCGCGCGCGGTCTTGGGCGCCTTCAGGTCCTTGAGCTTGACCTTGATCAGGTTGGGCAGCTTCAAGTCGTCGAAGAAGAGGTCGAGAAACTCCTCTTTCGTCAGCGTGAAGGTGAATTCGTCCTGGCCTTCGCCGTCCGGGCTGCCCTGGCTGCCGCGGCCGCCGCCACCGCCCTGCGGCTTCGGGATCTCGTCGCCGACTTTGTACTCCTCGTTGCCCGGAAGCACGTAGTCGCGCCTACCGGTGTTGCGGCTCATGGAGAAGGAGGGCTCGCGCAGGCTCTTGGAGCGGATCGTGACCTTCTCGGAGCCTTCGGCTTCCGAGACCTTGCGGTTCTTCAGCGAGTCCTTGATGGCGTCGCGAATCTCGGCCTTGGCGCGCCGGAGGAACCTCTGGCGATTGCCGAGGCTCTTCGATTTGGGATTGAGACGGCGATCGACGATCTGCATGGAGGCCCTAAGGAGCTGCCGCGTTCGTTAGAGTACACACGAATGCCGCGCCCGCAATGCGCTGCGGGCGCGGGCCAGATGCAGACGGCAATCCGCCCCGCCGCAGCTCCAGGTCAGCTCGACTTCTTGACCCGCATGTACCATTCGACCAGACGCCGGACCTGGCGCGGCGTGTATCCGCGCTCGACCATGCGCTGCACGAACTCCTCGTGCTTCTTCTCGGTTTCGCTATCCTGCTTCTTGCCGAAGCTGATGACGGGCAGCAGATCCTCGACCTGGCTGAACATGCGCCGCTCGATGACCTCGCGGATTTTCTCGTAGCTCGTCCAGTTCGGGTTCTTGCCGCCGTTCTTGGAGCGCGCGCGCAGCGAGAACTTCACCACCTCGAAGCGGAAGTCCTTCGGATTGGCGATGCCCGCAGGCTTCTCGATCTTGGAGAGTTCCTGCTCCAGCACCTGCCGGCTCATGAGCTGGCCGGTGTCGGGGTCCTTGAAGTCGTGGTCCTCGATCCAGGCGTCGGCGTAGGCGACGTAGCGGTCGAACAGGTTCTGGCCGAAGTCGTTGTAGGACTCCAGGTACGCCTTCTGGATCTCGTTGCCGATGAACTCCGCATACTTCGGCGACAGCTCTTCCTTGAGGAACTCGATCCAGCGCGCCTCCGTCTCCTCCGGCATCTGCTCGCGGCGCACCGCCTGCTCGACCACGTACAGCAGGTGAACGGGGTCGGCGGCCACCTCGTGCGTGTCGAAGTTGAAGGTTTCCGACAGGATCTTGTAGGCGAAGCGCGTGGACGCGCCGTCCATGCCTTCGGTGACGCCGGCGGCGTCGCGATATTCCTGGATGGTCTTCGCGTGCGGGTCGGTGTCCTTCAGGCTCTCGCCGTCGTAGACGCGCATCTTTGAGTAGAGCGAGGAGTTCTCATGCGGCTTCAGGCGCGTGAGCACGGAGAAGCGGGCCAGCATGTTGAGCGTTCCGGGTGCGACGTCGGCATCCTTCAGCTCGCTGCCGGCGAGAAGCTTCTCGTAGATCATGCGCTCTTCGGTGACGCGCAGGCAGTACGGAACCTTGATGACACTGATACGGTCGAGGAAGGCTTCGTTGTTCTTGTTGGCGCGGAAGCTCTGCCATTCGCTTTCGTTGGAATGCGCGACGATCAGGCCCTGGTAGGGCATGGCGCCGACGTTCTCGGTGCCAACGTAAGTGCGATCCTGCGTCGCCGTGAGCAGCGGATGCAGCATCTTCAGCGGCGCCTTGAACATCTCCACGAACTCGAGGAGGCCCTGGGTCGTGCGGTTGAGACCGCCCGAGTAGGAGTAGGCGTCGGCGTCGTTCTGGCCGAAGTGCTCCAGCTTGCGGATGTCGACCTTGCCGACCAGCGCGGAGATGTCCTGATTGTTTTCATCGCCCGGCTCTGTCTTGGCCACACAGATCTGGCGCAGCTTGGACGGGTGCAGCTTGACGACCGAGAATTTGGAGATGTCTCCGCCGAACTCATCGAGCCGCTTCACCGCCCACGGCGACATGTTGCCCATCAACTGGCGCTGCGGGATGCCGTAGCGATCTTCCAGCATGCGCCCCATGGCGGCAGGCTCGAACAGGCCGAGCGGGCTCTCGAAGATCGGGCTCACGCCATCATTGGTGGCGAGCACATAGATGGGGCACTTCTCCATCAGATCCTTGAGCCGGTCGGCCAGCGAGGACTTGCCGCCGCCGACGGGACCGAGCAGGTAGAGGATCTGCTTCTTTTCCTCCAATCCTTGCGCTGCGTGGCGGAAGAAGCCGACGATGCGCTCGATCGTCTCTTCAAGGCCGTAGAAATCCTTGAAGGCTGAATAGACTTTGAGCGTACGGTTCATGAAGATGCGCCCGAGACGCGCATCCTTGGCGGTGTCGATCAGCTCAGGCTCGCCGATGGCGCGCAGCATGCGCTCGGCCGTGCTGGCATACATGGAGGGGTCGGACTTGCAGCCCTCCAGATAATCCTTCAGCGATAGCTTGTGCTGCCGTTGACTCTCGTAAGCCTGAGCATAGACGTCGAAGATGTTATCTTTTGTCGTCATATCTCTTTGCCTCTGGCCCGGCGTCTGTTGAGCAAAGACTAGACCAAACGATTGGGGCGGGGATAGGCAACCGCCCGCGTCGTGGTCGCACCTGGGAGCGTATGGCCAAACCGCCACTCCAGAATTCTACCACCTTACAGATGGTGATCCTAACTGCCCGAAACAAAGGAGGTTCATCATCCTTTTCCACAATGCGCCCGGTGGCGCATCTGCGCGCCGGCGGCGGATGTGGTCGCCAATTCGGCAACTGCCGCATCGCGAGGCGGCATTCCGCCAGTTCACGCTGCAACTGCGTGAAAGCTGCGAAAGGTCAGGGTCTTGGCTTTACGCAACTGCAGCGTCGAGGCGCACAGGCACGCCCGCCATCGCCATGTGCCGCTTGGCTTCACCTATTGTGAAGGTTCCGTAATGAAAGATCGAAGCGGCGAGCACCGCGCTCGCGTGACCTGTGAGGACGCCTTCGACAAAGTGATCGAGCGTTCCGACGCCGCCCGATGCGATGACCGGAACGGGAACCGCATCTGTAACAGCGCGTGTCAGAGCCAGATCAAATCCTGCCTTGGTGCCGTCTCGGTCCATTGACGTCAGCAGAATTTCACCGGCGCCACGCTGCACGACGTCGCGCGCGTAGTCGATGGCGTCGATGCCGGTCGGCCTGCGGCCGCCGTGCGTGAAAATCTCCCAGCGCGGCGGCTCATCGCCCGCCGACACCTTCTTTGCATCGATGGCGACGACGATGCACTGGGCGCCGAACTTGTCGGCACCCTCGTTGACGAAGTCGCGGCGGCTCACGGCCGCGGTGTTGATGGAGACCTTGTCGGCGCCGTGCTCCAGCAGCTTGCGAATGTCGTCGGTGGTGCGCACGCCGCCGCCGACCGTCAGCGGCATGAAACAGCGCTCTGCCGTTCGCTTGACGATGTCGAAGATGGTGTCGCGGTTCTCGTGGCTGGCGGTGATGTCCAGAAAACAGAGCTCGTCGGCGCCGGCGGCGTCGTAGGCGGTCGCGGCCTCCACGGGATCGCCGGCGTCTCTGAGATCAACGAAGTTGATGCCCTTGACGACCCGGCCGTCCTTCACGTCGAGACAGGGAATGATGCGGACTTTGAGGGTCATTGCGGTCGTGTCAGCGAGGGAGCGGCGCCGGTGCAGGTTGCGCCGCGGGAGCGGACACATAGCATGGAACAGCAGTGGGCGGCACGCGCGAGACTAGCGCGGCCGCGGGAAGTCCGGGTCTTCGTTCAGCGGGTGCTTGTCGACCTTCTCGAGCTGGCGCTGTTCGGGGCGCTCCTTCTGCTCGCGCTCGCGGGTTGGCTGCGGCGCCTTCGGCGCGGTGTCGCGGCGGACGGGAGGGGCGTCCTTCTTGGCTCTGTTGGTCATCAGCCTTGGAACGGCGGCAGCATCCGTTGGTTCCGCTCCGGTTTCACGAACGTGCTGTCAGCGCGCGGCCCTGATCAGGGCGAGCGCGTCGGCGGGAACGAGGCGCCCGTCGTAAAGCGCGCGCCCGGCGATGGCGCCTTCCAACTTCGCATTTTCCGATCGCAGCAGGGCCTTGATGTCGTCGAGGCCGGCGAGGCCACCGGAGGCGATCACGGGGATCGATGTGGCGGAAGCAAGCTGAGCCGTGGCCGGCAGGTTGAGGCCCTTGAGTACACCGTCGCGGTCGATGTCGGTGTAGATGATGGCGGCGACGCCGGCGCCTTCGAAGCGCTGCGCCATCTCGACGGCCGACAGCTCGGAAGTTTCAGCCCAGCCCTCGACCGCAACCTTGCCGGCGCGCGCATCGATGCCGACGGCGACGCGTCCGGGAAATTTGCGGCAGGCTTCGCGCACGAGGTTGGGATCGCGCACGGCGACGGTACCGAGGATCACACGGCGGATGCCTTTCGCGAGCCAGGTGTCAATGGTGGCGAGATCGCGAATGCCGCCGCCGAGCTGAACGGGGATCTTGATGGCGGCCAGGATCGCTTCCACCGCCGGGCCGTTGACCGGCTTGCCCGCAAACGCACCATTGAGATCGACGATGTGCAGGTATTCGAAGCCCTGCTCCTGGAACGACCGCGCCTGCGCGGCGGGGTCGTCATTAAAAACAGTGGCCTGGCTCATCTCGCCGAGCTTCAGGCGAACGCACTGGCCGTCTTTCAGGTCGATGGCGGGAAAAAGGATCATGCGGGCGCTCCCTTAGCGCAGGATGTCGCCAGCGGCCATCACTTTGCTATGTTTGTATTGCATTCGTTCCGCATGGTTTCAGTCAGTCCAGTCGGCGTCCCGCCCGTGTTTGCGCATTCTGTTGTTCCGTCACTTGATTTGCCTTCGCCGAAGCCGGCCGAGGCACCACGTCCGCTTAAGGAAAGCGACGCCATCGATATCTGGATCGCGCGCTGGCTGCGCATCCGGCGCAAGGATCTGCTGGTCCGCTATCAGTGCGATCCGCGGCGGCTGTATGAGATCTGGGAGGAGAAGCGCTTCCCCGGCAGCCGGGCCAAGGCGCTGGCGCTGTTCAACGAGCGATTTCCTGGGCTTGGCGACCGCGTGGACTTCGGCCTGCACCGGCGCATCCCCAAAGCGGTCCCCCCCGAGTTGCAGCCGGGCTTGTTCGACTAGAACAAAGTCGGAACTTTTGCTCGACGGCAGCGGCGAATCGCGGCATGTTCTCTCTACGTTCCCGCCGCGGTGTGCGCGTCAAGCGGCGGGACACAGCCCCCGCCAACTCGCTGCCCACGAGCCCCGCCATGCGCACCTACCTGATCACGATCGACCCCGCCGCCCCCAACCGCCACCGCATCTTTCAGGCCATCATGCAGCTCGGCGATGCCTGGGCGCGTCCCCTGGAGACAACCTGGTACGTGCAGTCCGATGAGCGCCCCGACGCGCTGGAGCGGCGGCTGGAAGCCCAGCTCGAGGCCGGCACCGGCTTCCTGATCCAACAGGTCGAGACGGCAGCGGTGTTGCGCAACACGGCCGTGCATTGGTTCCGCAAGCGGCGTACGGCCGAGGCGGCGCCGGACAACGTGATCGCGTTCCCCGGCAAGAAGGACGTCGCCGAAGCAGCCTAGGATATGCCCCCGCCCTCGGGCACCCGAACCGAGGGCATCCTGCACCCTCTCCCGGCCCACGGGAGAGGGTTGCCTAGGGGCGCCACTTCAAGAAGTTGGCGATGAGCCGAAGCCCGAGCGTCTGGCTCTTCTCCGGGTGGAACTGTGTGCCCGCGATGTTGTCCCTTCCCACCATTGCGGTCACCGGTCCACCGTAGTCGGCCTCGGCGATCAAAGCCGCCGCATCCGGTGTCGCGAGATGGAACGAGTGCACGAAATAGGCGTGCAATCCATCGCGGCCGGTCTTGATGCCGGCCAACAGCGGATGATCGCGACGCGCGTTGAGCGTGTTCCAGCCCATGTGCGGGATCTTGAGCGCGGGATCGCTGGGCTGAATAGCCTTCACGTCGCCCTTGATCCAGCCGAGGCCCGGCGTCACGCGAAACTCAAGGCCGCGTTCGGCCATCAGCTGGGCGCCGACGCAGATGCCGAGGAATGGCCGGCCCTTGTTGCGGACGGCTTCCTCCAGGGCCTCGCGCATGCCGGTGACGGCGTCGAGCCCGTTCTTGCAGTCGGCAAAGGCACCCACGCCGGGTAGGACGATGCGGTCGGCGGCAAGCACCTCCGCCGGGTTGGCTGTCACGGAAATCCGCGACTCGACGCCGCCGTCGCGCGCTGCACGCTCGAACGCCTTGGCAGCCGAATGCAGGTTGCCGGAGCCGTAGTCGATGATGACGACGCGTTGCATGACGGGCTTAGGAGCGTGCTCCGAGCAGGCCGCCGATCACGGGTGTGGTGCGCGGCGGTCCGCTGGGGAGCGGGCGATGCGGTGGTGGCGGCGCGATGACCGGCTGGTCGGGGAGCCATTGATCGAAGAAGCGCCGCTCGCACTCCGCGGCATTCTTGCCGGAGACCGAGCCCAGCATCGTCCAACCATTGCGGTCGAGCTTCCAGCGCCGCAGCGTGTCGGCTTCGAATCCGACCAAGACGTGTAGTGCGAGGCTCAGCAACGACGGCCAGGAGGAAGGGACGATATCGAGCAGGCGGATGCCTTCGAGCACCCCGATGGCGACGACGTAGCCAGCGAGCGGCCACCACAGCCGGTGCACGATCATCCAGATCGGCGTGAAGACCGCGGCGCTCCAGGTGAAGCCTTCCTTCACGAACACGAGGCTCTCCGCCCGATCCATGCGGTCGGGTGCCGGAGTGGAAGGCTCGTGGACTGTGAAGGTGACCATGGGTAAGGCTCGCGCCCGTTGATGTAGTCGCTCGGGGGGCGGAAAGCGAGGGCTTTTGCCGAGAGGCAGCCTCAACTTTGCCGGAGCTGTGCAGGATCGTAGTAGTACCGCTCGCGGCGGATGCGGTCGCCGTCCCAACTTTGCAACGCGAGTTCGTCCAGGACGCGCACGGTGCCGTCCGGTCCGGTCATCTCGAACACCCAGTTGATGACGACGTCATCGCCGTCGACGAGGAATCTATCCACGCGCCGAGTCTTCATGGTTTTCAGGCCGGCAAGCACCTTCCGCTCATGCGCGATAAGGGCGTCGCGGCCCAGGCGCGGCGGCGCGGTGTTCTCCTGCATCGAGGCGTCGGAGTGGTAGAAATCCTCGATGGCCTGCACGTACTGACCGCCTTCGACCAGCGCGATGAAGGCGCGAACACGGGCGGTGTCGGGCATGGTGCTCTCCCAGTATCAGGCCCTGAAGGCCCCAATCATCAACTCTTGCAGCGCGCTGACCGCCGCATTGCGTGACAGGCGGCCACTGCCGGCCTCTCCTGCCAGCGCACCTGCAGCGCCGATGAGGCCGATCAGCAGCGCCTCCATTTTCTTCCGTGGCATTTTGACCAGCGGCGCGAAGCCCTTGCGGAACTCCTCCACCAGGAAATCACGCCAGGAGGTGCGGAACTCCTTGGTCTCCTCGCTGGCCGAGAGCGCGTCGAACACGGCGCTCACCTCCGGCCCCATGGACAGGCAGCAATCGATGTAGGCCGTGCTCAGGATGGCGGCGACGTCCTCGATCGTTCGTCCGCCGCCCGCCAGCGCCGCGCGCACGGCGTCCGTCGTGCGGTCGTCGTAGTCGCGGAAGATGGCGATGAGCAGGCCGGCGCGCGTGCCGAAATGCTCGTACGCAATCGGCTTGGTGACGCCGGCCCGTTCCGCGAGATATCCGAGCGTCAGCGCCTCGGTGCCCTCCTCGCGCACGATGGCAAGCGCCGTTTCAAGGAGCTGCGCGCGCCGCTGCTCCTTGGGCATGCGCTTCTGCGCCAGCTTCTGCTCAACCGTCACGCTTGGCCCTCATCTTCGCAGGCGTGCCCGCCGGGGCGGCTTGCCGCTTGACGCCGAGTTCGTTCCCGCATATTACCATTAGTAACTTACTACTGGTAACAACGTATGTGACCCCTTCCCACCAGGGAAGTCAAGCAGGAGACCAGCCATGAATCTTCTCGTTTTTGGAGCGTCGGGCGGCACCGGCCGGCAGATCGTCGAGCAGGCGCTTGCACAAGGTCACGTGGTGACGGCGTTCGTACGCGACCTTGCCAAGTTCGACCTGCGGCACTCGAACCTGAGGCTCGTGAAAGGCGACGTGCTGGACGGCGCTGCGGTGGCGCGCGCCATGCCCGGGCACGACGCGGTGCTGTCGGCGCTCGGCGCGCCCGCGACCAAGACCGGGACGCTGCGCTCGGAAGGCACGCGCAATATCGTGTAGGCGATGGAGAAGGCGGGCATCCGCCGCTTCGTGTGCCAGACCTCGCTCGGCTACGGCGATACGCGGCCGGTGCTGGCGCGCGCATCGCCGCTGTTCCGGTGGATCATCGCGCCGCTGATGCTGCGCAAACTCTTTGCCGACCATGCCGTACAGGAGGAGATCATCAAGCAGAGCGGCCTCGACTGGGTGATCGTCCGGCCCGGCAACCTGACCGATGGCGGCCGGACCGGGGCCTACCGGCACGGGTTCGCGGCCACCGACCCGGCCATCAAGGTTGAAGTCTCGCGCGCCGACGTTGCCGACTTCATGCTGAAGCAGGTGAGCGATGATACCTACCTGCGCGCCACGCCCGGCATCTCGTACTGACCTGTTATCCGCACATGTTGGAGGTTGTCATGCCCGATATCGGTTTTGTTCTGCGGCTCGTTGCGGCGCTCGGCAGCGGCTTGATGGCCGGGTTGTTCTTCGCGTTCTCGGTGTCGGTGATGGGGGCGCTGGCGCGCATCCAGCCTTCGGAGGGGATCGCGGCGATGCAGGCGATCAATCGCGTCATTCTCAATCCGGTGTTTTTCTTGGCGTTCTTCGGCACGGCGCTGCTTTGCCTGGTGATCGTTGCGGCCTCGCTGTGGAACTGGAATGCGGCCGGTGCGGGATATGCCCTTGCCGGCGCAATCCTCTACCTTGCCGGCTGCATGGTTGTGACGATGGCATTCAATGTGCCGCTCAATGTCGCGCTGGACGCCACGTCGCCGGCGACGCCCGAGGGTGCTGCGGTGTGGGCCAACTACCTCGCCAACTGGGTGCCGTGGAACCACGTGCGTACGGTTGCGTGCCTTGCCGCCTCTGCGCTGCTGACGATCGCGATTTATGTGCAAGGACGGGCGGGAGGGTGACCACTTTGTCATCCCGGGGCTTGTCCCCGGGATCCATCTCTCAGCTTGCTCCGGCGTTCGTGGACCGCTGGATCCCGGCAACGAGTGCCGGGATGACAGAAAACTACAGGCTGCCCTTGGTCGACGGCACGCGGCCGGCCTGGCGCGGGTCGATGGCGATCGCCGCACGCAGCGCGCGGGCGAGGCCCTTGAAGCAGGTCTCGGCGATGTGGTGGTTGTTCTCGCCGTAGAGGTTGGCGATGTGCAGCGTGATGCCGGCGTTCTGTGCGAACGCCTGGAAGAACTCGCGGAACAGCTCGGTGTCCATCTCGCCGAGCTTCGGGCGCGGGAAGGTCACGTCCCAGATGAGGTAGGGACGCCCGGATACGTCGACGGCAACGCGCGTCATCGTCTCGTCCATGGGCAGGTGCACGTCGGCATAACGCGTGATGCCCTGCTTGTCGCCGAGTGCCTTGGCGACCGCCTGGCCGAGCACGATGCCGCAGTCTTCCGTGGTGTGGTGGTAATCGATGTGCAGGTCGCCCTTGGCCTTCAGCGTGATGTCGATCAGCGAGTGGCGGGCGAGCTGTTCCAGCATGTGGTCGAGGAAGCCGACGCCGGTGGAGACGTCATAGGCGCCGGTACCGTCGAGATCGACGGTCGCCTTGATTTTCGTCTCCTTGGTGGAGCGGTCAATGGTGGCCTGGCGCTTCACGGGTATTGGCCTTGCTTGCGGGGGCGAGGCCAAGGCTTTATCAGCTTGAACCCCTGGTTTCCATAGTCTGCGGCCCCACTATCTCACCTCTTGATTTACGGGCCGTTCATGCCGATCTGGCCCGCATGGATTCGACAAAATGAATGATCCCACCCGCAACTCGGACGTCTGGCACGGCACCACCATCCTGACCGTGCGCAAGGGCGGTCGGGTCGTGATCGCCGGCGACGGCCAGGTCAGCCTCGGCGCCACCGTCATCAAGGCCAACGCCCGCAAGGTGCGCTCGCTCGGCAAGGGCGACGTGATCGGCGGCTTCGCCGGCGCGACGGCGGACGCCTTCACGTTGTTCGAGCGGCTGGAGAACAAGCTCGAGCAGTATCCAGGGCAGCTCACGCGCGCCTGCGTCGAACTCGCCAAGGACTGGCGCACCGACCGCTTCCTGCGCCGGCTGGAGGCGATGATGCTGGTTGCCGACAAGCAGGTGTCGCTGGTGCTGACCGGCACCGGCGACGTGCTGGAGCCGGAAGGCGGGGTGATGGGCATCGGCTCGGGCGGCAATTATGCTCTCGCCGCCGCCAAGGCGCTGATGGACACCAGCCAGAGCGCGGAGGAGATCGCCCGCAAGGCGATGGCGATCGCGGCCGAGATTTGCGTCTACACGAATACGAAACTCGTCATCGAGAGCCTGGAAAGCGCGTGAGCGGCAGCCCGGCCAGATATGACTTCGACGCGATGACGCTCGGCGACCTGCCGCTGATGCGGCGCTGGCTGGAGAGCCCGCACGTGCGCGCGTGGTGGGGCGAGCCCGAGCCGGAGCTCGGCTACATCCGCGACATGATCGAGGGTCGCGACACGACACGGCCCTTCATCTTCTCGGTCGACGGCACGCCGGCGGGCTACATCCAGTATTGGTTCATCGGCCATCACCAGAACGAGACCTGGATTGCGGACCATCCGTGGCTGGCGGAGGTGCCCTCCGACGCGGTCGGAGTCGATTTGACGATCGGTGAGAAGGAATTGCTGTCGCGCGGTGTCGGCTCGGACGTCCTGCGCCTGTTCACCGAGCGGCTGGTCGCGGATGGCCACCGCACCATCATCATCGATCCCGATCCGGCCAACGGCCGCGCCGTGCGCGCCTACGAGAAGGCGGGTTATCGCGCCATTCCGCGGCTTCTGGGCCGCACCGGCGATACGCTTATCATGCAGTACGAATTGAACGAGACCGAAACCAGACAATGACCAGCTTCTCTCCCCGCGAGATCGTCTCCGAGCTCGATCGCTACATCGTCGGCCAGAAGGATGCCAAGCGTGCGGTTGCCATCGCGCTCAGGAACCGCTGGCGGCGCCAGCAGCTGCCCGAGGACCTCAAGCACGAGGTGCTGCCCAAGAATATCTTGATGATTGGGCCGACCGGCTGCGGCAAGACCGAGATTTCGCGGCGTCTTGCGCGGCTTGCCGGTGCGCCGTTTCTCAAGGTGGAGGCCACCAAGTTCACCGAGGTCGGCTACGTCGGCCGCGACGTGGATTCCATCGTGCGCGACCTGGTCGAGGTCGGCATCGGCCTGATGCGCGACAGCAAGCGCCGGGAGGTGCGCGCGCAGGCCGAGAAGAATGCCGAGGAGCGCGTGATCGACGCCCTTGTCGGCCCGGACTCCCGGCCTGGCACGCGCGAGGAGTTCCGCCGCAAGCTGCGCGGCAACGAGATGAACGATAAGGAGATTGAGATCGACGTCGTGGATGCAGGCCCGCAGCTACCGATGTTCGACATCCCCGGCGGGCAGATGGGCATGCTCAATCTCAACGACATGCTGGGCAAGGCGCTCGGCCAGCGCACCAAGCCGCGCCGCATGACGGTAGGCCAGGCCTACGACATCCTGGTGGCACAGGAGAGCGACAAGCTGCTCGACCAGGACCAGCTCGTGCAAGACGCCATCCGCAGCGTCGAGAACGACGGCATCGTGTTCCTCGACGAGATCGACAAGATCTGCGCGCGCTCTGACACCGGCGGGCGCGTCGGCGCCGACGTGTCGCGCGAGGGCGTGCAGCGCGACCTGCTGCCGTTGATCGAAGGCACCACGGTGTCGACCAAGCATGGGCCGGTGAAGACCGACCACGTGCTGTTCATCGCATCGGGAGCCTTCCACCAGGCCAAGCCCTCCGACCTGCTGCCGGAGCTGCAGGGCCGCTTGCCAATCCGCGTGGAGTTGAAACCGCTGACCAAGGAGGACTTCCGCCGCATCCTGGTGGAGCCGGAGGCGAGCCTCATCAAGCAGTACGTGGCGCTGATGGGCACCGAGAGCGTGAAGCTCGACTTCAGCGACGATGCCATCGACGCCCTGGCCGACATCGCCGCGCAGGTGAACTCCACTGTGGAGAACATCGGCGCCCGCCGCCTGCAGACGGTGATGGAGCGTGTGCTGGACGAGATCTCCTTCGACGCCACCGACAAGGGCGGCGAGACCATCAAAATCGACGCGGCCTATGTGCAATCCCGCATCGGCGACCTGGCCAAGAACGCGGACCTGAGCAAGTTCATCCTGTAGGCGCGCGGGTCACGCTGCCCTAAAAGCATGCCTCACGCCCTTGAGGTTCACAGGGCGGACGGATATTGCGGGGGCATGAAGGATGACATCAGTGTGACTGCCCGCGCCGGCCGTCGCGACGACGTCGACGGTCTGCGTGCCGTTGCCGTTCTGGTCATCCTCGCTTTCCACCTCGATGCGACGGGCTTTGACGGCGGGTTCGTCGGCGTCGACATATTCTTCGTCATTTCCGGGTTCGTGATCACCCGGACGCTGCTGCTGGAACTGGAAGCGGGACAGCTGTCCCTGCGGCAGTTCTATGTCAGGCGGGCGCGGCGGATACTTCCGGCCCTGGTTGTGACCCTGTTGCTCTCGCTCGTTGCCGGCGTCGTCATCCTGTCGCCGGAAGAGCTGCGGGAGTTCTCCGAAAGCGCGATTGCCGCTCTCTTCTCCGTCGCCAATTTCTTCTTCCACGACCGAACCAACTACTTCGCTAATGCGGGGCACTACCGCCCGCTGCTGCACACCTGGTCGCTGAGCATAGAAGAGCAGTTCTATCTGCTGTTTCCCCTGCTTCTCCTTGCAACGGCCCGGCGGCGGGTGGCGCCGGTCTACGTTATCGCCGGCGTGGTCGCGCTCTCCTTCGCCTATTGCGTGATCTCGGGCAGGTACAGCGAGAACCACGCCTTCTACATGCCGATGGCGAGGTTCTGGGAAATCGGTGCGGGCGCGCTGATCGCCAGCGCGGAAGCCGCGGGTGTCGCCTTTCGCCAACCCAGGTTGCTGGGTGCGCTGGGCATGGCCGGCATTGTCGCGTCCGTCCTGCTGATGAACGGGCATGCGATCGAGACCTGGCTTGTCGTGGTGCCGGTCGCGTCCACCGCGGCAGTCATCCTCTCGGGGGCAGCCGCGACCGGACCTGTATATCGGGTGTTGTGCGCCGCCCCGGTTCTTGTGGTGGGGCGGATGTCGTATTCGCTGTACCTCGTGCACTGGCCGTTGATCGTGTTCTGGCGCATGTGCACGGCACGGCCGCTGGGCGTGGTGGATCAGGTCTTGATCCTTGCTGCCACGTTCGCGCTCGCGGCGCTGCTCTGGCGCTTCGTCGAAAAGCCTTTCCGCGCAGGCGGCGCGATGAGCAACGGTTCAGCGTTTCGCGCCATCACCGCTGCGTTCGCGTTGGTTGTCGGCGTGAGCATCGCCGCGCGCCAGGAGGCGTCTGCCGGTTGGCGCCTGAGTGGACCGGCGCGCGAGGCCATGAAGGCAATCGATCGAGTCGAAGGCAGGCTCCGGTGCCGGGGAGACGCCGCCTGGTTGCCGGAGGAGCAGGCAAAGCGTGCCGTGTGCCGTTGGGGGGCCGGAGAGGCCACGGATTTTGTCATTTGGGGGGATTCGCACGCGGGTGCCATTGCCCCCGAGCTTGCCTCGCACCTGCTGGATCGCGGCATGCGCGGCGGTGTGATGGTCAGCTACGCCAACTGTCCGCCCTTGCACGACATCGATGTGCGCGGCCGGCGGATCAAGACGGGTTGCGCCGTCCAGAATGAACGGACCGTGGCTGCGATCATCGAGCGCCGGCCCGCTCTGGTGGTCCTGGCCGGGCGTTGGGCCAACGTTGCCTCCGATGTGCGCGCGCCGGGTGACGGCGAACCCGCAGGACGCATTTTTGACAGGTCGACCGGCCGCGAGATGAGCTTCGGCGAAGCGCTCATCCGCACCGTCGAGATCCTGCAGGCTTCCGGGGCGCGCGTGCTCGTTATCGGTCAGGTGCCGGAGGTCGAGTTCAACGTGCCGGCCGCCGTCGTGCGCAAGCTGCGCGGCCTTTCGAGCCTGCCGACCGTGGAGGTCGCGGACTTCCAGCGGCGCCAGCATCGTGTGCTCGACGGACTCGGCCGTCTCGAGGCGCTCGGCGTGGCGACGGTGATTTACCCGCACAGATTGCTATGCGGTGCCCGGACTTGCGCCATCGTCGAGGGAGACCGGCCTTTGTATCGGGACGATGACCACCTGAGCGCCTTGGGGTCCGCGCGGGTGATCGAGGCCAACAAGCATTTGATCGACGCCGCGGCCGGAGCGAAGAAAGAGTGATACGCGGGCGTGACAGCAGGGTCCCGGGTTACTAAATACGTGGCCCTGGCAGGGATATTCATGACCACCATGCTCGAAATGACCGCAAAGCCCTCGCTCGCCGGCCTTGGCCGGGAGGGGCTGGCGGCTGCGCTGGCGGGTGTGGGCGTGCCCGACAAGCAGATCAAGATGCGCGTCGGCCAGCTGTGGAGCTGGATCTATGCGCGCGGGGCCACCTCGTTCGCGCAGATGTCGGACGTGTCGAAGGAGCTGCGGGCCAAGCTGGCTGATGCCTACACGCTGGCGCGGCCTGAGATCGCGGCCGAGCAGGTGTCCGAGGACGGCACGCGCAAATGGCTGCTGCGGCTGGAGAAGCGCGGGCACGAGCGGCGCGCGCCGGAGATCGAGACGGTCTACATCCCGGAAGCCGATCGCGGCACGCTGTGCATCTCGAGCCAGGTCGGCTGCACGCTGACCTGCAGCTTCTGCCATACCGGCACTCAGCGCCTGGTGCGCAACCTGGAGCCGGCCGAGATCGCCGGCCAGATCCTGCTGGCGCGCGACCGCATCGGCGACTGGCCCGGCGCGGCGGGTCCGGGTGACGGCGGCCTGCTTCCGGATGCGGAACGCAAGATCACCAACATCGTGCTGATGGGCATGGGCGAGCCGCTCTACAATTTCGAGAACGTGCGCGATGCGATGGCGATCGCGGCGGACGGCGATGGGCTCGCCATGTCGAAGCGGCGCATCACGCTCTCCACCAGTGGCGTGGTGCCGGAGATCGCGCGCTGGGGGGCGGAGGCGGGCACCATGCTGGCGATCTCGCTGCACGCCACCAACGACGCGCTGCGCGACACGCTGGTGCCGATCAACCGCAAGTATCCGATTGCCGAGCTGATGGCGGCGTGCCGCGCCTACCCCGGCCTCTCCAATGCGCGCCGCATCACGTTCGAGTACGTGATGCTGAAGGGCGTCAACGACAGCCTGGCGGAAGCCAAGGCGCTGGTGCGGCTCGTTGCCGGCATCCCGGCCAAGATCAATCTCATTCCGTTCAATCCGTGGCCTGGGGCGCCGTACGAATGCTCCGACTGGGAGCAGATCGAGAAGTTCGCCGAGATCGTGAACCGGGCCGGCTACGCGAGCCCCGTGCGCACGCCGCGCGGCCGGGACATCATGGCGGCGTGCGGGCAACTCAAGTCGGCGAGTTCGAGGCTCAGCGCGCGCGAGCGGGCGGCAGCCGGTCCTGCAGAGGTGGAAACCGCATGATGCGCACTGTCGGGCGGGTGCTGCTGCTGCCGATCGCTTTCATCTTGTCGGCGCTGGTGACGCTGTTCGTCATCGTCTCGCTGGGCCAGGAGCGGATCGTCGAGGCGCTGGCGGGGCGCAACCTGGACGACACGACTGTGGGCGCCGCCTTTCAGTTGATGGGGCTCGGCCTGTCGCTGTTCTCGGTCTACACGTTGGTGCCCGCTGTGCTCGTGGTGATTGTTGGCGAGGTGGCGCGGCTGCGCAGTGCACTCTACTACGTGGCCGGCGGCGGCGCGGCGCTCGCCCTCGTGCCGTTCCTGACGCGCCTCGACCAGCCGGCGTCGGCCCTCGCACTGGCGCCGGCCGTCTGGCAGGTGCTCGCCACGGCGGGGTTCGCCGGCGGCTTCGTGTACTGGCTGCTCGCCGGCCGCAACGCTTGACCAATTCCCTTCGGGGCGCCATTGAGCACGGAGCCGGCGTTGAGACCGGCTGCGAGGGGTGGTGTCCAACAACATGATCCTGCGAGCCGTTTGCGTGATCCTCGGGTTTCTGATCGCCTGCCTTGCGGCGGCGACGGCCCTCATCCTGTTCGTCTACACACCTGCGGAGTTCGTCAGCCTTCCGGCGGATTTGCGCAATGCGCGGCTGTCCGAGGCCGGGCAATTCATCCTGGCCGTGGTGCCGCATGTGATCCTGTTCAGCGCCGTGTTCGCGCTGTTCGCCTCGGCGTTCGCCGAGGTGCGGGGGATCAGATCGTGGACCTACTACGCGCTGGTGGGCGTCGGCATCGCCATTGCGGGGTTCCTGATCCAGCATCTGAGCGAGGGGCCTGGGCAGCCGTCCATCCTGCAGAACTACGCGCTGCTGGCGTTCCTGACGGCAGGTGCGGTGGGCGGGCTGGTGTACTGGTACGTCTGCGGCCGCTACGCGCCGGCACGGCGCCCGGTCGCCAGCGCGACCGGAGCCTGAACCAAAGCGCGGCCTTGGGCGTTGTATCCCGGTAAGTTTACCGGACGATCGCGCTTTTGCGCCGCATCAAGATGTTGCTGCGGCGCAAAATTCGAGATAAATTATCCCTGTCGGCCAGTGGCCTCATCCCAAAAGTTCTGGCGTAAGGAGCGCACGGCGATGCTCGATCTCACCCTGGAACCCCGTTTTGCCTCTGCGTTCGCGAGCCTGATCCAGGCTTACGCCGCCGGAGGCACGCGCATTGCGCAGGCTTCCGCCGACAGGTGGGCACGCGCTTGGAGTCTGGCCGAGTGGCAGGACTGGTCGCGCTCGCCCCTTACGCCCTGGGGTGTCTGGGCCGCAGCGATCGATGCGAATGAGACGCCAGCCGCCAACGCGCAGCCTGAGCGGCCCAAAGACGAGCTGTTCGCCAGCTACCGCACGTCGAGCGGCTACGCGACGGCGCAGGTCATCGTGCTGGAAGACCGGCGCCGCTGATCGTAGATTTGCGCGGGCCTATTTCTTCTTAGGCGCCGGCTTTGCGCGGCAATAGGCGCGCCGCGTGGTGCCCTTCTTGGTCTTCGTGGCCTTGATCCAGGAGCAGGAGGTGTTGGCCTTGCAGGCCGCCTCCGCTTGTCCTGAGCAGGCGGATTTCTTCGTCTGCGCGTCCGCCGTCATCGTGAAGGCGAGCAGAAGGCCCGTGGTGGCCGCGGCGCCGAGGATCTTCAGTGAGGCTGATCGCATGATGATGGTCCCGAATCGGAGCAAACGGCGATTCCCTAGCGCTCTTCTCGTGGCGCCGCCATGACGTCACTTCGCGGTTGCGAGCGCGAGCGCCTGCTCGAGCCTGTCGTCACCCCAGAAAAGCTCACCTTTTGTCAGAAATGACGGGGCGCCGAAGATGCCCAGTTCCTGCGCCTCCTCGCTGCGCTGCTTGAGGCGCTCCTTGGTCTCGGCCTGTGCCGTCAGCGCCATGACGCGCGCAGGGTCCTGGCCGAGGTCGCTGAGGATGGCCCCCAGGGACCCGGTATCCGAGATGCCGGCGCCCGCGCCGAATTGGGCGGCGTACACCCGCTTGCTGAACGGCACGCCCCAGCCTTCGTCGTGGCCGATGATGGCGATGCGCGCCGCGAGCAGGCTGTTCTGCGGGAACGGCGACGGCATCCGGAAGGGCAGCCCGCGCGCGGCCGACAGCCGCTCCATCTCCCGCACCATGTAGCGGCCCTTGGCGGGGTAGATATTGAACGGCGAGGTGTTCCACCCCTGCGCGAAGAAGATCGGCCCGAGCAGGAACGGCTTCCACACCACGTTAACGCCGGCCGCCTTCGCCGCGTCCTCGATGCGCATGGCGCTGAGATAGGAATAGGTGGAGGCGAACTCATACCAGAACTCAACCTTCGGGGCGGGTGTCGACATTGAGAGATTCCTCGGCCGGACGGCCTTGCTGCACCTGCGTTCTCGCCTATAGTGCGCGCGAATTCGAGACAAGACAAAGGACGTGCACATGGCCGCCGCGGGCGCCAAGGGCAAAGTGAAGAAGGTGGTGCTCGCCTATTCGGGCGGGCTCGATACCTCCATCATCCTCAAGTGGCTGCAGGAGACCTACGGTGCGGAGGTCGTCACCTTCACCGCCGATCTCGGTCAGGGCGAAGAGCTGGAGCCGGCGCGGCGCAAGGCCGAGATGCTCGGCATCAAAAAAGAGAACATTTTTGTCGAGGACCTGCGCGAGGAATTCATTCGCGACTACGTGTTCCCCATGTTCCGCGCCAACGCGGTGTACGAGGGCGTTTACCTGCTCGGCACGTCCATCGCGCGGCCGCTCATCGCCAAGAAGCAGATCGAGATCGCGAGGAAGACCGGCGCCGATGCCGTCTGTCATGGCGCCACCGGCAAGGGCAACGACCAGGTGCGCTTCGAGCTTACCTATTACGCGCTGGAGCCCTCCATCAAGATCATCGCGCCGTGGCGCGAATGGGCCTTCAAAAGCCGCGAGCAGCTGATCGAGTTCGCCGAGAAGCACCAGATCCCGGTGGCGAAGGACAAGCGCGGCGAGGCGCCGTTCTCGGTCGATGCCAACCTGCTGCACTCGTCCTCGGAGGGCAAAGTGCTGGAGGATCCGGCCGTCGAGCCGCCGCCTTACGTCTATCAGCGCACCATCTCGCCGATGGAAGCGCCGGACGCGGCAACCGAGATCACACTTGGATTCTCGAAGGGCGATGCCGTCAGCCTCGACGGCAAGAAGCTGTCGCCCGCCGTGCTGTTTGCCAAGCTCAACGACCTCGGCCGCGACAACGGCATCGGCCGCATCGACCTCGTCGAGAACCGCTTCGTCGGCATGAAGTCGCGCGGCGTGTACGAGACGCCGGGCGGCACCATCCTTCTCGTGGCACACCGGGCCATCGAATCCATCACGCTCGACCGCGGCGCCGGCCACCTCAAGGACGAGTTGATGCCGCGCTATGCCGAGCTGATCTACAACGGCTTCTGGTTCGCGCCCGAGCGCGAGATGCTGCAGGCCGCCATCGACAAGAGCCAGGAGCACGTCGAAGGCGAGGTGCGCCTCAAGCTCTACAAGGGCAACGTGATCGTAACGGGGCGCGACAGCGCCAAGTCGCTGTATTCCTCCACCCTCGTCACCTTCGAGGACGACAAGGGCGCCTACGACCAGAAGGACGCCGAAGGCTTCATCCGCCTCAACGCGCTGCGCCTGCGCACGCTCGCCATGCGCAACCGCGGGTCGTGAGCGGAACTTTGGTATTGTCATCCCGGGCCTTGTGCCCGGGATCCATCTCTCCGCCTGCTCCGGCGACCGTTGATCGCTGGATCCCGGCAACAAGGCCCGGGATGACAGTTCAGATCAGATTGCTTCCGGGTTGTGACTGACGAGGGATATCCAGCATGCTCACCCGCATGGAGATAGGCCGCATCGCCGGCATTCCGATCTATCTCGACATGTTCTTCGTGCTGGTGCTGCTGATTTTCACCTACCCCTACTTCACCGCGGGCAGCACGCAGGCGATGTCGGCCGGCTTCGTGATCGTGATCGGGCTGCTGCTCTCCATCCTGCTGCACGAGCTTGGGCACGCCTTCGCCGGCCGGCTGTTCGGCGCCAGCGTGTCGCACATCGAGCTGACGGGGCTGGGCGGCGTCGCGCAGTTCGAACGGTCGCTGCCGAGCTCCGTGTTCGCGCGCACGGTCATCTATCTTGCCGGACCGGCGGTGAACCTGCTGCTGTGGCTCGGACTCGACGCGCTGCTGGGCCAGACCATCCAGTCCGGCAAGTCGCTGCTGGCGGTGCCGATCGCCGTGCTGGCCTGGGCCAACTTCGCGCTGCTGGTCTTCAACCTGCTGCCGGCCTATCCGCTCGACGGCGGCCACACGCTCGATGCCTGGCTCGGTGCGCTGTTCGGCTCGGCGTGGGCGACGCGCATCGTGGCAACTCTGGGCCTCATCGTTGCCGCCGGCCTCGTCTACGTCGCGCTGCCGAGTGCTTTCTTTCTTATGCTGATGGCCCTGTTCCTCGGCATGGCCAACTGGCAGGCCCTGCAGGACGTGGGGCGGTGGCGGCGTTGAATGGGACAAACCGCCCCCTGCGGCCGGGAGTAAAGGCCCCTTTACCAACGGATATTGTTAGTAAAGCGAATTGGGGTTTGCTTTACGGAGCTATCGGCGCAGCGGCTCCGTACCTTCATCGAGTATCTTTAAGTAGCTTGAGTACTCATAGATCCGGTGCCGGCGTTTGCCTGTCACCTCTCGCACGATGCCGAGTGTGACGAGGTGGTCGAGAGATTTTTGAATGGTGGGCTGCGAGATGCCAAGCTTCTTGGCAGCGACCGGAACAGAGACGAGAGGTGCCTTCTGCAGCTCTCCGTGCACGCGAAGCGCCGAGGCGGCTGCGCGTTTCAGGGTGGATATCCTGTCCTTGTCGCGATCGAACAACGCTATGAGCCTGCGCGCCGATGCGACGCCCTGCTCGGACGTCTCGATGACGCCCTCGAGAAAAAACTCCAGCCAAGCCTCCCAGTCGCCCTTCTCGCGCACCTGCTGCAGCAGCTCGTAGTAGCGGGTGCGATGTGTTTTCAAGAACAAGCTGAGGTAGAGGATGGGCTCTTTCAACGAGCCTTCCTCACAAAGCATGAGCGTGATGAGCAGGCGCCCCAGCCGGCCGTTGCCATCGAGAAACGGATGAATGGTCTCGAATTGGACGTGTGCCAGTGCGGCGCGGATGAGTCCCGGATAAGTTTCGCGCTCGTGCAGGAAGCGTTCTAGGTCTCCCATGCACTTCAGGACGTGCTCTGGAGGTGGGGGAACGAAGGCTGCATTGCCGGGTCGGGTGCCCCCGATCCAGTTCTGGGTTCGGCGGAACTCTCCGGGTTGTTTGCTGCTGCCGCGGCCCTTTGCCAGCAACTCTCCATGCATCTCCTTGATGAGGCGAAGCGACAATGGAAAGCCGTCTGCCAGTCGCTTCAGGCCATGGTTCATGGCGGCGATGTAGTTGGACACCTCCTGCACATCGTCGAGTGGAACGAAGGGTGTTTCTTGATTCTCGAACAGGAGCAGATCAGAGAGCGAGGATTGTGTGCCCTCGATCTGGGATGACAGAAGGGCCTCCTTGCGGACGTACATGAAGACGAACAGTCTTGTCGAAGGCAGGATCGCCGTCATGCCGTCCAGGCGGCCGAGCGCCTGGTTGGCACGCTCGAACAACGCAAGCACGCGCGGCAGATCTAGAGGCGGTGCCGGCGGGAGTGGAGGCGGAAGGTAGGCGCGGACAGTCTCGCTCGACGTGGTCGTGGTGATCTAGGACCCTATCCTGGCTGGGGATTTCCGGGCCATGCCGTCTGCTCCGTATCCTTTAACTGCAGTCGATGTTATTAAAGGATATGCCTTTATCCTTTAATAATGAGTTTCGCAGCTAAAGGCTGCCCACCCGCCCCTATTTCTTCTTCGCCGCAAAGAACGCCTTGATCGCGGCCTGCGGCTCGCCGGTCTTGTAGGCATCCGACAGGGCGTCGATGCCGGCGTAGATGCCCTCGTCGATGGAAACGCGCTCCCAGCGGTCGATCAGCGCCTTCTGCGACCGCACCGCCTCCGGCGTGGCGCGGGCGATGCCGGCGAGCCAGGGATCGACGGCGGCATCCAGCTCCGCGGCCGGCACGGCCTTCTGCACGAAGCCCATCGCCAGCGCCTCGGCAGCGGAGTAGATGACGCCCGTCAGCAGCATCTCGCGCGTGCGGCCCCAGCCGATCTGGCCCGGCAGCAAGGCGGCTTCGATCACCGACGGGATGCCCATGTGCACCTCGGGCATGCCGAAGGTGGCGTTGTCGCTAGCCGCGCGGAAGTCGCAGCTCGCCGCCACCTCCAGCCCGGCGCCGAGGCAGAAGCCGTTGACGCGGCCGATCACCGGCACCGGGCACTTGCGGATGGCGTCGCAGGCCTGATGCAGGCGCGTGATGAACAGCCGCGCGCTGTCGGTGGAGAAGGCCCCAAGTTCGTTCAGGTCGGCGCCGCCGATGAAGGCGCGGTCGCCGGCACCCGTCAGCACCACGGCGCGCAGCGTGCGATCGTCCGACAATCGCTCGAAGGCAGCACGCAGCTCCACGATCAGAGCCGTGGACAGGCAGTTGAGCTTACGCCGGTTGTCCACCGTCACCAGCGCAACCGGCGACCCGTGACGCTGCTCGACCTTCACATGCACGCCGGCTTCGGACATTGTCGCTTCCTCCTCACTCTTGTGCACCGAGTGTGACAGATCACGGGATGCCTCTCCAGAATCGCGTCGCGCCCGACGGCGACATCATTGCCACGCCCCACCGCGGGACGCTGATGGGCAACCGCGGCGGCGCCTTTCACCTGCCGGGGCAGACGCTCGGGCCGCGGCGCTGGGCCACCAAGCAGTGGATCGCCTGCGTGCTGGACTTCAAGGGCCGGCACCGCGAGGTGATGCAGCCCAACCGCTACACCGAGTTGTTCTTCCTCGACGAGGCGACTGCGCTCGCGGCCGGCCACCGGCCCTGCTTCGAGTGCCGTCGCGCCGACGCCGAGCGTTTCGCCGACCTCTGGTCGAAAACGCACGGCGGAGATGAGCGTGCCCGCGCGCCCGCCATGGACGAGGAACTGCACGCCGAGCGGCTGGCGGCGGACCGCAGCAAGCGCATCTTCCGCGCCCGCCGCGCTGAGGTGCCCAGCGGCGCCTTCGTGCGCTATGAACCCGCAGCCGAGGACGGCCGCCCGTGGGCGTATCTCGTTCTGGGTCATCATCTTTTGGCCTGGAGCCCGGCCGGCTACACCGCGCTCGTGATGCCGTCTGCCGTTGCCGAGGAGGTCGAGGTTTTGACGCCGCCCTCCATCGTTGCCGTACTTTCAGCCGGATATCGCCCTACGTTGCACCCGTCGGCCGTGGCATTGCTCGGCTGACGGTGCAACGGGGTTCAGCAATTACATGACCAGATCCACGCTCAGGCGCACGCTGCGGCGCGTGTACGCGACCATCATCCTTGTCCTCGCCGTCTCGCTGGTGGCGAAGTTCGTCGACCACATTCCGATCCTGAACGAGACCGGCCTGCGCACCGCGCTCAAGGACCTCTACGAGTACCTGCGCGACATGTCGCTGCTGATCGCCACCGGCGGCGTCGCCTATGTCGCCAACGTCTACCAGAAGCGGGCGAGCTTCATCGATGCGCTGAAGGAGGAATGGCGCGACATCATCGCCGCCAAGTCGGCGGTGTTCACCTACACCCAGCTCGACCGGCCGACGCTCGATCAGTACCTCTCAGCCTTCTGCAAGCTGTCCGAGACCATCGACAACATGCGCTCGGTCTACCAGAACGTCGGCGAGACCGGCGACCTCATCGGCCTCTATCCCTATGCGCCGCTGCACGACATGCGCCGCGCGCTGCAGACGCTCGACCCGCGCAAGCTGCCGGTTCCCGATGCCGACGCGCGCAACCTCGCCCGCGATGCGGTCCTGCAGTCGTTCTATGCACTGCGCGAGAATTTCCTGGAGGAGCTGGATTTGGAAGAGCCCGACCATCCGCTGCTGATCTCTGGCGGCCGCCGCCGCAAGGCGAGCGGCTCCACCAAGGGCGCGCGCCGCGCGCAAACGGACCAGCAGGCGGCGCAGGCCAAAACGGAGTCGCCCGACCCGCGCATCGATCAGATGCTCGCGACCCTGTACGACAAGGAGCAGACCACCACCAAGCCGTGGCGCCAGCCGGCGCCCGATGCGCCCGTCAGATCGCCCAACGGACGCGAGGTTCAGCCTTAGTTCCCGTTGGCGCCGACCCAGTGTGAGCTTGTCGAACCACGGCATGGCTGCACGCAGCCCGTCCTTCGACACGCTCAGAACGCGGGCGAGCACGCGGCCCTGGGGCCCGGCTCTCGCGGCGCTCGGCCGGGATGGCAAGGGAGCGACCCCCGCAAAATTGTCATCCCGGAAGTCGCGCAGCGACTATCCGGGACCCAGGGCCACACACCGCGCGCGTTGCTTCCGATCACTGGGCCGATAGCTTCGGTTTAGCGCCCCGGCGACACGAACACCGGTTCGGCGCGGACGCTGGCCGCCTGCTTCTTCTGCTCGACGTTGAGCGCCGCGTGCGCCGCGTTGATGCGCCGGGCCATGGCGAACAGATATTCGATCGCCTCGGTCGGCAGCTCGGCGGTGGCGTAGCGGTCGGGATGATAGGCCTTGGCCTGCGCCACGTAGGCCTGGCGAATCTCCTCGCGCGAGGCGCCGGGCTGGATGCCGAGCGTCGCGTAAGGGTCGAAGCCGTCGACGTCGCGCAGTCGCGCATTGAGGTTCGGCAGCTTCGGCACGCCCATCAGCTTGATGGAGGCGATCTGCGCCTTGGAGATGTAACTGCGCTCCTCGCCGTAGGGCTCGAACTCGACGAACGCGCCCGGGCCGTTAAGCACGTCCATCATGCTTTTGCCGGCGCCCACCAGCAACTTGCCGCGCACCACTGTGCCGTCGGCGAACACCGCTTCCACCGGCATCGCCGTCATGTCCTGCGGATTGGCCTGTTTTGCCCGGTCAAACATTAACTTCGCCCCGTTCCGTGCCCTTTGGAAACAGCCTCGCGGCCGTGCCGGGCCAAAGCGCAAAAAGCGTGCTGACGCATGGCTGGCGGTACAAGGCGAACTGTGCTACCTCGCCCGCCAATTGATGCGGTGCAGCAAGCGCTGGCGCCGCGCCCCTGCTTGGCAGGGCCGTTTCCCAAGGAATTCGTATGAAACTTCGCAATATCGCGATCATCGCGCACGTCGACCATGGCAAGACCACGCTGGTCGACGCGCTGCTGAAGCAGTCGGGTGCCTTCCGCGAGAACCAGAAGGTCGAGAGCCAGGCCCTCGACAGCAACGACCTGGAGCGCGAGCGCGGCATCACCATCCTCGCCAAGAGCACCTCCGTGCTGTGGGGCGACACGCGCATCAACATCGTCGACACGCCGGGCCACGCCGACTTCGGCGGCGAGGTAGAGCGCATCCTCAACATGGTCGACGGCGCCATCGTGCTGGTGGATGCGTCCGAAGGCCCGCTGCCTCAGACCAAGTTCGTGGTCTCCAAGGCATTGAAGCAGGGCCTGCGCCCCATCGTCGTCGTCAACAAGATCGACCGGCCGGACGAGCGCCACAACGCGGTGCTGAACGAGATCTTCGATCTGTTCGCCAACCTCGACGCCAGCGACGAGCAGCTCGACTTCCCCGTGCTGTACGGCTCGGGCCGCGACGGCTGGATGGCGGAAGACCCCGCCGGCCCCAAGACCGACCTCAATCCGTTGTTCGAGCTCGTCCTGCGCCACGTGCCGCCGCCGGTCGTGGAGGAGGGGCCGTTCCGTATGCTCGCCACCACGCTGGAGGCCGATCCCTATCTGGGCCGCGTGCTCACCGGCCGCATCACCTCGGGCAGCGTGAAGCCGAACCAGACCATCAAGGCCCTGCGCCGCGACGGCTCGCTGATCGAGACCGCGCGCGTCACCAAGGTGCTCGCCTTCCGCGGGCTCGAGCGCACCGCCATCGATCTCGCCGAGGCCGGCGACATCGTCGCCATTGCCGGCGTGACCCAGGCCACCGTGGCCGACACCCTGTGCGACCCCAGCGTCGAGCAGGCTTTCCTCGCGCAGCCGATCGATCCGCCTACGCTCGCCATGATGTTCCGCATCAACGACGGGCCGTTCGCGGGCCAGGAAGGCGACAAGGTGCAGAGCCGCGTCATCCGCGACCGCCTGCTCAAGGAGGCCGAGCGCAACGTCGCCATCCGCGTCACCGAGCATCCCGATGCCAAGGATGCCTACGAGGTCGCCGGCCGCGGTGAGCTGCAGCTCGGCATCCTCATCGAAACCATGCGCCGCGAGGGCTTCGAGCTCACCGTCTCGCGCCCGCGCGTGGTGTTCAAGACCGACCCCGACACCGGCCAGCGGCTGGAGCCGATCGAAGAGGTCATCATCGACGTTGACGAGGAGCACTCCGGCGTCGTGGTGCAGAAGCTGTCCGAGCGCCGCGCAGACCTGATGGACATGCGCCCCTCCGGCGGCGGCCGCCAGCGCCTCGTTTTCCACGCGCCGACGCGCGGGTTGATCGGCTACCAGAGCGAGCTGCTCACCGACACGCGCGGCACCGCCGTCATGAACCGCCTGTTCCACGCCTATGCGCCCTTCAAGGGCGAGGTCGCCGGCCGCCGCAACGGAGTGCTGATCTCCAACGCCGTCGGCGAAGCCACCGCCTACTCGCTGTTCTATCTGCAGGAGCGCGGCGCCATGGTCATCGATCCGCAGACGCGCGTGTACGAGGGCATGATCGTCGGCCAGCACAGCCGCGAGAACGACCTGATCGTCAACATCATCCAGGGCAAGAAGCTCTCCAACGTGCGCGCCGCTGGCAAGGACGAGAACATGATCCTGACGCCGCCGCTCAGGATGACGTTGGAGCGCGCGCTGTCCTACATCGAGGACGACGAGCTGGTGGAGATCACCCCCAAGTCGATCCGCCTGCGCAAGCGCTGGCTCGATCCCAACGAGCGCAAGAAGCGTGAGCGCGCGCGCGAGGCGGAGAGGGAAGCGGTCTAGGCAGCGCCGCCGGCCCTGCCGTCGCCTACGCCCGCCACGCGCTCAATCTCGGTGTGTTTGGGTCGTACTTGTCCCGCATGTAGTTCTCGAACTTCGTGCCGAACGACGTGGCCTTTGAGAAATTGCCGGTCACCTCGCGCCAGTACTGGCGATAGTTCTCGTTGCGCAGATAGTCGGCGATATAGCGTTCCCAGCTTTGCCATTCGCCCTTGTCGCGGGACTTCGATGAGTGGGTGAGATAGAAGGCGCGCTCCATCAGCGACGTCAGATAGCTGAAGAGCGCCCACTGCTTTATCGCGTCTTCCTCCGCCAGAGAAACGAGCTTCAGGTTCTCGGGCCGGTCCGAGATGCCGAGAGTTGGGTGCTTCAGAGTGAGATTGAGAAAGTCCAGGTACTTGTTGTTCACTTCCACATACAGGGCGGCCTGCTCGCGTCTCGCCTTGCGCGCCTCCGAGATGAAGTAACGCACGACGGAGATCGGTATGCCGATAAGCGCGACAAGTCCGGCAACAAGGTCCAGTATGGATTTTGCTTCCGCAATGGTCATTCGAAACTCCCTATCGATACAATATTGAAGCCTGCCGATTGAATTGCCGCCTTCGCGTTGGGGCGTTGGCGGATAATTTTTGGCCGTCTAGTATCGGCGGCACTGTAAGCACATCGGCAACCGTCCGCTTTCGGAAAATGTGGTCACGCGCCAAAACCCTCGCAGGCCCGTGGCCTCGAGGTTGTACGGATAAGGAGGAGCAGGCGTCCGCGGCTCGCGCCCGGGGACCGTGCGACCTTTATCCGGTGTTGGGCGCGAATGGGCGCCCTGCTCCGCCGTGTCCGGGCCATCTGGCGCTTGCCTAGTCAGGCACCATGCCGCAACGGCGTGCTGATCTCCAAGGTCGTCGGCGAGGCCACCGCCTACGCGCTCGGCCACGGCCGCGGCGGGACCGCACTTGCGCACAGTCTCCGCCGCATCTGCCGAAGTGCTAGGTCGGCATGCGCTCGCCGGTTTCCAGAAGCGACTTGAGGTCGCTGAGCACCCACGGCCAGCCGCCGCCGCCCGAGGCCGGATCGCCGCCGCCCTGCACCATGCCGGCCACCATCGGCGTACCCGTGACGTCGTGCGTGATCGTCACCGTGCAGACGCCTTTGCCTTCCTTGATCTCATAGGTCAGCCGCGAAGGCGGTTCGGCGATCATCTCCGGCGAGAACTGCGGGTGCCAGGTTTGCACCAGCTTGCGCGGCGGGTCGCTCTCGAGCACCTTGCCGAGAATAACTTTGTCGGGCGTCCCGAAGGCCTTCATCTCGGCACTGGCCTCGTGGTGATAGGCGCCGCCAGCCTTCAGCTCATAGTGGACGCGGCCGCCATAGGCGTAGCGCTCGGACCACTCCGGTTTGGTGATCGCGTCCCAGATCGCCTGGGCGCTCGCCTTGATGACAATTCTGTAGATCTGCGTCGTCGCGGCTTTGTCGGTCATGATGGCTTGTCCTTCTTACTCTCGAGGTCGGCCTTGAGCGCCAGCAGCGCCGAGACTTCCCGTTCCCTGTACTTGTCGATCCACCGGTCGTGGATCAGCCGGATCGGCACTGGGTTGAGGTAGTGCAGCTTCTCCCGGCCCGACCGGCGCGTGACGACGAGACCGGCCTCTTCCAGAACGCGCAGGTGCTTCATGACGCCGAAGCGTGTCATCGCCAGCCCGGACTCCAGGTCCTTCAGCGTGCGGCCGTCGCGCTGAAAGAGGAGGTCCAGGAGGAAACGACGCGTCGGATCAGCGAGCGCCCGGAAAACGTGATCGTCATCCGTCACGTTTGAACAATAGGTGACTATATGGTCACCTGTCAAGTTGCCAAAGGTTCAGGTTTCAGAGTGCAAGCGATAACGCGAACTCATCGCTCCTTCGCTCCTGCCTATTCCCAGCTCCCAACACCTTTGGCCCCGCAGGCCCGTGGCCTCTTCTCTCCCTCTCCCCGCTTGCGGGGAGAGGGCCGGGGTGAGCGGCGGCCCGCACGCACCAACGCCCTCGCAGCGCATTGCGCCCGAGGTGGTACGGATAGAAGGAGGAGCAGGGCGTCCGCGGCTCGCGCCCGGTGACCGTGCGACCTTTATCCGGTGTTGGGCGCGAAAGGGCGCCCTGCTCGGCCATGTCCGGGCTTTTCTCCGGCGCTTGCCTGGTCAAGGCACCATGCCGGAGCGGCGTGTCGGACCCGGCTTCGCCGCATCCGGGCCCCTGTCACTGGCGCTCCGCTGGTCTGGCGGCCGGCCCGATAGGACTGACGGACTGCAGCCCCCGGCTCCTGCACTGAGAGGCGGTTCTGCAGGAACCCGCGCTCTCATCTCCGAGGCCCGCGCATTGGATCACAGATGCGCGCAAAAATCATCATTCGTCTGCATACATCATGAAACGCAATTCGCTATCCCCGCGTGCAAATCCTGTGGTTCAGCACAGCGCGCGTCGCGACACGCTTCCACGGTCAGCCGCGCCTCCGCATCACGGTGCCCTGGACTCCCGCCTCCGCGGGAGTGACGCCAGTTGAAAGCGCATCCCGCCCCACAAACGTCATGCCCGCGGAGGCGGGCATCCAGTGCACATCGATGCAGGGGTGGGTTGCGAGTCGGACGCCAACATTTACCGCGTGCAGCGGCGCAATGTATCTTGTCGTGGACGAACCAACAAAAGACCTGCCACGGAGCGGCCTCACGTGAACAAGAACATGCTCATCACCGGCGCCAGCCGGGGCATCGGCGCGGCCACCGCGCGGCTCGCGGCCCAGCGCGGGTGGAACGTGGCGGTGAACTATACGCGCAGCGCATCCGCCGCCGAGGCCGTGGTTGCCGACGTGCGCAAGGCCGGGCGCAAGGGGCTCGCCATCCAGGCCGATGTCGGCAAGCCCGACGAGGTGGTGCGTCTGTTCAAGACGTTCGATGCCGAGTTCGGACAGCTCGACGGCTTCTTCAACAATGCCGGCATCCTGGAAAAAGCCTCCAAGCTCGTCGACATGGACGTTGCGCGCCTCGAGCGCATCCTTGCCGTCAACACCGTCGGCGCGTTCGTGGCCGCGCGGGAAGCAACCCGCCGCATGTCGACCCGCCTCGGCGGCAAGGGCGGCGTCATCGTCAACATGTCGTCGGCAGCCTCCAAGCTCGGCGGTGCCAACGAGGCCATCGACTACGCGCTCTCCAAGGGCGCCATCGACACCATGACCATCGGCATGGCCAAGGAACTGGCGGGCGAAGGCATCCGCGTCAACGCGGTGCGCCCCGGCATGATCGACACCGACATCCAGCGCGACACGGGCATCCCCGACCGCGTGCAGCGCGCCGTACCGCACATTCCCATGCTGCGCGGCGGCACCGCCGAGGAAGTGGCGGAAGCCGTGCTGTGGCTGATGTCCGATCAGTCCTCCTACTGCATCGGCCTCCTCATGGACGTCACCGGCGGACGCGGCCTCTGACGACGCGCCAATGTTGAGTGTCATCCCGGGGCTTGTCCCCGGGATCCATCCCTCAGCCTGCTCCGGCGTTCGTTGGCCGCTGGATCCCGGCAACAAGTGCCGGGATGACAAAGTTTGGTGCGGCATCCAGTAAAATTGTCATCCCGGAACGCGCGGCAAGCGCGTATCCGGGACCCAGGGGCCACACGCATCGGCGCTCAGAGCCCCAAGAGCCCCGCCATCCTCCATTTGTCGTTCCCGCGAAAGCGGGAATCCACCTGATATGCGCCAGCCTGGCATCTGAATTCCCGCTCGCGCTTCGCTTGGCGGGAATGACGGGAGGACGGCGATCGCTTCTCATTTTCGCGCGCCACATCGCCTATAGTGCCGCGAATCGACATCGAGGCCCCCCGCGTGACCAATTCGCTTGTTGCTGCCACTGGTTCTGCTGTCACCGCGCCTCCGCGCTGGCCGGCGGGCGTGGAGCCGACGCCGGAGTTCCTGGCCGCCTTCGACTACCTGCGCGAAGCGGAAGGCAACCTGTTCGTCACCGGCCGCGCCGGCACCGGCAAATCCACGCTGCTGCGCTGCATCCGCGACCTCGTGCCGGGCGAAATGGTGATCGTCGCGCCCACCGGGCTCGCCGCCGTCAACGTTGGCGGCCAGACCATCCATTCCTTCTTCGGCTTCCCGCCGCGGCTGATCCAGCATGGCGACATCCGCCGCAGCCGCAACGGCCGCCTGATGCGCCGCCTCAAGTTCCTCGTCATCGACGAGGTGTCGATGGTGCGCTCCGACATCATGTGGGCCATCGACCAGTCGCTGCGCGTCAACCGCGGCCGTCCGCGCGAGCCGTTCGGCGGTGTGCGCCTCGCCATGTTCGGCGACCTGCACCAGCTGCCGCCCGTGATCGACGAGGCCGACGTTGCCGCCCATCTTGAGACCGAGCACGGCGGCCCGTTCTTTTTCTCAATCGGAGCATTGCGGGAGGGTGCGGGCACCGCACTGGTGGAGCTCACCCACGTCTTCCGCCAGAAGGACGAGTCCCTGATCCGGGTCCTCAATCAGATCCGCGAGGGCGAGGCCGACGAGGACGACCTCGCGCTGCTCAACGAGCGCGTGCACCCGATCCGCACCCTGGCCGAGGGCGAGCCCTACATCATCCTCACGCCCACCAACGCCGCCGCCCGCCGCATCAATCTCGCCTACCTGGAGGCCCTGCCCGCCGCGTCGCGTGCCTTCCAGGCCGGCGTCAGCGGCGATTTCAATGAAAGCGCGCAGCCGACCGAGCAGACGCTGGTTCTCAAGGTCGGCGCCAAGGTCATGCTCCTCCGCAACGATACGGATCGGCGCTGGGTCAACGGCACAATCGCGCGCATCTCGCGGCTGGAGGAAGACCGCATCTGGGTGGACATCGACGGCGACGAGCACGAAATCGAGCGCGTGGCCTGGGAAAACCGCCGCTATGCCTACGACAAGGCGGAGGAAAAGATCGTCGAGACCATCGCCGGCACCTTCCGCCAGTTCCCGCTGCGTCTCGCCTGGGCGCTCACCATCCACAAAAGCCAGGGCCTGACGCTCGACAAGGTCTACATCGACCTCGGCCGCGGAACGTTCGCGCACGGCCAGGCCTACGTGGCCCTGTCGCGCTGCCGCACGCTGGAAGGTCTGGCCTTCGCGCGCGCTCTGCGTCCGACCGACATCCTGTTCGACCCATCGGCGATGGGCTACCGGCAGGCGTTCGAGCCGCTCGCGTGAGAACGCTGTCAACCGCGCAAGTCAGGCGCGTGTAAGAAAAAATTCTTGAACGACACGCCGACTCTGCAGCTATAGTGGCGTCATGCTGGGCTCCGGATCAAAGGTTCGCGTGCGGAACGGCAAGGCCGCCGATGCTGCGGTGTTGTCGGACCTGTTCCGCGAATCCTGGATGTTCGCCTACCGGGGCATCATCCCGCACCTGCACCTCGACAGCATGGTCCGCCAGCGCACGCCGGAATGGTGGCGCACCGCCGTCCGCAGCGGCGACAGCACGCTGGTGCTGGAGATGTCGGGCAAGCTGATCGGCTACGCCACCTACGGTCCGGCACGCCACCGCGGCCTGCACCAGGGCGAGATCTACGAGCTTTATCTGGACCCGGTGTATCAGGGCCTCGGCTTCGGCGAGCACCTGTTTGAGGGCTGCCGCCACGCGCTCGACATGCGCAAGCTGAAGGGCCTCGTGGTCTGGGCTTTGCTCGACAACACGCCCGCGTGCGACTTCTACTGGCGCCGCGGCGGCCGCCCCATCGCCAGCGCCTACACCCGCATCGGCCAGGCCAAGCTGGAGAAGGTCGCGTTTGCCTGGCATTGAGCTTTAGGCACACGCCCTCTTTGCCGCATTCCCTCATTGCGTTATGCCTCTGACCCGAGAGGGCCGAGCACGATGAGCACCATGAAAATCGCCGTCACGGGAGCCGCGGGCCGCATGGGCCGCGAGCTGATACGCGCCATCCATGCCCAGGAGGGCTGCACGCTCGGCGGCGCGCTCGAGCAAGAGGGCTCGCTCGCGCTCGGCCAGGATGCCGGCCTGCTCGCCGGCCTCGGCAAGCTCGGCGTCGTCATCACCGACGACCCGCTCGACGTGTTCGTCAAGGTCGATGCGGTGCTCGACTTCACCGTGCCCGCCGCCACCGTCGAGTTCGCCGGCCTCGCCGCCAACGCGCGCATCGTGCACGTGATCGGCACCACCGGCATGAACGCGGAGCAGGACGCCGCCATCATTGCCGCCGCCCGCCACGCCACCATCATCCGCTCGGGCAACATGAGCCTGGGCGTCAACCTGCTCACCGCGCTGACGCGCAAGGTCGCCGAGGCGCTCGATGCCGACTTCGACATCGAGGTGCTGGAGATGCACCACCGGCACAAGATCGATGCCCCGTCCGGCACCGCGCTGATGCTCGGCCGCGCCGCCGCGGAAGGGCGCAGCGTCAAGCTCGACGATGTCAGCGTGCGTTCCCGCGACGGCCACACCGGCGCCCGCAAGCGTGGCGACATCGGCTTTGCCACCCTGCGCGGCGGCAGCGTCGTCGGCGAGCACACCGTGGTCTTTGCCGCCGACGGCGAGCGCATTGAGCTCACCCACCTTGCCGCCGACCGCGGCATCTTCGCGCGCGGGGCCGTCAAGGCCGCCCTGTGGGGTCGCGGCAAGCCGCCGGGCCTCTACTCCATGATGGACGTGCTGGGCCTCGATCAGGCAAAACCCGCCAGGTAATCGCATCCCGCAGTCGAGGACCGACATGGACAACGTGCTGGCGCTTGTGCGCCACGGCGAAAGCGAGTGGAACAAGCTCAACCTGTTCACCGGCTGGAAAGACCCCGATCTCACGGAGAAGGGCGTCGAGGAAGCGCGCAAGGCCGGCCGCCTGCTCAAAGCCAACAGCAAGCCGTTCGATGTCGCCTACACCAGCGACCTCAAGCGCGCCCAGCGCACGCTGTCGCTCATCCTGGGCGAGCTGGGACAGGAAAGCCTCGTCACCCACAAGGACCAGAAGCTCAACGAGCGCGACTACGGCGAGCTCTCCGGCCTCAACAAGGATGACGCCCGCAAGCGCTGGGGCGAGGAACAGGTGCACATCTGGCGGCGCAGCTTCGACATCCCCCCGCCCGGCGGCGAGAGCCTGAAGGACACCGCCGCACGCGTGCTGCCCTACTACGAGGCGAAGATCTGGCCCGACGTGAAGGCCGGACGCAACGTGCTGGTGGTCGCGCACGGCAACTCGCTGCGCGCGCTCATCATGAAGCTCGAAGGCCTGTCGGGCGAGGAGATCATCGCGCGCGAGCTCGCCACCGGCGTGCCCATCGTCTACCGCCTCAACCCCGACGGCACCGTCCAGGACCGCCGCGACTTCGCCGGTTAGTTTTCGCGCAACGGCACCCCCAAATGTCATCCCGGGGCTTGTCCCCGTGCCGGGATGACAAGTGCGCCCAGCCTCAATCCACCTTGGCCGGCGGCATGCGCAGGATGGCGAGCGCCAGCGCCTGCGCGCGCGGCACCATCGACGCCACCTCCAGGTATTCCTCCGGCGTATGCGCATTGGCGCCCACAGGCCCGGTGGCGCACAGCGTCGGCGTGCCGACGGCCGCCGTAAACCCGGAATCCGCGCATCCGCCGGTGAACTCGCCCTTGATGTCCAACCCTGCATCCGCCGCCGCAGCGCGATAGGTGGCGAACAGCTCCTCCGACGCCGGCGTTGCCGACAGCGGCAGGAACTCGCCGCGGATCTCCAGCTTCGCCGTGGTACCCGGCACGGTGGCTGTGTCGATGATCTCCTGCAGCTTGCCGAGCATCATTGCCCGGTCCTGCGGCTTCACGTAGCGCAGGTCGATCTGCCCCTCCGCGTGCGGCGCCGTGGTGTTGACCGATTGCCCGCCGCTCACCGTGCCGACGTTCACCGTGATGCCGCGCATCAGGTCGGTCAGCCTGTGCATGGCGACGATCTTGTGCGCCAGCTCGCCGATCGCGCTGATGCCCTTCTCGAAGTTGCCGCCCGAGTGTGCAGCCTTGCCGAACACCTCGAACTTGAGGAACACGCCGCCCTTGCGCCCCGTCACCACGGCGCCCGACGGCCGCCCGGGTTCGGAGTTGAACACGCAGCGCACCTGCTTCGCCACCCGCTCGATGATGGGCCGCGACGACGGCGAGGCGATCTCCTCGTCGCTGGTGATGAGGCCCGCGAGCGGCGCCGGCGCGCCGCCGAAGCGCTTGAACGCCGCCAGCACGAACGCGTTGATGACGAGGCCGCCCTTCATGTCGCACACGCCCGGCCCGTAGGCGCGGCCGTCCTTGATGCGGAACGGCCGGCGTCCCGCCTCACCCTTCGGGAACACCGTGTCGCGATGGCCCATCAGCAAGATCGGCTTCTCGTTGGCCCGCGTGTCGTCGAGGCGGATATGGATGGCATCGCCGTAGGTCTCATCGCGCTCGCGTGAGGTGAGCAGGCCGTGCTGGCCAAAGAAGTCGATGAACAGCTGGCCCACCGCATCGACACCGGCCTTGTCGTAGCTGCCGCTGTCCGTGTTCACCGCATCGCGCAGCAGCGCCAGCATGGCGTCATGCTGCGACGCGAGCCAGCCGGTGATCTCTCCTTCCAGCTTAGGAGCGTTCATGCAGGTGTATTCCGTCTAAGCCACGCCCAGCGCCGCGCGGAAGCGCTGGCCGATGGCGGCGCCATCCTTCTCCGGCAGCGCCCACGGGTCCTCGGTGATCGCAATCTTGGCAACTGCAAGCACGGGGCCGGGCGTCTCGAACAGCAGCTTGGCAAGCGCAGGGATCGCGCTCTGCTCCGTCACCAGCATGGTCTTGCCGATGCCGAAGCCCTGCGCCACCGCCGTCAGATCGGTGCGGTTGGAAGTGAGGCCGCGCTGGCGCCCCGTCTCGCCGAACTTCTCGTTGTCGAGCACCAGGATGCCGAGATTTCCCGGCGCCTGGTCGCCGGCCACGCCGAGCGCGCCGACGCCCATCAGCAGCTCGCCGTCGCCCGTCACGCACACCACGCGGCGCTTCGGCTGCGCAATGGCGACGCCGAGCGCGGTCGGCAGCGCCAGGCCCATGCCACCCCACGAATAAAGGTACTCGGGGCTGTCGCCGGCGGCGAAGCAATCCCACGTCGGGCTGCCGAGCCCGCTCACGATCAGCGATCCGCCGCGATGCTTGAGCAGCTCGGCGATGAACGGCCGGCGCGCGATCTTGTTGGACGCGGTGCTCATTTCTGCCCGAACCCCTTGGCGCCGACGATGCGCTGGCTGATGAGGACGGCCGCGCTCACGCGGCTGTTGAAGGCGATGTCGGCGGCGGCGGCGAACGTCTCACCCACCTCCTCCGCCTTGTCCACTGGGAAGCATTTTACGCCGACCGCTTCCAGCGACGGCCGCGTGCCCTGCCCCATCGGCACCTGCCACGGATTGAACTCGCCCCACTGGCCGCGCATCGTCACCAGCATCAGGCACGGCGCGCGGAATGCGGTCGGCAGCCCCAGCGCGTTGATGCAGTTGCCGACGCCGGACGACTGCATGGCGATCATCGCACGCTGGCCGCCGAGCCAGCAGCCGGTGGCGATGCCGATGCCCTCCTCCTCGGTCGACAGCGTGACAAGCCGGACGCCGCTGTCACCGGCCTCGATCATGGTGAGCAGCCGCGTCAGCCCGCCGTCGGGCACGGTGCACACGGTTGCGATATTGCGCGCCTTCAGCTCGCGAAAGACGTCGCTCGACCAGTCGGTCCCGTTGGCGCTCATGCTGCTCCGTGCGTGTCCTGTGCGGCTCTCGCGTGGCGCAGACCTTAGCCCAGGCCGCACAGTTTGCGAAACCGCTGCCGTATGCAGCCATCCCCTGCCAACTATGCGATATCGGCAAGTCCCCGGGCGGCGCTTGCCTGCTACGGCGCGCCCGCACCCAGCGCGTACACCAGCACCACGCGGCCGGTGTGCATGCTGCCTTCCGCATCGAACGAGCCGCAGCCGCACAGGTCGAGGAGCTGCTCGGAGGCGAACTGGGTGTAGCGGTACTCGCCGCGCAGCGACCAGTTGCCGGCCAGGCGCGTCTCGACGCCGGCCCCGACGAACACGCCGTCGAAGTCGTAGTTGCCGAGGATCGCGAACGCGAAGCTGGCGCGCGTGTAGCCCGCCGCCACGTACCAGAGCGTCGCCGGCGTCGCCAGGAACCCGAGGCGGCCGCCGATGGACAGGCTGTAGCGATGGTCGAACGGCAGGCTCATCATGCCGAAGTCCGGATTCGATATGTTGGAGATGTCCGCATCGATGAAGCCGCCCGCGACCAGCGTCTGGCTGAGCCGGACATCGTACCCGGCCGTGAGCGTGGCGAGCACGCCGCCGGCGCCCGTGGTGTCGCTGAATGTCCCGAAGCCGATGTCGGTCAGCGTCTGGGTTTGCAGCGCGGCGCCGCCGCCGACGCCTGCGCCGATGTAGAAGCCCGTCCAGCGCCACAGCTGGTCCGGGCTTTGGGCTGACGCGCCGCCCGCCTGCGACACGAGCAGGCTGAGCGCGAGGCCGAGCGATCGGAGCATGCGGTGCGGTCTCCGCAGAAAACGCGATGCACGCACTGGGCTCACAACCTTGAGCTCAGCCGCCCAGACCTGTCCGTGATTTGCGCCCGGCGTAAAGTCCTAACGAGCCCTTAACAGGCGTCGATGCAGATGCATCTGTGGCGCGCGTGCCACCGTAGCGTGCTCAGCCCAGGATGGCGTAGGTGCCGGTCGCGAACGCCGCCGGCTTGTCGGAGCCCGCCTCGCTGATCTCGCACGTACAGAATGCCAGCGTGCGTCCGAGCCGGATCACCTTCGCCACCAGCACCGCGTCCGCCTTCGTCACCGGCCGCAGATAGCTGATGGAGAGATCGACGGTGGTGCACGGCTTGAAGCCGCCGCTCGCCGCCGCCAGCGCGATCACCATGGCGGTGTCCGCGCCCGTCACCAGCGTCTGGCCGGACATGATGCCGCCCACGCGGCAGAATTGGTCGGAGAACGGAATGCGCAGCGTGGCGCTGTCCTTGGTGGTCGCGTCCGTCTTCACGCCGGTTGCCAGCACCCACGGCGCGAAGTTCTCGGCGAGAACGGCGTCGGCATGGGCCGTGGACAGCGTCGTCATGGCAAAGCTCCTCCCGTGGTTGCGCGGAGTTTAGCGGGTGCGCGGTCGCAGGCCATGCGAAAGTGTTTGCGGCCCGCGCATCGCGGCTATATGCGAAGGCGATCCTCGACCGGACACGACGAGAATGAGCGACACACCTCCCGACCGCCTGTCAGCCGATCCGAAAAGCCCGTTCTACGACGAGGCGCTGCTGGAGCGCGGCGTCGGCGTGCGCTTCAAGGGCGTGGAGAAGACCAACGTCGAGGAGTACTGCGTCAGCGAGAAGTGGGTGCGCGTCGCCGCCGGCAACACCATGGCCCGCAACGGCCGCCCCGTAACCCTCAAGATGCAAGGCGACGTCCAAGTCTGGTTCCGCGACGCCGTGAAGGACGATTGATCGCAGACGAGTATCAACGCGCCTTTGCTTGCAGGAAAGCAATGGCGTCCACAATACTCTTGTGGAGATCATGCAATCCCGAGAGACTCAATCGCGACTCGACCACATCCGATTTAAGCGCATGTGACGCGCTGCAAACTTGCTTGAGCGATTGGGATATTTCTCTCAGTTGAGAGACGGCTGCGGGCTCGCACCACAGGACTTGTGTTTCCCTATGATCTCGCAAGAAGTTCTGGACGCGTGACAGGACGCGCAAGAAACCTTGATCGTACCGCCCTTGCTTGATGAACTCGTCTATTTCCTCACTTCTACCAAGTACTGGCAACCAAGAAGGTCGTTCAGGGTTTCCGTGATTCACCCCCGTTAGGTGACACACCCGCGAAATATGCTTGAGGAGGTCATCCAGCCGAGCAAGCAGACGCCTTTCCTCGTCCTTCGAAGTTTCAGAAGCACGCTCTTGCCTCCAAAGTTCGGTCTGATCTTTGTGCTGTTGAACAACGTGCTTGAGTTCATCCGCCTGAAGCAGTAGCGCGCGGGTACTCTGCTGAAGCTCAGCCTTCTGCAAATAAACTGCAATTGCGAGCCAGCCGAAAGCAAGCGGAGCAAATGCTCCTTGGAGAAAACCTCCCAGCTTATCGATGTCTCTGAGTTGACTCCAATCCTTCGCGAAAAACAGCAAGTAGGCGATCATCGCGGTTACCCAAGCGACGCTCGACCAAATCCCGATCGAGAGCAACCTGCGCGATGGGTCTCTCTCAAGTCGTCGGTCAATCTCTGTCACCAGGTCACGCCGACACCGCCTCACGCAATCTTGCGCACGTCCACGAACTGCCCGGCGATGGCCGCCGCTGCCGCCATGGCCGGCGACACCAGATGCGTGCGGCCGCGATAGCCCTGGCGGCCCTCGAAGTTGCGGTTGGAGGTCGAGGCGCAGCGCTGGCCGGGCTTGAGCTGGTCGGGGTTCATGCCGAGGCACATGGAGCAGCCGGGCTCGCGCCACTGGAAGCCGGCGGCGAGGAAGATCTTGTCGAGCCCCTCCGCCTCCGCCTGCTCCTTCACCAGGCCGGAGCCCGGCACGATCATGGCGTAGGCCAGCCGGTCGGACACCTTCTTGCCGTCCACGATCTTGGCGACCGCGCGCAGGTCCTCGATGCGGCCGTTGGTGCACGAGCCGATCCACACCACGTCGAGCGGGATGTCGGTGATCTTGGTGCCGGCCGTCAGGCCCATGTACTCCAGCGAGCGCGCAATCTTGGCGCGCTTGCCCTCGTCCGTCGCGTCCGCCGGGTTCGGCACCACGCCTTCGATGGTCGCCACATCTTCCGGCGACGTGCCCCAGGTCACGATCGGCGGCAGGCTGGCGGCATCCAGCTTGATCTCGGAATCGAAGTGCGCGCCGTCGTCCGTGCGCAGCGTCTCCCAATACTTCATCGCCATGTCCCAGGCGGCGCCCTTGGGTGCCTTCGGCCGGCCCTTGAGATAGGCGAAGGTCTTGTCGTCGGGTGCCACCATGCCGGCGCGCGCGCCGCCCTCGATCGACATGTTGCACACCGTCATGCGGCCTTCCATCGTCAGCGCGCGAATGGCATCGCCGGCATACTCGATGACGTGGCCGGTTCCGCCCGCGGTGCCGATCTGGCCGATGATGGCGAGCACGATGTCCTTCGCGGTCACGCCGTGCGGCAGCTGGCCGTCGACGGTTACGCGCATGTTCTTGGCTTTCTTCTGCGTCAGGGTCTGCGTGGCGAGCACGTGCTCGACCTCAGATGTGCCGATGCCGTGCGCCAGTGCGCCGAAAGCGCCGTGCGTCGAGGTATGGCTGTCGCCGCACACGATGGTGGTGCCGGGCAGCGTGAAGCCCTGCTCCGGGCCGATCACGTGCACGATCCCCTGCCGGATATCGAGCTCGTCGTAATACTCGATGCCGAAGTCCTTGGCGTTCTTGGCCAGCGTCTCGACCTGGATGCGGCTCTCCTCATCGGCGATGCCGGCGCGGCGGTCCGATGTCGGCACGTTGTGGTCGACGACGGCCAGCGTCTTCTCCGGCGCGCGCACCTTGCGGCCGGCCATCTTCAGGCCCTCGAACGCCTGCGGGCTCGTCACCTCGTGCACCAGATGCCGGTCGATATAAAGAATGCAGGTGCCGTCAGGCTGCCGCTCGACCACGTGGTCGTCGAAAATCTTGTCGTAGAGGGTCTTGGGCGCCATGCGCGCAGGTCCTTCGGCCGGTGCTCGAGTTTGGAGGCATTCTGATAGCGCGCCCGCGGCATAAAAAAAAGCCGGGCAACTTGCCCGGCGCGCTAGTTGTTTCGACCGCCACCCTGTCGGGAAGCGGCTGAAGGCGTCGAAGGGAGGGTAGGTGCCTTCAATAGCTGTCCGTCACAGCTGCAGACATTATCGGTACTGCGAGCCTGATGCGGTAGACGGCACCCCGCATGCGAGCCATGCCTCTACGCATGGCTTGAGCGCGAACACACGCGCTCAGTACTTCCACTGACGCGCCTTCGCGACGAGGAAATCGCGGAAAACCTGCACCTTCTTGGCGGTCTTCAGCTCCTCTGGGAAGACGAAGTAGATCGGCATGGTCGGCAGCTGCACGTCGCGCAGCACCGGCACCAGCTCGGACTCCTCCTCGGTGAGGTAATCCGGCACCAGACCGATGCCGATCCCGGCACGAATGGCATACTTCATCGCCACCACGCTGTTGGCGGCGAACGCCGGCCTGCGCGGCGCCTTGCCGTTGATGCCGGCCGTCTCCAGCCAGCGAATGGCGGAGAGATGCGGCGCCGGCGTGCCGCTGTAGGACACGATGGCGTGGTCGTCGAGTTCGTCGAGCGTCTGCGGCGCCCCGAAGCGGCGGATGTACCCGGCCGACGCGAACGCGTGGATCTTCATGTTGAAGAGCCGGCGCCGGATGAGGTCGCTCTGCTGCGGCTCCGCCGACCAGATGGCGACGTCCGCCGCCCGCATAGCGATGGCGATCTGCTCGTCATTGAGCACGAGCTCGACGCGGATGTCGGGATAGAGCTCGAGGAACTCGCGCAGCCGCTGCGTGACCCACACGGTGCCGAGGCCGATCGGCGCGGTGATACGCAGGTCGCCGGAGGGCTTGGTGGTGGTGTCGGTGAGCAGCGTCTCGGCGGTCGAGAGCTTGCCCATGATCTCGGCCGCCGTGCCGAACAGCATCTCGCCCTGCTCGGTGAGCACGAGCCCGCGCGCGTGGCGGTGGAACAGCGCGACCTTCAGCTCCTTCTCCAGCGCGGACACCTGCCGGCTCACGGCCGACTGGCTCATGCGCAGCTGCTCGCCTGCATGCGTGAAGCTGCCAGCCTCGGCGGCAGCATGAAAAATGCGCAGTTTGTCCCAATCCATGGGCATGAAAGTGTAATACTCGCGTCGGTTGCCGCAGGTATAGGCTTATTCGGCGGCCTTTGCGACGTTTTCGGAGTGGGCGAGATAGTGTTCCGTTTCCAGCGCCGCCATGCAGCCCATGCCCGCGGCGGTTACAGCCTGGCGAAAAACGTCATCCTTAACGTCGCCGGCCGCAAACACGCCGGGAATGGAGGTTCGCGTCGAGTCCGGCGCCGTCACGAGGTATCCGGACGGTTTCATCTCGAGCTGGCCCTTGAACAGGTCGGTGGCCGGTGCGTGGCCGATGGCCACGAACACGCCGTCGAGGTCGATCTTGCTGACATCTCCCGTGGTGACGTTGCGCACCTTGATGCCGGTCACCGTGTTGGGACCCTCGGTGCCGATCACCTCGTCCAGCACGGAGTTCCACACCACCTCGACCTTCGGGTTCTTGAACAGCCGGTCCTGCATGATCTTCTCGGCCCGGAAGCTGTCGCGCCGGTGCACGATCGTCACCTTCTCGGCGAAGTTGGTGAGGAACAGCGCCTCCTCCACCGCCGTATTGCCGCCGCCGATCACGGCCACGCGCTTGCCCTTGTAGAAGAAGCCGTCGCAGGTGGCGCAGGCGGAGACGCCGAAGCCCTTGTATTTTTCCTCTGACGAGATTCCGAGCCAGCGCGCCTGGGCACCGGTGGCGATGACGAGCGCGTCGCACGTGTATGTGTCGCCGGAATCGCCCGTGAGCTGGAAGGGCCGGCGCTTCATGTCCACCTTGACGATGTGATCCATCACGAACTCGGTGCCGACGTGCTCGGCCTGGGCCCGCATCTGCTCCATCAGCCAGGGGCCCTGCACCACCTCGGCAAAGCCGGGGTAGTTCTCGACATCCGTGGTGATGGTCATCTGCCCGCCCGGCTGGTTGCCCTGGATCACCATCGGCTTGAGCATGGCGCGTGCCGCATAGATGGCCGCGGTGTAGCCCGCCGGTCCCGAGCCGAGGATGATGACTTTGCGATGCGTGCTGGTCATGGCGAGCCGACCCCGGTGGCGGCGAGATGTGGAACGAAGCCTGAACTGGGATATGGGAAGGCTATTAGGACGCTGCAACGCCGGGGTCAATGCAACCCCCTGCATAAGCGGCCGGGCGTGGCCGATCATCCACCGTCAAAGCACCCTCAAAGCAGTTTCAGGGTCTTGAAGCTGGCGTGCCCCTGCCGGCCGATGATGAGGTGGTCGTGCACCGCAATGCCGAACGGGCGCGCGATGGCAACGATCTGGCTGGTCATCTCCAGATCGGCCCGGGAGGGCGCCGGGTCGCCGGATGGGTGGTTGTGCACGATGCCATCGCAAATCCGTAAGCAATTGAAATTGCTAAGAAAATTAT
>VFQN01000117.1_pt1 | contig 172349 bp, 152 predicted proteins | sample 3512371 | NCBI WGS metagenome assembly VFQN01 (sample SAMN10412370, study PRJNA504923) | tailings metagenome | isolation source: Replicate 2 from Balatoc abandoned mine | place: Philippines: Itogon, Benguet | collected 2017-08-28
TGTATCAACAACAATAAAAAGTATCAAATTAATTTGCAAGTGTCATAGAAATCGAATTGACATGTACGGAATATATTGAGAACATAAGGGCAAAATCACTCGAAGAGACTGGAACCTAAAAATGATAACTCACCCCGGCATTCAAATTCAACGAAAACGCATTCTCCTTTCGCAGGTTGAAAAACAAGTTATCCAAACGATACGGATCATTGTCATTCGTATTGATTCGTTTTTCCTTGATCGGAAGTGCAATATTGATCAGCGATTTGATCCCGAAGTTGAGAGAAAACCGGCTTCCGAGCGGATAACGCATCTGAACACCGTATTGAAGAACAATCGATTTAATCAGCGGCCATTTTTTCTCCAGGTAAAATTTATCCGGTGAAGACCAGTAATTTTCATAAGCGCTTTGAGTTCCGAATTCGTTTAGGCTGTAATAATAGGTTTTGTCACTTGCTTTCGAAAGCGAAAACCCCAATCCGATAACATGCGCAAGTCCTACCGGACCATTTCCCAACTTGTTGTAAACTTCCAGTCTGGTCAGAAAAGTGTAGGAATTTACATTGAAAGGAGTTGCACGAAGCCAGGTAGTGTCCGTCACCACCACATTGGTCGTATTGTTTGAAATACTGAAATTCTTCGGGCCGATCACTTTCAGATTTTTGATATTTGCTTCGACCCCAAAACCAACTTTTTTACTGAAAACACGAATGTAATAAATACTTCCGCCACCGTTGAGCCATTCCTTTTTTTCAACCATTTTACCTTTTTCAAACCGGTATTGAGGAAGTTTGGAGTTGAGAATCAACGGAGAATTTCCGAACAGTTCGATCGATACCAGGTTTTTCTGATTCAGATATCCCGATTGGGAATACCCAAAGATGGAAGCAAAGCAGAAACAGATCAACAACATTCTCATAGGCCCGAACTGGTTTTAAAGATAGTCTGAAATGAGTTTTGAATCTTGTTTTTGATAAACGGTTTCGTCAACGGATCCCGGTATTTCGAATTTTCGGCAAAAAGCACCTTTCCGGTTTGTGTGTCAATGATAAAGGAAATAAACTGGCAATGATTTCCTCCAAGTACCAGGTCTGTCAGGATAAAAGGAAGCGGAACAAGAAAGATTCCGGTCAGGTGATAACCCTGGACATTCAGGTTGTATTGATTCTCAAAATGAAATACACCCAATAATCGTTCATTTCCACTCGTCGAAAGCTCTTTCATCCGGCTGAAATTTAAAGGAAAAACAGTTCGCTGGTAACTGGTTTGATTCCGCATTTGCCGGTCCAATGTGTTGAGCGTGTATCGCAAATTGTAGAGTCGGGCTAAAGCGCTTTTGTCAGTGGTATCAAGTACTAAAGAATTCGTGTTTACTTCACGATCAATGCTGTTGTTTTCAATACTTTCTGCCAATAATTTGGTTTTCTCTTCCGTTTTTTCTGCTTTCAGTTTCTTTTTGTGAAAGAGAAATGCCGTCGATTCGATCGTCAGCATGGTCAAAGGCTCTTCCGTTGTTTCATAAACCGGTTTCGCCCCGGTGATCAGATCCACAAAGTTCGGATCAGAGACAAGATCACTTAACGCATAAGCATAAAAAGGGGAATCGGCGGGAATTGGGTTACCCGAAGAATTGTTGGCCAGAACCTCCGAATAGCTTTGCTTATAAAAGGAGCCTGGTTTGAATTCGTTGCTTTTTTGAATCAGGTCGATCAGGTAATTACGAATCAGTCCAATTTCCGCGTTGCTGGTATCTTTTGCCAGGTCGGTAATGATTCTCAATCCCAATGCCATGGAAGCAGCTTTTCCGGAACTTAAGCGATAGAGCCCGAGGTAAAAAACAGAACTGGGAGAATCGTAAAATCTCCTGAAAATGACTGTTTTTCTATAGACCGGGTAAAGTGATTTCTGAACGATTGTAAGCCAGGAATGAGCCTTGAGCTTTGCAATGAGTCTCCCGTCAAGATCCCGGTTTTCGAGAATGATTAAGTGATAAAGCGCATCTTCCGGTTTGTTTTCAAGAAGCAAATCTTCTACATATTGAAAAGTACACAGGTTGACGATTTCTTCAAAATCCGGATGTGTCACCTGGTATTCAACCCGGGCCGAACCCAGGAAATTCTTACCCAATTCTTCTTCCCGCTTTAAAAGCTGCATCGAATAAGGACTCATCAATTCCTTTTCCAGGCGATAACTGTTTCGGTCAAACAGAACGGTTGGAACCGTCATCAGGTCTGAATTAAAATAATCATTCGGAACAGCAACTTGCTCGATCGGATCGTTTTTCAAACGGAGAATGCTCAATCCTTCAATCAGGAAATACGGATCAAGATTTAGTTGATCATTCAGTTTCAATGCAAATGAATCTGCTTTACTGGTTGCAATGCTGTCGTAATTGCTCAATTGAGCAAGCCGGGAATTCAGATTCGGATACCGGTTCAGTTTGATTGGATTGCGGATCGAATGGTTTTTCAGATGATAAAGCTGGGTAGCAATCAAAAAATAAAGTTGTTCCACTTTACTTGCTCGTGCGATCAATGCAGTAGAAATGTAAATTTTCGAGCGGCCGTCATTGAGAATGCTCACCAAGGCCGATTTAAACGGATAGATTTCGATGCTTTGATCGATCTCGGGATCTTGCTGGAGTAAATCGCGCAATAACCCGGAGCAAAATGCATGGACTTCTTCACCGTAAACCAATCTTCCGTTGGAAGCCAGGCTTCCGAAAACGGATTGAATTTCACTTGGGGTGCTTTTGCCGGTGGTGAGATAAGGAGTTTGTGAATTGTCGAACTTCATGAATTGACAATTCTCTTGAATGAAAGCAGGAATTTCACCTTTCGATTGAAGCGGAATCCGGTTTTCGTATGAAACCTGCGCACACGCGAAAGTGACATTCAGTATCAGAACAATACAGGCGAAAAGTTTCATTCGTTTTTGAAAGGTTATATACAAAAATAAGCGGGTTCATGTAAATGTAACCCGCTTATCAAAATAAACTTCCAATGAAGTTGAAATTATTTTAAGCTATAGTTCGGAGCTTCTCTTGTGATTGTAACATCGTGAGGATGTGATTCGCGCATTCCTGCAGACGTGATGCGAACGAATTCCGCACCTTTCAATTTGTCGATAGAACCTGCGCCGCAGTAACCCATTCCGGCTCTCAAACCACCAACGATCTGGTAAACCACTTCGAACAGGTTTCCTTTGTAAGGAACGCGTCCTGAGATTCCTTCCGGAACCAATTTTTTGATATCGTCTTCCGCATCCTGGAAATAACGGTCTTTCGAACCTTTTTGCATTGCTTCCAAAGAACCCATTCCACGGTAAGATTTGAATTTTCTTCCTTCGTAAATAATCGTTTCACCCGGAGATTCTTCAACTCCAGCAAACATGGATCCGATCATCACAACATCTGCACCGGCAGCAATTGCTTTTACGATGTCTCCTGTGTATCGGATTCCACCGTCAGCGATTACAGGAACTCCTGTTCCTTCCAATGCAAGTGCTACGTCATTTACAGCAGTTAATTGCGGAACTCCAACTCCGGCAATAACTCTGGTTGTACAAATCGAACCGGGTCCGATTCCTACTTTCACTGCATCCGCACCGGCATCTGCCAGGTATTTCGCTGCTTCAGCCGTTGCAATGTTTCCTACAATGACTTCCAGTTTCGGATATTTTGCTTTTACTTCTTTCAGTTTCACAACAACACCTTCCGTGTGTCCGTGAGCTGTATCGATGACGATTGCGTCAACACCGGCTTCAACCAAAGCCTGAACACGTTCAATCGTATCGTGAGTTACTCCGACTGCAGCTGCAACGCGCAATCTTCCGTATTGATCTTTACATGAATTCGGATGTGTTTTTACCTTGATGATATCGCGGTAAGTAATCAATCCGATTAAGGTGTTGTCTGAATCAACAACCGGTAATTTTTCAATTTTATTTTCCTGAAGAATATCTTCTGCGGTTGCAAGGCTTGTTCCGTCTTTTGTTGTCACCAGGTTTTCAGAAGTCATGATTTCACGAACCGGTCGTGAGTGATTCTTCTCAAAACGCAAATCGCGGTTGGTAATGATTCCTTTTAGTTTGCGATTTTCATCAACTACCGGAATTCCACCGATTCGGTGCTCAGCCATTAAGCTCAGCGCTTCATTGACAAGTGCGTGCTCCGATAACGTAACCGGATCCAGGATCATTCCGCTTTCGGAACGTTTTACTTTTCTTACTTCTAAGGCCTGATCGGCAATAGTCATGTTTTTGTGAATCACACCAATTCCACCGTGCTGCGCAAGTGCAATAGCAAGACTTGCTTCCGTAACAGTATCCATTGCTGCGGAAACAATTGGGGTGTTTACCTCAATGTTACGTGTGATTTTGCTTTTTAACTGAACGTCGCGTGGGAGAACCTGTGAAAATGCTGGGACTAAGAGTACATCGTCGTATGTGAGACCTTCTCTAACTGAATTAAGATTGGACAGTGCCATGAGTGAACCTATTTTTGAAATAAATTCTCGCAAAAGTAATTATTTTCGCGCAGAAACAAATCGGTTTAGTTAAACTTTCTGTTAACTTTTTTGCTTTTTCTTGATAATTATTGTTAAACAAGCGAAAAGCCTTCTGAGATTATTCAAAATTCCGTATTCTTGTAGCATGAATAATTGGTTGAAATACGGACTTATAGGAATGATTCTGGCGATCTCTTTGAATGCAAATTCTCAGAAACAGGAACGATTGATTCAGTTGTCGGGTGTAGTTGTTTCTTCGGATAGTTTACAGGAAATGCCTTACGCAGGAGTTTACAATAAAACGGTGAGAAGAGGTACAATTGCTGATATTTACGGGTTTTTCTCTTTGGTCGTTCAGCCGGGAGATACGATTTTGTTCAAATACTATGGTCACAAACCTTCTTCTTACATTGTTCCCGATAGTTTGAAAGAAGACCGTTATTCCATTATTCATATGATGACCGTTGATACGATTCAGTTGAAAGAAGTTGTTGTTTATCCCTGGCCTTCGAAAGAAGCGTTTGCACAGGCATTTATTGAAATGAATCCGTATGAAGATGCGATGTTGAGAGCGCAAAAACAATTGTCCGGAAAATCTCTTGCGGCAATTGCATCCATGGTTTCAAGCGATGCGTCGCTTTCTTTCGGAAATGTAGTGAATCAGAACAATACGAAGCTCTATACCATGGGACAATCTCCTGTGAACAACCTCTTGAATCCGTTTGCATGGGCAACATTCCTGCAGAAATGGAGATCGGGAGAACTACAGAGACAGTAGCCTCTTAAGAATCCGGGAAACCCAAGCTTTTTTATTTCTGTTGACACATATTCGCGATATTGTGTGTTTTCCTTTGTTTATAAGGTGTTCAGAGTTTTTGAATACGAATCTAACTCAAATCAATTTTGAGTATTCAACGCCTTTTTATAGCGTTCCAATACGCGTTCTCTTGCCCATTTGTGTTCTACAACCGGTTGCGGATAAGCATCTGTTCCGAATTCAGGAACCCATTTGCGGATGTATTTGAATTCCGGATCAAATTTTTCCTGTTGACTCGTCGGATTGAAAATACGGAAATAAGGAGCAGCATCAACGCCGCATCCTGCTGCCCATTGCCAGCCGCCCACATTGCTTGCTAACTCGAAATCCAATAATTTCTCAGCAAAATAACGTTCTCCCAAACGCCAGTCGTGAAGTAAATGTTTACATAAAAAACTCGCAACAACCATGCGTACGCGATTGTGCATGTGTCCGGTTTCGTTGAGTTCACGCATTCCGGCATCCACCAACGGATAGCCGGTTTTACCTTCACACCAGGCTTTGAAAAGTGTTTCGTCAAATTCCCATTCAATCCGGTCGTATTCACTTCTGAAAGCGCTGTGAACCGTTCGCGGATACCAATACAAAATCATCTGGTAAAAATCCCTCCAGATCAATTCGTTCAGGTATTTTTCGTTCGATAAAGCAGCTTTTATCAATGTTCTGATGGAAATGGTTCCGAAGCGTAAGTGAAGGCTTAAACGGGAAGTTCCGTTTATGGCGGGAATATCCCGGGTGTTTTGGTAATCCCGGATAATGTTGGCAGGAATCTCGTGAGAAGGAAAACCCTGGGATTGTGTTTCACTGAAACCAAGTTCCTGTATGCTCGGAATAGACGTTTTGCTTCCCATTGAGAACATGCCGAAGTAGTTTTCTACCGGATAAGGTTTCAGGTAGAAATCGTTCAGAGTTTCTTTCCAGCGTTTCATATAAGGAGTATAAACACTATATGGATTGCCGTCCGGCTTCACAACTTCTTCTTTTTCGAAAATAACCTGGTCTTTTGATCCTGAAAAAACACAATCCAATTCCCGGAGCTTTTCAAAAACGAATTTATCGCGGGCAATCGCGTCCGGTTCATAATCCCTGTTGCAAAATACTTTTTTGATGTGATGCGCTTTCACCAAATCCGGAATGATGACTTTCGGATCGCCATGAAAAACCCACAAGGAAACGCCAATTTTCTCATAATCGTCCTGAAGTTTCTGAATGGTTTGGTAAATGAATAAAACCCGTTGATCGTTTGGAGCTAAGTGGCTGAGAATCGTTGAATCGAATATGAAAACCGGCTGAACATGTGTTCCGTCCTTTAGAGCTTTAAAGAGTCCGGCGTTGTCTGAAATCCGCAAATCCCTGCGATGCCAGAATAAAGTCAATTGTTCCATCAGAGATTTGTTTTTATGGAGTTTTCAAATGTTCATATCTCGACAAGCTCGATATGACAGTGTTCAATAGAATCATTTAAACACTTTTACCTTTTTACTTTTCAATTATTTTGAACCTTGTTAGTACCAGGAATGAACAATTCCCATCACGGCAACGATCACTCCTAAAATTGTTCCGATCAAGGTCATGCGGGTTCTTTTTCGAAGATAAACCAGGGAACAGAATAAGACCGAGAAAACCCCGACGATAATGCTTAAAGTGCTGATGAAAAAGAGTTGTGTCTCGTAATTTTGACGAAGCGTAATGGTGAATTCATTGACACGGATTTCGTCACTGCTGTTCAAATCAGTCAGAAAGGGAATCACTGCAAATTGGTTGTAGCAAACCAAAAGCAAACCGATGATACTGATTACAAAGCCAATTGCCGAAAGCGCTCTCATGTTCTGTTTCTATTTAACAAAAGTAACAAAGATTCAAAATTCCGTGTTACGAATTCAATTTTTAGTTCCCGTCGTATTCAACACCATTTTTTGGAGTTTCCCATAAACGAACCTTTAGTTGCAGGTGAGACGGGATTTTTTCACGAAGAATATTCCAGCAAACCAATGCAATGTTTTCAGCAGATGGAATCAGGTCTTTGAATTCCGGGCAATCCAGGTTCAGATTCCGATGATCAAAGCGTTCGATGATTTCCAGTTTGATGGTTTCCGAAAGTTTTTTCATGTCCAACACATAGCCGGTTTCTGGGTTGATCGGACCATCCAATTCCACTTCCAGCTTGTAATTGTGGCCGTGAAAATTAGGATTGTTGCATTTTCCGAAAACGCGGTTGTTTGTTTCATCGTCCCATTTTGGATTGAACAGACGGTGAGCGGCATTGAATTGTTCTACGCGAAAGATTTTCATGGGAAAAGGATTTCTTCGAATGATTGTTTGTAATCGGCAATGAGTATCTGAAGCCAGGCTGTGTAACGTTCCGGATGTATTGTAATATCTGCGGTCAATTCATTCCAATCCATCCATTTGTAATCCATCACCTCATCCGGATTGGGAGAAATAAGCCCCTGGTAGGTGCCGAACAGGACATAATCCAATTCGTTTTCGATCAAACCGGAATCCAGTTGTGCGCGGTAAATGAAATGAAATGCAGGTTTTACCGGGCAATCAATTCCCATTTCTTCCTTCAATCGACGACTCCCGGCATCAGCCAGTGATTCGTTCAATCGCGGATGAGAGCAACAGGTGTTTGTCCACAAACCTCTTGAATGATATTTGTTTAAACTGCGTTGTTGCAGGAGGATTTTTCCATTGTGATGAATAAAAACGGAAAAGGCCCGGTGCAATACACCTTTTTGATGCGCTTCCATTTTTTCCATAGAGCCAAGCACTTCGTCCTGCTCATTTACCAAAATCACTGTTTCCAAAACCTATAACAAATTCAAGTTGTGACGAAGATAAGAAGTAAAAAGCAAACGGTACTTTTTATTATCGGGAATCCGGATTCTTTCACCTAAAATGACTTCCGCGTCTGTCTTCCGGATTTTATGAAAAAGTTTTACGTAATAACGGTAAGCCATGTAAACTCCGAAGCGTGCATCTTTGGGTAAACGTTTGATTCCTTCGTAACCGGTTTTGAAATCCACTTCAATTTCCCGCTCGATTTTTTGTTTCATAGCAGCATCAAAGAGATCGAAATTCATATCCGGAAAGTAAGTTCTTCCCAATTGGTGATAATCCGCATTCAGATCCCGCAGAAAATTGATTTTCTGAAACGCAGATCCCAGTTTCATGGCTGAATCCTTTAATTGATTGTAGGCATTTTCATTTCCTTTCACAAAGACTTTCAGGCACATCAATCCGACCACTTCTGCCGAACCGAGGATGTAACGTTCATAAACGGTGCGTTCGTAGTGTGTTTTTTCCAAATCCATTTCCATCGATTGCAAAAACAGTTCGATCAGTTCCGGATCAATCTGGTATTTCCGGACAACCCATTGAAAACTGTTCAGAATCGGATTCAGGGAAATTCCGCGTTCGATGGCTTTGTATGTTTCGGATTTGAATTCACTGAGAAGCTCCTTTTTTTCATACGTGTGAAAGCTGTCTACAATTTCATCTGCAAAGCGCACAAACCCGTAAATGGCATGAATAGGAGCTTGCAAATCTTTGTTTAGAAAGCGAATTCCGATTGAGAAGGAAGTGCTATACCTTTTGGTGGTCAAAGCACTCATGTCTAAAGAAAGCGTATCGAATAATTGTTTCATAGCGGAGCGGTTTACAGTTTTTCAATGTGTTTGATGACGTATTTTGCAACGACTTCTCCGGAGATAATCGATGGTGGAATTCCTGGGCCGGGAACAGTTAATTGCCCGGTGTAAAACAAGTTCGAGAGGTGTTTGTTTTTGATCCGGGGCTTGAGCAAAGCAGTTTGTCTCAAGGTATTTGCCAGGCCGTAAGCATTTCCTTTAAAAGCATTGTAGTCGTTCATGAAGTCGGATATGCAGTAACTACGTTTGTAAACGATGTGCGGATTGATATCGAGCCCGGTTTTTTCTTTCAAACGCTTCGTGAGGAGTTGAAAATACTGTTCGCGTTTCTCTTCACTGTCTTCCAATCCTGGTGCAATTGGAATAAGCAGAAACAAGTTTTCAGCTCCCTCAGGTGCTACAGAAGCGTCTGTTTTTGAAGGGCAGCTCACATAAAAAAGCGGTTTGTCCGGCCATTTGGGATTCTTGTAAATTTCCTGAGCGTGAGTTTCAAAATCTTCATCAAAAAACAGGTTGTGATGTTCCAGGCCCGGAACTTTGCAATTCAACCCAACATAAAAAAGCAGGCAGGACGGAGCCATGACCCGTTTCTCCCAATATGAGTCGGAATAATTTGCTTTGTTTTCAAGTAATTGTTCCGTATGCCGGTAATCTGCTCCTGAAATAACCAGGTCGAAGTTTAATTCGCTTTGCGTTGTATTTAAAGAATGTATTTTCCCTGCAGAAGTGTTTATTCCTGTAACGGAGGTGTTGAGCATGAATTTGACTCCCTGTTCTGTTGCTATCCGCTCAAAAGCCTTTACAAATTCAAACATTCCGCCCATCGGATACCAGGTGCCGAGTTGGATGTCTGCATAATTCATGAGCGAATACAATGCCGGAGTATCTTTTGGAGTTGCTCCCAGGAACAAAATCGGGAATTCGAGCAGGGAAATGATCTTCGGATGTGAAAAATACTTCCGGATGAATGAGCTGTAGGAAGTGAACAAATGCATTTTGAATAAACCGCTCAGAATGCGCGAATCAGCAAATTCAGTCAGTTTCAGACTCGGTTTGTACACCAAATCCTTCATCCCGATCTGGTATTTCTTTTCAGCATCTGTCAAAAATTGGCGTAGCTTCACACTACTTCCTAATTCCAGTTGTTCAAAGTATTCTTCCAGTTCAGTTACGGAAGCGGGAATTTTATCCGAATTATTCTTGCTCCAGATGACCTGGTAAGAAGGATTCAAACGAACCAGTTCGTAGAAATCGGAAGTGGTATATCCGAATTGCTGATAGAAGTTTTCGAAAATGTCGGGCATCCAATACCAACTCGGCCCCATGTCGAAAGTGAAACCGTTATCTGTTACAAATTGTCGGGCTCTTCCGCCAATACGGTCGTTTTTTTCCAGAATAGTTACATCGTGTCCTGCTTTCGCTAAAAAGGAAGCACAGGAAAGACTTGAAATCCCCGATCCGATGATTGCTATTTTTTTTACTGGCATTCCGTTTCTTTTTACACGGGTTTTCTAATAGTGATTGTATCTTTTGCTTTGTGGAAGATACAATTTTTTCTCTCGGGCAAGATAATTCATTTTGTTTAACAAATGTAATAAAAGATTAAACAAAGTGAATGCGACTGCAATTTTTAATCTTTGAATTTGCTGATTTCATCCAAATCGGTAAGTGTCCGGATGTGTTTGATTCCTTTCGGAAGCATATTTTCCAATTGATCTATCTGGTAACCACTTATGGCAACCGTTGTTGGGGAAGTGTCCTTCAGGATTTGATGCAGGTAGTTGATGATGTCTTGTGTTTCAATAGCAGTGAGCCAACTGGAAATGATCATTTTGGGTTTCAGAATATCCAGGGTTTTTAAAAGTGCCTCATACGGAAGTGATTGACCCAGATAAATACTGTTTAACCCGTTTGCCCTCAAATGGTAATGGTATATTAATAAACTGATTTCGTGCCACTCATGTTCCGGAAGGTAGAGCAGTATTTTTGTTTGTTCCGGATCAGGAATAGGTAAAGAGTCGATGGCTGCAATGATTTTTTGACGAATCAGGTTGGAAATGAAATGTTCCTGAGCCGGATTGATGGTTCCTACTAACCACATGACTCCGATTCTTTGAAGGAATGGAATAATGTGTAAAGAAAAGACAAGTGATAAAGACTTTTGATTGGTCAGCTCCGAAAAAATCCTGTGGAATAAGTGTTCATCCAGATTGAGGACAGAAACGATCAGTTGTTCAATACTGGTATCTGATGAATTGTTTTCGTGAAGCAGTTTCGAGGTCTGGAAAATTTGTTCCCGACCCATTTGGGCTATCCTGGAGATTTTGTAACCTCTTTTATTGAGTAATGAAATATTCAGGATGAGTAATAATTCGTCATCAGAGTAAGTGCGTATTTGAGTTTCTGTGCGCTGAGGAGTCAATAAGCCATACCTTTTTTCCCACATCCGAATAGTATGTGCTTTTATACCTGTAAGAATTTCCAAATCCCGGATTTTGTATCCCGCCATAATTAGTTTGTAACAATCAACAAATGAATGAGTTTGATGCGGTTTTATGTTTTGCAATTCAATTAAATGAAACCGTTAATTTTGAATCAAAATTGATAAAAAAACTATATTTGTCCTAATTACTTCTCCAATCGGAGTTGAAATAAAAAATAAGTATGAAAAAAATTTCAATCTTTTTGTTGCTTTTAGCAGTGTCTTTTGTAGCAGTGCGTTGTGGTGATTCAGAAGAGAGTAAAGAGTTGACTGATGAGGAATTGTATGAATTTCAGGGTTTTTCCATGAAACCGTACGATATTCCGATTATGATCATGTTACCGGATGAAACGGCGAATATTGGAGCGTCAACTCAGCCTGAAGTGATTCATGTGGAAGATGATTTCAAATGGGAATTAATGGTTGGACCGAACTTTCACATGGTGATTGATGATTGGGGATCCGATCGTGAAATGGTTTCTTCTGAAAAGAAGCGTCTGGCGGGAGTGAGCTTTTACAAAGTGAAATACATTGTAGATGAACCTGATTTCATTTTGTATGAGCGCGAGTTGAAAGTGGACGGAAAAAAAGGTGCTTCAAAATCAGTTGGTGTTGAACACAAAACATACCACGTTTACGGACAGAAAGTAATCAATGATATTACCTACGTATTCAGAAGCCGTGATGAAGGATTTGAAAAGATCATTATCGACTTAATGGCAAAATCGATCAAATCGGTGAAGCCGTTGAAAGGAAATTCATAAATGGAAAAGGGGAGTGAGAACTTCCCTTTTTCTTTGGCGCAAAGAATTGTTGCGCGGTCTTTGTGATTTTAAGATGTGTAATTGATTTTTTTTGATATTCAATGGTTTATGTGTTGTCTTGTGGTGTTGAACTTGAAGCTGGTTCGTAATATTGCGATATGGCGAATTTGAGATTAATTCCCAGGATGCTTCAAAACCTTCGTTGTCAATCTTTTCGATACAAACGGTTTTAAATAATCAAACTATAGTATACGCTTTTTACTTCCTGCAAAACGTAGCTTCAACTCTCCGGTTTGCCTGTTTGTGTTCTTCCGAATCCTCGACAAACAATGGTTTTTTGTTTCCAAAACCGATAGCCGTAATCCGGCTTCCGGAAATCCCGCCTTCCGATACAAGAATCTGTTTGATGCGGTTTGCTCTTTTCCCGGAAAGATTATTGCTGTCGGTTCCGCAGCAGACATGTCCCGAGAGAACAACTGAGAGGGAATTGTCACTTTTCAGTGCATCGATCAAAAACTTAATATCATCATAAGAACTTGGAACCATCGCGTCTTGTCCCATCAGGAACATGATTTCCAGTTTAATTGGAACACCGAGTTCAATGGTTCTGGTTCCGAAAGCGATTTTATTTTTTGATGGAGTGGAAGTGGAGATTCCTATAATGTCGACCCGTCGTTTGTTTTGGTCAGAAAGATTTCGCTGGTCCTCTCCCGAAGCAACTTCTTCCCGGATGGAAAAGCGACCGGGATAACTTTGTGAAATCAGGTTCTTTGCAGATTCCAGGCGCTTTTGTGCGAGATACAGATTGTATTCCGGAGAACCAACCGTATCAGTATATGCGCGAAGCATGATTTGTTGACTTTTGAACTGATCCAGTTTCAGCTTTGTTTTTGCATTCAGTTTGTTTTGAAGTTTTACTTCGGAGCGGTTTAATTCGAAATAAAACGAAACCGAATCCGGTTTTGATTCGGATTGCGCATAGGTGATAACAGGCAACAGGAAGAAAAGTGAATGCAGGATTGTCTTCATAAGTTTCTGAAAGTTATAATGCGCGGGAATAATATTTGTTACAAAAAATCCCGTTTCGGATAAAAACGGGATTCTGAGCTTATTTATTTTTCATCACCATGCGAATGGTTTGTCTTGTTCGCTGTTCGAGTAAGATGTCCTTATCAATAGTCACGCGATTGATCGTTGCCTGGTCGTAATGACGAATGGTAACCAATTCCAATCCTTCATTGTATTTGACGGAATACTGATCCTTGAATTTTTCTACCAACTTCATTGGCTCTGTTTTTGAACGGTCGAAAAGAATGGAAAAACTCAAAGCAGAATTCTGCATCAGGTTGATTCTAACTCCGTAAAAAGCCAATTGCTGGAAAATGTCGCCCAGGTTTTCTTCAACAATAAAAGAGAAATCTTTCGGAGTGAAAGACATCAATACCTGGTCCATTTTGAAAATGAATGATGGAATCAAATGATCATAATCCATGGATTCCTGGATGACCGTTCCTTCTGCATTCGGATCGATAAACGATTTTACATAAAGTGGAATTCCTTTGTTTTGAAGCGGCTTGATTGTTTTCGGGTGAATCACACTCGCTCCGTAATAGGAAAGCTCAATCGCTTCTTTGAAAGAAATCTTCTGAAGTTTGATGGTGTCGTCGAACCATTTCGGATCGGCGTTCAACATTCCCGGAACATCTTTCCAGATTGTCACATTGTCTGCATGTGTGCAATAAGCCAGGATTCCGGCAGTGAAATCAGAACCTTCACGACCTAAAGTAGTTGTGAAACCTTCGGAAGTGTGCCCGATAAATCCTTGAGTAATCGCGATTCGCTTGTCTTTGAAAAGCGGAAGCAATCGTTCGTTGACAAGTGCTTCTGTTTTCGCCCAATCCACTTCACCTTCGCGGTATTCGTGATTGGTACGAATGATTTTTCTGCAGTCAACCCAAGCTGTCAAATGACCTTCTTCTTTCATGAAAGCTTCCACAATCATGGTCGACAAAACTTCTCCTAAGGAAACAATCTGATCGTATTCGAAGTTGTAATTATCGGAAATCGGCAAATGAAAACGATTCTTTAATGAATCGAACAGTTCTTCCATTTGCTGGTGGATATAATAGTGTTTTTCAGGGAAAAGTTCCGCTACAATCAATTGATGAAACTGGTAACGGTCTTCTACCAAATCCAGGTAACGTTTTTCGTCGCGTTTCCATAATGCGTCAACAATTTCTTCCATTGCATTGGTTGTCTTTCCCATTGCTGAGATAACAACAATCAATTGGTCTTTAGGGAAAAGGGAGAGGATGTGAGATACATTTCGAACGGCATTGGCGTCTTTCACGGAAGCTCCGCCAAATTTGAAAACTTTCATCTGAGAATTAATTTTTTTTGCAAAAATAAAAGGAAATAGAATGCAAGAAACGGTTGAATTGATTAATCCACATTATTTTATAAATAAAACAAAATGTTTGTAAAAGATTTGTTTTTGATTCGGATTGTGAAATGAATGCAACAAAAAAAGGCCCGAAACAAATTCGGACCTTTTCGAGAAATGAATGAGTATCTCTTATTTTTTTGCTGCTTCAGCTTTCAATACCAAGTTCAACTCGAAGTCGATTCCAGGCTTCACATATTGATTTGGTTTTTCTTTTTCCATTTCAGCGTTTGGCTTGAAACCAACTACATCCATAGAAGAAAAATCAATCGTGAATTTTCCTTTTGCAGTCAATTCTTTGTCTGATTTTTTAATTGTAACAGGCATTTTAGCCGGAACTTCTTTTCCTGCAACAACCAACGTAGCGTCGATTTCTTTGTCAGAAATAGCGTTTACTTTTACTTCAACATTCGGGAATTGAGCGATGTTAAAGAAATCCGGTGCGCCTAAGTGACCGATCAATTTATCTGAACCTGTTTCAGGAGTCAATTCACTTTCAATCGTTTTCATGTCTACTTTGAAACTTCCTGCTTCAAAAGTTTCTCCTTTGTAAGTAACTGATCCTTCAGAAACTTTCACAGTTCCGTTGTGTGAGTGAGAATCATCTGCGTAATTTCCTTTCCATTTCAATGTAGTCGCTGCTGCGTCTAATTGGTAAGTTGTTGCTGTGTCTTCAGATGCTTCTGTTGAACCTCCACAGGCTGTCATTCCGAAAGCGATAAATGCAAGTGATGCTGCGTAAATAAATGTCTTTTTCATTGTGATCTTAATTAATGTTGGTGCAAATATACATCTTTTTATTTACCATGGTAATAAATTCGTAAAAAGATAAAAATTTGTTCATTTCTCGGTTAATAGCTTCTTAAATTAATAAAAAAGGTTGTAACCAAAAAATAGTAATTTCGTGTCAATGAGTAAAGGAATCGAAAAGACAGGAAAGAAAGGGCTACGAACTAGTTACATTTCAACCGTAATTGGAATTTCGTTGGTTTTGTTTATGATCGGGCTGGTTTTGGCAGGTGTGATTGGTTTGGATTCAATGCAAAGACAAGCCAGGGAAAATCTGCATGGTGATTTATTCTTTAAATCGGAATACAATGCAGCAGACATCAAACAAGTAGAGCAGGAGTTGAAATCCTGGGATTGTTTTAAAGAAGTAGTGTTCGTTTCTCCGGAGCGGGCAATCGAAGAATTTAAAGGATCCGACCAGAATTCAGACGATATTTTAGCCATTTTTGAAGGAGAAAATCCGCTTCCGCCGACTATTAATTTCCGACCGGTTAGTTCCTATGCTACGAAGAAAGGAATGAAAGAAATTGAAACCCGCCTGAATGACAAATACAGCGATATGCTTGCGGAAGTCAATTACGACAAAGCAGCTTTGGAAGAGGTGAATTTAGGTTTCAAACAATTTGCCTTTTTGATTTTGCTGGTTGCATCCTTATTAATTGTGGTTGCGGTTGCGATGATCAACAATACCATTCGTCTGGCACTTTACTCGAAAAGATTCACGATTAAAACCATGCAGTTGGTCGGAGCTACAAGTGGTTTCATCCGCAGACCATTTTTGAAACAGGCGATTTACCAGGGGCTGGTTTCAGGAATTATCGGGATGGCTTTCCTGATGACGGTGTTTTTTGCATTGAATAATGTATTGGATGTGGTTGAAATCGATTTGAAATTATTGGATATCCTCTTGCTTTTTGCTTCACTGCTTATTATTGGTTGCGTTTTGACAATTGTTTCCACCTGGTTCGCGCTAAACAAATATTTACGTGCGAAATTGGATGATTTATATTAATTTAGCCACACATTCATTTATATCATGGACAATAAATTCGACTTTCCAATTAGAAAAGAAAATCTGCGAATCATTTTTATTGGTTTAGCTATCAATATTTTGGGGTATATCCTGATGATTGGAGGTGGATCAGATAATCCAAACGAATTTCACGAAGCAGAATTGTTTTCCAGTGTGAGAATTACATTATCACCGATTTTAATCGTTGCGGGATTCATCGTAATGATATACGGTATCATGAAGAAAGCAAAAAAAGATAATTCTCAAGAATAATTCATGAATTGGTTCGAAGCAGTGGTTCTGGCTCTTATTGAGGGCCTGACTGAGTTTTTGCCTGTTTCTTCAACAGGACATATGATTTTAGGTTCTGCAGCAATGGGAGTGGAAAATGATGATTTCACCAAGTTGTTCATGATTGTGATCCAATTGGGAGCAATTTTAGCTGTATTTGTCCTTTATTTCAAGCGATTTTTCCAAAGTGTACAATTCTATCTGAAGCTGATTACAGCATTTATTCCTGCTGCAGTTTTGGGTGTTTTGCTTTCGGATTATATCGATCAGTTGCTTGAAAATCCATTAGCTGTCGCCATTTCTTTATTATTGGGAGGAATTCTTTTGCTTTTTGTAGATAAATGGTTCAATAAACCACGCATCCATGAAATGGAAGAAATGACTTATTGGGATGCATTGAAAGTTGGATTTTTTCAGTGTATTGCGATGATTCCTGGAGTTTCGCGTTCAGGAGCTTCTATTGTAGGAGGGATGAGTCAGCGAATGAGCCGCAAACTGGCAGCTGAATTTTCTTTCTTCTTGGCTTTGCCTACAATGTTAGGAGCAACAGCGAAAAAGACCCTGGATTATTTCGAAAAGAATGATGCGTTATCCGGAGATCAGATCAATTTATTAATTATCGGAAATGTAGTAGCATTTATCGTGGCTATTATTGCAATCAAAGGATTCATCGGGTTTTTGAACAAACACGGATTTAAATTATTTGGTTGGTACCGCATTATTTTAGGAGGATTGATCCTGATTTTGCTTTTATCCGGTTACCAACTTACAATCCTTTAATTTTATGATTACGGAATTTGCACAGGGAAGTACTATCCTGGTGGATAAGCCATTTGAATGGACTTCTTTTGATGCGGTCAATAAGCTACGCTGGCATTTGCGTAAGCGAATCGGAGTAAAGAAATTGAAAGTAGGGCATGCAGGGACATTGGATCCGCTGGCGACCGGTTTGTTGGTCATTTGTATCGGGAAACATACTAAGTTGATCGAAGGCCTGACTTCAGATGCCAAAACATATACCGGAACATTTCTCCTGGGAAAAACGACACCTTCTTACGATCTGGAAACAGAATTCAATTCCGAGAAACCGACAGATTCTATTTCTACGGAACAATTGGAAGAGGTGAGAACGAGTTTCCTGGGGGTTCAGCAACAGGTTCCGCCTTTGTTTTCAGCGAAACAAATTGATGGTAAACGAGCTTATGATTATGCTCGTGCCGGAATTGAAAAAGAATTGAAATCGAATACGGTTGAAATTACCGATTTCAAAATTGATGCATCCCGCTTTCCGGAAATTGACTTTGAAATTTCGTGTTCCAAAGGAACGTACATTCGCTCAATAGCGCATGATTTTGGGCAAAAGTTAGGTTGTGGAGCAACATTGATTGTTTTGAGAAGAACAAAATCAGGAGCATACGATATTAAGGATTCCAAAACAGTAGATGAGTGGATTGCATTCATTGAAGAACAACCTTTGTAAATAGCCTGATTTTTTGTACTTTTGCGCTCTTTTGATTTAAAGCGTTAAAAAATACAGCTTGTATGAATAAAATGAAGCTTTCCGAATTCAGTTTCGACCTTCCGGATGAACTGATTGCAGAATACCCAAGTGAAAACCGTGACGAAGCACGATTGATGGTGATTCATCGTGATACCGGGAAAATCGAACACCGTTTGTTTAAAGACATTATCAATTACTTTGGAGAAGGTGATGTGATGATTATGAATAACACGCGTGTATTTCCTGCTCGTATGTATGGTAATAAAGAAAAAACGGGTGCTAAGATCGAGGTATTCTTGTTGAGAGAATTGAATCGTGAGAGCCTTTTGTGGGATGTATTGGTTGATCCGGCACGTAAGATCAGAATTGGAAATAAATTGTATTTCGGTGATGATGATTCATTAGTGGCTGAAGTAATTGATAATACAACTTCCAGAGGTAGAACGTTGCGTTTCTTGTTTGATGGGCCTTATGAAGAGTTTAAGGCAAAAATTACAGAATTAGGAGAAACACCTCTTCCTAAGTACATCAAGCGTGATGTAGAAGATAATGACGAAGAGAGATACCAGACCATTTATGCGAAAGAAGAAGGTGCAGTTGCTGCTCCTACTGCTGGGTTGCATTTCTCACGTGAATTAATGAAGCGTTTGGAATTGAAAGGTGTAAACTTTGCAGAAGTTACTTTGCACGTTGGACTAGGAACTTTCCGTTCAGTGGAAGTGGAAGATCTGACAAAACACAAAATGGATTCCGAGCAAGTAATCATTTCTGAAAAAGCTGCTTCAATTGTGAATGAAGCAAAGAAAAATAAGAAACGTGTTTGTGCGATCGGAACAACCTCTATGCGTGCAATTGAAACATCCGTTTCTACGGATAATATGTTGAAGGCATTTGATGGTTGGACAAATAAATTCATTTTCCCTCCATATGACTTCAGTATTGCGGATAGCCTGGTTACAAATTTTCATACACCGTTATCCACTTTGTTGATGATGATTTCAGCTTTTTGTGGTCATGATTTGATGATGGAAGCTTATCATGAAGCGATAAAAGAAAAATATAAGTTCTATTCGTACGGTGATGCGATGTTAATATTGTGAAAGAGTCCCCGAAATTTTTTCGGGGATTTTTTTTATTTCAATTTTTTGACTAAATTAGTCAATTAAAATATTGTCAATATGAAATTGGGAACTATTCTTAAGGAAGCAAGAAGTCAATTCAACTATACGTTGAAAGAATTGTCGCGTGCGTCCGGAATAGATACAGCCTTATTGAATAAGTATGAAAAAGGGGAAAGACAACCTTCTGAAAAACATCTGGAACTCTTAATAAAGCATCTGGAATTAGATGAAGATACAGTTCGTGCCAATTGGATAGGAGAGCGGATTTATGCTTTGTTTCATGATGATGGCCATTTGTTCGAAAAAGCAATGCGCGTTGCGGAAGAACGGGTGAAATATGATCAGTTAAGTAAGAAGGAATATGAAAAGTCGATATCGTCTGAATTAAGTGATTTGTTGAAAGAATGTTCCAGGCTCCTGGAAATTTGGTCTTCCAAGAAACCCTTGAACCAAACGCAATTACGAAAAATGGATGAGTATTTCAATTTGAATTATACTTATGAAAGTAATCGCATTGAGGGAAATACACTCACTTTACAGGAAACCTATCTGGTAATTAACGATGGAATTACTGTTGGTGGGAAATCGGTTAGGGAGCATCTTGAAGCCATTAATCATGCGGAAGCAATCAGTTATTTGAGTGAAATTATTCAGAATAAGACAGCTTTCTCAGAACGCGTGTTGAAAGAAATTCATTATTTGATTTTGAAAGGGATTGATCGCGAGAATGCTGGTGTTTACCGTTCAATAGGAGTGCGTATTTCCGGAAGTTCTCATTTGCCGCCGGAACCATACCTGTTGATTCCATTGATGGAGGAAGTGTTTGTTTATTACAAGGAAAACAAGTCGGTGCTTCATCCTGTTGTTCTTGCAGCTGAAATGCATGAACGAATTGTTCGGATTCACCCTTTTATTGACGGGAACGGAAGAACATGCCGATTAATTATGAATCTCATTTTGATGCAAAATGGTTACCCGATTGCAAATATCAAAGGAGAATTGGAAAATCGTCTACGTTACTATAATGCTTTAGAGAAAGCTCCAGAAGATCGTAAAAATGCTTTTTCTTCCCTTATTGCCGAAACAGTTATCCAGGCATTGAAAGAGCATATTGAATTGTGTTCCTGATCAAATTTCAGTGAACCAGAAACCATGGTAGACTACTTCAAAAACTGTCCAGGATATCAACCATTTTTTTTCATCTTCTTGTGGTTTATCTATTTGCTGGATGATCCTGTTTCCTGAATTTTCATTGATAGAAAACAGACTGTCTCCAAAGGAGTTTGAAATTCGTGGAGTTACATAAAATATTGCCAGCAAGCGATTATTCATGTTGAAATCATAATGAGCCGAACCGGTATGTACATCTACCAAGCCTCCAATGGAGATAGTGGAAGTGTTCGACCGGTTTACGGTTCCGATTTGCTTGCCTTCCCGGTTGAAAATAGTTCCATTTTTTAGTACAGTTCCTATTTTCATTCTGTTGTAATAGAACTCCGTGCGATCTTTTTCTATGATAAAAAACAATTCAAATGAACTTGTTGCTGCAGCTATTGAACCAGTAGAATAAAATCCACTTTCAACGCGTTTGAAGGTAAGGATGTATTGTCCATTATCTGCAATCAGTTTTCCTGAAAAAGTGTTTTTCAGAGCCTTGACGTATTTGTATGATGCATAAGGACGAAGATCCTCAACAGAATAATCTTCCCATGGAGCCAATTCTCCTCTCCTGGCAAGAACGCTGTCAATCAGTTCAAATCGTTCCTGTCTTGCTTCATCTCCAACGGACTTTTTTTGAGATTTTATTACTACCCAAACAATCAGGCCAATTACGCCGAAGAATATGAGAATGAAAAAGACAAAAAGTAAGATGAAAAACTGCATGTTTCGGGTTTAGTAATTTCCGATTGAAAGCATCACCAGCGTACAAGCTATTTCAGGATGAATATGATTGTCCTGAAGTTCTTGAATAAATTCAGGGTGTTCTGTGCCCGGATTGAAAATCACACGCTTTGGTTTCAATGCGATTATTTTATCCCTAAATTCTTCCAAACGTTGCGGATTAACATATAATGTGACTGTTTCAACATCCCAGTTCGGATTCCATTCGGTTTCTATTTCGACATCTTCTACAGTGCCGGATTTTAGTCCGTATGCGATTACCGGATGTTTGTGACTTCTTAATGCCCGGATTGCCCTGTTTGCGTAACGATCTTCTTTTGTTGTTGCTCCGATGACTAATGTAGATTTCATTTTATGAGATTGTATGTTTCCTGAATTTACGATTTTTCTACAAAAAAAGACGCCCGATTTGAGCGCCTTTCTTGAAAGTTTAACGTTTATTATTTTCCGTCCAAAATCTGGTACAATTCATTCAGATTCGGGGAAATGATCACTTCAATACGTCTGTTTTTTGCCTTGTCTTTCGCATCTACCGGATGGAATTCACCTCTTCCGGATGCCATTAATTGAGCTGGATTCATTTTGCTGTTTGCAACCATGATTTCAACAACGGCAGTTGAACGCAAAACACTCAATTCCCAATTGTTTTTAGGATGAGAGCTACTTGCTAGTTTATCCGTATCTGTATGGCCTTCGACAATAATCTCCAGATCTTTTTCATTTTCAAGAACTTTTGAAAGATCGACCAAAGCCTTTTTTCCTTCCGGTTCAACAACAGTACTTCCTGATGCAAATAACAATTTAGCCTCAAGAGAAACGTAGATTTTACCGTTTTTCTCTACGACAGTCAGACCTTTGTTCTCAAATCCTTTCAAGGCACTTGAAACACGTGTTTTCAATTGTTTCATTGCTTCATCCTTGCGCTTGATCATTTCTTCCAGTTCCGTCAAACGTTCTTCACGTTCGATCAACAATTTTTCTTTAGCAATCAATTCGCTTTCGAGAGACTTTAAAGCATCTTCTTTTCGCTGAAGTTCCTGGTTTTTTGCATCGATATCTGCCTGGTAAGTTGCAGATTCCTTCGCACCTTTCATACGCATTTGATCCAGCTTCTGCTCGTATGCTTCGTTTTGCGCAACCATCAAATCGTATTGCGATTGAAGAAAGCGTAAGTTTGAACCTAACTCAAGCGTATCTTTTTTTAGTCCGATGACATCTTTTCGCAATTGGTCAACAGTTACCTGGAGATCCTTTGCTTTTCCTTCGTTTTCTATGCTGGAAGCTTTGTATTTGCTTAATTCTTCGCTACAGATTTTTTCTCTTTCAAGAAGTTCATTGTATTTTTTTGCAGGAACACAAGCTGCTAATGTGCAGACAAGTGCAAATATTGAAAGTTGTATTTTCATTGAAAAATGCTTTATCTCTCAAATTTCGCAAGAAATAAACCGGATTCAGAAGGTGTTACAGATACTTATAAACAGTCGGAATTGAATAGTGAGGCGAATTAATCGAAATCTGCGCAACCCGAAGTGCTTTCAGAACGCTGTTTACAAGGAGAGAATGAAAGTGTCAACTCGTGAGAGTGAAACGTGTTCGGCCGCATTTTGGAAAGAACGAAATCGTAGGAATATCCCAATTTCCATTTTTCCTTGAAGCGGAAACCGATCATTGCAATTAGTGCATCGGTATTTCTCAAGCCCAAACCGAAATTAAATTTCCGCTGAAATTCGATAATACCATGAATTTGAAGTTCTACCGGAGTGTTTTTCGTATAGGCAAAGTACATTCCCGGATACAAATCCATTTTCGGATTGATCTGGTATTTGTATCCTGCTGTCAGCATTGCATGCATTTGGGATTTAGCACCTGTTCCGATTACATTCCATTTCTGAGGGATTAATTCATACAAACTGAATCCGACGAAATATTGCTTTCCGTTCCACCAGGCGCCGAAGGTAGCTGTAGGAAGGATTTGAGAGGCACTTCCGTTAATGGTCGGATCGGGAGTTAAAGGCTTGGCTGCATTCAAGTCAAATGAAAGTTGTCTTGCTCCGACAGCAAGCCCTAATGAAAGCCGATTCGTTAAAGAAAAATTGAAATGTCCGGCATAAGAAAGCTGCACACGAATGTCCTGAAAAGGACCAATCTGATCCAGGTAAACCATTCCGCCCAATCCGTGGCGAGCACTTAAAAATTTTGTTCTTTTGGCCTTTAAAGGAGCATTTACACTCACCCAGCCACTATACGGTGCGCCGTCCACTTTGATCCATTGCCCTCTGAGAGTTGATTGCGCTTCCAAACATGTTTTAATTCCTGTATACGCCGGATTGATTGCATATTGATGATGCATCCATTGCGACATGTGACTTACTTGTTGCGCTTGCAATGATAAGGTCAGCAGAAGAAACAGGATAAGCAGCTTGTTTTTCATCAGCGGATCACGGTAATACTACCTTTTAGAGGTTTGGAGTCTTTGCTTTGGCGTAAATCCAGGGAGTAAAAATAAACTCCGTCGGAAACCGGTTTTCCTTTATTCGTTCCATCCCACGCTTTTGTGAGACTATAACCTGCAATTTCTGCAATTTTCTGTCCCCAGCGATCATAAATAACTACTTGCGCATCCGGATAGAAATCGATTCCTTCAATGACCCACTTGTCGTTATGACCGTCTCCGTTCGGTGAGAAACTTCCCGGAATGTTGAGATTGTTGGAAACGAAAACTGTCAATTCATCCGAAAGCGAACAGTTTGCATTCATGGCCGTCAAGGTATAAACGGTTGTTTCATCGGGAGTGGCAAATGTTGAAATCGAATAGGGAGTATTCAATGTCTGAGTCGGATTCCACATAAAATCTGTTCCGTTTGATGTGCCGACCAATTGTACACTCCCACCAGCCTGAACGGTTTGATCAGGTCCGGCATCAACTGTAAGCGGATCAACGCTAACCGGGGGATAAGAGAAGGTAAGTGTGTCCGGGCAAATATCAAAACAACTGCAGACCACAGAAACGACATCTCCGTTCTTCAATTCACTGGTAAGCCACAAGGAACCCTGAGTGACGGCTCTGAGAACGCCATTTACAGACCAATAGAAATCACTGGTGTCGGTGCAATTTGTGAGATAAGTCGTGAAAGAAGCCGGTGTTTGCGGACAAATCGTAATGGTTGGTCCTCCGATTGAAATGGCAGGTGGTGGCCGATCAAAACCACTTCCTGAGCCAACCAGGTCGAAAGTTGCTTCGGCAGATAAGGTTGCTCCGGCATTTTTTGCTCCGTTTACGACCAGGTAATAGCTTGTATTTGCCGGAAGTCCTGCTGCCGTTAAAGTAAATCCTGTGGAAGAACCGGCTTCACAATTGCTGACCATGGTGTAAGTTGCTGCATCGCAGGGTACGATCGCCTGAACAATAGTTGCTTGTAATTCGGTTCCTCTGTTTGGCTGAACGTTGAAAAGCAGGTTGCTAAAGTTGAAATTCACGGTTCCGCCAGTCACATTTGTTGTGAATTGATACCAAACACTGTTGGTTCCTGAAAAGCAAAAAGTGAAATTGTCTTCACAGCTCGGACAAGTGGTTGCGGTGGCTCCAATATTCGAGCCGGAAGTGCTGACGTTCGGACATAAAGGAGTTGCTGTTGCGCATGCATCATTCGGCAACTGAGAAAATCCTTCAATTGCACATAAAAATGATATTAACAATACTTTAACAGCCCGAAAACACATGCTTCAAAATCGTGTATATGATTGTAAAACTAATACATTCGGGGATATTTTAAACGTTTTTTCGTAGTTTCGCCCCGTCAATTTTGTTAAAGAGAACCGATTTTGTGTTTTTTTGGCACAAAGATGGTTAAGCCTCAAAATAGATTAAACTTAGGACTATGAGACATTTTTACACGCTAATTGTAGGTCTGCTATTAACCACCACCTTATTCGCTCAGAAGGTCGATTACGACAATGACAGCCGTTGGTTTTGGGGACTTAACATCGGGGCAACCTGGACAAAAACAGATATTCCGCACAAATTGGATTTGGGTTACGGATTGATTCTTGGCCACCAATTCAATTACAATTACGGAAGACCGGTAAGCTTTGATTTACGGGCAAGATATTTAACCGGACTTTGGAAAGGATACAAAACCGATTCCACAAATGTTTCAGGAAATCCGATTTATTCCGATTATAACACCCAGGGTGATCCGGTAGTTTTGAATTTCGGAACACGGGTTCATGAGCTGAGTCTGGAATTGGCAATTCACCTGAACAGACTGAGAGAACGAACAGGTTGGGATCCTTACATTTTCGGAGGAATCGGATATACGTGGTATCGTGCAAAAGGAGATTTGTACGGAAGTGATGGTTATACGTATTTGTATGATTCAGTCAAAGTAGCTGGTGGAACTTATACGCAAACGGAAGTCCACGCACTGACGGATAAAAAATTCGAAACGAATCTGAATTCTCCTGCAGGCATGGGACGTTTCATGCCGAGTGTCGGGATTGGTTTGGGATACCAGGTCGGAAAATGGTTCTCCTTGGGAATCGAGCACAAGACAACTTTTACGATGGCTGATAATTTTGACGGTCATGTACAGGCAAAAGGAAAGTATAAAAACGATTGGTATCATTATACCAGCTTCTACCTGAGATTTCATATCCGAAGACATTACGATCATACGACTTACCAGGATACAACGGTTCGACCGCCAGTTGTAACGAATCCTGAATGGACGCAACCACCGGTAGTGAAAAATCCTCCGATTGTAGATATTACCAATCCGAGTGTTACGGGGACAACGGTGAATTCAAGCAGTTATGTGATTAAAGGCCGTATTCAGCGTGTGGCTTCAAACTCCAATGTGATTTTCCGTCAAAACGGAAATTACATCTCGAATTTCACATTCAATCCTTCTACCCAGGAATTCCAAAGCGTTGTAACGCTGGTTCCGGGACAAAATACCTTCGAATTAACCGGAACAAATGAATTCGGATCCGACATGGATCAAACGGTGATCAATTACGTGAGAGAAACTCCGACACCTCCGGTTGTGACTTATTCCAATCCGAATTCGAACCCGACGACTGTTCAGAATCCGACATTTAACCTGACGGGAACTGTTTTGAACGTAACCGGAAAAGATAAAATCACGATGACTCTGAACGGAACTGCTGTGAATTTCAATTACAATGGTTCGACAAGAGGAATTACTGCGACTTTGAACCTCATCACCGGTTCAAATATTGTGACTACAACAGGAACCAACCAATACGGTTCTGACAGTGAAACGGCTACCATTATTTATCAGCCGCAGCAAATGATTCAGCCGCCGGTTGTTTACTTTGTAAATCCGAATATCAATCCGTATACGGTGAATCAAAATACCTTCACATTGAATGCAGATGTATTGAATGTTCAGGATGCACAGCATGTAACGTTCAAACAAAATGGAACGATCAACAATAACTTCGCTTACAACGCACAAACAGATAAGTTTGTAAGTAATGTGATTCTGAATCCGGGGCAAAACGTGTTTGAAGTCATCGGTACGAATGCGGCAGGTTCTGCTTCGGCAACGACGATTATTATTTTCAACCGCATTGCTCCGAAACCTCCGATTGTAACGATTACGAATCCGGGAACAAATCCGTTGGAAACTTCAAGCAGTGTATTCAACCTGAATGCAACGGTATTGAACGTAACGCAGAAAAGTCAGATCAAAGTGACTTTGAACGGGACGAATTTGCCGAACTTCAATTACAATGCAGGGACAAACGGCGTTACTGAAACATTGAACCTGGTAACGGGAGCAAATGTTGTGACAGTAACCGGAACGAATGCAGATGGTTCGGATTCGAAGCAAACGACGATTATTTACAAACCGGCAGTCATTGTTCAACCTCCGGTTGTTCAGTTTACCAACCCGAATGTGGATCCGTATTCGACCACTTCTGCAAGTTACAATGTGGTTGCTTCTGTTTTGAATGTTGCCAATCAAAGCGGGGTAAATGTGAATGTAAACGGAACGAATGTGACCAACTTTACATTTACAAACAGCCTGGCTTCCTTCCCGGTGAACCTGATTGAAGGAGCAAATATTATTACAGTAACAGGAACAAATACCGCAGGAACAGCGAGTGAAACACAAACAATTCTTTATAGAAAACCGGTTACGGTTCAACCTCCGGTAGTTTCATTTATTGATCCGAATGTCAACCCGGCAACTTCGTTCAATGCGACTTACCTGGTAAAAGCACGTGTACGCTTTGTGTCTGCGGCAAACCAGATCGTATTGAAAATAAACGGTCAGACTTCTACGAATTTCACGTACGTTGCGTCGAGTGAAATGATGGAATTCACAACCGGGTTGGTGAATGGTTCGAATGTGATTGAGATCACTGCGACGAATGCGGCCGGTTCCGATTCGAAAACAACCTTGATCAATTACCGCGCTCCGAATCCGACATTACCTCCTGTTGTAACAATTACGTATCCGGCAGCTAATCCGCAGACGGTGAATGTTGCAAGCAGCAATGTGACGGCAACGGTGTTGAATATGGATAATCAACAACAGATCCAGGTATTGGTAAATGGAAATGCTGTAAGTGGATTTACTTACTCGACTTCGACAAAAGTATTGGAAATGAATACTCCGTTGATTTTGGGCACAAATACGGTGAGAATCACTGCAACGAATTCTGCAGGAACGGCATACGATGAAACACAGATCATTTTCAGAAGAGATGAGGTGATCAAACCGCCGTTTGTGACATTCATCAATCCTGCAAGTCCGGGACAAGTGGTTTCGAATGAAGCCTATGTGATGAAAGCACATGCAACAAATGTTACGATGCAATCCCAGATTACGGTAAAAGAAGATGGTTTGATCGTGAATCCGAGTTTCTGGACATTCAATCCCGCAACGAATGAGATTACCTTCAATCATACCCTGAATTCAGGAAACAACATTTTTGAAGTAACTGCAACGAACCAGGGTGGAAGCCACACAGCTTCAACATCTGTGATCTACAAGAAAATTGAAGTGCCTTGTAACAAACCGGTGATTACCTTCAAAAACCCGAATACACAGAATTCAACGGTTGAAAATGCTGCTTTTGCGTTGAAAGCAATAGTAGCAAATGTGACATCGGTGAACCAGATTGAAGTTTATTTGAATGGGAATCTGCAAGCGGCTGGAACATTCAATGCTTCAACTTCCGAATTTGACAAATCATTGAACCTGATTGAAGGAGCAAATTCAATAGAGATCAAAGCAACTAATTCATGTGGATTCACAAGTGTTACGACCATTGTGATTATGACACCGAAAGTAGATCCATGCGTTGCTCCGGATATTACACGAATGAAACCTGCTTCGGAGCCGTTGGTGACTGAATCTGAAACTATTTCACTGAGTGCTTTGGCGAGTAATATCAAACAGGCATCTCAAATTGAATTGAAGATGGATGGTTCGGCTATTCCATTCACATATGATGAAGGATCTCACATATTGTCTGCGAATGTCACTTTGCCAGAAGGAACACATACCATTGTTGCTTATGTGAGAAACGAATGCGGATCAAAACAATTGACCTGGACAATGACACGAAATGTTTGTAAACCGCCGGTAGTTACAATTACGACCAGTTCTGCAACAAACGGAGCTACGATTACTTCGGATGCATTCAGTTTGTCCGGAACGGTTTCCAATGTAGATAGTCAGGAAAATATTTCGGTGATTCATAACGGTCAGAACATTGCGTTTGTTTACAATCAGCAAACCGGAGTAATTACTGTTTCAAGAAACCTGGTGTTGGGCGCAAACGCCATTACAATCCAGGTAGTGAATAAATGCGGAAAGGATTCCAAAACGATCAATGTATTGAGAAATGACTTGGTTGTTGTAACTCCTCCGACGATTGAGATTACGAGTCCGTCCATTACGCCATTGGAAACAGATCAGTCTGCACAAACAATCCTGATTGCGACGACAGGTGTTACTTCAGCTTCGCAGGTTTCCGTGACTTTGAACGGGGTTGTTACAAACTTTGATTTCAAAGCATCTTCCGGGTCTGTAAAATTCAATGCAAGTTATGTATTGGGAACGAATGTGATTGTTGCAACAGCAGTTACTGCGGGAGGAACAGCAACTGATACGAAAATGGTTATTTACAATGCGCCTGAAGTCATTCCTGCACCTGTAATTACCCTGACAAGCCCAATGCGTTGTCCGGCAATTTTAAATGCAGGCAATGTAACGATTACCGGAACAGTGGAGCACGTTGCAAATGCAGGACAAGTGAGTATTTTGTATAATGGCGAGAATGTGGAATTCTCTTCAAGCATGGAAAGTAATGTGTTGACATTCTCTTTCATCATTAACGTGAATTCTTCTACGGTTTCTATTCCGTTGATCATTACAGCAAGAAATACTTCCGGAACGGATAGTAAAACATGTTTGATCAGTGTGAACCCGAATGGAAATTCCAATGCGACGAATGGGCAGCAAGGAAACAACGGGAATAATGGAAACGGAAACAACGGCCATGGAAATAATACGGATGGAAATGACGAATCAAATCCCGGGAAAGGGAATGGAGGTCCGACAGGAGCAGAAGGAGGAACCGTGGACGACGAAAACAAAACGAAACCTGTTCGTGCAGGAAGACCGGGGACAGTTACAACTCCGCCTGCAAGTAAACCAGCAACACCGATAAGAACAACAAAACCGATAGGAAGACCATAACTTTAACAAGCCCTCTGAATTTTCAGGGGGCTTTTTTATTGAATGAAGAATTCATTCTTCCCTTTCGAATCAGTATTTTTGTACCATAATTCAAGAATATGACCAAGGAAGCAGTTTTGGAAGTGTTGGGAACGATTTTAGAGCCCGATTTAAAGAAAGACATTGTAACACTCAACTTTGTTGAAGATTTACAAATTGAAGGTTCGAAGATTACTTTGACGATTTATGTTTCCAATCCGGCTTTGCATGCCAGAAAACGGATGCAGGAAGCAGTAGAATTCAATCTGAAACGCGTTTTCGGTGAAGAAATTGAAATTACGTGCATGGTCAAGGGATTGCCGTCAGAAGCACGTGAAACGCACCGTAAAATTCTTCCTGAAGTCAAACATATTATCGCAGTTGCATCCGGAAAAGGCGGAGTTGGTAAATCAACTGTAACAGCAAACCTTGCGGGTGGATTGGCAAAAGCCGGTTACCGCGTAGGAATTGTAGATGCGGATATTTACGGACCAAGTATTCCAACCATGTTCGATGTGGTAGGGGAAAGACCTACAATGCTGGATGTAGACGGAAAACCGATGATCAATCCGGTGATGAGCTATGGAATCAAAATCTTGTCCATGGGCTTCTTTTCTCAAAACGACGAAGCAATTGTGTGGCGTGGACCGATGGCTGCAAAAGCAATGACGCAGTTGTTTACGGATGCTTACTGGGGTGATTTGGATTATTTATTGATCGACCTTCCTCCGGGAACAGGAGACATTCACCTTTCATTGGTACAAACAGTTCCCTTGGACGGAGTAGTCATTGTAAGTACTCCGCAGGAAGTGGCGCTTGCCGATGCACGAAAAGGAGTGAACATGTTCAAACTGGATACGATCAATGTTCCGATTGTCGGGTTGGTAGAAAACATGGCGTGGTTTACACCGGCTGAATTACCGGAGAACAAATACTACATTTTCGGAAGAGACGGAGTGAAAAACCTGGCTGCGGGAATGAATGAAACGTTTTTGGGACATATTCCATTGGTGCAGGGTGTTCGTGAGTCTGGAGACGTGGGAAGACCGGCTGTATTTCAGGAAAATACGCCAACTGCATTAGCTTTTGAAGAATTAGTACGTATCTTTGTAGACGAGGTAAACGTGATCAAAGCACGTAAAGCAATAAAAACACAAAAAGATGGTGTTAAATAAAACCGAATTAACCGACAAAATAAATCTTTCATTAAGTGAACTAAGACCTCACTTGAATGCAGATGGAGGTGATATGGAATTGGTTGATATTACGGATGAAGGCGTAGTACAGGTAAGATTACTTGGAGCATGCAGCGATTGTTCGATGAGTATGATGACTATTAAGGCAGGTTTGGAAGAAGCTGTGAAGAAAGTCGCTCCGGAAATTGTGGCTGTTGAAGCTGTTGAGTAATTGGGATAGGGAACTCGCTGTTGATTTTTTTCTTCTGTATTTTACACAGCTGAACGGGTAACTTCATTGATGTATTTAACCTGATTTTCAAAAAACGATTGATTTTATCAGAAATAGAAAACCCCGGTTTCGTATCACGAGCCGGGGTTTTTCATGTATCTGTGTAAAGCTTTCTTACTTCGCAGCTGCATATTTTTTAGCTACCACATTCCAGTCAATCACATTAAAGAATGCATTGATGTAATCCGGACGACGGTTTTGGTAATGCAAATAGTAAGCATGTTCCCAAACATCCAATCCAAGAACCGGAGTTCCTTTACAACCTTCACCCATAATCGGGTTATCCTGGTTTGGAGTGGAGCAGATCACCAATTTACCTCCTTCAACACACAACCATGCCCAGCCTGAACCGAAACGTGTTGTTGCTGCTTTTGCAAATTCATCTTTGAAATGCTCGAATGTTCCGAACGCATCGTTGATTGCTTGTGCCAATTCACCTGTTGGAACACCTCCGGCATTCGGAGCCATTACTTCCCAAAACAAGTTGTGATTCCAGAAACCACCTCCGTTGTTACGAACAGCTGGTTTGTCTTTGCAGTTTTGCAAAATGAACTCAATGGATTTTCCTTCCAGATCCGTTCCTGCAATTGCATTATTTAAGTTTGTGGCATACGCCTGGTGATGCTTTGTATAGTGGATTTCCATTGTACGAGCATCGATGTACGGTTCTAACGCATCGTATGCATATGCTAATTTTGGTAATTCGAATGCCATAATATTTTAATTTATGTTGTCTAACAAAAATAGGAAACAAAATTGAAAAAGCCCGTTCAATCTGTAAGAAGCTTTTGTTAGGAAAGGTTAAATGCTTGTATACTCACTCAAAAGAAAAGTTTCGTTTTTGTTTCGAACCACATAGGTTAATCTAAAAACCACATAGGAACATAGGTCACATAGTTTAACCCGATCTGTTTGTTACATTATTCTCAAGTAAATAAACGGCTATGTATCTATTGTGGTTTTTAATTACCTAGTTCTTACTTCCCGTATTTCTTTTTGTACTTCTCATACAACTTGGTCTGGAAATTGGAAAGAGGAACAAATTCCCCGTTGATCAAAATCACGGAGGCCTGGTTTCCTTTCATTTCCAAAGCAGATCCGTTCGAGCCGAATAAGGTTGCTTTTTTACCGATCTCGATGCTTCCGTAGGATTTTGAAATCCCCATGATCTCACAAGCACTTAAGGTAATGGAACGAATGGCTTCCTCCTCTGTTAAACCGTATGACATAGCTGTTCCGGCAAGAAAAGGAAGATTTCGTGCATTCATGGCTTCCATATCACCTTCGTTTTGCAAACAGAATTGAACTCCCGCTTGTTGAAGCAGGAATGGAAGTTTGTATGGCAGATCAAAAGGATCATCGTCACGTCGTGGCAAGGAATGCAAACGGCCAACCATGACCGGAACTTTTTTGATCTTCAAACGTTCTGCAACCAGGTAGCTTTCATAGCCGCCAACAATCACCGGGAATTTGATTTCCAGTTCTGTAATCAGATCCAGGATGTCGTTGATTTGTTGGGCTTCGTCTGCGTGAAAATACAAGCGTTTTTCTCCGGTGAAACATTCGCTTAATGCGCTGTACTGAAGCGGAGTTGCCGGATTTTTTGCATTCGAAGCAGCTTTTGCAGCAGTTAAGAATGAAATCATTTCACGTTTCTGATCTTCATACGATTCGTTGTGCTTGGTAAGCGGGTCTCCCCAGGAACGACTGTAAGCTGGGGGCCATTTGAGGTGGACTCCGTCATCTGCTTTGATGGTTCCGTCTTCCCAGTTCCAGCATGAGCTGGTCATCAAACTGGATTGTCCTGAAATTCTTCCGCCTCTCGGAGTTGTCTGAATGATGAGGATTCCATTTGTGCGAACGGTTTCAATGACATTCGATTCGCAATTATAGGCAATCTGAGCGCGCACATGCGGATTGTACGTTCCCAGTTCCCGAAAATCGTTGGAAGCTTTTACAGCTTCAATTTCCGTTAATCCCAAGGTGGAATTCGGAGCCACGAAACCAGGATAAATATGATGTCCACTTAGATTGATCACCGTGTCCCAATCCGATTTGTTGTACGTATAAGCAAGTGTATTCCGGACTACGGTAATGATTCCGTTTTCAATTCCAATGGTACCTGTTGTGATGACCTGCCCGTTTCCGATATGAACGGTGGCACTTTCAAGTAATATTTTTGAATACTTTTTCTGACCGTAACTATTGCTTACAAATGCAAGCAGGATCAGGAAAGAATAACTGATTGTTTTCATGCTGAATTTGTTTGAATAATTAGTGTTCATTGGTTTCAAAGGATTCTTCTTCGCCTAAAGTATTGCAGTGGAAATGTCCGCGGCGTTTACGGTTGAATGTCTTGGTCGGTTCTCCTTTTTTGTTTTCTTCCGACATTTTTGCAATGATTCGGGCTCTTTCCGCAGCAATTTCTTGTTGCATTTGGAAATCTTTCTGAAAATCAAACAGGATTTCCCCGTCGACAACCGTATAAAGTGGTTTTGCAGTGATGTTCAGCGGATTGTTCGTCCATAAAACCAAATCGGCGTCTTTTCCAACCTGGACAGTTCCCATGCGATCATCAAGATGCAAGAGTTTCGCCGGATTCAAAGTCACCATTTTCCATGCCTGATCTTCCGTCATTCCACCGTATTTGATGGTTTTCGCAGCTTCCTGGTTCAAACGTCTTCCCATTTCAGCGTCATCCGAATTGATTGCAACGGTTAATCCCATGTTCGTCATCATGGCTGCATTCTGAGGAATAGCATCCAATACTTCGAATTTGTAGGCCCACCAATCGGAGAAGGTTGAAGCACCAACGCCGTGTTCTTTCATTTTATCAGCGAGTTTATATCCTTCCAAAATGTGCGTAAAGGTATTTACCTTGAACCCAAAAGAATCAGCAACGTGCATCAGCATATTGATTTCCGATTGCACATAGCTGTGACAGGTAATTCTTCGTTCACCACTGACAATTTCATACAATGCTTCCAGTTCCAGATCCGTTGCCGGAGGAATGGCATTTTTGTCTTTATGTTTTCCAGTAGGATTTTTCGCCTGGTGATACGCCAAAGCACGTGAGAATGCATCGATGTAAACCTGTTCAACGCCCATGCGGGTTTGAGGGAAACGGTTTCCGGAACCCCAATTGGTTTGTTTCACGTTTTCTCCCAAAGCAAATTTGACAAACTTCGGAGCATTTTTGATTAGAAGATCCTGCGGATAATGTCCCCATTTCAGTTTGATCAAAGCAGATTGTCCTCCGATCGGGTTGGCTGAACCGTGAAGTAATTGAGCTGCAGTAACTCCGCCTGCAAGCTGACGGTAAATATCAATATCGTCCGCGTTGAGCGCATCTTCCATCCGTACTTCACAACTGATTGTTTGCCCGCCTTCGTTTACTCCGCGTGTCATGGCAATGTGCGAATGTTCGTCAATAATTCCGGTCGTTAGAATTTTTCCTTTGGCGTTGATTACAACAGCGTCGTTAGGTTTCATATATGTTCCCGAACCTTTGTGAATGGCTTTGATTTTTCCGTTTTCAACGATTACGGTTCCTTCCTGGATAATTCCTTCGTCGGTATTGGTCCAGATCGTTGCCTGTTCGAAAATGATTGTTGTTTGTTTCGGTGGAGTAGCAAATCCGAAGGCATTGTTTGGAAAACGTGTTCCAGGAACAGCTAAGGTATCCAAAGTCCAGGCTTGTTTGTTTTCATCTTTCGCTTCGAATTTTTTACTGCGGAAAGCGCTCCATTTGATCCATTTTCCTTTGTTATTGGTTCCTTCTCCTTCAAAAATGAACACCCGCGGATTGATATCTCCTTTCAAACTGAACGTTTGTTTTTCGGAATCAACCTGTTGTACGAAATGAATCGCGATGTCATTATTGATGACCGAAATTTTCGCATTGCTTGACAAAGTATCTGATTTGTTGGCTAACGTGAGGGAATCCTGAATCGTGCGAACCATTTTCACTTTTCCTTCCGGCTGGTTTGCACTTCCGGCAATTTCCAGTAAAAATTTAGAACCGTCGATGTTCAGACTGTAGGTTCCACGGATATCAGCAATCGGCATGTTTTGGAAAACCTTGCGTTCTCCTTTTGAATAAGATTCCAGTATTTTGGCCTGGTACAGGAACGGATTCTGGTCGTAAACCGTGAAATTCGCCCATTTATCGACTTCAATTGTCCCGATTTCTTTTTGAACTCCCAATAATGTTGCCGGGGCAATTGTCAGTGAACGAAGTACATCATTCACGCTCCAACCTGCAGCCAAAGCCTGGTGAATGTGTTTCCAGAAATCTGCAGCAGCAGTATGCCCGGAAGCTGAAGTAATAAACGGAACTTTATGTTTCATCAGGAAAGCCGGATTTTTCGGAGCCATTTCCCAGATTTTCAATTCGCCGTATGGAATTTCATGAGCGAGGTACGGATCTTTCAGATCAAAAGATTCGGGGAAATTGATTGGAATAACCAAAGGAACTTTTAAGGTATCCCACACATTTCCAAGAAATTGTTCCTGTCCGGTTCCAATAACTGTAAACTCGCGTTTGAATTCACGCATAAAGGATTTTACACGGAAAACATCGGATTTATCATCTAAAGTAAAGAATGCAGGTTTCTTTAATTGCAGAGTCAAAGCTTCCAAACTGTAATTCGCATCTTTTCCGTATTCGGAATGCCACTGAGCATCATAGAAAGCTTGCCGCAACAAAGCAATACAACCAACCAGGGAACTCGGGTAATCCTGTTGTGAACTTCCTTTCCGGAAAGAGTAAAAAGAAGCCGAACGGTTGGCATAAATTTGCTGCTCCGGATTTTTCACTCCCAATTGAATCAGTGGAGAATATCCCTGAGCCAGTCCGTCATTTCGGTGGATCAAAACCGAACCGAAGCCCATTTTCTGGTATTCCGAAATAGCTTTTTCGTCCGCTTTGTACCAATCTACCGCATCAAAATCAGAACGGATGGCGTGATTCCAGTAATACGGACCGGTTTTGTTTTCGGCCTTTTGATCGGGAGAAATTCCCATCGTACTGTTCACTTCAATGAAAGAAGGAACAACAACTGCATGGTTTCCGTCGATAACCACCAGATCTTTCGGAGTGGTTAGTGAGAATTTCTCTACTGAAACAATTTTCCCGTTCCGGACTGTAATGGTTCCGTTTTCGATGGTTTTATCTGGAGAGATCAGGATCGTAACGTTCGTAAGAACGAACGAGTTCTGATCGGGGGCTTTTACACCGTTTTGAGGTTGATCTGCCTGACTGAATACACTCAATGGAAACAAGAGGGCAAGTATATAACGAATCATTTTTTTGGTAACTTCTGGTTTTGAGGGCTGAAAAATAGTGATTCTCTGCGGAAATAAGTGATTTGATGAAGGATTGAGGCCTTTTTTCGGTAATTTTGCCAAAACTTTCTTATTATGGATGCATTAGTACACGGACATTCAGGCTTGCGTTGGCTGGCTTTGGCTTTATTGGTTTTCGCAATTGTGAATGCTATTTTGAAATTGAAAAGTGGTAAATATGAAAAAGGCGACAAGATGTTGAACTTGTTTGCCATGGTCATGTTGCACATTCAGATTACATTGGGAATTGTACTTGCTTTTATCAGCGGGAAAATTTCTTACGCTGAGGGCTGGATGAAAAATCCGCAATACCGGTTTTTCGGATTGGAGCATATTTTACTGATGGTTTTGGCTGTTGTTTTGGCTACCATCGGAAGAAAAAAAGCAGAAAAAGCATTGGATCCGGCGAAAAAACATAAAACAATCCTGATTTGGTATACGATTGTATTGATTGTGCTTTTTGCAGGAATTCCGTGGCCATTCAGAACAGTATTGGGAGGATCATGGTTTTAAGAATTGCTTTAGCCGGAATAACAGGTTGTTTGCTTTTAGCTAGTTGCGGGGAAACTCCGGCAGAAGGAACAACAAAACCTGTTTCCAATGAACCGATCTCCATGGAAGATGCACGGGCTGTTTATACGCTCAATTGCGCTTCCTGTCATGGGCCGGATGGAACATTGAAAGCATCGGATGCGGCGGATTTGTCGATCAGCAAAATGGATGAGAAAACCATCGAGCAGACCATTCGAAAAGGAAATGACAAAGGGATGATGCCTTATGAAGAAATGTTGAGCACGCCCGAAATTAAAGGATTAGTAAAATTCGTTCAAAATTTACGAAAATAGGAATATGAGTGAAGGTCACGTATTAGTTGATGCAGTAGAAGAAACCTGCGTACTTGTCGGAATTATTACATCATCAGTTACGGACGATCAGGCTCAGGAATATTTGGATGAATTGGAATTCCTGGCAGAAACCGCCGGTGCAACGACTGTCAAACGATTTGTACAGAAACTCCCGATGGCGAACCCGAGAACCTTTGTAGGGACAGGTAAGTTGGAGGAAATCAAGGAATATATTAAAGAAAACGGAGTGGAGCTTGTCATCTTTGATGATGAGCTTTCACCTTCGCAATTGCGAAATATCGAACGGGAACTGGAGTGTAAAATCCTGGATCGAAACATTCTGATTCTCGATATTTTTGCTTCCAGAGCGCGCACTTCCCATGCGAAAACACAGGTGGAACTGGCGCAAATGCAATACATGCTTCCGCGTTTGAAACGACTCTGGACTCACTTGGAGCGTCAGAAAGGGGGAATTGGTTTACGTGGTCCGGGGGAATCCCAGATCGAAACCGATAGACGGATTATTCAAATGCGGATTGCCCTTTTGAAAGAAAAGCTGAAGGAAATTGACAAGCAAATGATGGTTCAGCGCAGCAACCGCGGACAATTGGTGCGAGTGGCTTTGGTAGGTTATACCAACGTTGGAAAAAGTACGATGATGAACTTGTTGAGTAAATCGGAAGTATTTGCGGAAAACAAATTGTTTGCAACGCTTGATACGACGGTTCGGAAAGTGGTGATTGAAAATTTACCCTTCCTTTTGACCGATACCGTAGGATTTATCCGAAAGTTGCCTCATCAGTTGGTGGAATCTTTCAAATCTACGTTGGATGAGGTGCGTGAAGCCGATTTGCTGATCCACGTGGTAGATATTTCCCACCCGAATTTTGAAGATCAGATTCATGTAGTAAGCGAAACGCTGGCGGAATTGGATAACAAAGACAAACCGGTGATTTTGGTCTTCAATAAGATCGATGCTTACAAATACAACCCGGAAAACGAAAAAGGGTCGAACATGACCTTGGAAGAGTTGAAAAAGACCTGGATGAACCGCCTTCCGGCAACGAAATGTGTGTTTATTTCGGCTACGGATAAAGAGAATGTGGAAGAGTTGAAAGAAACAATGTATTCTGAGATCAAGCGCATTTTCGCAATTCGTTATCCGTTTAATAATTTCTTGTATTGATAATGCAAAATTCAAAATGATCAATGCAAAAAGGATTTGTATTCATGATCTGTTTTGAATTTTGAATTGGATCATTTTGAAATTCAATGAACCTTTCGGTTGATGTTTGCCGTGAAGGAATAAAAAATGCTTTCCGACTTTTTTAAAATTGGTATCTTCGACTATGCGAAGTTGGATTTTTGTGTCAGCCCTGTTTGCTTTTTCCCTGGTTCATGGTCAGACCTCCTACCTGGACAGTTTGAAGTATTGCCTTCAAAAACCGGTTTCCTCTGATACGATGCGCGTTTTTCAGTACAATGAAATAGCCTGGACTTACCTGGATTACTCACTTGATTCGACTTATTTCTATCTTCAGAAAGGACTGAACCTTGCTCAAAAGAAAAAGTATCCGAACGGAATCATGGATGCGAAAAATACCCTGGGAATTTATTACCGCCTGAACTCGCAATACCCTGAAGCTATTCGGACCTATGAAGAGTTGATCGAACTGCGGACGAAATACCACCAGGAACACAAACTGGTCGGAGCGTATTCCAATCTCGGTTCGGTTTATTTTGAGAAGGGAAACTACGCACAAGCTTTAAAGAATTACCAGAAATCGATTGATATTGCCAAAAAAATGAAGGACGATGAAAATGTCCTGGTGCTTTATACGAATCTCGGTGTCGCTTACAAAGCAATCGGTTTGTATGATCAGGCCGTGAATGCCTTCAAGGAAGGTTTGCAGTTGAACAAACGCATTCAAAACGAGGAGCAGGAGGGACGTTTGTATCTGAACCTGGCAACCGTTTACCACGAACGCCAGATGTATGCTCAGGCTATTAAATATCATCTCATCGCGAGGGAGAAAATGGAAGTTTCCGGCAATTACAGAACGTTGGAAACAATTTTGTTCAATCTCACGCTGGATTACCGTTATACCAAACAGTTCGACAAGGCAAAGAAAATGCTGGTTGAGCTCAAAAAAGTGGCTGTAAAACTCGATGAAGAAGATGTCTGGCTTTCATACTATCATGCACAAGCGAATTACCTGGCAGATATCAAACAATACGATAAAGCATTGGAAGCTGCGGAAATGGCTGAAAAGATGTCGGACCGGGAAGCGGATTTGCTGAATTATGCGGAAGTTCAACTCACGAAAGCTACGATTTACCAGTCGATGGGAAAAACGGCCCTGGCGACCAAGCATGCAGAAATCGCTTTGGATGCTTTCAAGGATACGGAAGATTTGAACGCGCAAGTCAGAACTTACAGAACGCTTGCTGAAATTCTCCAGAAAGCAGGAGATTACAAAAAGGCATTGGAATATTTTGAAACGGCAAATTCCCAGAAAGAGAAAATGGACCTGGAAGCAGTAACCAATCAAATTGCGACTTTGAACTCACTGAATGAACTCGATCGGAAAGAACAGGATTTGGCGCTTTCGAAGCAAACCAATCAGCGGATTTCAGCAGAAAACGAACGGAAGAACAACCTGATTTTAGGTTTGTTTTTGATTGGAGGATTGATCATGATTTCGTTGGGAATCAGTTTTAAATCGAATCAGCAAAAGAAAAAAGCGAATGCCTTGCTGAATCAGCAGAACGAAGAAATTGAAACACAGAAATCGCTGATTGTCGAAAAACAAACGGAAATCCTCGATTCCATTCATTATGCAAAGCGCATCCAGGAATCCTTGCTGGTTCAGAAGAAATTATTGCAGGAAGCATTGCCGGATTCTTTTATTTTCTTCCGCCCGAAAGACATTGTTTCGGGAGATTTTTACTGGGCAACGAAACGAAACAATAAATTCTACCTGGCAATTTGTGATAGTACCGGACATGGTGTTCCGGGAGCATTTATGAGTGCTTTGAACATTACGTTTCTGAGTGAAGCAATCAACCAGTTGGGAATTGAAGAACCGGGACAAATTTTCAATCACGTGCGCAGCCGTCTGGTCGAATCCATTTCGCATGACGGAGCCAAAGACGGAATGGATGGAATCTTATTCTGTTTCGATGAAAATAACCGGGCTTTGACTTACGCTGCAGCATACAACACGCCGGTCATTGTGCGGAATGGCGAATTGCTCAAATTTCCGGCGGATAAAATGCCGGTAGGAAAAAGTGATATCATGGAAGATTTCCGGACATATTCCATGGAAACCGAATCCGGAGATACCTTGTTTGCTTACACGGATGGTTATGCAGATCAGTTTGGAGGAGAGAAAGGAAAGAAGCTGAAACTGGCAAATCTGAATGCCTATCTCCTGGAAATTTCCACAAAAAGAATTTCCGATCAGAGCAACCTGCTGAAAAATCATTTCACTGCGTGGAAAGGAAACCTGGATCAGGTGGATGATGTGTGTGTATTTGGAGTTAAACTAATCTAAATTTATGGTTCTGACTAAGAGACAGAATATCCTGTTGTTGATTTTAATTGTTTTTTATTCGGTCGGAGTGATCGGTTTGCATACGAATTTGAGAGGATCTTTTTTGAGACTGACACCGTTCAATCTCTTATTATCCTTCGCTTGTCTTTACTTGTCGTTTAAAGATCTTTCGATGAAAAAACACGCGGATCTTTTCCTGGTAGCGCTCGCCGGTTACGTGATTGAATGGATCGGGATTCATACGTCGTATTTGTTCGGAACCTACCATTACGGTTCTGTTTTGGGATTTAAGTTTGATGAGGTTCCCCTGATTATCGGTTTGAATTGGGTGTTGCTGACTTTTGGTGCAAGTGCAATCGTCAATAAATGGAAAATTCCGCTTTTGCTGAAAGCACTTCTTGCCGGAGGATTGATGACTGCGCTGGATTGGCTGATGGAACCTGTTGCAGTGAAATCCGGGTTCTGGTGGTGGGAGAAAGGCAGCATTCCGGTTTACAATTACGTTTGCTGGATGATTTTTTCCACGTTGTTCAGTTATTGGGTTCTAAAAAGAAAAACAGTGGAAACAAATAAAGTAAGTCTCGGATTGTTTGTGATAATTGTGCTTTTTTTTGCAATTTTAAACAGATGATTCCAACTTGGTCGGGCATACTTTTTCTGATCGCGGCATTTTTTCTGACGGAATTGGCTGCGTGGTCTGCACATAAATTTGTGATGCACGGTTTTATGTGGTATTTCCACAGGGATCATCACCAGGGAAAATCTGGTTTTTTCGAGCGAAATGATGTGTTCTTCCTCATCTTTGCCATTCCCAGCTGGCTCGGAATCATGCTTGGATTGATGTACAAGCAATATGCATTTGTCTGGATGGGATTCGGAATCATGGCTTACGGATTTACTTATTTCCTGTTGCATGATGTATTTATTCACCGCAGATTTAAATGGATTCGTGAAATCAATACACCGTATTTTCTCGCAATCCGCCGGGCACATAAAATGCATCACAAGCATGTCGATAAAGAAGACGGAGAATGTTTCGGACTACTCATTGTTCCAATGAAGTATTACCTGGAGTCCAGGAAGGCATACAAACAAAAACAAGCCGCCAAATGAGTTTATACCTTTGGATTATTCTCGGAACGATCATTTTCCCGTTTTTATTGAGCTTTGATAAAAAGATTCACTTTTATACACATTGGAAGACGGTTTTTCCGGCCATACTTGTCGTCGGAGTATTCTTTTTGTTGTGGGACAACTATTTCACGGAACATGGAGTTTGGGGATTCAACGAGCGCTATGTGCAGGGAATCTACCTTTTTCGACTGCCTTTGGAAGAAGTACTGTTCTTTTTGGTAGTTCCGTATGCCTGCCTTTTCGTTTATGAAGTGATAAAAGGATATTTCCCGAATCTGAAACTGGATCTGTTGGGAAGAGCTTTTGCTTTCCTGATGGTTCTTTCGGGTTTGCTTCTGACTATTTTTTATCTCCGGAACTGGTATACGCTTACGGCTTGTTCGTTGTCCGTTTTGCTGGTTATCGGAATCCATTTCAGAGCAAGAGCGAAATGGTTTAATCACTTTGCACTGGCATTTATCATCTGTCTGGTTCCTTTTTTGATTGTGAATGGAATTCTGACCGGTTTTGCGACTCCCGAACCGGTTGTCTGGTATTCGGAAAATCATATTACGGGAATCCGGATCGGTACCATTCCTTTGGAAGATATCTATTACAATTTGTGTATGTTGCTGCCAATTGTCCTGATTCACGAGGTTTTAACGCAGAAACAAAAAAGCCGAAACTGATAGGCAATGACTTGTAATTCAGCTGAATTGTAAGCGGATGAGTTTTTGAAGTTGAGCTTATTTTTACTTAAATTTGTTGTAGAATAAAAATCAGAAGATGAGCGAGGAAAAATTCACAGTAAAAGAAAAAGCGAAGGTAAGTCCTTTGTTAAGTGGTTTGGAAGACTGGGTGGAAGGTGTTATCATCAAGATTTTTAAGAACCCGTTCCTTGGTGAAGAAATTGCAATTAAAGATGCCCAGGGAAGAATTTTCTTTGGGGAAAAGAAATACTTTAAAAAGAACTAAGGATGTTTGCTATCAGTTTTGATATGCTTACTTCCGATCTGAAAGAGCATTATGGTGATCCGTATAATAATGCTTATTATGATATCGCAACGATTCTTGAAAAATACGAGTTTTATCGTGGACAAGGCAGCGTGTATCTATCAAAAAAGAATGACATGGCAAATCTTTTAAGAGCTGTAAACGCACTGAAAAGTGCTCCCTGGTTTAAGAAATCTGTCAGGGATATCAGAGCTTTTAGAGTCGAGGATTGGTCTGACTTTACAGCATTTATTAAGGAAGATTGATTTTAAAATCAGCTCGTACAAAACCTCACAAAAAAAGCATCACCAAATCTGATAATGCTTTCTCTTTATTTAAGAATATGTACTCTTAATCTTCGTCTTTTTCTCTGTTTTTGAATTTCAACACATCGTTATTCGCATCGTCCATTAACCACAACTCCTTGCTTTTCAACCGGCGAATAGAAAAAACTTTGCTGACATAACCCGAGACCGAAATGCGTATTTTTTCCTTTTTCTCAGCAAATTCCCAACTTCCAGTAATGGTTGCGATACCGGCCTCATAGATACATTCCATGTCATCGGTAAGCTTCATGATAGTCGCTGAATTGTCATAGGTAACCGTACCGTCAACATGGTCCGTTTCCATCAAATCCCATTCGCCTTCTACGCGATCTTTTTTGGAAAGCATAGAAAAACCAGGACCGTCAGGATATTTATTACAGGATGTAAATAGTAGTGAGCCGGTAAGAAGCCCGGCAATTGCTAAGGCAGTAAATCTCATAAAAACAATTTTTCTGATTAAATGTAGGTATAAAAAATTGAGTGAAAAAACATTAATTGATGCGAACCATTAAATTTTTCGCTAAAATGTGAAGTTCTTCAATCGGGAAAGAATCGTTTTCCAGCTTGTTCAGATTATCCATGGCTAATTGATAGTATTCCGACATTTTTGCTTTTGCGTGCGTCAATGTTCCGTTTTCCTGGAACAAATGTTTCGCGAAATCAATCTTCTCAAGACTTGCTTCCATTCCGAGAAGCGTTTTGAAATTGGTTTGATGTGTTGGATCAGCCGCATTCCGTGCATAGATGAAAAGCAAGGTTTGTTTGTGCGCTAAAATATCGCCTCCGACCCGTTTTCCGAAGGATTCCGGATCGCCGTATAAATCAAGAATATCATCCTGGATCTGAAATGCAATTCCGAGGGAAACACCGAATTCGTACAAACGAGCTTGTCTTTCTTCACTTTGATTGGCAAGAATAGCTCCGAATTCCAAGGCACAACCTAAGAGAACGGAAGTTTTCAGGCGAATCATTTCAATGTATTCTGCTTCCGTTACATCGTTCCGGGATTCATAATCCATGTCTAATTGCTGTCCCTGGCACACTTCGATGGCAGTTTCATTGAATCTTTTCAATAAAAGCGGAAAGCGTGAATCGGTATATTTTGAAAGCTGTCTGTACGCTTCAACGTAAAGCACATCGCCGGAAAGAATCGCAACACTTGAATTCCATTTGGTATGAACCGTTGGTTTTCCCCTGCGAACCGGAGCTGCATCCATGATGTCGTCGTGAACCAATGAGAAATTATGAAACAATTCAATGCAAAGTGCCGCATGAATGCTTTCTTCTTTTGGAACCCGGAAAATGTTTCCTCCCAAAATGGTCAGCATCGGGCGGATTCTTTTTCCCCCAAGCGAGAGAAAATACTTCAACGGATCAAACAGATTTTGCGGTTCTTTATCCAGATCAATACCTGCCAATTCGTTTTCAATGTATTGAATGTATTCCCTAAATTCCTTCATTATTTATTCAACAATTGCAATAAATAAGTTCCATAACCGCTTTTTACCAGTGGTTGAGCGATTGTTCTGAGTTGTTCGGCGTCAATGAATCCGTTGCGGTAAGCAATTTCTTCGATACAGCCCACTTTTAAGCCCTGACGTTCCTCAATTACCTGAACGAATTGTCCGGCTTGCATCAACGAAGGGAAAGTTCCCGTGTCAAGCCAGGCAGTTCCCCTGCTCAGAATAGCAACTTTCAGTTTGCCTCTTTTCAGGTATTCTGCGTTGACATCTGTGATTTCATATTCTCCTCTTGCCGAAGGTTTCAGATTTTTAGCAATCTCAATCACATCGTTGTCGTAGAAATACAAACCTGGAACGGCATAATTCGATTTCGGGTTTTTAGGTTTTTCTTCGATGGAAATGACATTCATTACCTCATCGAATTCCACCACTCCGTAACGTTCCGGATCGCTGACATGATATGCGTAAACAACTCCTCCGTCCGGAGAAACGTTTTCTTTCAGCAATTCGTCCATCCCGACTCCGTAAAAGATGTTGTCGCCCAAAATCAAGGCCACGGAATCATTTCCGATAAAAGATTCACCGATGACAAAAGCTTGTGCCAAACCGTTTGGTTCCGGCTGTTCTGCATAGGAAAAAGTACATCCCAACTGACTTCCGTCTCCCAATAATTTCTGGAATTGCGGTAAATCATGCGGAGTAGAGATGATCAGAATTTCACGAATCCCCGCAGTCATTAAAATCGACAGCGGGTAATAGATCATCGGCTTGTCATAAATAGGCATTAACTGCTTACTGATGGCCAATGTCAATGGGTGAAGCCTGGTCCCCGAACCTCCTGCAAGAATGATTCCTTTCATCGTTTAATCTTCCTTTTTTTCGTTTGAATCGCTGTCAGAACTTTTTGAGCTATTGGGCTCATCCAATTTTTCAATTTCCAACAAATCCCAATTGATATCGGAATCCTCGTCGTAGATTTCGAAAAGCGGTTCTTCGAACGACTTGGTTGTCAAGCGGCGTTCGTAGCTTAATAACAAACATGGCAGCAAAATCAGGTTGGTGAAAAGTGCCACGAAATAAGTAATTGCAGATAAATATCCAAGGGCCTGAGTTCCTCCGAAATCAGAGAATACGAATACAATGAATCCAAAGAACAGGATCACGGACGTGTAAATGATACTCAAACCGGTTTCACGGATAGAAATAGCGACACATTCCTTCAAATCCCATTTCTTTAACTTGAGTTCGTGGCGGTAATGGGCCAGGAAGTGAATCGTATTATCGACCGTAATCCCCAATGCGATAGAGAAGATCAATAGAGTAGATGGTTTTAACGGAATTCCGAACGCTCCCATGATTCCGGCAGTAGTTACCATCGGGATTAAGTTTGGAATCATCGAAACGATCACCATGCGGAAAGAGTAGAAGAGTACGCACATCAATGCCGCAATGGAAAGTACGGCGATAATAATGTCCTGCGTCAGGTTACTTACCAGGTATTTCGTTCCTTCGGATGCTACAACGGAAGTTCCGGTAAGTGTAACATCGTAATACTCGTTATCAATTGCTTTTCGGAGTGTTTTCTTGAAATTCGGTTTCTTGAAATATTGACGAACCAATTCCGGATCGGAGTCAAATGCGTACTGTTTTTCGTCGCTTCCGTTAGAAAGCAAAGAAGTTACATTGTTGTAAACACCGCTCGACAAATCGAAGATAGAATCGATGTATCCCAATTTTCCTTTCTTCACATTGGAATAATAACTTTCCAATTGCGGTTTATCCGGATTCATAATGCTGTCGATGCGTTTCTGAATCAAATGTACCTCATCTTCCACTTCATAAGAACCCAAATCTTTCATGGAAGTTCTTACACGTAGAATGTGATTCGTTGTGTCAACCAATTCTTTGATTGAGAACGTACTGTTATTGGTCGTTGTAGACAAATTTTTCAGGTACGCATTCAAACGGAGTTTATCCTTTGTAGCGAAGATTTTGTATTGTTCCGGATTATTGTTGTAATAAGCCATGTTGACCACTTTCACAAAATCCACAATGGAAAGACTTTTCGCGAACAAGGTATCTTTATTCAACATGTCCTGAACCTGTTCCACGCTTTGCATGGTGTTTTTCCCGAACAAACGTCCTCTTTCCTTGTAATCGATCAACACTTCAAACGGAACTGCTCCTCCGAAGTTTGCCTCCATGAACTGGATATCCTTCAAAATCGGATCTCTCGCCGGAAGGTCACCGGTGATATTCCCGGTTACTTTGATGAAGAAAATTCCAACTCCTGTCCCGATTGTCAGGATAATGGTGATGATGTAAACAGTTCTTCTGCGATGAGAAGTAATGTAAACCAGTTTTTCAAGGAAACGAACAGCTGCTTTTCGGTCAAGATGCTTTAAATGTCTTGTTTTTGGCTGCTTGGAGAACGATGCGAAAATCGGGATCAAACACAATGAAACCACGTAACACAACATGATATTCAGGGACGAAATAACCCCGAATTCAAAGAATTTGGTGGAATTCGTAAACAAGAAGGTCATGAAACCGATTGCCGTTGTTACGTTGGTAAGCCACATCGCCGTTCCGGTTTTCCGGATGGTTTGTGCCAGGGCTTTGATCTTATTCTGATGCAGACGGAATTCGAAGTGATATTTGTTGAAGAGGTAAATACAGTTCGGAATCCCGATTACAATCATCAACGGCGGAATGAGCGCCATGATGATGGAAATGTTGTATTGGAAAAGTCCGATCGTTCCCATTGCCCAAACCACGGTAATTGCAACGACGACCAAACTGATGAGCGTCACCCGCACGGAACGGAAGAAGAAATACATGATTCCGAAGGAAATCAAAAGCGAAAGAACCACGAAAATGTACATTTCACTCATGACACGCTTACCGATCAATACACGCATGTGCGGCAATCCGGCAAAGTGTACTTTGTTGAATTCCTTTTCATAGGATTTTGCCAGGTTTTCAATCTCAACAACCACCTTTTGTTTCTCTTTGTCAACCAGGAAACTTTCATCCAGGCTCACCATCATCAAGCTTACATTGGTAGAATCGTTATAAAGAACGCCATTGTAAATCGGGTTTCTGCGGATTTCATTTTTGATTTGCTCAATTGATTTCTCTTTGAATGAAACATCCGAGAAAATCGGTTTGATCGTAAACTGGCTGTTTGCCGTATCGTTGATCAGGTTGAACAATTTCGCTTCCGAAATAACGGATGTTACCCCATCGATCTGAAGAATGGAATCTCCCAGGTTTTTCCACAAAAGGAATTTCTCTTTGGTGTATAAATCCTTGTCCTGGATCGCGATAACAAGCGCGGATCCGTCTTCCCCGAACATTTTTTTGAACTTCAGATAAGTAATCTGCGTCGGACTGTCTTTAGGAAGCATGTTTCCATACTTATTATCGATTTTCAAACCCGTCAGCGCATAATATCCCAACAAAACTGTCAGTAGCGCCATAATGGCAAGAATAATGAAACGATTTCTCAGAATGATATTGGCAATTCTATTCCACATACCTCTTTTAGTTTTTTTTAATTTAATTAGCCCGCCGGAACGAGTTTATTTTCGTGTTACTTTCAATAGTGGCCGGTTATTAGCGGAAGCAGTGCTTCGGCTTACTTCAAATACGTATTCAGCCAATCGAAAAACTCCCTGTTCCACAACATGCTGTTTTGTGGTTTGGTGACCCAGTGACCTTCGTCCGGGAAGTAAAGAAACTTACTTGGAATTCCTTTTAGCTGAAGCACTTGAAATGCCTGCATTCCCTCTGATTCCGGAACTCTGAAATCTTTTCCTCCGTGAATCACCAACATCGGGGTATTCCATTTGTCGACCAACTTGTGCGGGCTGTTTTTTGCATACAATTCTTTGTTTTCAGGAAGCCAGTAAGGCCCGCCGATATCCCAGTTCGCAAAAAACAATTCTTCCGTTGTTCCATACCAGCTTTCCAGGTTGAATAATCCGCAGTGCGAAATAAATGCCTTGAAACGGTTTTCATGAATTCCGGCAAGGTAGTAAACGGAATAACCTCCGTAACTTGCACCGACAGCTCCCAGTTTGTCTTTGTTGATCGAAGGAATTTGCGCCACACAACTGTCAACTGCCGTTAAGTAATCACGCATCGCTTGTCCGCCCCAATCTTTGGAGATCGCGTCGTTCCATTCCTGTCCAAATCCCGGAAGTCCTCTGCGGTTCGGAGCAATCACGATGTATCCTTGCGATGCCATCAAACGGAAGTTCCAACGGTAAGAGAAATATTGGGAAACAGGACTTTGTGGTCCGCCCTGGCAGTAAAGCAAAGCCGGGTATTTTTTTGCAGGATCGTAATTCGGAGGATAAATCACCCACGTCAGCATTTTTTTTCCATCAGTTGTGGTAATCCATTTTTCCTGAACAGTCGGTTCTGCGATTCCGTTCAATTCGTCTTTGTTTGCATGCGTGAATTGTTCTTTCAAACCGGTTTTCGGAGTGAAAATCCAGATGTCCGTCGGATTGATCATATCCTGTCTTTCCAACAGGATTTTGTCTTTCATCACGCTGAAGTTCACGTAATCGCAGCGATCGGTAGTCAACTGCTGAATTTTCCCGGTTACAACATCCAATGAATACAATTGTTTGGTTGCTTTCACAGTTGCTGTGAAATAGATGATTTCTTTGGACGGATGCCATGCAAAATCGTTTACACTCAAATCCAGGCTTGCAGTCAGATCTTTTTCTTGTCTGCTTGCCAAGTCCATGATGCGGATGCGGTTTTTATCAGCTTCGAAACCATCTTTTTCCATGCTGAGCCATGCGAGCGTTTTTCCCGTTGCGTTCACAGCCGGGTTGGTGTCGTAGCCTTTATGTGCAGAAGTTAAAACAGTCGTGATTTTGTCTGCTGTTTTGTAAGCATAAATTTCCGAGTTGGTAGATTGAGCAAATGCTTTTCCAGCCAGTTTTTTGGTCGAGTAGAAGATGGTTTGCCCGTCTTTACTGAAACAAACACCTTCAATTCCGCCGAAAGGACCTGTTACTGACGGGAAATTTTCTCCCTGCATCACATCCTCTTTTTTGACGAATTTTCCTCCTGCAGAAAGCTCATACCAATACAAATGCATGACTTCAGGAGAAGACCATTGGTTCCAGTGACGGTACATCAAATCGGTTTCTACGCGACCGGATGTTTGCGGCAAATCCGGATATTTGTCCGAAACTGTTTGCTTGATTTTCAATAATTCGAGTGTTGCAAAGCGTTTTCCATCCGGACTCATCACCAAACCTTCAACAGATAGAGGTCCGAAAGAATGAAGGGTTTTAATGACTTTGGTTGCCGGATTCAAGCTTTGAAGCTGAAGTTCAGAACCTACGGCCTGGAGAAAAATCAATTGATTTTCTGCATTCCAGGAAAAGTTCCACGCTCCTTCAATGGAAAGCGGGCTCGTTTTTCCGGTTTTCAGATCAATGATTTGCGTGCTTGTTTTTCCTTTGTTGATGGTGTAATCGTACTTTGTACTTTGATACACCGCCCATTCTTCGTTGGGAGATCCGAGGGTTCCTGAAATCCGGTTGAGTGACCACATTTTTTCAGGAGTAAATTCTTGAGCGTTCGCCTGAAATAGCACTAAAGCGCTTGTAATCAGAGCGAGTAAAATTGATCGTTTACCCATAGATATTTTTCAAGTTGCTCAAAAATACCTAAAAAAGTCAATTAGGGGGCTATAAAATACGATCAAATACAGCTTTAACTAAGATTTAAGCTTTGCTTTTTTGCGTCGGGAATGGCTTTGAATGTAACTGTATCCCAAAACGAAGAGTGCAATGATTCCCGTGAAAATGAACGTGATAGAAAGTGTTTCCACGAAAGGATACGACTGCGAATTGCAGTAAACAAGCGAATTAATGGCGGCTAGCAGAATGATCAGTGTTCTTTGAAAACGTTTTATCGGGATCATTAACAAACTGGTTTTGAACGAATTTAATTAAAAATGCAATTCGAATATGTTAACGTGAATAATTACACAAAAAACTTTTGAACCTTTTGAGTTCTTTACTGTACTGTCAAAAAAAATGATGTTATGAAATCAAAATCCGTTCAATATGCTATCCAGGAACCATGTCATGAAAACTGGAACGAAATGCAACCTGAAGTACAAGGTCGTTTTTGTAATTCTTGCGAAAAATCGGTAGTTGATTTTACAACGATGTCTGATTTTTCTATTGTGAATTACCTCGAAAATCACAAACATGAAAAAGTGTGTGGAAGATTTACCAAACCTCAGCTAAATCGCGTTTATCAATTAAATAAACCGGTTTCATCACCGATGTTCGATTTGCGCGCAGTTGTTTTGGGTTTGGCTTTAACTACTTTTTCGGCCGTTCATAGTTTTTCTCAGACAGAACCACAGGAACCTGTGAAAATCGACACAACGCTTCAGCAAATTCCTCCGGTTATTATGGGGAAAGTGGCGATGGAAACGTATGATCACAGTAAAGAGAAAGTGGCTAAAGGAACCATTACAAATCCCCTGGGTTCTTTCAAAGGAATCAAGGTTCAGTTGAAAGACGGGAATGGAAAAGTGCTGAAAACAATCGAACCGGATTCAAAAGGAAATTTTGAGTTTGCACTGAATTGGAAACAAAATCCGACTTATATTGAAGTTTCGGGAATAAGACTTGAGACGGCAACCCGTTATTTCCCATCCATGAACAGTTTAGCGGATATCAGAATCGAACTTGCAGAAGTAGAGCTGATGATGTTGGGAGAAGTCATGTATGTAGAATGAAAATAAATGAGTCGGGGTGAAAAAATGTTCACCCCGACTGCTTACCTGAATCTAACGAAACGATGAAAATTAAAAAGATTAAGTATACCATTGAAGAGCCTTGTCATGCTGATTGGGATCAGATGAAACCGGAAGCTCAAGGGCGTTTTTGCGCATCCTGCAGTACGAAAGTGGTTGATTTTACCGTGATGTCTGATTTCTCCATTGTCAGTTACATGGAAAGTAAGAGGAATGAGCCGGTTTGCGGTCGTTTTACGGAAGAACAATTGAATAAGGATTATCAGTGGATGAAACCACAGAATCATTTGGTGTCTTTTGATTTGAGAGCTGTTGTTCTGGGCTTGGCATTGAGCACTTTTTCTGCTTTACCTTCACAGGCTCAAAATTCGGTTGCGATTGAACAACGTGATTCTGTTGCGACTATCCTGGAAGGATCTGTTCAGGGACGGATTATCAGTCATTATTACGATCACACAGAAGAAACCTTTGCAGGAGGGAAGATTAAACTTTCCGGGGGTGATAATTACAATTTTGTAAAGGTGTTTTTGCTGGATAGTACCTTCCAGGAAATTGTGATCGTTAATCTGACAAAGACCGGAGTTTTCAAAATTCCCCTGGATTGGTCTAAAAAGCCGGTGGGAATTAAAGTGACTGCTCCGGGATATTATCCTCAAACCGTTTATTTCAACAGACAGGAAACGATCGATAAACTGGTAATTTCTTTAAATAAAACAAAACGTTTTGTTAAGGGAAAAGTGCTTCCGAAAGGATTGAAATAAAACTGAATAATTGGATGAAAGAAATCATGATGAAATGGTGTGTTGATTTGAAAGTTGCTTTACTCGGCTTCATGTTGTGTCAGTTATCTGTTCAGGCAAGCTATGGGCAAACACCGACCAAAATGACTCCCAGGCAGGCGGATTCATTGTCCAAAGTGTATACTTTGAAGTCTGCGGTTTATGTTAATCATACCGGCGAACGAATTCTCAGCGGGAATGTTTTTGTGCCGGATGGTAATTATAGGGCGATAACGATGAGACTGAGAGATGCTGAGGGTACTGAACTCCAGAAAATTCTTCCGGATGATAAGGGGAATTTCAAAGTGGTATTGGATTGGTCAAAAAAGCCGGTGTCCATTTGGGTATATGTTTACGGATATGATCCTCAATTGATTTACCTCCATAATTTGCCATCGTTGCAAAGTGTAAAGATTTCCTTGGTAAAAACGAAGAATCATGCGAGTACAGAGCAGATTCTACAAAAAGAATAGACAGATTAAAAATTTCTACCAAAACCTCCATATGACAAACAAGAAAGGGACGTGATGTATCGCGTCCCTTTCTGTTATGATTATTTTCTGTTTATTATTCTACTGTAACCGATTTTGCCAGGTTTCTTGGCTGATCTACGTTACAACCTCTCATCACAGCAATGTGATAACTTAGAAGTTGAAGCGGAATAGTTGCCAGGATCGGAACCAAGTGCTCGTCTGTATCCGGAATTTCGATCACGTGATCCGCCATTGCTTTCACGTCGGTGTCTCCTTCCGTAACGATTGCAATGATCTTTCCTTTACGTGCTTTTACTTCCTGGATATTGCTTACTACTTTTTCGTACGAAGTACCTTTTGTTGCGATTACAAAAACAGGCATTTCTTCGTCGATCAAAGCAATTGGTCCGTGTTTCATTTCCGCAGCCGGGTAACCTTCTGCGTGGATGTATGAAATCTCTTTCAGTTTCAAAGCTCCTTCCAATGCAACCGGGAATGAACTTCCGCGGCCTAAATAAAGTGCATTTGTTGCGTCTTTGTAGATTTTTGCAATTTCTTCGATTTCTGCATTGCGCTCCAGGATGCGTTTCACTTTTTCAGGAATGATCTCCAGTTCAGACAACATGGTTCTGAATTTGGATTCGCTCAAAGTTCCTTTTTTGTGAGCCAAAGAAAGCGCCATCAAGGTTAGAACAGTTACCTGTGCGGTAAATGCTTTTGTAGATGCAACCCCGATTTCAGGTCCTGCGTGTGTGTAAGATCCGGCATCAGTAATACGCGAAATGGATGAACCAACTACGTTACAGATTCCAAGAATCGTTGCGCCTTTTGATTTAGCCAATTCCAAAGCTGCTAAAGTGTCTGCAGTCTCCCCGGATTGAGATACGGCGATTACAATGTCATTTTCATTGATAATCGGGTTGCGGTATCTGAATTCGGATGCGTACTCAACTTCCACGTTGATTCGTGCCAAATCTTCAATCAAATATTCTCCGACCTGACAAGCGTGCCAGGAAGTTCCACAAGCGATCATGACGATGCGTTGTGCATTGATCATTTTCTGCTCGTAATCTTTGATTCCGCCTAAAGAAACCCATCCTTCCGAAGCATTCAGACGACCGCGGAAACAATCCTTGATGGAACGCGGCTGTTCGTGAATTTCTTTCAGCATGAAATGCTCGTATCCGCCTTTTTCAAGAGCTTCCAATTGCATTTCCAATTCCTGAACGTAAGGAGTTTTCGGCTGATTGCGCAGGTTTGTAATGTTCAATCCTGTTACCAGGTCTACAACTGCAATTTCTTCGTCTTCCAGGTAAACTACCTGGTTGGTGTACTCGATGATCGGAGTAGCGTCAGAAGCTAAATAGAAATCATTTTCTTTTCCGATTCCGACTACCAACGGAGAACTTTTCCGTGCTGCGATCAATTGATTCGGGTTATCCGAAGAGATTACAACGATTGCGTAAGCTCCGATGACATTTTGCAAAGCCATTCGAACTGCTTCAGCCAAATCTACATTTTCCTTTTTCTGAATATCGTCAATCAGGTGAACCAATACTTCCGTGTCTGTCTGACTTTTGAAGTGGTATCCGCGAACGATTAATTCTTCTTTCAGGCTGCTATAGTTCTCAATGATCCCGTTGTGAATCAAAGCGATCTTTTCGTTGTTGGAGAAATGAGGATGCGCATTTACATCGTTCGGAGCTCCGTGAGTTGCCCAACGTGTATGCCCGATTCCTGCATGTCCGGCAAGGTTTTTACCAGCTGCGAATTCTTCTAAATTGGACACTTTTCCCTGACGTTTGTACAGGTTCACTTTCCCCGAATCCAACAATGCAATTCCTGCACTGTCATATCCGCGATACTCCAAACGCTTTAACCCTTTAATCAAAATAGGGTAAGCTTCCTTCTTTCCAATATATGCTACAATTCCACACATGTTTATTTGAATTCAGTGTATTTAATGACCAATTTAGGTCTCATTTTATAAGGTGATGAAACTCCGTTAAAAACAATTCGTTCTGCCGAGCTTGAGAATAAATCCGGTGAAGGAACGATATAGATAGTCCCGTTCGGAACTTTTCCGGAGGCAATTTTCTGGATGTATTTTCTGATGTCGATAATATAGGCTTTCTGGGCAGCATTAAACGAATAAACAATGTCTTTAGAGCCGGAAACATATTTATAATCCCCTGCTTCATCTTTATACAATAATGTTATTGCATTACTTGGTACGTACAAGCTGTTCGTTTGATAAGCAATCGGTAAGTAAAGAAGCGCATTGTTGATCAATGACTTATTCGGAAGGTTTGACACGCTTGGGAACTCAATTGCACCCCAAAGGTTAAAACACTGGGCATAAAAATTAGCCTGACCGTTTGCCGGATTTGCCAATACATCTGCTACGTGATGACCGAAATGATCCAATTCGACATGGTTGAAATAAGTACTTGATCCGTTTAGTCTCAAAGAAAAGTTCTTATTGCTGACTTCCCCGCCAATATTGACTTTATAGTAAATGGTTAATCGGGTTTGTTGATTTCCCATTCGCATGTAAAGAACACCACCTTGTCCGGTTCCCGGGGATGCGTTTGAAACTTTGATTTTTAAACCTTTGAAATATCCGGAGTTCAAAAATTCTGATGTGCTGCTAAAGGCGGAATTCCCGGCAATAGCATCCTGAACAAATTGTTGTCCGATTGAATTGTTAAGACGTAATCTCAATTGTGGATTAAGTGTGTCCTTACCACCTGTTTGAAGATTGTCAATCGGAATTTTTTTCGTGAGGTTGGGAGTTTGCGTTGCTGATGACGGTTCCACCAGGTTGATACCATTTGTTGATCTGGTACTATTGCGGTAATACGTTGAGTCGATGGAAATTTTTTCAGTCAATTCATAGACTTCAAATGTTTGCGGAGTTAGCTTTCCATAGGAACCACCGTAACATAAACCAAGAACAACAGAGTCAATTTCTACTAATGTAGCTCCGCTTAAGTTAATAGATCCTTCGATCGCCAACTGTGTGTAGATAGATGTGTTGATTACTCCTAATTTTGGATCATCACAAGCGCCTAAGGTTCCGTAAGGTTGGTTACCCGTTGGAATGGAATCCTCTTCAATTGAATATGTTTTCAACTGAAAAGTGTCTTTTCCACCTGCTGACAAAAGCTCATCTACGCTCAGAACTTCAGTCCCGAATGGTGATGATTTCTTCTTACAACTTGGTAAAACGGAAACAGCTAAGACAAAACAAGCGGAAAGTAAAATTGCTTTCCGCCAGTTGTTATGTAGTTTTTTTAGATTCATCATTGTATCAAAATGCCTTCTTCTATGACTTTGTCAAAGAACTCTGAAAGTCCTTTTGTTAAGTGTTCTTCAGGTAAATAATTTAGTTTCAAACAAGTTGCTTCGTCGTATACTTTTTGCAAATCAGCCGGAATTGCTTCACTGCTTTGAACAACTCCGTCAGAGAACGTAACAGCAGCTTTAGTTATTGCATCCAGGGTAGGCGATTTAACTAAATTTGTGACTTCGTCATCGAAACCGTCAAATTTCAGTTTTTCGTGAAAGCGCTCATCCCAGGAAGATTCGAAACCTTCTTTATGGTCGTAAATACTGTAAACAACTTTTGTGTCAGCGAAATGAGGGTCTTTGTTGTAAATCTTTTTGATGTACAAAGGCATCAAAGAAGTCATCCATCCGTGACAATGAATCACATCCGGTTTCCAACCCAATTTTTTAACTGTCTCCAAAACACCACGGCAGAAAAACATACTTCTTTCATCATTATCAGTGAAATCGGCACCTTTGTCGTCTGCAACATTGGTCTTGCGCTTAAAGAATTCATCGTTGTCGATGAAATAAACCTGAAGGCGTGCAGCAGGGATTGACGCGACCTTAATGATTAGTGGATGATCATTGTCGTCAATAATGATATTCATTCCCGAAAGGCGGATTACTTCGTGAAGCTGGTGTCTTCTCTCATTAATACTACCAAAGCGAGGTGTGAAAACGCGTATCTCTTTACCATTCTCCTGGGTTCCTTGCGGAAGTTTGCGAGCGTTGTGAGAAATTTCTGTTTTAGCAAGAAATGGATATATTTCTTGAGAAACAAAGAGAATTCTTTTCTTTTCCATAGAATTCGATAGGGGAATTTTTGAATATTACAAGTGCAAAATTAAGAAAAAAACACGGAATCTTCAAGATATTAATATAGTTTTGCCTGCTTGTTTTGAACGAAAGGGGATAAAAGTGGAAATAATTAACACAGTTGAGGGGCTGAAACAAGCTCTGAACTCATTCCGAAAAGAAGGTAAACGCATTGGTTTTGTGCCGACTATGGGGGCTTTGCACCAGGGGCATATGGACTTGGTAAGTCGCGCTGGTGCTGAATGTGACGTGGTAGTGGCGAGTGTTTTTGTGAACCCGACTCAATTCAATAATCCATCCGATTTAAAGTTGTATCCACGGACTCCGGAAGCGGATGCCGAGTTGTTGAAAAAATTTGGTTGTGACTTCGCTTTTTTTCCTTCCGTTGAAGAAATTTATCCTGAAAATTCGATAGTTCCCCGGGTAGATTTAGGGAGTTTGGATCGTGTTATGGAAGGTCGCTTCAGACCAGGACATTTCAACGGAGTTGTTCAGGTTGTTTCCCGCCTTTTTGAAATCGTGGAACCACAGAAAGCATTTTTCGGACTGAAAGATTTTCAACAGGTTGCAGTAATCAAACGTATGGTTTCCGAATTGAAAATGCCGGTTCAAATTGTAGCTTGCGAAACCTTGAGAACTGAAAAAGGTTTGGCAATGAGCAGCCGAAACAAGCGCTTGTCTGAAGAACAAAAAGAAGAAGCTCTGATCATCTACAAAACCCTTTCCCTGGCAAAACAGGATGCCCAGGAATTTTCACCTTCCGAAACCCTGGAAAGAGCGAAAAAGTTCTTTGAATCGGGAAGCCTTAGATTGGAGTATATGAATATCGTTCACCCGGAAACGCTGGAAGATCTGACAGCTGATTGGACTCCCGGAGCAACTATGTGTATTGCATGCTTTTGCGGTGAGGTAAGGTTGATTGATAATCTAACACTTTTATAGACTGGTGATTGATGTGCTAAAATTCGTTCTAGGGTTTATAACCCTAGAAGGGTGATGTCTGAAAAAATGTTTAAATTATTGCGTACACGCATCACGCAAGCCTCATAAATCAAATCCATTCATTCATTACGAATTCTCCATTGCGAATGCCGAATGATGGATTCCTATTTTAGGAAGAAGATCCTTAATTCGTAATTAGGCATTCGTAATTCGTAATTATAGTACTATCTTTGCACTTCGATTTTTACAAACATGTTGATACAAGTAGTCAAATCAAAAATTCACCGCGTACGCGTCACTCAGGCAGAATTGAATTATGTTGGAAGTATTACCATCGATGAAGCGTTGATGGAAGCATCTAACCTGGTAGAAGGAGAACGCGTGCAAGTTGTCAATATCAATAATGGTGAACGGCTTGAAACATACGTTATTAAAGGTGACCGAAACAGCGGTACCATTTGTCTGAATGGTCCGGCGGCACGTAAAGTAGCTGTTGGTGATATGATCATTATTATCGGTTACGGCTACATGACTCCCGAAGAAGCAAGGTTATTCAAACCGGCTTTGGTTTTCCCGAATGAATTGACTAATTTGATAGTCTGATGAAAAAAACTGCAGGTATCCTTCTAAAAACAGTTCTTCCACTGGCCTTAGGCGTTTACCTGATTTGGTTCTTTTTTGATTCTATGGAGCCGGCGGTTAAAGCCGCTTTCTACAAAGCGCTTCGTGAAGCCAATTACTTCTGGATCTTTTTATCCTTATTACTGAGTTTCTTTGCATTGCTGTCGCGGGCTTACCGCTGGAAGTATTTATTGGAACCTATGGGTTACAAAACTTCTTTCTGGAACCGCTATCATGCAATCATGATCGGATACATCGTGAATCTCACAATTCCGAGGGCCGGGGAAGCTTCACGTGCCGGCATGCTTTACCGTTCGGATGGAGTTCCCTTCTCAAAATCATTCGGTACTATTTTGGCCGAGCGTGTTTTCGATTTGATCATGCTGCTTTCCGTTGCGCTTTTGGCTTCTTTTGTCGGAGCGGGAGATTTCTGGAAAATCAAAGGATTGATTGAAGCCAACTTTTCTGCGGATCCTGAATCTGCATCCAAACTGCAGCTGATCAAGTGGATCATCATTGGAGTTTTCCTGTTGGGATTCGGAATTGTATTCCTGGTTAAAAAGATTCGCGATAAAGTATTCGGATTCATTAAAGGGTTGTTCGCAGGTGTTCTGTCTGTTTTCAAAACAAAGCATCCGTTTTCGTTCATAGGTCATACTTTGTTCATCTGGATTCTTTACGTGGTATATTTCGCGATTTGCTTTTTTGCTCTTCCCGAAACTTCAGAAGTTCCTCCGACCGGAATGCTGCTTGCTTTTTTAGCTGGTTCCCTGGGAATAACGCTTACCAATGGCGGAATCGGAGTTTTTCCGCTGGTTGTCGGATTGGTCATTGAGTATTATCTGAAAGATCAATATGGTGATCAGGCAGTTGGAATCGGTCGCGCTTTGGGAGCAATTATCTGGTCGTCTCAAACCTTATTGCTCATTATTTTAGGGTTGCTATCCTTTGTTCTCTTACCAAAAAACTATTCAAAAGATGGGGAAATTCGAACAGATCAGAAATAAGATCGCTTCATTGGACGAAATGAGCAATCGTATTCAGGATTGGCAAAAATCAGGAGAAAAAGTGGTTTTTACCAATGGCTGTTTCGATATTTTGCACGAAGGACATGTGACTTACCTGGCAAAATCTGCCGATTTCGGAACGAAATTAATCATTGCAATCAACACCGATGCTTCTGTGAAACGGCAGGGAAAAGGAGAAGAACGGCCGATTAACCCGGAATCCTCAAGAGCTTTGATCCTGGCGTCTTTAGAATTCGTAGACGGAGTCGTGTTTTTCGATGAAGACACGCCGGTTTCCGTGATTGAATTTCTGAAGCCGGATGTGCTGGTAAAAGGTGCGGATTACGACGCTTCCGAAACGGATCCTTCCAGTAAAAAATACATCGTAGGTCGCGAAACAATCCTGGCAAACGGCGGTAAAGTGAAAACCGTGAGTTTGGTGGAAGGTTTCAGCACGACGAACATTGTGAAGAAGCTGAAAGCTTAATCATCTTCCGTTTTCTGACTTTTCACGTAAAATTTGATCCAGAAAATCAAAGACAATAACCCGATGGCCATGGAAGGGTAATAACTCCAGAATCGGAAACTGGAATAAAAATCCAGTTCGTCCCTGGAAATACCGATCAGTCTCCGAAGGTGTTTGATCTCGTAATCCTTTTTGGACAGCATTTTGTATTTCAAATCGAATAATTCCAGTTTTTTCCGGAAATCCGGCGATCTGAAAATGCCTGATCCCTTTTTTTGCCTGCTCAGGATCTTAATTTCATCATACAACACTTTGGATTCATCATTCATAAGATCCAGCTTGTAATTCAGTTCACTTTGCCGGATTCCGATTTCTTTGATTTTATCTGTAGGATAGATAATGTTGAACAGGATGGTTCCGATGCACATGGTCAACAGGAATTTGAACACATTGTCGCCGGATGCTAAAAAACTACTTACCGTTTCCATAAGAATTATTTGTTAAGCGGTCAAAAATGGAATCGTTCTCCACTTCCAGGTTTTCCCGGATATTTTTAATGGAATCCATATACGGAATGTACTCTGTCGGGATCTTTTCGCGGTTGATCTTCACACAAATTTCTTCGTGTGAACAGCCATTCAGGAACATGGATAACATCAAACTGGTTATGATCAGTGATTTTCCAATGGGCAATTTGATATTGATAAATCCCGGTGAGTTTAAACTGAGTTTGACTGTCGTGGCATCGATTTGTTCTCCAAAGTTGAAATCGGTATTGACTTTGGAAATGAGTCCTAAATAATTATCAAACAAATCTTTCAGATCCGTCAGACTAATTTCTGATTCTTTGTTGATTTTCAAAGACAAAAAGCAGTCTCCATCCTTGATGTATAGCTCTTCCATGAGCGAATCAATGAAATCAGCATGTTTTTTAATGGAAATGATGGTGTGAGAATGCCGCAGTAAATAGAAGAATGAATTGTAGTAATGATGCTGAACGGAGGTTTTCAGCCAATTAACTTTTCTGCGTTTCAGATAAGCATTTGGTGATAAACCGGACTTTGTTTCGGTATAGATTTCATCGTCGGCAATTTCACCGATGCTGAACCGATCGGCTTCTTCAGCCGGAACCAGGATGACGTCACCTCTTTTCAGGTTTTTGAACGTGAAGAGTTTGCCGATGGTTTTGGTAACAGATGATTTCTCTCCGGAACTGAGCCAGTCATAAGGCACATTCCGGTATTTGTAACTATTTGTGATGACGGATTTCCGGAGATATTCCAGGTTTTCTTCCTGGATATCCGAAGCGGAAATAAAGTTCCAATTGATTCCGATGTAGCCATTTTGAATAAAATCAACATAATCTTCTCCGTCAGCCCGGAAATACCAATATTCCTTCTGGCTGTTTATTTCCGCAACATTATCGAAAATAAGAGGTGTGTTTTTTCGGTTAAGCATCTGGTGGTTGAGCATTGGTTATATTTGGTTGAGATAATTTCAAGTTCAGGACACAGAATCGGGTTCTGCATCCTGAACTCTTTGATTCCTGAATTTTAGGGTCAGATTGTGACTGTAACTTTCAGGACAGTATTGAATGTGTTGATAAATGTTCCTTTTCCGGGAGTTTGACCTGTTACAGGGAATCCTTCGGCTGTTGCTTCATCTGTAATCAATGTACCATCCGGAGTTCTTAATTCGTAAGAAATTCCAAGATTCTGAATGATTCCTCTTGTTTCGTCATTCCAGTTTTTTCCACTGAGATCCGGAATGGCACGAATTTCTGAATATTGAATGATCAGGGTTGTTTTCGATGTATTGACAATGATTTCAGGCAATGGAGTTTGGCCCCAGGCGGATAATCCCTGCATCGGGCCTTCGTCTGTAATCAATGTGCCATCCAGGGTTCTTAATTCATAGGAGAATCCAAGATTCTGAAGCATTGCTTTCGTTTCATCACCCCATGCAAAGTTGCTTAAATCCGGAACGGTACGGATTTCCGAGATATTTTGCGGAGGCGGAACCGGTACGATTTTGAACTTCAGTTTCGCCATGGCGTTTGCCTGTACTCCGAATCGATTGACATTTCCGGCATTCATTGGCGTTGCATTAATCTTGTATTTGGAAAGGGCATAGCCTGCAGCCGGACTCGATTGTTCTGATTTCAGATCAAGAGACAACGAAATTTGTGCCTCCACTTCAGTTTCAGGAATCGTGTAGAAAGTAGGATGATATCCCATTTCGCGAATCAGGCTTAGGAGTTTCAATTCCTCATCTGTTCTGTTTTCGTCCTTACTGATGTCATAGATTTCCAACGTTTGCTCGAGCGCGCCCTGGTCAAGTGCGGCCTGGGCATCACCGATTCCTTGTCCGACGGAACTGATCAGATCTCCCAGCGGACCACCAAGCAGTTCGCTGAATAGTTGTACGGGGTTATTTGTATTGCTCATGTTTGCTAAAGATTACGGTTACTAATTGATTTGGCTTGAGTTTTTCTCCGATAGCCGGTGATTGCTTAAAGGAATCTCCGTTCATAACCTCCGGTTTGTTCTGATAAACAGGATTCAATCTCAAATCGAGACTTTTCAGAATTCTTCGCACGGCAGTTTCAGTCAAGCCTTTCAGATCCGGCATGGGGATGATGATCTCGGATCCTTCCTGTTGATTCGACGTAATGTCAAAAACAAGTTCACTGATCGCATTTCCATTCACATTTTCAGAACTTTCAGGGTCAAGAAGCGTTGCACTTACGGTTTCTCCGTCCCGTTGAACCATGGCTTTCAGCTTGAGCGAAATATTTGCAAGTTTGAACGGAGAAGAACCGGAAGCGTATGATGCAGTTTCGATTTCAGAAACAATGTTCGAATACAATTCATTGATCGGAAGCGGCGTTTTGTCTGCTGCAGGAATTTTAAACGGACTTGTAACAGGAAGAAAATCAGGGAATCGGGTGCTTGAATCCAGGATGAATTCTGTCGGAGCTAACCATAAAACGCCGAAATCAATCCTAAAAGTTTCGGTCATTGCATCCAGGCGAAAGGAAAAAGAGCTTCCGAGTACCGGTTGTTTGTCGAGCTCTTCGTAAACTGTTGCAGGAATAACCCGGGAAGGCGGCAATTTGTCATTATGAATTGCATCGAAGAAAGCTGCTTCTTCCGGCGAGATTTCCGTGCTTGTCGTGCGTCTGATACTCAAATGCCCTTTTGTGTTCAGAGACGCTGTGTACAGATTGACCCATTCCTGCTCATCAAAGCTGTAGTATTGGAAAATTACAGGAAGGCTGGGTACGAATTTCCCGTTTGAGCTGAAAAGTGTGAGTTCGATTAATAAATTTTGAAAAGGGATCATGACTTACTGATTGAAAGAGATAAAAATTGTGTTCCGCTATTGGCTACAATCACAAAGGATTTTCCATTGTTATAGTCCAGGATGTTTACTTGAAATTTGACAGAAAATGCTCCATATTCATCGGTGTATCCATCTTTAGCTGTTGTAAAAACAGGTGTAACAACCGCTTGATTCGCATTGAGTGAGAGTGACGTTTCTTTGTCAAAATTTACTTCTATTCGTTGACCGACTACCGGCTCATTGTTGGGCTGCAACACCTTGAAGATGATTTTGACATAAGCATAGGATGAATCAGTGCCGCCAACGGCGCTTGAACCTGTCAAAGTGAATTGAGGTAAACCTTCATTGGGCATAACGGCAACAAATCTTCCGGAAATATTACTGGTAATGCTCCCCAGGTTTTTATTGGTCGTTTCGGTGCTTCGGAAAGGAACAAAACGCAGCGCGTTGACCGGAGTGATCTGGGAAAGTGTTCCTCCTCTCAAAGCCGGAGGAATTGAACTCCCCGTTTGTACGGTTTCGAATTGTGAGATAACCTCCAGGTTAAAATCCAGGTAGGGAATCTGGTAAAGGGTATTCGGCCTTCCGTACTCGTCATACGCAGGCATGCTGCGAAGCTGTTCCTGCGCTTCATTCAAACTGTCGGCAATGCTGAGAACAATTTCGTGCAAGGCCAGTGAATTAGTGGTGGTTAATGAGCTCATTTTTTAAATGTATTTTTCGTTTTTGCGTTCTTTCTTTTTACTTGACCGTTCTTCTTCTTTTCGTTCGGCTCTCTTTCGGGACAATAATCCTTCTTTCTGTTTTTCCCGGCGCTCGGCTTCTTTTTGCTCTGTTTTTTTTGCTGAAGCATTTTCAGAAGCTTTGATTTGACGGTCATCCAGGGAAACTGTTTTTTCCAGGTCTCTGGCCATTTCCCTGATCTCGGAGAATTGCTTTTTGCCCTGTTCCGGAAGTTGAGCGAAGCGCTTCGCTTCATCCAATTTGTCCGAAAGCTTTCGAAGTGCGATCTTTTCCTTCAGTTTTTTCTTCACGCTTTCGCGTTTTTCATCCCAATTGTCTTTGATTTTGGGAATTTGAACTGGAATCGCTTTCGGTCTTTTTCCGGGATCCGTTTTTTGACGAAACTTCTCAAGATCCTTCTGTCCGAAATAATCGAGCGGCTTTTTTGCTTCCTTCAGTTGTTCGGAAACTTTTTTGGCCTGCCGGGTTCGTTCGGTCAGCACTTCCTTCTTTTTTTCTATTACATCTTTCTGTTTCCGTAATCTGTCAGTTTCAAACCAACGCTTCTCGGAACTTTTTTCTTTGGATTTCGGTGCTTTCTGGCTGGTTGAAGGATCCTGATCTGTTTCTTTTTTCTGCAAAAGTTTCTTCTGAAGAGCAAGTTTCTGTTTCAGCCGCTGCTGATTTTGTTCCCACTTCTCCAGTTCTTTGCTCTTGCGTAAGATCCGCTCTTCGAGTTTTTTCTTCTGAGCGGTTCTGTTTTTTTCTTTTTCCCGTTTTTCCCTGAACGATTCGACACTGCCGGCAAAACGTGGATCTTCGACCGCCGGATTACTTGATTGAATCAATTGACCCATTTCATTTTCCAATGATTGTCTTTCCTGTAACAGGTTATTCAATTCCAGGTTCTGAGATGCAATTTCATCCAAAGTCAGTTGAACGTCATTCAAAGAATTTGCTCCGGCCATATTGGAATCGGCGGAGTTTACGAGTTTTTTCCAGCTTTTTGCCATTGTTTTGTGAATCGGGATTAAAGGTTAAACGTCTTCTTCGGAATGCTGTTCCTGGATGTTGGCTATTTCCTGTTCGTTCATCAATTCTCTCAATCGTTGTTCAAACATAGCCGGAGCAGGAACCGATACCAGTTTTGTGCGCATTTCGGAACTTCCGCTTGCTTCATATTGGTATTTCTGCGAGTAACTTGCGTTAACGGAAGCTGCAACCACACCAAACGGTGACCAGGCAGCGGCTTTCACAGAAGTTCCCACATTGATTTCCTGTTGGGTACTCATGGAAATAGCCAGCCTGAGTTCGATGTAAGTTTCTACAAACTGATAGAAAGTGGGAGTGAAGCCAAGAGCTAGCAAACTCACACCTGAATCTCCTTCTCTGAGTTTGATCATTGAAGTTTCATCCGGAACAAGGTTTTCGTTTTCGTCCAGCTTAAATCCAGCCATTAGCTGAGCTATTTTGATGGAAACCCGGTCTAATGCATATTGTGCTTCAGCAATCCCGACACCAAGCGTCCGGACCAACTCCGGAAACGGGGCGTTCAATAGTTCTCTTCCAACTTGAATCATATATTTAGTGGTTAAGGGTGAATAGAGCAGCTGCCCTTGAAGCAGCTGCCCGGGATTTAAAATTAAACTTCAGGATTCCTTATGGAGTTGTGGTCACCGGAGTATCATCTTTGAACTCTTCGTCCATCATACGCTGAACGCGGTCAAGCAAAGCCGGAGGTGTTGGAATCGGAACCATTTTGGTTCTCAACAAACTGGATCCTTCCGCGGAATAACTGTATTTCTGAGAGTAGCTTGCATTCACCTGCGAAGTTTGAACATTTGCTCCCGATTTCAGTCTTCGGAAAAATCCCAAACGACCTCTGGTTGTTTTGTTGCTTGTTTCAACATTATTACTGTAAGATCCGTCTTGTGTATACTTGATGGAAATTTTCACTTCGATGATTGTATCTACGAATTGGTAGAATGTAGGTGTGAAACCACACTCTAACATCGAAATTCTGCGGGGAAGCTCCAAAACCGTAGTAGTATCAGTAGCCGATGTGGAGCTGATGATCAAATCGCCATAAGCGACAGGGCGTGCTGCTTCAGCGCCATTGCTTACATAGAAAATTCCCAGGTGGTCGATGTACTGACCTGCAGTAAGCGCAGTAGTTCCCGGCTCGAAGTTAGCAGGAGTTTCTGTTTTGAAAGGAGAGTAAGTTTCTCCCAATAACGAACGGATTTCTGCTTTTTGCTGAATATTTGTGGTACTGTTATGACGGGCAATTGCCTCACCTCTGGTAATTTTCTCCGTTCCGAAATAAACGCGGCTGTCTTCAAAAGTGACATTTCCCGCATCATCCGTAATGGTGCGTAAACCGCCCATCATTTCAGCAACTTCAATGGAGTTCTGATCGAGAACAATTTGTGCTTCTGCGATTGCAAAAGCCATTTGGCGAATCATATCGCCCATAGGCACGTCAAGAAGTTCCTGACCAATGCGTGGTTTGGTGTTTTCAAACATACGTTGTTGTTTTTGTGATTATTAAAATGGTTAAGCTGTTGTGTTTTCCGCACTGAGATCGCGCAGGAAGGCAACCAGGTTTTCAGGTGGAGGCAGAGAAACCATGCGTGCTGCAATACTCGATGAAGCTGAAGCCGATTGATCGAATTTGCGTGCATAACCTGCACTGACACTGGCTGAAAACATTTTTGTTTCGACTGATGCCGAACCCGATACGTCCACAGCAATGGATTCCGATAAGGAGAATTCCATTTTTGCCTCGAAACTCGCCTCTGTAAAAGTGTAGAAGCTGGGAACAAATCCGAGGTTGAGTAAACTCACCTGGTTTCCGCCAATGTCCACCTTCTCGGAAGCCAACTTTTTAAGCATGTCGATGGAATTGCTGTCCAATGCTGCCTGTGCGGTTGCTATTGAAAGCCCCATGTTTTCAATCATGGTTGAAAGCGGGGAGTTCGTCAGCGCGTTTGTGATAGTTCCGATTACTGACATAATTTAAAAATTGAAGGTGATTATTCCGTTGGTGTATTGACGAAAACGTTTTGAAGGAATACCACAAATCCCTGAGGTGCAGGAACCGAAACCAAGCGTGCGGACATAGAAGCATTTCCTTCCATGGACATTTCAAACTGGCGCGACATTCTGAAATCCACACTTGCTCCAAGGGCAAATGAATTGTCCTGTGATTTTTTGCTGGTACTGTCGTTCAACAAAGACTTCTCGTTTTTCGTTTTCCCACTGAAGAATGTTTCGGAATCTTCTGTTCCTTCACTGCTGTTTTCATTCACCGACTCAATTGAAATTTCCTCCGATTTATTTGTCAATAAATTGAATTTGACGATGGATTTATCTTCCAGGAAATAATGATGTCCTTCTTTTTGTTCGTAGGAATGACTCTCGATTTTGCCCTTAACATGGTTCAACACTGCAGAAAAAACTTCGTTTTCCTTATAAGAGAAAATGGCGGAACCGAATTTAGCATCCAAATTGTAGAATGGATCTTCTGTTGTTGAAGCAGCGGTGTAAACAAACTTGTTGACACTGGAAGAAGCTTTGTCAGGAGTAGCAGCTACAGTCAGATCTCCGTCGATGAAAATCATGTAATCACTGCTCAACTTGATTTTTGCGTAGCGTTTGGATAATTTACTTGGTCCGGCAGTATTGGTTACCGCATCAGTAGCCACATTAACCGGTGCAGTTGATCCGAATATATGAGCGCGTAAACTTTCAGCACGGCGTTTTGCCAGGCTTTCATTTTTGGGATTTGTTCCGCCTTTGGGATCAGTGACTCCGGTAATGGTAATTTTTGCATCCGGATCTTTGCTTTGAATCAAACGAAGTGCTTTGTGAATCAATGCGTGATCTGCGTGATTGTGATTGTCTACAATTCCCGCCGGATTTGTTGTTTCGCTGGTGTCGTTTGGCCCGTTTTTGAGGTTTTTGGTGTAGGAAATCTCATCGCTGTTGTAAGGGAAGTAGATCGTACTCGGGATCATTTTCCATGTGCTGGAACCTGAATCGTAAGTGTAAAAATCTCCGTCTGCAGTAATACCATACAATTTACCTGCGATCGGTGTCGGAACGACATCATCAGCTGCGGCTAAACTTGTAAGTAAATCCGTGTTTAAAGTGAAAGGAGTAGGTGCTCCGGATGCTCCGTTGACATCGATCGATTTGTCAATGGTGTAATCTTTAATTCTAAGAATTCCGACTGTTGACTTTTTGTAGTGCAGACCTTCTTCCACGCGAAGGAATCCGTTGTCGACCCAGACATCAATTCCATTGCTGTGATTGTAGCTGAGTTTGTTGGATTGAACATCGACGTAAACCTGCTCAATTTCTGCGTCTTTTTCGATGTCGTCTTTAAATTGTTGCAGGCGGCTTTTTGCTTCGAGCGTTTCGCTTTGCTGAACGAATTTGCCGTTGATTTTCACTGCATTTTTTTCATTGGCACGGAAATTCATCTGTCTCGATGCCTTGTATTCCGTAGTGCTTTCCGAGAAGCTGTCCTCGCTCAGGAACTCATGATCTTCTTCGGAATATCCTTTTTTGTTGGAGATTTCAAGATCCAGTCCGAATCCGAATTCCAATTCTTCTTTCAAAGCCATTTTGAGGTTGATGCTGGCGCTGATGTCTGCATATTGGAATGCGTAAAAGACCGGAGCGAATCCCAATTCCAACAAAGAAACACCGTTGATCTGGGTTTGAGCCAGTTTGATAGCCTGGGCTATCGAGTTGTCATCTAGTTTCTGTTGAGCTTCCGCAATTCCCATCGCGAGGTTTTTAAAGATGTCACTGACATCAACCTGCTGTAGAATGGAAGCTCCATCACTGAATTTGGTTAAATCACTCATAGATTATTTGTTTTTAGTGTTTCGCACAAAGAGTGCGGACAATTATTCTTGTCGTCCTACGAAATGATCAGGCGCGAATAGTTGGTTCCGGTCTTTCCCGGAAGAATGGTGGTGGTCGTCTATCATTTGTGGAGGCAGATCAAACTACCCGCACGCTTGTGTGTGAAACGTGGTTAGAACGGATTGATCATTTCCGGCAGGTTAACTGCTATTTTTTCGTTGACATTTTCCTTACGAACCGTAAAGTAATGATGTCGGTTTTGCAGGTCACGCACTTGCTTTGGAGTAAGTGTGTAACCTCGTCGAAGCCAGTTCAATAATTCTTTGCTTAAAGGCAAGGACAATTTGTCTGCTTCTTTGAGTGCTGCGTCCAGCGCCTCAATTGCTTCTGATTTTTCATCCAGGTAAACGTACTGGATTCCTTTCCGTTCCCAGAGTGATGCCAGGTATTTCCGGAACCACTCGTCTGATCGTTCTGCCTTTTTAGGAGTCAGGAAGTCGATGCTTTTATCACAGAACGTGATCACTTCTTCGTGCGCTTCCATCAATTCAAGTGCTTCCATGGCACACAAGCTGTAATGCCTCAGGAATACTTCTGAATTTTCTACGGTTTGGCACATACGCATGGCTTCTTTGTAGTGACGCAATGCTTCCTTGTATTCTCCTTTTAAAGCCAGAACCTTTCCGTTTTCAGCTATCTGGAGGTGGAGGTTAGGTTTCTTCTCGTTCATGGCTTTCTAGTATGCGTATTCAACTTCACATCCGATGTGTTCCAGCTGTTTTTCAAGGAATCTGCTCAACATACTTTCCAGCGGGAGAGGTGCTTTCCAAACAGGGGATGATGTGTCGAGAGTAACATCTTTATAAAACTTGTCCAAGATTTCCCGGGTTTTCTTTGAATCAGTGATGTTACTGACGGTAATCGAATACTTTCCGAAAGGAATCTGTTCCTGGGAGCATTGCAGGCCGGCTTGTGTGTACAAGACGAGTTTTTCCTGGAGTGTTCCATAGTTGACAGATTCGTCCAATAGAACGGGCAGATTAGCGTGAATTTCTGCAAGAACTTCCTGTGGCATGCCGATTTCGCGAACCAGGAAGTCTGTTTGGGGCGTATTCGCAAGGTCGAAATTCTCAAGGAGAATCCGGAACCTGGAATAACTTTGATTGTAAATCTTCACTTCGTGTTGTGAACGGTGGCGGTTCAAAAACTGATTCAGTTGTTCGTAGTTCAGGTTGCGAACCCATCGGGTTTCTTCTGCAGGAACTGGGATTTCCTGGCTTTTGATGAGGTTGATCAGTTTCAGTCGGTCGTTTTCGGCTTGTGCAGTAAATTCAATGGTGTATAAATCCAGCTTTGGGTTGCTGGCGATGACTTCCGCATCGATTCTTTTTTGCAGACTTTCTGCAGTAGCCATTGAAACGCCTCCTAAAATCACGCTTGGTTCGTTAAGCAAAAGTTGAAGTGCTTCATTTTCGTTGCAGCCCAGAAATTCGGACAACTGCTTACTCACGGTGCTCAGCTTCACCGGATCATTGATGTATACGGCAAGATCCAGAGGATCTGTCGGCACTGGCGCTTTTTCATCAACATCTTGTATCAAAACTTCCAGTCCAAGTTCTGTTAAAAGGCGCGATGCTTTTTCTGCCAATGCTTCTTCTGCATGATCCAAAAATACAGCGGGTGCATTGTAAAGGATTTTAAACAGAAGTTCCTGGTTAATCTCAAAAGCCTCAGAAATAGCTTTGATGACATGAGGAGTTGCCGTACCAACGGAAAGGATGATAATTCGTTTCACAATTCGATTTATAATGGTTAATACTTGAGGTTTTTATGAGCAGTTCCCTTTCGAACTTGCTACTCAACAAAGATAATAAATCTTATTCGATAAAACAAGTAATTTTAAGAAAATTTTGATTAAAAAATAATCTTTTTTACGTTTTTATCAGTAAAATCAGTAGTTTTTAATTGATGTAAAGTGATTGTGTTTTTGATTAAAATATAATCAATTCAAGATGGGGTGTTTCTGAAAAAAAAAGAAAAAGGGCAGCTTCATAGAAGAAACTGCCCGGTCATTTTTTGTTATGTTATAGCTTGTTCCGGAGTTTAGGTGATTTTTGAAATTTCCCGCTGAGGAACGCAGAAGACCGCTGAGTTAAGTTGTAAAAGGTTTCTCATTTTCTTCGGACATCTGCGCTACCTCAAGATTACATTCACCTTTCAGGCTGAACTATCTTTCGTCTTCATACGCGTTGCGTATTCTTCTGCGGGAGAAAGAAAGTACACTGTATTTTATATTGGTGTCTTTCTATTTCATCACTTATATTTTAGGACACTACGTTTTTGTTATGATAAATCCTTATCGGAACAACTGAACGAACTTTTGTCCTTCCAATTGTTCTCCCAAAACACCGGTAACTTTATACTGATAAAAATAAACTCCTTCTGAAGCCGGATCTCCGTTCTGCATCCTTCCATCCCATTTAAAATGTACATCGGAAGACTTGAACATCGGATTTCCCCAACGATTCGTAACGGTTACCTCCAAAGTAGCCACATTGGAACTTGCAAATTCGAAGAAATCGTTGTTGTGATCACCATTCGGAGTAAAGATGTTCGGGAACTCAATGATCATCGGCATGGCAGGTTCAACCACTGTAATCGTCACATAAGCCGTGTCCGAACAACCGTTTTGCGAAGCGATCAGCATCACGGTATATTGACCGATGCTGTCGTAAGTCTGCGTATGACCACCGATATTTGCCGTATTCAACTGGAATCCGTTTCCGAAATCCCAGAAATAGGTATTCGCATTCTGACTTCCATTAGTCAGATTGACAACCAACGGAGCCGTTCCGCTTGAAGGATTTGCATGAACAACCGCAACCGGTGGCGCTGTTAAATTAACAGCAGCACTGGTTCCGGTACAACCGTTTGCATCCGTAACAGTGACCGTAATCGGTGAAGAGGAAGTTGTTTGAATCGTTTGTTGGTTTCCACCGATATTCCAGGAATAACTTGAGTATGGTCCACCGGCGCTCAAAGTAGCCTGGTTTCCTTCACAATACCAGAGATTTCCGGTAATAACAGGAGCAGGATTCGGATTTACAACCAAGGTTACATTTGAAATACTGTCGCAACCTCCTGCCGCATTGAATGTTTGTGAGTAAACACCGGCAGTTGTTTGAGGAATGCCGTGAATGGAAATACTTTGTCCCTGGCAAACCGAAACTGTTGAATTGGTAACAATTTGAGAAACCTCCGTTACATTCACCGCAGGACTTGTTCCCTGGCAACCGTTGTTGTCAATTACCGTAACGGTGATTCCGTTTTGAGCTGTTGCTGTAATTGTTTGCGTGGAAGCTCCGGTGCTCCAGGAATAAGAAGTGTATGGTCCGCCGGCATTTAAAGTCGTCTGACTTCCGGTACAATAACTTAAATTCCCTGAAATGGCAGGTGTTGGTAAGTTGTTCACTGTAACGGTGTGCGTTTCAGAATCCGGGCACGTTCCGTTGGTGGTGTATTGAACGGTATAAGTTGTTCCTCCGACACCATTGGTAATTGCACCTGTTGAAGTATTGATTGTTGCGCCATCAGTTGGAACCGGGTTGAAAGTAAAAGTTCCTCCCGGAGTGACAATTCCTGTAGCACTGTTCGGAGAACCCTGGCAGTAATTGGTGAGTGCAAAGGATGCATCATCGATACTTCCCGGGCCGGTAAGTGTAGCGAATTCAACCGCCGGACATCCGGAACCACCGCTCGAAGTAACAACGGCGAAATTATTGATCGCAACAGAAGGGTCTGTTCCAACGCCGTCATCGTTATTGGTCCATCGGATCGCAATACGGAGATTCGGAATGTTTTCACACGAAGCCGGAAGAGCTGCCGAATAAGCCGACCACAATCCCTGGGGAGCACATGCTCCTGTTCCGGAAAATAAAGCTCCGCCTAATTGAGTCCAGCCGGAACCGGTGTTGTACCAAACAGTCGCCTGATCGTTCGGAGCATCTCCCTGTGCGATGTAATCAAATTGTAACGTCAGATTGGATTGCCCGGTAGTATTGATTGCCGGGCTTTCAGCTTGCCGGTTGGTTTGCGGACAGAAAAGCAATCCGCACAATCCGCCCGCATCGTAGGCTGCACCTCCACTTGGATTGAAAACACTCGTGATATGAAGTGTCGCATCTCCGTTTCCGGCAACTCCACAAGCTCCCGGAGCAACTCCGCCTTCGTCATCGTCCACTTCAAAGTAATTCGGATCGGCACCTTCAGCACCGGTTGATAGATTTAAGTTCCAGTTGTTTGCTCCGTTTTCGAAATCGTCATAGAACAATTGATTGCTTGAGCCGCCATTTACATCAGTCACCTGGAGGGAATACGTTCCGCCACAGATATTCGAAATGGTCGGTGAATTTGTCCCGATCGGGTTATTGGAAGCGTCGTACCATTGATAGGTGTATGGCGGATTTCCACCGGATACGGTTGCTGTAATCGAACCGTTGCAGCCCGCACCGCAAGTCGGATTCACGACCTGCATATTGTCAATACTTGGTCCTCCGATACTTCCCACGGATTGATTTCCGGTACTCTGACAACCGGAGTTATCAGTTACTACAATCGCGTACGACCCAGCCGCAAGTCCGGAGAAGGTTCCTGAACTTTGAGGAGTTCCGCTGTTGATGCTGTAAGTATAAGCCGGAGTTCCGCCGTTCGGAGTAATGGTAATTTCTCCGTCTGCATTTCCACAATTTTCAGGCGTAGCAGCTGATGTAAAGGTAAAACTTGTCGCTGTTACTGTTTGTGTTGATGAAGCAGGACAAGTTCCGTTGGTTGTGTATTGAACGGTATATGTTGTTCCGGCAGTTGCATTTGAAATTGCACCTGTCGAAGCATTGATTGTTGCACTTCCTGCAGGAACCGGGTTGAAACTGAATGTTCCGCCCGGAGTGGCAATTCCTGTTGCCTGGTTTGTTCCTCCCGGACAGAAATTTGTGAGTGTAAATGCCGGATTATCTGCCGGATTGATCGTCACGACAATCTGTGCCGTTCCGAAACACAAAGGATCATTCGGGTCTTCGTATCGAACCCAGTAAGTTCCGCTTGTTGTAACCGTTGCAGTAATCGGGCTGACATCATTTTGAGCATTTGCCTGGCTTGCGTGGTAACTCAATGTTGCCGGAGCAGAACCGCTTGCAATTGCAGACGCCAGATTGACAGTTGCAGGAGCACAGGTTGTAATCGGATTCACGGTAACAGCTGGAGGAATACATCCGTTGCATGGATTTACAGCGATATTTACGTTTTCAGTGTGTGTAGCACAACCCGGAGTACCGTTTGAAACGGTTAACACATAATTTGTTGAAGCAGAAGGACAAGCCTGTGTATTAATGCTGTTCGGATTGGAAAGTCCGGTTGTTGGTGACCAGGAATAATTCACCGGCGCATAAATCGGCGGATCGTTGAATGTAATTGACCAACCTTGCAGTGTTCCGAATCCAAGTCCAAGTCCGGGAGCGTTGAAGGACAAAGTCCATACTCCATTCGGATCACAGCCATTTAAGTTTGAAAACGGTTGATTCGGATTCCACGGGCCGCCCGCCGGGAAACCGGGGCCGATATTTGTTCCGCCGACAGGAACGAAAACAGTAGAATTGTAGTTTCCGCTGGCAGCACCAGCCGGAGCTAATATAATAGAACATCCTCCCGGAGAAGTGAGTGTTACCGTAAATCCGCTTGCTGTTAAGTTACAGGTTGAACCGAAACCGATGTTTGTTCCGTTGCAGTTACATCCTCCGAAAGAAGTACAGAAAAACGAACCGGAAAAACTGAATCCGTTGATCGTCACGTTTTGAATCAAACCGTTTGTAATGGATGAGGTATTGATTCCCTGTACGTTGATATTCACGGAAGCACTTCCGGAAGCAACGACAGAAAACTCATTGTTTTGATAGGTTTCAATTCCCCCCGGATCGAGAACAATTTGCCCGGTTCCGGAAATGGTTGAGCATTCTCCCGGACAAAGCGTTGTCGGGTTTGCAGTAACATGTACATCATAAACCGGGTCAGTTACTACAATCGTAATGGTTGAAGTACAAATTTGCCCTGTTCCGGTTGTGATTTGAGCGGTATAAGTGGTTGTACTGGTCGGTGTCACGGAATTCGGATTTACTCCGCCGGGATTTCCAACACCATAAGAATATCCGTCGTGTAACCAGATCACTTCCGCATTGATATCGTTTTGGAAAATCTGTACGTTGTCGATTCCCCAGTGATCATAATCAGCACCTGAATCTGCGGTTTGATGCCACCGGATAAGCGTATTTGCGGTAATTGCCGCAGCCGGAAGTGCAAAACACCAGTTGTTCCAGTTAGTCAACTGCGGATCATTTCCGCCGTTCGGATCAAAATAGTGAATGTCGATCCAGGTTGCTCCGCCGTTGATGGAATATTGCAGGTAAACACCTTCATCCGGTTCATCCGGTCCTTCACAAGGTGCCGCATTTCCCTGTTCCGCAAAAAGCAGGTCGAAGCAAATGGAAACTCCGGCTGTTGCCGCCGTTAAGTTGTAAGGAGCTGAAGTCAATGTTCGTGGAACACTGGTGGTGCTTCCCATCCAGGCGTGTGGAGTTCCGTCAACACCTCCGGGTGAACAGGGATTATTGAAGTTGGTTGATCCGGGAGTTGATCCCCAGCCCGGCCCGAAAGAACCGGTGTTGAATGTTTCGTTCAAAACCATTTGGCCTGTTGAGGAACCAAATGCAGATAAGTTCACACTTTGTCCGCAGGTAATCGTAGTAGAACTTGCGGAAGTGTTGATGTCGCATTGAGCGAATAGGCTCTCCGCTACAAGGAACATGGTAGAAATTAGTAGTAGTAAGTATTTCATGACCTAGTTTATTGTAACGTTCTTGATATCGAAGCTGATCAGAGAGCGTTTGATTGTGTTTTTCTTGTCTTGCGCAAACAGGTAGAATGTCTTATCCTTCGCGTTGGATGCGTTGTATTCGACACTTGAATTTGCGGGGATAGAAACCGTGAAATCCTTTTCCTGGGGTTTGGCTGCTTCGCTGTCAGTATAAGTAATCAAGCGATTGAAACTTAACTGAACAGCGTGGTTGGTTTTGTTTTCGTACCGGAAAATAATCCGTGCATGATGAATGCCAAGTTGCGGATCGTCCACTTCCGTTAATTGATACTGAATGGCGATACCACCTTCTTCGTAATAGGTTTGCCATTCCTGTGCTTTTGAATGGAAAGCAAACAAGGTCGCGAGAAATAAAAATGCAATTGTTTTCATGTGTTTTAGTTTATAGTTGTGTTATTTTAAAAGGTTGACGTGACCGGCAATTTCATACCGTTTATCCAGGTTTCGTTCTTTCAGTGTGATGGTATAAGTGTAAATTCCTTCTTTGCAGATCATTCCGTTGTATGTTCCGTCCCAACCGATGAACATATCCTTTGATTCGAAAATGATTTCACCCCAGCGATTGAAAATCAGGAAGGAGTAGTCTTTGATGTCAAATCCCGGGCTGAATATTGGTTTGAAATAATTGTTGACTTCGTTTCCGTCGGGAGTGAAACTGTTCGGAACAAACCAATACAATTCATCTACTACGGAAATGACCATTCTTGCAGAATCTCTGCATCCGAAATCATTGGATGCTGTGAGCAGGACGGAATAAACCGAAACAACATCGCCATAAGCGTGAACAACATCGGTCAGACTGGAACTGGTTCCGTCATCTAAATCCCAAACGTAATTAGTTGCTCCGCTCGATGTATTGGTGAATTGAAAGATCGGATTCAGAACCGTTTGCTGAATGTAATCAACAGTGAAAGAAGCGTTTACTTCCGGATGAATGGTGATCATATCCGCAATCGTTGCTGAACTCGTACAGCCGTTTGCATCTGTGGTCGTGAGTGTTACATCGTAAATGCCTTCCTGGTTGAAAGTTTGTGTTACGGAACTGCATCCATTTTGACTGCCCAATCCTTCAAAAGTCCAGGTACAATTGGAAGAAGCTGAACCGGTATTTGTAAACGTGATTGTTTGAGGAGCACAGCCTTCCGTAATGTCACTGGTGAAAGATACCTGCGGACCGGCAAGAACAGTAAACAAAATGGTTCCACTGCAACCTCCGTCGGTCAGATACGTGATGGTTGTTGTTCCGGGAGAAAGGCTCGTAACCAATCCGTTATTGTTAATCGTTGCCACAGCAGGATCGGAAGAAGTCCATGGATTTATCGGATCGGGAGTTCCGCTTCCGTTTAATGATGCATTTGTTCCGTTACAAACAGTGGTATTTCCGGTAATTGTTGCCCCGGAACTCACTGTAAGCTGCACGGTATTGTCGCATCCACCTGAATTGGTATAAGTAATGGTAACCGTTCCGTCGGAAATTCCGTTTACTAATCCGGTATTGGAAACCGTTGCAATTGCCGGATTCGAACTTGTCCATGGATTCGTTGCATCCGGTGTTCCGGAACCGGTAAGTTGTGTGGTTCCATTGGAACAAATGATGAGGTTTCCGTTAATAGTCGGTGAACTCACGACATCCAATGAGTAAGTAGAAGAGCACCCGTTTGAATTGGTGAATGTGATGATACTTGTTCCGGTTGTTAATCCATTTACCAATCCGCTGTTATCGATTGTTGCGATTGCCGGATTGGAACTGATCCATGGACTAGTTGCAGCCGGTGTTCCGCTTGCTGTTAATAGAACAGAAGCACCGATACAAACTTCGCTTCCGGAAATCACCGGTAATGCGTGAACAGTTACGGTCTGTGTTTCGGAATCGGGGCAAGCTCCGTTAGTGGTATATTCAATAGTATAAGTTGTTCCGCCGATACCATTTGTAATTGAACCGCTTGAAGCATTGATGGTTGCACCATCCGTTGGAAGCGGATTGAAAGTAAACGTTCCTCCCGGAGTGGCAATTCCGGAAGCGCTGTTTGCAGTTCCTTCACAATAATCGGTCAGTGCGAAAGAAGGATCATCTCCACCGCTTGCGGTTGTCAATGTTGCGAAATCGATAGAAGGACAAGTTCCGGATGCATCGGTGACTTCAAGGGAATACGTTCCGTCACAGATATTTGAAATGGTCGGTGAGTTTGTCCCGATCGGATTATTGGAAGCATCGTACCATTGGTAGGTGTATGCCGGATTTCCGCCGGATACAGTTGCTGTAATCGAACCGTTGCAACCCGCGCCGCAACTCGGATTCACGACCTGTAAATTGTCAATACTTGGTCCGCCGATACTTCCTACCGATTGATTTCCGGTACTTTGGCATCCTGCATTGTCCGTTACAGTAATGGAATATGATCCGGCTGTGAGTCCCGGGAATGTTGCTGAACTTTGAGGAGTTCCGCTGTTGATCGTGTAAGTATAAGCCGGAGTTCCGCCGTTAGGAGTAATGGTAATTTCTCCGTCCGCATTTCCACAGTTTTCGGGAGTAGTGGCAGCTGTAAATGTAAAACTTGTCACCGTTACCGTTTGTGTCGATGAAGCCGGGCAAGTTCCGTTGGTCGTGTATTGAACCGTATAGGTTGTTCCGGCAGTTGCATTTGAAATTGCACCTGTCGAAGCATTGATTGTTGCACTTCCTGCAGGAACCGGGTTGAAACTGAATGTTCCGCCCGGAGTGGCAATTCCTGTTGCCTGGTTTGTTCCTCCCGGACAGAAATTTGTGAGTGTAAATGCAGGATTATCCGCCGGATTGATCGTAACGACAATCTGCGCAGTTCCAAAACAGGCCGGATCATTCGGGTCTTCGTAGCGAACCCAATAGGTTCCGCTTGTGCTTACTGTTGTTGAAATCGGGCTCACATCATTCTGCGCATTTGCTTGTGTGGCGTGATAGCTCAACGTTGCTGGCGCAGAACCAGTCGCGATTGCGGAAGCCAGGTTCACCGTTCCGGGAGAACAGGTATTCAGCGGGTTTACGTTGACAACCGGAGGAATGCATCCACCGCAAGGATCTACGGTAATCGTAACATTTTCTGTGTGCGTTGCGCAGCCCGGAGTTCCGTTTGAAACGGTTAATACGTAGTTTGTAGTAGAAGTAGGGCAGGCTTGCGTATTGATGCTGTTCGGATTGGAAAGTCCGGTTGTTGGTGACCAGGAATAATTCACCGGAGCATAAATCGGCGGATCGTTGAAAGTGATTGACCAGCCTTGTAATGTTCCGAATCCAAGCCCCAATCCGGGAGCGTTGAAGGACAAGGTCCAGACTCCATTCGGATCGCAGCCATTCAGGTTCGCAAACGGCTGATTCGGATTCCACGGACCGCCGGTCGGGAAGCCTGTTCCGATATTTGTTCCGCCGACAGGAACGAAAACGGTCGAATTGTAGTTTCCGCTGGCAGCTCCTGCAGGTGCAAGAATAATGGAACATCCGCCCGGAGAAGTCAGTGTTACGGTAAATCCGCTTGCAGTTAAGTTACAGGTCGAACCGAACCCGATGTTTGTTCCGTTGCAGTTACATCCTCCGAAAGAAGTACAGAAAAACGAACCGGAAAAACTGAATCCGTTGATCGTCACGTTTTGAATCAAACCGTTTGTAATGGATGAGGTATTGATTCCCTGTACGTTGATATTCACGGAAGCACTTCCGGAAGCAACCACAGAGAACTCATTGTTTTCATAAGTTTCAATTCCTCCCGGATCCAAAATAATCTGTCCCGTTCCGGAAATAGTTGAGCAGTTTCCGGAACAAATCGTTGTCGGATTGGCAGTAACATGAACATCGTAAACCGGTGAAACGACGTTGACAGTCACTGTTGTGGTGCAGACTTGTCCTGTTCCGGTTGTAATCTGGGCAGTATAAGTGGTGGTGCTTGTCGGAGTCACGGAATTCGGGTTTACTCCACCGGGATTTCCAATACCATAAGAATAACCATCGTGCAGCCATTCTACTTCTGCGTTAATATCGTTTTGAAAAATCTGTACGTTGTCGATTCCCCAATGATCATAATCCGCTCCGGAATCCGCAGTTTGATGCCATCGGATGAGCGTGTTTGAAGTGATCGCAGCGGCCGGAAGGGCAAAACACCAGTTGTTCCAGTTGGTCAACTGCGGATCATTTCCACCATTCGGATCAAAGTAGTGAATGTCGATCCAGGTTGCGCCGCCGTTGATGGAATATTGCAGGTAAACGCCTTCGTCCGGTTCATCCGGTCCTTCGCAGGGTGCGGCGTCTCCCTGTTCTGCAAAAAGCAGGTCGAAACAAATCGAAACTCCGGCTGTTGCTGCTGTAAGATTGTAGGGAGCAGAAGTCAATGTTCTCGGAACACTGGTCGTACTTCCCATCCAGGCGTGCGGAGTTCCGTCAACACCGCCGGACGAACAGGGATTGTTGAAGTTTGTGGACCCGGGAGTTCCTCCCCAGCCGGAACCGAAGCCTCCGCCATTGAATGTTTCATTCAGAACCATTTGACCCGTGGAAGAGCCAAAGGCAGTTAAACTAACGGATTGTCCGCAGGTAATGGTGGTCGAACTTGCGGAAGCATTGATATCGCACTGAGCAAATATCACAGAATAGTGAGTTAGTAAGAGTAGTAGCAGACATTTTTTCATGCTGGCTTTTTTTGGAAATAATGAAATAAACGACCCTTGCGAAACATGCGCAAACGCCATATTCATCTACTTCCTGAAAAGGAAGGAAATACCTTTAAATTTTTTCGAAATCGTCTGGGAGAGAGAGCAACGATTCGAGTTTAAACCAAAACGGTTCAATACACGAAAAATACCCATTGCGTTAGCAATAAGCTGTTAGTAGTAGACCCTAAAATTAATCAGTGTCGTAGATGTAATACATCAAAGTTAACGAAGAGATTATAAAAAAGGATGCTTCATGTTTAATTATTAACACAAAGTCTTGAAAAAATGACAATATTAACCAAAAGAGATTTAATCCGTTAAAGCCCCAAACGAGACTTCAGATCGCTGTAGGACGAACGGGAAATCGGGATGCTCGTTCCACTTTTCAGAATGGCTACATAGCTGTTCTTCTCATAGGATTCGATCTTTGTAAGCTGATTGACATTCAGGATATAAGAACGGTGAATGCGGATGAATTGATCCTTGGGAAGCACTTTCTCAAAATGATTCATGGTCTGTTTTTTCAAAATGTACTTTTTTCCCTGGTAAATCTTCACATAATCGTCATATGCTTCAATATAATCAACATCCTGGATCGGGATAATCTTGATTTCCGTTCCGTCTTTTACCACAATCCGGTTTTGTTCGTGGATGATCTGAAGCGGAACTTCCGTTTTGGAATTTCCGTTTAATTCCGAATTCCGTTTTTTGCTGACAGCAGCATCAAAGCGCTCTTCCGAAAAAGGTTTCAAAAGATAATCCAGGGCATTGACTTCAAATGCTTTCAATGCAAATTCATCAAAGGCAGTCGTGAAAATAACCGATGGAGCTTCGGATAACAATTCCAACAATTCGAAACCGCTGATTTTCGGCATCTGGATATCGAGGAACAACAAATCAGGTTTCAATTCCGGAATCAGCTTCAATGCTTCAAATCCGTCACTTGCCTCACCAACCAGGGTAATGTCGCTATACTTCTGTAAATGCTTTTTGACAACTTCTCTTGCCAAAGGCTCGTCGTCTACAATAAATGCCTTAATCATTGCGGGATCAAAATTTTAGTAATGAATAGCTTGTCTTGTTTTTCAGTAGTGAGCAGATCGTATTGATTGTATAAAAGAGAAAGTCTTCTTCTGACGCTTGTCAATCCGAATCCTTTTCCTGTTTTGTATTGCACGTAATCGGGGTCATACGGATTGCGGACTTCAATCTGTAAGCCGTTTTCAGCTTGGATAACACCGATATAGATTGTGACTTCTCCTGTTGAGCCATACAATCCGAATTTGATTGCATTTTCAATCAGGGGTTGCAGTAAAAGTGGTGGAACCGGTGTTTGAAGACATTCTTCCTTGATGTCGAGTTCTGTTTTCAAGCGGTGTCCGAAACGGATTTTTTCGATTTCCAGGTAACGTTTCACCTGTTCGATTTCCTCGGAAATAGGAACCAATGTCTGGATGTCTTTTCGCAAAGTTCCTCTCAGGAAATCACTCAACAGTAAAATCATGCGATTCGCTTCTTTCGGGTTGATTTCAGTCAATGCTCCGATCGAATTCAAGCTGTTGAATAAAAAGTGCGGTTGTAATTGCTGATGAATATTATCCAGTTCTGCTTTTGTAAGTGCCCGTTCCTGTTCGATCAGTTGTTGTTGAACCTGCGATTGAATTTGTTTGTTTTTATTGATCCACCAGTACAAACTGGTTGAGATCAGGATGAAAAATACGATGTAAGCACGGGCACTTTCAAAAGGTAAAATGTATTGACTCCAGCGTTCATCTCCCAATACCAATTTAAAAGCGCTGTTGATTAAAACCTGGTAGAATACCGTAAGAACCAGGATCAATCCGAAATTGGAAAAATTCACCGGACTTTTTGCATGATAATAAGTTTGGATGAAATAGAGAATTTGAGAAATAACGGAAATAAGCAATCCGGAAAACAAGGCGTCTTTCCAGGCAATGTCTACCGGGAAATGATTGGCCAGGAGCAAACAGAAAAGTACAAGACTAGCGACCACTGTCCAAAGAATGAAAAGTAATTGTACCCTTGTACTTGTTCTGATAAGCATTGGATTGGTTATTGTTTATTTGCTAAAACTATTGACTTCGATTCCGCCGAAAATGCAGGCTCCTCTCAAAACAATCACTTTGTTTGCCTCACCGGCTTCCCGTTGATACACCGGGCGTTTGTCTTCGTAAGCCCCGAAAACGCTTGCAACTTCCGAAATCACTTCCCAGTTGTTCGGGATTGTGAGTGTTGTTCCTCCGAAAATTGTTGTCAGATCAACCACCACACGACCTTCGAAATCTGCCTGTGAAAGGTTTACATCCGTTCCTCCGAAGATGGAAACGATATCTGCGCCTTTGAAATTTTTACTGAGAACCGTTTTGGTAATCCCGCCGAAAAAACTCACACTGTCGATGAAATCGTCTTCGTTGTACTTGTAAGCACCGTAGCCTCTGTGATGTGCTTCGTGAATGTGCTTCCAGTTTTCCTTGGTAAAACGATGATGTCTGCGTTTGTGCTTTCCGAATTTCCTGCTGGAGAAAATAACGATGAGTCCGACGATGATCAAAGCTACCGGAATGATGAGTTTTACATCAATCAGATCCGGATACCATTGCGTCCAGAGGAAGATGTTTCCGACCAGGATGAGCACGTAACCGTGAAACTTCCTGAATTTGTGTTTGATAAGCACGACAGACCCAATGACGATAAGGATCATTTGCCAGCTTAAGAGATAATCCGGAACTTTATATTCCAATTGTTTTAAAAGGTAGACTACGCCAAAGAATACGATGGCTAAACCTCCTGCTATTTTTCCGCGACGATGACTTTTTTGTGCTTTTAGAATTTCGTGTTCGATTTCCGTGCGGATATTCATGTTATCTGTTTCCATAATCTGAACCATTTACAAAGCAAAGGTAGAAGAAGGAAGAAGAGTTCACCAGTCAAAATCGGTCAACGGTGGACGAAAATCGGTTAACGTCCGTATTTCCATTCTTTTGGCTTGCCTTCTTTCAGATTTTCAAGCGTTTGTTCCAGTCTTCGCTGTTTGGTTTCTTCTCTTTTTGCTTCCGCAATCCATACAATGTATTCCTTTTTATGCGATGGAGGAAATGCTTCGAAAACGCTTTTTGCCTGTGGATTTTTGTCAAGTAGCGCCTGTAATTCAGCGGGAACTTCCAAAACCGGTTTATCCGTTTTCGGAATTCTTGCTTTTGGTTTGACTCCCTGTTCGATCAAATACATGGCTTCCACAATACCGGCCCCAAGTTGATCGCTGGTAGGAAGATCGGAAAGCGCTGTTATTTTTCCCAAACTTCCCATGCCGCCTTCTTCGGCGCGTTTGAAAATGCCATAAGGATCGTTCATCTCCGATTGCAGCCAAAAACCAAAGGCACAGTGATTTTTGAAGGAAGCCATGCTGCACAGGATTTTACCACGGTACATGAAATGCGGAAAACTCCATTTCCAGCCTTCTTCCACTTCCGGACAAAAAGCATGAATCACTTCCCGTAATTGAGTCAGAATGGGTTGCGCAAAATTCGCAGCATTCGAAATGTAGGTCGTAATCCGTTCGTCAAACTGTTTCATTGCACTTCTTTTTTTCGAATCAGGAAGTAGGCAATGAATCCGACGGGAATGAAGACAAACAGGCAGGTAACGAGCATCCAGTTCGGATAATAAGCCAATACGAGTTGAATCAAAGCCAACACATTCAATACAACGATGGTTGCCAACATAGGTTTGAAAGAAGTTCTTCCTGAAACAAACGTGCTGACAATTGCCGCGATAAAGGCTGCAAACGCCCAGTTGATCACGATAACCAACTTAGATCCTAGCGGGACCTCGTTTTCAATAAACTCACCCATTAAAGCACGGTCGGTAGGATATGGTTTGTCCAAAGGGAAAAGATATGAGCTTAAACTATCTCCGAGAGCAACAAAAAGCCCTCCGATAATAATTCCAAGTACAATAGCGATCGTTTTTCTATTCATATCACGAGTATTTCTAGTAAATATAGGAATTCATAATTCAAAATGTATAAAGTGAAAATTGAAAAGATTGAAACCCATTTGCTAATTTGTAGCGGATGATTATCAATCTGCGAGTATCGCTTTTTAACTTTTACCTTTTCAATTATCCATTTTCAATTGAACCTTTTACCCACTTCTCTGTATGTTGTACCAAAATGGATTTTTTAGCGTTAAAATAAAAAACTGAAAATGACCCGATTGTACTTTATTATCTGTATGCTCATTGGCGGAGCTTGTACCTTTACTCAATCCCAGGAAACACCGGTGAATATGGCTGAATCCGAAGCCGTTTCCGTGAAATCAGATTATGATTCGGCGCGAATTTCGAAAGTGCTTCCCCAACAGATTGAAGCTGTGAAAAAGTATATTCAAAGCAAGGGAACAGCTTATTCTTCGCGGAAAGCAATTTTAGTCGACATGAAAATTCCGTCGAAATATTTCCGGTTTTTCGTAGTGGATTTGAAAACAAACGAAATTCTTTCGAAAGGCTTATGCGCACACGGTTCGGGGTCGGAAATTGCCGGAACGGATTCGCTGCAATTCAGTAATGTTCCGAATTCTTACATGACTTCATTGGGAATGTACAAAATAGGAAATGCATACCAGGGAAATTTCGGGAAATCATACAAATTGCTCGGATTGGAAAAATCGAATGATAAAGCTTTGGCAAGAGCGATTGTACTTCATCGTTATGGTTGCGTTCCGGAAGAAGAGCAGTATTATCCGATCTGCAACAGTTTGGGGTGTGCGATGCTGGCGGAAAACTACTTTGAGGAATTAATCCCGATGATTGACAGTGAGCCGAAACCGATGATTTTGAAAATCTATTATTGATATTGTTTACCACAACGACACAAAGAACACAAGGCATTGTTACCTAAGTGATTATTTGCAATTAGTTGTGATGAATCGGAATGCCGAAAGAAACGTTTGTATACTAATCAATAGTGCCTTAGTGCCCTTGTGGTTCATTTTTCACCACGTTATTGATTTTTCAACGATTCCTTAATCTCCTTCATAAAGTCGGAAGCAAACACAAAATCATTGATTTCTTTATTGTCCGTCGTGATGATTGATTTGCGGTCGCCCTGCCACCAATTCTGACCTTTGTTAATGAAAACAACGTTGTCGCCGATTTCAATTACCGAGTTCATATCGTGTGTAATCACAATCGTCGTGATTTCGTATTCATAAGTAATCTCGCGGATGAGGTTATCAATAATGATGGAAGTCTGCGGATCCAATCCTGAATTCGGCTCATCACAAAACAAGTATTTCGGATTCATGGAAATGGCACGCGCAATCGCGATTCGCTTTTGCATCCCTCCGGAACATTCCGCAGGAAACAATTTATTTCTTCCGGCAAGATTGACGCGCTCCAAACAAAAGTTCACACGGTCGAGCATTTCCTTTTTGCTCATTTTGGTAAACATTGTCAGCGGGAACATGATATTTTGCTCCACCGTCATCGAATCAAAAAGTGCCGAACCCTGGAATAACATCCCGATTTCCTGGCGGATTTCTTTTCGTTGCAAACGATCCAATTTCGTGAAATCTCGGCCGCTATACAGGATTTCTCCCGAATCAACTTCGTGAAGTCCCACAATGCATTTCGCCAAAACGGATTTTCCCTGGCCGGATTGCCCGATGATCAGGTTCACTTTTCCCTTTTCGAAAGTTGTGCTAACGTCGTTCAGAACCTGATTATCACCAAAGGTTTTATTGACATGGATAACTTCAATCATTACAACAAGAACATTTGAGTTAGGAAGAAATTGGCGATCAGAATGGCAACACTTGAGCTTACAACGGCTTCAGTGGAAGATTTTCCTACATCCAAAGCACCGCCTTTTGTGTAATAACCTTTGTAAGATGCAATGGAAGTAATCAGGAATGCGAATACCACAGTTTTAGTCAATGCATAAACGATATCACTGTCTCTGTAGAAGAAGCGGATTCCATAAACATAGGTTTCCGTGGATGAAAGTCCGGAAAGCAATAGAGACAACCATCCGCCCATCAAACTCAACCCGATGGAGAAAATGATCAGGATCGGGAAGAAAACCATTGCCGAAGTTACTTTCGGAAGAACCAGGTAACTCAGGGAGTTTACACCCATGATTTCCAAAGCGTCAATTTGTTCCGTTACACGCATGGTTCCTACTTCCGAAGCAATATTGGAACCAACTTTTCCTGCTAAAATGAGGGAAATAATGGTCGGTGAAAATTCCAGGATAGTAGAAGAACGGGTAATGTAACCGATCGTGTAGGAGGGAAGCAGCGGATTGTCCATATTCGAAGCGGTCTGCAAAGCAATAACTGCTCCCATAAAGGCAGACATCAATGCAACAATCGGAATCGACTTAACTCCAATCAGTTCCATTTCCTCAAAAAAACGCTTACGGAATATTCTCCATTTCTCTGGTTTCGAAAACACGATGTATAACATCATGAAATACTTGCCAATGTTTTGTATAATCGCCATTTCGGATATAAAGTTAAAAAAATATGAATAGAGGAATTCAAAATATAAAATGTAAAAGTGAAAAGTGAAAAGTGAAAAGTGAAAATTCTTTTAAAGCCCTTTTTAAACTTTTACCTTTTCAATTTTACCTTGATTAGGATTATTCACTGCTCTGCATTCATAACTTGTGCCGTCAACAGGTACTTCGAAACGAAAAATGCCGTTCTTTTGTACCATTGGAATTGAAGTGACAAAAAAGGAAAAATACGAACAGCAGCTGAAAGCATATTTACCGGCCGGTTTCGAGTCGATGGTGGCGGATTTGCTGTTGAGTCACCCGGTTCGTTTTGCGATCACAAACCCAAGAGCGACTAAACTGGGAGATTATCGTGCGCCGCAGCATGGAGAAACCTTTCATCGTATTTCGGTCAATGGAAATATGAATCCGTATAATTTCCTAATCACTACGCTGCATGAATTTGCGCATTTGCGGGTGTATGTTCAGTACGGATTCCGGATCAAACCGCATGGTGAAGAATGGAAAACCGAATTCCGGAAATTATTGTGGCCGGCTATTCAAACCGGGTTATTGCCAAAAGACATTGAAGTGGCTTTAATGACCAGTTTGACGAATATGAAAGCTTCTTCCTGCACGGATACACAGCTTTCGCGTGTGTTGCGCCAATATGACAAACGGGAAGGCGGGGAGATTATATTAGAGGAAATTCCAAAAAATGCTACTTTTGTTTTGCAAGGAAAAACCTTTGTGAAAGGAGAGTTGAGGCGAACTCGTTTTTTATGTACGGAAGTACCTTCGAAACGCCAGTTTTTAATTCATTCGCTTGCAACAGTTCAACTTTTAGAAAACAACCATGAAGAATAATTATTGTGTGATCATGGCCGGAGGAATCGGAAGCCGGTTCTGGCCTATGTCAACTGCTCAGCGTCCGAAGCAATTTTTAGATGTGTTGGGGATTGGGAAATCCTTGTTGCGCATGACATTCGAACGTTTGTTACACATTGCGCCGGCTGAGAATATTTACATTGTTACCAATGCAAACTATGCTTCATTGGTAAAAGAGCAGCTTCCGGAATTGACGGACGGACAGATTCTGACCGAGCCGGAAAGAAAAAACACGGCTCCTTGTATTACATACGCAGCTGCGAAAATTCATTCGATCAATCCGGATGCGACATTGATCGTTGCACCTTCGGATCACTTGATCTTAAAGGAAGAAAAATTCACGGAAATTGTCAATACAGCGATTTCTACAGCAAATAAAGAAGATCGTTTGGTGACTTTGGGAATCAAACCGACGCGCCCTGATACCGGTTACGGTTACATCGAATTCATCGAAGACGGAGATATTCTTCCCGGACAAGTGAAAGATGTGAAGCACTTTACGGAAAAACCGAATCGCGAACTGGCTGAGATCTTCTTGAGAAGCGGAAATTATTACTGGAATTCCGGAATTTTCATCTGGCGTGCGAAAACGATTTTGAATGCTTTGGAGAAATTCAAACCGGAATTGTATCATTTGTTTACAGATCAGTCTGAGAAATACAATACGCCGGAAGAACAGGCATACGTGAATGCATCATTTTCGGCTTGTGAAGACATTTCGATTGACTTTGCGGTCATGGAAAATGCGAAAAATGTGGATGTGGTATTATCCAATTTCGATTGGTCGGATCTGGGAACCTGGGGAAGTTTGTACACACATTTGGAAAAAGATTACAACGGAAACGCGGTAATCGGAGACCATGTGCATATGATCAACTCCGAGAATTGCATCGTGAATCTTCCGAGCAATAAACTGGCATTGATCCAGGGCTTGCAGAATTACATTGTCGTAGAATCAGACAATATGCTGATGATTTTGAACCAGCACGACGAACAGAATTTGAAGAAATACATGTCTCCGATGGAGGAGTCAAGCCCGGAATTCTTTCCGAAATAGAAATTGAAAATAGCAAGTCGGGGTGAAAAATTTTTCACCCCGACTTGTTTTTTGTAAAGGATGGTCTTTACGGTCTATTATTGTATTCGCGAAGTAAGTCGAAGTAGCTCAAAGTCTCCATTACAACCACTCCACCTGTAGTATCTCCGTATTTTGCAGGAATTGCACCCGAGTAGACCATGATGTAACCCAAAGAAGCACTTGGTACGTTTTGAACATCATTCATTTTTACTCCGTCGATGTAGTTGATCACATCTCCTTTTCGTGCACCTCTGAACATCAATTCCCCGTCATCGGAAAGTTTTACATCGGAAGAAATAGCCGCAACCATCTTCTTCGCATCGAATTTAATCGGCATGTGCTTGATGTCTTTTGTGGTTAGTTTTACTTCCGGAGCAACACCTGTAGTTAGTCTGTAAATCTGGTTGGAAATCACTACATCTGGAAGGATTTGAGTTGTAGCTTGTGCAACAATTCCGGTATTTCCGAAACCGTCCGGAGAAACTTCTACCATTTGCGGCGCATATGTAGTGTCGCCGTCAAAGATGAAATACACTTTGTATGAACCGGCAGGAACCGCTGAGATCCGGAATCTTCCGTCTTCATCCGTTACGGCTTTAAAAACCTGGTCGCCTCTGTTGGTTACGACATACGCTCCGAATACACCTTCTTTTTTATCCGGAGTTACAAATGTTCCGATGATATCCCCGAAGGTGTTTTGTGCGAAAGTGACTCCTGTCAGAAACAACGCTGCGATAAATGTGATTGTTTTCATGATTGAATTTTTAATTGATTTCTATAGAGATGTCAGGAGAAACAAAATTCCATAAGCAAAATGAAAAATAATTTCAAATGTGAATTTTTAATCATTTTAAAAGAGGTAATGTTAAGAATTGCTTAATCAATACATAACCTAAATCGATTTTGTTTCAGCGTAGCTTTGCAGAAAAAAATTGATATGAGGCAAATTTTACTAATAATGTTGTGCTTTTTCACAGGATTTTATGGATTCGGACAAACAGTCCATCCCTATTTACAGGCACCAACACCGAATTCTATCTATGTGAACTGGAAAACGGCTTCCGTTTCAACACCGACCATCGTTTATGGTACAACGGCTTCCGCCTTGAATTCAACGGTAACCGGGGCTCAATCCCAATTCATGGATGGCGGATACAGCGGAACTTACTACTACAATACGGTTCAGATGATCAACCTGACACCCAACACGAAATACTATTATAAGGTTGTTTCCGGAGCAGCATCTTCCGATGTCCTTAGTTTTCGAACACTTCCTTTACCGGGGCAGCCAACAACATCCGACGGACATTTGCGCTTCCTGATTATGGGAGATAACCAGATAAACGCTTCCGGACGTTATGATACCCTGGTGGCAAAAGCAAAGAAAAAGGTGTTTGAAAAGTGGGGCGGAGAACCTTCCGATTTCCTTTCGCTGACATTCATGGTTGGTGACCAGGTGGATCTTGGAAACCTGGATCAATATGAGAACATTCATTTCAAAATGAACCGTGAACTTTCCGGATACGTTCCGATCCAGACAACTGTTGGTAATCATGAAACATATGGTGCGTTGGGAATGAATGCATATTATGCCCATTTCTATTTGGATCAGATGAATTACCAGGGAATTAGTTCCGGAACGGAAAATTACTATGCAATGCAGGCAGGAAATGTATTGCTGATCAGTTTGAGTTCCGAGCATACAGGAAATGCCCAATTTACCTGGTTACAGCAAGTAATGAATGCCGCTGCAAATGATGCTACTGTGGATTGGATCTTGACTTTTAGTCACCGTCCGTATGAAGCAGAACAATATGTGGGTGATATTTCGGGTTGGGTAAAAAATACGGCAGTTCCGTTTTGTACAGGTTTCGATAAATACCTGATGCACGTAGGAGCTCACCACCATTTGTATGCCCGCGGTCAGTTGAAAGATGTCCCGGTGTACAATATTATTTCCGGTGGAACGGCATGGGATCAGTATTGGGGACAATCTACCGAACAGGATTTTGATTACGTACAAAAAACAATTCCGAATTGGTGTTACCAAATTGTAGATGTCGATGTAACAAACGGAAAAGTCGATATTGAAACGTATTCCGTAGGTAGCCCGATCAGGTATGCCAACAATCAATGGAAAAATAATGAGTTGGTTGATTCATTTCATCGATACAAAAATCAGGCGGCTCCAAATCAACCGACGATCACTACCAATTTCGGAGATTCATTGCAACTTCCTTTGATGATTGCATCGTCGCCGTATGCTTCTTCAACACCTGAATTACTGAATAGTACGGAATTCCAGGTTTCACAAACAACGAATTTCAGTGTAACCGAACTGGATGTTCTGCGTGATTACGAAAATTTATATGGCCAGGCTCCGGGTCAGGCGGCAGATTCCACCCGGGATTTGAATGCAGGAGTTAACATTACGGAATACACGATTGCTGCGGGAGCACTTTCCAATGGAAAACATTATGTTCGGGTGCGTCACCGCGACCGGAACCTGGAATGGTCAAACTGGAGCGTTATTGATTCATTCCATGTTTACAATTCATTTGTTTCCGGTCCTTCATTGGCAATGGATTCCTCTGAATATAACCTGGGATCTCCAATGCTTGCTACGTATGTAAACGGTCCGGGAAACAATACCGATTGGGTAGGTATTTACCACCTTGGAAATACGCCGGGAACGATTGCTTCCACAGCATGGCAATACTGTAACGGAAGCAGCGGAACAATGAATTTCTCCGGGAATGTACTGACTCAGTCAGATATGTATTATGCCGCTTTTTTTGAATTGGACGGTTATGCTGAAATTGCCCCAAGAGACACTTTTTACTACGGGAAAATTCCTGTAATTACTTCCGATACGAATGCATATGCTATCGGTTCAACCATTCCGCTTTATATTGGAAATGCTCCGGCGATTGCGGATTCGGTTGAAGTGATTAAAGTCGGACACACGCATGGTGTTCAGCCTTCAGCTTATTGGGGAGCAGTAAATCAAACTTCAGATACCATTCAGTTAACTGGAATTCCGGAAGGCTATTATACGAGCCGTTACTACTTTAAAGGACAATACCTGATTGGTGAACCGTTCTTTTTCTCCGTTGGTGATACGATTACCAGTCTGTGGATTGATCAGCCGGTGTATGATTTGGGTCAGGAGATTGTTGCGACCTGGACAGATGCTCCCGGAATCGTGAAAGATTGGTTGGGAATTTATAACGAAGGAGATGCGCCAAATAGTGATCCTTTGCTTTCTTATGCTTATTTCGGAGGAATTGCATCCGGTACTAAAACATTAACGGATAGTTTATTGCCTACCGTTGCCGGGGATTATTTCATTGTGATGTTTACGAATGATTCTTACACGGAAGTGTCTAACCGGGTTCATTTTACTGTTGTAAATCCATTAGGAGTGGAAGAAATCGGAAATTCGGGAATCAAAGTGTATCCGAATCCTTTGACCGATTCAAATGACCAGTTGACTGTTTTTTCTTCCGAATACCCGATTGAATATATCCGTATCCTGGACATGAATGGAAAAACGGTTTATAAGACAGAAAATGTCAATCAGCAAAAGTATTCACTCTTGTCTCAGCAGCTGCCGAAAGGAATGTATGAGATTGAAATACAATCCCGCAAATTGTTCAGATACAAATTGCTGGTGCAATAAGAACCATCTGAACGACTGTTACAATAGGAAAACAAAAGCCGGTTTAAAACTGGTTTTTTGTTTTATGGACGTAATTCCGCAATATTACGTCCGGGAATCTGAGGTGGAAAGTTTTGTTTCGATAACCGAAAACCGTGTAGTGATAGTGGTTTCCTTGTGATAGATGAACGATGAGTTGAATCTTTTATGGACGTAATATTGCGGAATTACGTCCAAAATGACCGGAAGCATAAATAAAAGAGGGAACGCGATGCATCGCGTCCCCTCCCCTCTTTTTATACTATTCTTTACTAATTACAAAGACTCAGCAACTACCTCTTTCACATCCGGCAAGTGCTGCTTCAATAAATTCTCAATTCCGCCTTTCAAAGTAGCCGTACTGGAAGGACAACCTGAACAAGCACCGCGAAGAGCAACAGTTACCGTTCCTTCTTCAAAACCTACGAAATCGATTGCGCCGCCATCGCCCTCAACAGCCGGACGAACGTATTCATCCAACAAGGAGCGAATCGCATCATCGTATTCGGACGGAGCATATTCTTTTGCCGGTTTTGCATGTCCGTCATCCGAAGTTTTTGGCTTCGCAACAGGCATTTGGATTAAAACATCTTTTCCTTCAGCAATCCAGTTCTTCACGAATTCACGCAATTCCATCGTCACGAAATCCCAGGAAATGGTATCGTTTTTCGCAATGGTAACAAAGTTTGCAGTGATAAAAACTGTTTTTACAAAAGGGAAGTGGAACAATTCTTCCGCAAGAGGCGAGTAACCTTTTGCATCTGCTCCTGAATGAAATTCTACAGACTCTCCGTTGATCAATAAATACTTGTTCGCTACGAATTTCATCGTGTTCGGATTGGGAGTCATTTCAACATATACTGTAACCGGGACTGATGTCATGATGTTTGTCTATTTTATTTCTACAAAGATACAGCAAATTGAAAAGTGAAAATGTAAAATTGAAAAGGACTTAGCTTAAGTATTCTTTTTTTAACTTTTCAATTCTCCATTTTCAATTAATCTTCTGCCGGTTCCACGTGCACCAATACATCTTCAATTTCTGGCAAAGCTTCCATCAGATGCTCCTTCAGGTTATGAGCAATGGTGTGGCCTTCATGAACGCTAAGATTTCCGTCCACATGAATGTGCAGATCGACCCAATAACGCATTCCGGATTTTCGGACCCAGCATTTCTCTGTGGTGTGAATTCCTTCTACGTCCATCGCTTTTTCGCGTATGATCGCAATAAAATCGTCGTAGCGGTGTTCGTCCATGATCTCACCCAAAGCAGGTCGGAAAATGATGTAAGCATTGTAGAAAATGATGAGCGAAGCAATTAACGCCGCCCAATCATCCGCTTGTGCCCAGGAGTCGCCCATGTAAACTGCAATCGCAATTCCGACAAAAGCACAGGCCGAAGTAATTGCGTCGCTGCGGTGATGCCAGGCATCTGCCTGCAACGAAGTACTTCCGACTTCTTTTCCTGATTTGGAAACAAAGCGGAAAAACAATTCCTTCACCAGAATTACTCCTCCGATAAACCATAAGGTATACGACTTGGGAGCTTTATGCGGTGTTTGAATGTTGTGAATACTTTCAATAATGATCAAGGTAGCGGAAGCAACTAAGAATCCCACTACAACGAAGGTGATCAGCGGCTCAACCTTTCCGTGACCGTAAGGATGGTTTTCATCCGGCGGACGTTTTGCATAACGAAAACCAATAATTACCAGTGCCGAAGCGAAAACATCACCGGTCGACTCGATGGCATCTGCGATCAAAGCATAGGAATTTCCGAAATATCCGACGATGCCTTTTACAAGGGCCATCAGGAAATTTCCGATCAAGCTGTACCAGGCAGTTCTTTCTGCCTTTTCGTGATTCACGCTCATTCCTTGGAATCTTGGCAGTTTTTACAAATACCTGAGATCGTAAAGAATGTTTCTTCCGCCTGGAAACCGGCAGGAAGAGAGAAGGAAGGAATCACGTGATCCAGGCAAGTCAGCTCACCGCAAATCCGGCAGCTGAAATGGATATGCTCGTGATCGTGTTCATGCTTGTGATTACAGGAATTGCAAGCAGCATAATTCACCACTCCGTTCACATTCACAATCTTGTGAATCAATCCGTCATCCAGTAATCGTTCGAGAACCCTGTAAATTGTTACACGGTCACACAAACCGTTCAATTTGTGTTGAATAGCAGGTTGAGACAACGCTACATTTGAATCGTTGATTAATTCTAAAATTGCACTGCGTGCAGCTGTGTTTCTTGTTGTCTTCATGCTGAATCTCCGGATAACAAAAGTACGAAGTTTAATCCGTTGGCATTTCAAGATAACTATTTTTTATGCATTTGCTCAAACTTCTTTATTTTGTACTTTTGATTCCGTATGAAGCGAATGCTGCAGATAGGAATGATAGTCGTTGTACTGATGGGAACCATCGGTATTCCTTTCTATCAGCATACTTGTCTGAGCGAAAATCAGGTTCATAAATCCATCCTGGTGCCGATGCATGCGTGTGCCCAGGAACATGAAAAGCTTGAAAAGCCATCGTGCTGTTCTGCGGATAAAGTAGTAGCGGATGATCAGGAAAGTGTAGATGGACATTGCTGCGTGGACGAAGTTTCCAACTGGCAGTTTTCCTTTTTCTTCTTCCAGAATGTGCATCCGATCTTTGCAGATGCATTTGAAGAACTTTCAATTCTATCCTTTTTCAATCCTTTTGAAACAATTTGGACAGACGAAGATCAAGAACTCTTTTCAGGTTCGGATCCGCCCACTCTCACTGTCCTCGAACGATTAACTCAATTGTGTATCTGGCGTTTATAGAAACTTGCTTTTGGAAAACAAAAGTGAAGTTGAATTAAACGTTAAAAACAATGAGATATATTCTATTCGGTTTTTTCCTGTTTGTTGTTTCTTTCAGTCATTCTCAATTACAGGGAATCGTATTCGGAATAAAGAACGGCGGAAAAGTGCCACTTAAACAAGCAAAAATTACATTAAGAAAAGCTCAGACGCAGGTTTACTCAGGAGAGAACGGTCGTTTTGAGATGATATTACCTAAAGATCTGCCGGATGTGATGGTGATTACCGCACCCGGCTATGAAAGTGATTCCGTTACGGTTACAAAAGACGACCGCTTTGCAGGAATTGAAATCATCCTTTTTGAAATCGATGAACTCGATGAGGTAGTAGTGGAATTCAAACAGGATTCCAAAACCTTTTCACGCCTGAATCCGCTCCAGGTAGAGAATTTGGGAGAAGGTGAATTGAAAAAAGCAGCCTGTTGTAACTTGTCGGAATCCTTCGAAACAAACGCAACGGTCGATGTGAATTTCACGGATGCCGTTTCGGGTGCGAAAAAAATCCAGTTGCTGGGATTGGACGGTGTTTATACCCAATTGCAAATGGAGAATATTCCCTTTCTGACCGGTTTGGAAAGCAGTTTCGGACTGAATTCCGTTTCCGGAACCTGGGTGGAATCCATCCAGATTACCAAAGGAACCGGTTCGGTAGTGAACGGCTACGAATCGATGGCCGGTTTGATCAACGTGGAGTTTCGCAAACCGAAAACCATGCAGCGATTATTTGTAAATGGTTACGGAAATACGCTCGGAAGAGCCGAGCTGAATGTTCACGGCGGACAAATCATCAACGACAAATGGAGCACCGGAACATTTGCTCATGTTTCTACTTTGCAAAGTGAGTGGGACATGAATAAAGATGGTTTCCGTGATTCACCTTTGAGTAAATCGGGAGCGTTTATGAACCGCTGGGAATACAACGGGAAAAAGTTCGAAACCCGTTTTGGAGTGAATGCATATTACGATCAGCGTTTGGGTGGGCAATTATATGGAACTGCCAATCGATACCGGGCAGACATGACCAATCAGCATGCGGAATTTTTCGCAAAAACAGGATTCCTGTTCCCGAACAAACCGTATCACAGTTTGGGAATCGTGTACCAGTTCAAATACCACCAATCAGACGGTTTGTATGGTTTGAGAAACTTCGGGGGAAGAGAATTGCGTGGATATGTGAATGCTATTTTTGATGGAATCATCGGGACAACAGCGCATAAATACAAAGTCGGATTGTCAGCTGTGGGGCAGGATTTGAAACAACACCTGGATTCTGCAAATTTTGATCGAAATGTCATCACGCCGGGAGCGTTTTTTGAATACACGTATACCGGAACGCGTTTGGTGTTGGTTGCGGGAATGCGTGCGGATTACCAAACTGCATTCAAAGATCAGAAAGAGAAATTCCAGTTTTCTCCACGAATCCATGCGAAATTTGCCTTGGATGAATACACAGATATTCGTGTAACAACCGGTAAGGCATGGAGATTACCAACCATTATTATGGACAATTCTTCCTTGTTGGCGACTTCGAAAACCTGGGTAGTGAATGCGAGCAACGAGCAGGAAGAAGTGTGGAATTCCGGAATTTCGGTGATTCGTAATATGAGATGGTGGAACCGTGCGGCAAGTATTTCTGCTGATTTCTATCATGCACGTTTCAACAAGCAATTCATTATCGACCGCGAACAGTCGACCGATTCGATTTTCTTCGGTTTTCAGTCCAATGTTTCGCGAAGCAGCACGTTCCAGACAGAATTGAGTTTTATGCCCTGGAAATCCATTACCTTCCGTTTGGCGTACAAATTCCTGGAAGTGAAAGCGGATTATGCGGGAAGTTTGCGTCAGCAGGTGATGGTTCCGCAACACCGCGGATTGTTCAATGTGGCTTATGCGAGCAGAAATAAGAAATGGGAAATTGATGGTACGATTTCTGTATACAGCAGAATGCGTTTGCCGGATGTGACTTTGCCGGACGGAACGCGTTTAACGAATGAAAAGAGTAAAGTGGTTCCGGTTGGATTAGCGCAGATTACACGACATTTCAAACGTTGGGATGTGTATGTAGGAGGAGAGAATTTGTTTAACTTCAAACAAAAGAATCCGATCATCAGTGCAAATAATCCATACGACCCGACGTTCGATGCAACACGTGTTTGGGCGCCGGTAATGGGAACGGTTATTTACGCAGGATTCAGATACGAAATAAAAAGAAAAGCAGAGAAAAAGTAAGTAGGTATCAGTTGTGACTGATCTGTAAAATTTAAAATTAAACTAGATGAAAAATAGCTTGTTATTAATGGTAGTTCTCTTCATGAGCAGCTTCGGTTTCAGTCAGAAACCAACGGGAAAAACGGAAACAGTCGTTATTCAGACGAGTGCTGAGTGCGACGAATGTAAGGAACGTATCGAGGGTGCTTTGAACTATACAAAAGGAGTTAAATTCGCAGAATTAGATGTGCCTTCGCGAAAATTGACGGTAAAATTCAAAAATGATGTGATTTCGTTGGATGAAATTAAGAAACAAATCAGCTTATTGGGTTACCAGGCTGATGAGGTAAAAGCAGATCAGGCAGCATTTGATAGACTACCGGCTTGCTGTAAGCCGAACGGAATGGAAGGTCACGGCGGTCATTAACAAGTCGTAACCGATAATTAGTGAGAAAGGTTGTTTCTGCGGAGACAACCTTTTTTGTTATCCGCCGATTTTAAAAGTCAGGTTGCTGACCAATAAAAGAATGAATATCGGGATGATGATCAGAACACTCGTTTGAGCCAGGTCAATTCCGATGTATTTTGTTTGACCGCTTTTGCTGTGTTTCATAATAATGATAATTGTGGTCCAAATCCAGAATACTGAAATTGAAACAGCACAGGCCATAAGATGAACCACTCCATCCAGGAAACCGTGTTGAACGGCCAATGCGATAAAAAAGCTTAGAATGACACTTCCCAGGTAAACCAAAACAAGCGGGAAAAGCAGTTTGTGTTCAGGTGCGTTCATAATCCGGTGAAACCATAAAAGGCAAGCGGTAAAAGCGACAAGATTCAGAATGATAGCCATGAGTAGAAGGTAATTTTCGTAAACATACGATTTCTTTTTTAATGTCCGCATCTCGATACTCCCGACGATACGCTGCGCTTCTGTCGGGAACTCGATGGGACACGAAGAGATCACTCATGTCAGTTCGTCCCGATAGCTATCGGGATCAGGAATGTAATGGAGGAGTATCGAGAACGACACGCCAGAACATAGTGGGAACCAATTGGAAATCAAACTCATTTCCTCTTTTTATATCGATTCTTCTGTATTTCTTTGTGAGATATGATTCACAGATATGTAAAATCCTTGATTAGAAAATAATTGAATAAAACCCTCGAAAGAAGTCTTTCCTACCGTCAGGTATGGATAGAGCATAGGTAGAGTATGGATAAAGCATAGATAGAGTATGAAAAGGTTAAGGATTTAACACGCGATTTAAGCATGAATTAACTGGTTTTTTGTCATTTTGACCAGTTTTTCATAAAAGCTCATAGTTTTAGACATCTAAAAAACAGCCGACTTTTTAAACAAGCAAACTTCTCACTTTTGCGAAATTCAGCTTACGTTGTTCTGTCATGTCAGTTCGAGCTCCCGGCCTTCACCGGGCGATTTCCTATTTATTAGCACAACCCGTTATTTTTCCGGAATTGAAAAAGAAATGCCTTCTAGAAGAGAGCGTAAAAAAGGCCCTTACGCTGAAAACCGTGGTAAACTAGCAAATGAAGCGAAAAAAGCATTTCCTGTTTGAGTCCGGCAAGCGAGCTGCCGGGCGAGTTTTAAATGCTTTCGCGAAATGACGTGTACTTTTTAGATTTTCGAATACAACTTGTCCCGCCACTGCGGGAGGCCTAGACTTTTGGTTCTTTGCGACAATGGCAAAGAACGTGATCAATATTGGGTTAGATTGGTGATAAGGAATTGATTTTCGGTTGGTCAATTACACTTGTTTATATATTTTTTTAGCGAAAGAAAAGAGTACTTTAGCCCTAAAGCATTCGTTATGACCAACTTTTCTCTTTTACACGAATATTTGCTCTCCCTTCCTGAAGTGACAGAAGAACCTCATTTCGAAAAACGCTCTTACCGGGTGAAGAAGAAAATTGTGGCAACAGTGGACGAGAAAGAAGAATTTTTCGTGGTAAAACTCACCGATTTACAGCAATCCGTTTTTTGCAAATGGGATGAAAGTGCTTGTCATCCTGTTCCGAATAAATGGGGCTTACAAGGCTGGACACGTGTTTATTTCGAGAAAGTAGAGGCAGATTTTCTGAAAGATATTGTTAAAGCCTCCTACATGAATGTGGCTCCGAAGAAATTGGGAGATTTGATTTTAACGAATGAAAAATAATCCTTTTTCAAAGGAAAGTGGTCAATGATAATTCCACTTTTTGTGTTCAAACTGCGAATACTGAATGCTTCCGCTAAAAGGCTTGGAGTAATTCTTGCCATATTTCAATCTTAGTTGTGTTTTGTAATTTCCTTTGTATATGGGAGCAAGTGTAATTACAATTTCATTGGGTGGAAGAATGTAACGAGAAAGGTTAATCTTTTATGGCCCTTATGCTGAAAATCGTTGAAAAGAAACAAATGGAGCGAAAAAAAGCATTTGTTGTTTGAGTTCGGTCAGCTAAAGCTGCCGGACGAGTTTTAAATGCTTTCGCGAAATGACGTGTACTTTTCAGATTTTCGAATACAACTTGTCCCGCCACTGCGGGAGGCCTAGACTTTTGGTTCTTTGCGGCAATGGCAAAGAACATGATCAACAATGAATTACAGCTGGTGTTTCTGTTCTTCAGAGGAATACTATTTCTCTTCTTCCGTTTTCTTAAACATTCCACCCACTTCTTTCGATAAGCGCTGAATCGTTTCAACACCGGCCGCAATCGGACTTCCGTTCATGTCGTCATAAGCAGCATAAGACAAATCAGATAAACTCTGAGAAGGGTAAACGAAAATGCGGTCAAGCTTCGGATTTTCCTTTTCAATTCGCTGCGGCAAATATTCCATTCCGGTAAAAGCAGAAACCGATCCTGAGCGTGCAAAAACAGAAATCAGCAACTGGTGTTCATTGAATTCGATGATTTTCGGAAGCGCATCTTCCGGAGAGTCGATCGGGTAATGTGTCAGATCTGCACTGAATTTCCGATGTGTCCGGTAAGCTTTGAATTTCTCGAAGGTTTCACGCGTACTGTAAACATCGATATCCAGATTCAACTCTTTTGCGATCCGCATGACGCGTTCCAGCCATTGCTTGCAATCCTGTTCTAGTTCTGCGTAAACCGGACAAACAACCGAGATTTTCCGGTAGCTTGAAAAAGCATGATTGAAACGGCAGAAGAAAACTGTTTTTTCGCAGACATTCAGCAAGTGTTCCCGGTCGTCACCGATTAATCGGTTCAGGAAATTGATCTTGGAATTGTCATTGATCAGAACGATATCAGCGACCAATTCTTTTGAAACACGGGCAATTCCGCTCGAAAGATTGTGGTCGATTGTCGCCATGGCATGCACGTTGATTTCTCCGCTGTTGTAATGCGTAATGAAATCATCGATGTGTTTTCTCGAACGACGGATCCGCATTTCAGCCTCTTCGTCATTTTCCAGGACACTCACCACCGAAATCGGATTCATCACCGATTTATCCGTAATCAATACCGAAAAATCAAGAATCGATTCATTTCCCTTTAACTCGTTTGCAGCAACCAATACGTGTTGACTACGCATCGAAGGGCCTTCCAAAGGTTCGTTCTTCGTTTGAGCAATCCGTAGTTTCTTTCCGGCATTTTCCGTCACGAATGAAGCGGTCATACTGGTAATCAGGATCAGGATCACCGTTCCGTTGACAATCTCGATGTTCAGAATCCCCATCGTGTAACCCACATTGATAACAGCCAATGTTGCAGCTGCGTGAGCCGTACTCAAACCGAAAATAACTTGTCTTTCCGGTCGGCTTAATTTGAAAATCAGCTGGGTGATCCAGGCTGCCAAAAACTTACTGAAAATGGCAAATGCGCTCAGGATTCCTGCAATTGCCCAGGCCCAGGGTTCGTTCGCCAAAGCTTTCACATTCACGACCATTCCGATCGAAATCAGGAAAAAAGGAATGAACAAGGCATTTCCCATAAATTCAATCCGGTTCATCAACGTGGACGAATGAGGAATCAGTCGGTTCATGACCAAACCTGCAACGAAAGCACCGATAATTGCTTCGATTCCGGCTACTTCAGCCAAAAACGCAGCAAAGAACAAAACGGAAAGAACGTAGATGAACTGAGACGATTTTTCGGATTCCAGTTTACTGAAAAACCACCGGGAAATCTTGGGAACTCCCCAAAACATGATCAAGCTGAAAATGGAAAGTGTGATGGCTAAATGAGCTAACACACTCGTATTGATCACCCCGTTGTCGGATCCCGAAATCACTGCGAGAATAATTAAAACCGCTGTGTCAGTTAAAATGGTTCCTCCGACAGCAATAGCAACAGCCGGCATTTTGGAAATTCCGAATTTGGAAACAATCGGGTAGGCGACCAAGGTGTGTGTTGCGAACATGCTTGCGGTGAGCAAACTCGCAATTTCATTGAGTCCTAAAGCATAACGACAGGTTGGATAACCTAAAAGAAGCGGAATGAAAAAGGTCAGTGCTCCGAAAGTCAATGATTTGTTCCGGTAGCGTCTGAACTCCTGCATATCGAGTTCCAAACCGGCCATGAACATGATGTACAGCAAACCGATTTTGGCAAACATATTCACAAAACCGGTTTTCATATTTGCTTCCGAAATCAGCTGAAAACCATTCGGTCCGATAATGACTCCTGAGATAATTAACCCGATCAATGCCGGAATTTTGACCTTTCTCAGGATGATCGGAGAGAACAAAATAATGAGAAGAAGCAGTGAAAAAGTAAGAATAGGGTTTTCCAGCGGCAATTTGAATTCACCAATCAGACGTTGAAATTCTCCGGAGAATTGTTCGAACAAACCCGCCATATTTTCTGGATTTAATTCCGACAAAATTAATCGCATTTTTGACCGAGACTCTACGATCTTTCAAAAAAGACACATAAAATCTTCTTTCCCCGCTCCGGAAAACAGTGTTAAATGCACTTCAATCACTAAATATTCAGGGATAGAACAAGTGTGTTTTATTATCTTTACAAGCTGTTAGAACAACTTCCGGAATCGAAAATGTGCTTTGGCATCGTTTTTGAAATCCGCCTTAAATTAAAACTTAATTGTATGAAACATTTTTTTACCTTTTTTGCCCTGCTATTCGTTTCCCAGTTAACCATTGCACAACAGAATAGCAACCTGGTTTTCTTTTCTGAGGAAGGACAGCAGTTTTATATTATCCTGAATGGAATTCAGCAAAACGCGAATCCGGAAACGAATGTGAGAGTTACGAACCTGATTCAGCCTTTTTACAAAGTGAAAGTGAAGTTTACTGATGGAGCTACGCCAGATATTGATAAAACAATCAATTTCGAGCAAGGTACGGAAACAACTTACTCCATTAAAAGAACAAACAAAGGTGAAATCGTTTTGAGATGGATGAGCGACGTTCCGATTGCTCAGGCTCCACGTCCGGCAGCAAACCAACATGTGATTGTTTATCATACGACACCTCCGGCTACAACGGTTACGCAGACAACGGTTGTTTCCAGCTCCACAACGACAACGAATCCTAACACAGGTGGAATCAACATGGGGGTGAATGTGAGTGATCCCGGAAATGGCGGCGGAAATATCAATATGAATATCCAGGTGAGTGAAAACGGAATGAATTCACATTCTCAAAGTACTACCACAACCTATTCCACTACCACAACTTCAACAAACACCAATACAAACGTAGGAACGGTACAAACAGGTTATGTGATGCCGGGATATAACGGAAATGTTGGTTGTAACGGCTACCCGATGGATGAAACACGTTTTAACCAGGTAGTTCAATCCATCGAAGCAAAAGGATTTGATGATTCAAAATTGACAATGGCAAAGCAGGTAATCAATACAAACTGTATGAAAAGCAGCCAGGTAAAACGTTTGATGATGTTATTCAATTTTGAAGATACACGTTTGGATTTGGCTAAATATGCTTACGGTTATACATACGATATCGGAAACTATTACCAATTGAACGATGCATTTAAGTTTGAATCTAGCATTGAAGAGTTGAACGAATACACGAACGGATTCAGAAGATAAGAACCGCGTAAATAGAAACTGAAAAAGTCCTGACATGATCGTCAGGACTTTTTTTATGGTAAGTTGTAATCTAAAAATTCCCCTTCAGCCTTATTCCAAATGAATTGAAAACTGCGTATTTCCTCTAATATTACTTGTTTTGAATCACCAAACTAAGGTTTCAGAATAAGTACTGAAGGGGTATTCGTTAGCCATAGGCTTTGCGTTTCAACTGCCTTTTTCCAGCTGTCGTGACTGATAAGCATCAAATCCTGCTGACTCATAAAATCCTTGTCCAAACGTGGTTCCGTTTGCAAAGAAATATGGTTGGGAGCAACTTGTTCGATCATGCGGATAGACTCTTTTAACTCGGGGTGCGTTTTTACAATCCCTGAGGAATCGATGATTACCACGCGCGCATTGCTGTGATGGATTAGTTTTTGGGCATACACCAATAAGAAGCTGTCGTGGATGGAGAAAACCGGTAAAAACACATTTTCTACTTTTTCCAGGTTTTTGTCGATTACAATTCCTACCGGAAGTTTGGCGTTTTTAATCAATTGACGCGTGCGCTCATCAAAAATGGTGTTTTCGAAAAGCGGTTCTTTTCCGGTAATGGTTTCGTACAAACGCTCCGGATTGATCAGTTTGGTTGTGAATCCGAGAATTCTTCCCAAAAGCGATCCTTCGAAAACCGATCTTCCGATTCCGATCAATAACAAATCGAAATTTCCGGCATTGGATGTATCCGTGATTTCCTTGTCGATATCAACGGTTGGTTTGAATAAAGTAACAACCGGAATGTGCAGCTTTTTCGATTCTTCGCTGATCGGGGCGAAGCTTACACGCTCGTATTCTTCTGCGTTGAACTGATTCAGATCATTACTCAATGAAACGTGCAATGCGGTGATGTTTGCATTTTCCGGCGACTTGCGGATGAAACTGTTTGCCAATCGAAGCAAGGTTCGTCCTCTTTCCGGGCTTCCGAATGATAACAAAATGGAATATTTCGTTGAAAGTTCCTGTGTGCTGTTGATCTGTTCTTCGGTTTGTTTTTCAGGCATAAAACGGTTAATCAGATCGAGAAGCGGCCCGGTCATAAAGGTTGTAATCAGCGCCATGATTACGAGCATTGCAAAGATTTCATCCGAAAGAACTCCCAGGTCGTACCCGATATTCAGAACAATTAATTCCATCAAACCACGCGTATTCATGAGCGCCCCGATAATTAGACTGTCTCTCCAGTTCTGACCCACAAATTTGGCTGCAAGTGCCGAGCCGAGGAATTTCCCGGTAGTTGCCACTGCAATGATCAAAATGGCGATAGACCACAAATGCCAGTCGTTCAACAAACCGATTTGTGTTCTTAATCCGGTAAAGACAAAGAAGAGCGGAAGCAGTAAAAGGACAGAGACATCTTCTATTTTTTCAATGAAAATGGTTCTGAAATTCATGTTGGAAGGCATGATTACTCCTGCTAAAAATGCTCCGAACAAGGCGTGAATTCCGATTACTTCCGTTGTAAATGCAGAGATCAATAAGGTAATGAAGAAAATTGCAACAACCGGTTTGCTCAAACTTTCCTTGTTGGAATACTTATCGCCCAATCTTTTTAAGAAAGGCTGAACAAACTTCAGCATAATGAGTACGTAAGCAATTGCCATCAAAATGATGTAAATGGAGCTCAATACGGATCCGGCTTTTACAATCGCAATCACGGCCGCCAAAATACACCAGGCAGTAATATCATCCGCTGCAGCACAGGTGATGACGATAGAACCCAGTTTCGTTTTACTTAATCCCCGTTCCTGGACAATCCTGGCAAGTACCGGGAAGGCGGTGATACTCATTGAAATTCCAATGAACAAAGAGAACGAAAGGAAGTTTACGTTATCAGGAGCGAATTCCGAATAGATCAGGTAGGCGAGACCAACTCCCAGTGTGAAAGGGAAAATGATACTTGCATGACTGATGACAACAGCATCGTTCGCTTTGTTTTTAAGGGTTTTCAGTTCCAGTTCCATTCCGACTACGAACATGAAGAGAATCAATCCGATCTGGCTCAGGAATTTCAGATTATCCATCGATTTTTCGGGAAACACGAAATGCGAAAACTCCGGGAAATACATTCCGATGAATGATGGTCCGAGGAAAATTCCGGCAATGATTTCTCCGATAACAGATGGCTGCCCGATCTTTTTACAGAAAAAACCGAAAATCCGTGCTACAACTATAATTGTGACGATTTGAAGGAGTAAAATTGCTAAAGGGTGCGTCAGATTGTGATAATACGTTTCTGTAAATTGTTGCCAGGTTGAAGCGGTTGCTACCGGTTTGAACGTGGTTACTTTTCCTGCCTCCAAAGCTCCACCTGAAGCAATGACTCCAAAGATCAAAGTCGCAAAGCCGCCAATGGTTAGAATGTAAAACAACAGATTTTTGAGATTACGCATATCCTGAAATTTTTTAGGCAAAAGTAAATTTGTCTGTCAGGAAGGGAAAATACTTTTTTTAAGAATGTACTGAAACCTGTTTTTATTGTACTGAGTTCAAATCTACTGTTGTTGAAATACTTCCAGAAAGGATTTCCGGTAGTTTTCACTTAGGTTAAACTCGACATATTTTCCTTCTTCGTTTCGCAATTTACTGATAACAAAATCTCCCTGGTAGCCTTGTATAAAATCCGTGGAAATCAATTCCGATTTTGAAATGCGAATGAATGAAACCGCATCCAGTTCCTGGAGCAGCTGATCGAACGATTTGTTTTTTACAACCAGTTGATCACCGTTTTCTAATAGTAACAATTTATCTCTCCGGTCGTACGTGTCGGTAGAAAAAGAAACAATGTGCGCTTGTTGAATGGACAGTTTTCCTTTGTTCGTGTTAACCGTCCAGGTAGCCTGGGATTTTAATTGTTCAATATGAACCTGTACTTTTTCGATTGCCCGTGCCAAGCGCTCCCGTTGAACCGGTTTTCTCAAATAATCAATCGCTTCCACATCGAAAGCATCGGCAGCATATTCGTTGTGAGCCGTTGTAAAGATAATTGGAACGGATTTCAGTTCCTGTGCTACTTCCAGCCCGGTCAGGCTGGGCATCACGATGTCGGAAATGCAAAAGTCGAATGCCAGGTTTTTGATCTCTTCCAGAAAAATAACGGGATCGTCAAATGCTTTCACCACTTCAATTCCTGGAATGGAATCGCACAAGGTGCGCAAATATGCCAGAGCGAGCAACTCGTCGTCCAGTAATACAACCCGAAGTGTTTTATCCATTTAATTGCAGCTTTAGCTGAGCATGAAAAACAGGTTTTTCATTTTTCAGGGTGAGTTGATAAGCGTCGGGGTAAGCAATTTTTAATCGTTCTTCGAGGTTTTTCAATCCCAAACCGCTTCGTTCTTTTTTCAAAGGTGCTCTTTCCGAAATCCGGTTACTGACTTCCAGGATGAATTCTCCGTTTTTGATTTCCAGGTGAATGGAAATAAAGGATTCGTTTTTTTGAAAATCCGTGTGTTTGAATGCATTTTCGATTAAATCGATGGTAATTAAGGGCAAAATCTTCAGGTTACCGATTCGCTCATCATCCAGGTTGATTGTATTCCGGATTCGTAAATCGAAAAGCGGACTGAGTTTGAGCCGGTTGATTTCGATGAAATTTGCAGCAAAATCCATTTCTTCCCGCAAGCTCACAAGCGGTTGATCGCTTTCATAAAGCACATAATCCAGGACACCCGAAAGTTTGTCCATGGAATAATACGTCTGATACGCATGTGATTGAATGGAATTCAAGGCGTTTTTGAACAGGTGCGGATTGAGCTTGTACCGAATCGAACTCAACTCATCGGAATGAACCTGTGTATTCAGCTCCTGGTTTTTCAAACTTAGTTCACGGTTTGCTTTCCTGGAATCTCTCAACTTCACATACAGCATTCTGCAGTAAACTGCCAGCGCCAGGAAAAGTACTGAAAGGGAAAAAAGTGCTATTGAAACCATCATTTGAAATTCGAAGATAGGGATTTTGAGGATTTTATCGCAAAAGGTTGTTTGAGGTTATCAATTGCATTTCGAAAAAGAGGACTTTGTTTTCGAAGTTTTTTTAACGCAAAGAAGCAAAGGAATGAAATAATTCAATGCAGTACCTTGAAATATAAATGATATGATCATCTTTATCGCAGATCACATATAAATTAAATCTGCGCTCCGACTCTGTCGGAGTCTATTTAATTATTAGAATAAGTCATAATTATAATCCTGTAAGATTAAAAACTCTTTGCGTCCTTTGCTTCTTTGCGTTTAAGTAAATATCTGGATTTAACATTGTGGTTGCGTGGAGATCAAATTTGGCGCTGTTTGTTTTTCGGGATATTGATGATTCCGGCGCCGTCTACAACCGTTTTGTTTCCCAACCTGGCAACTTTCAGAATGGATTCGAAACCGTCTTTTTTGCCAATGACAGTTACCAATTGATTGGCCGAATCAATTTCTTTGATTTCAAAAACTCCGTCCGTGTAATCCTGCGCATTAAAAATGGGGTCGAAGCCCAAACCGTACTCCGGATCTTCTTTTTCTGCCGAATCCAAAATGGAGTTGTACCGCTTTATAAAATCCGGGGAAAGAAGCCGGTTTTTATTGATCCAATCCCTGGTGTTCAGTGTGGTGTCGGAACTCAACATGATTTCATCACAGAAATCTTTGTAATCATTGATGAACTCTACAGCAATCTTGTAGTCGACCGCTTCCAGCTTTTTGGTTTCACTGACCGGATGGGCGTTTTGCCCGCTATTTTCCGATGAACAGGAAATCAGCAGGAGAATCAATAGGCCGGAACTGATTGTTTTTATGGATGTTTTTCGATTATTCATTGGGATACTTTGTATGGTATATTTCGCCGGTTTGCAAAGTACTCATTTATCAGGTAGATAGGGAAGATTTTTAGCCGGATTATTTCTTTTTTTTGATTAGTCTACTGAATTAATAGAATATTAACATCTGTTTTTTCAACATTCGGGAATCTTTTTCTTTTTTTTCACTAATTTCGCACCCATAAATTTTATAATCAAGGACTATGTCATACTTGTTTACCTCAGAATCTGTTTCTGAAGGACACCCGGATAAAGTAGCGGATCAGATTTCAGATGCGCTAATTGATAACTTTATGGCTTTTGACCCAACGTCGAAAGTCGCTTGCGAAACCTTAGTAACGACAGGACAGGTAGTTTTGGCCGGAGAGGTAAAAACGAATACATATTTGGACGTTCAGACGATTGCTCGTGAAGTAATCCGTAAAATCGGATACACGAAATCGGAATACATGTTTGAAGCGAACTCTTGTGGAATTCTTTCCGCAATTCACGATCAGTCTTCCGATATCAACCAGGGAGTTGACCGTAAGGTTTCAAATGATGATTTCGAAGCGAAAGCTGAAGCTCAGGGAGCTGGAGACCAGGGAATGATGTTTGGTTACGCAACGAAAGAGACTGAAAATTACATGCCGTTGGCGTTGGATTTGGCTCACAACATCTTACAGGAATTGTCCCGAATCCGTAACAACGAATCTCACATTATCGGTTATTTGCGTCCGGATGCGAAATCCCAGGTAACAATCGAATACTCTGATGATAATGTTCCGCAACGTATCGATACAATCGTTGTTTCTACGCAACACGATGATTTCGGAACAGAAGCTGAAATGTTGAAAAAAATCAATGACGATATCGTGAACATCGTAATTCCTCGTGTGAAAGCGAAATTGAAGCCGGAATTGCAAGCGTTGTTCAACGACCAGATCACTTACCATATCAACCCGACAGGGAAATTCGTGATCGGAGGACCTCACGGAGATACAGGTTTGACAGGTCGTAAGATTATCGTTGATACTTACGGTGGAAAAGGTGCTCACGGTGGTGGAGCTTTCTCCGGAAAAGATCCTTCCAAAGTTGACCGTTCTGCTGCTTACGCTACACGTCACATTGCGAAGAACCTGGTTGCTGCAGGTTTGTGTGATGAGGTGTTGGTACAGGTTTCCTACGCAATTGGTGTTGCTAAGCCTTGTGGTTTGTTCATCAATACTTACGGAACTTCAAAAGTAAACATGACTGACGGTGAAATTGCTAAGAAATGTGCGGAGATCTTCGATATGCGTCCTTATGCAATTGAGCAACGTTTGAAATTGAGAAACCCGATTTATTCTGAAACTGCTGCTTACGGTCATATGGGACGTAAGAACGAAGTAGTGAAGAAAACATTCAACGCTCCTGACGGAACTCAGGTGGTGAAAGAAGTTGAATTGTTCACTTGGGAAAAATTAGACTTTGTAGATAAAGTAAAAGCTGCTTTCGGATTGTAAGAAAGAGCTGAAGAAAATACGAAACCCCGACTTCGAAAGAATCTCGGGGTTTTTTGTTACCTTTTTGTAAGATTGTATTCTATAGGAAAATAAGTCCTGTTGGTTTGGATTTATTTGTAAGTAGTTTATGGTAATTTGGTGAAATCACAGGGCAGTTGTTCTGTGATTTTTTTGTAAAATTTGCTTTACAAGATATCGAAAAAACGTGATTTCATATATTGACGATATAACCAAAATGCCAATTCGCAATATTACGAATCGTGAGATAAATAGAAGGTTAAAGACTGATTTTACAACATCTTCGATGCCTGAACCAATTTCAATTCCCCATAAGTCACTTTATCACCCAGTTCATCTTTGATCGTTCCAAGCGTTTTACCTTCGGTTCCCTCCAGGTAAGCTTCAATTTCGCTGATGCGTTTCGGATCTAAAATATCTGTAATATCGATTTTTTCCTGGCGAATCAGTTTGACGAAATGTCCTTCGATGGTTGAAACGCCCAATTGGCGTTCGCGGGCAATTTCTTCTATTGTTTTACCTTGTTCGTACAATTCGAAGGTGGTTTCGTAGGTGTCTTTCTTGACAGCTTTTTCCTCTTTAGCCTTCTTCTCCTTGACCAATTGAATCACATCTGTGTATTCTTCTTCCATCATTTCATCCAGCATCGAACGGTTTGCTCTGAGTTCCTGCTGAATACTCTGGCCTTTCGCAATGACGTAATTCGTCAGTTCCGGAGCTTTGATGGTTTCTTTGGTGAATGGTTTTTGATTAACGACGGCTTCCATCAATAGGCGCGCTTTCATCAATCGGTGAACAACTCCTACAACTTCCTGTTCCAGTTCTTCCAATTCGTCATGATAACTCTTCGTTTTTTTGATTTTAGACAGCTCGTAACGTCTTTTCATAATGGAATAGACTTGTGCGTCCAGAGGCTTAAAAAAATACAAATACGCAGCTTGTACGCGGTCGTGAACAAAGTTCCAGTCCGGATTTTCCTTTGAGAAGATGTTTGTTAATTGATTTTGGAACTTGCGTGCCGCATCAAAAGTGGTCTGAACCGTTTGAAGCTGATTGGCTGCCCAGGATTTATCTTTTCCTTTTTCGGTTTTCGGCCCCTGGAGTTTGAGTCCCAATTCGAACGTTGCCCACTTAGTGGTGTAATCGTACCAATCGAAAGCCTGGAAAAGACTCGTGTAAATGAACCGTGCCGTTTCCCGGTCGAGGTAAAGCTGCATCACATCTTCCGGAGCTTTGTTGGAAGAATAGGAAACAACCTGCTGATCGTTGATCAAGCCGTTCATCGAAAGTGGTTTCAGTAGCACCAATCCTGCAAGACTGCGAAGCCTTGAAAGTGCGACATAAGCTTGTCCGGGAGCAAAAACCTGGGAAACATCCAGGACCGCTTTGTCGAAGGTTAGCCCCTGGCTTTTGTGAATGGTAATCGCCCAGGCCAGTTTGATGGGATAATGCACGAAGGTTCCAAGGGTTTCTTCTTCGATTTCACCGGATTGCTCGTTGAGTGAATACTTGATGTTGTTCCACTCGTATTTCTCCACAACGATGCTTCGTTTTTCGTCTTTGAAAAAAACTTCGATTTCCTCGCTGGTCAGGGATTTGATCACTCCCATTTTTCCATTGTAGAAGTTCTTTTCAAACGAAATATCGTTCTTGATGAACATGATCTGCGCCCCCACTTTCAATTCGGTATCTTTTTCCAGCGGAAACAAATGTGGAGGAAAATCTCCCTTGATCTCCGCAGAATAAGTAACTGATTTTTCTGGAAGCGAATTCAAAGCTGTTGTGTTCAGCTGATCAGCTTTGGAGTTGTGGGTCGTTAAAGTAATATATCCTTCTTCTTTGGTGGAATCGAAAGCCGGATTGACATATTTTTCCAGCAATTTCTGATCCTCAGAAGTGATTTCGTTATTTCGTAAATGATTCAGAAGGTCGATGAACAATTGGTCGTCCTGGCGGAAGATTTTATCCAGTTCGATGTAAACCGGGGCTTGTTCCCGGAAAACATGTGCATTGAAAAAGAAAATTCCGTGATAGTATTTCTGAAGCAAACTCCATTCTTCCGGTTTGATCACGGGAGGAAGCTGCAATAAATCGCCGATAAACAAGACCTGAACACCACCGAACGGATCGTTGTTTCTACGCACATTCCGTAATGTCCAGTCAATTGCATCCAGCAAATCGGCGCGCAGCATGGAAACTTCGTCGATGATTAGCAACTCGACACTTCGAATGAGGTTTTGGCGTGTCTTGTTGAAATGAAAATGACGTTTTAAAGTTTCCTTCGATTCAAATTTGATATTTCCGTTGACCAACCCTTCCGAAACAAATTCAGGAATAAACGCGCTGAAGGGAAGTTGAAAGAACGAGTGAATCGTAACTCCGCCGGCATTTAAAGCAGCAATTCCCGTGGGTGCAACAATCACTGTGTTTTTGTGAGTTGTTTCTACGATCTTCCGGAGCAGGGTTGTTTTTCCTGTTCCGGCTTTCCCGGTTAAAAAAACCGGACTATTTGTTTGATTGATAAATCGTTCAGTGAATTCCGCAGGATTACTAATTGTTTCGTTGTTTTTCATGACTTACTTGAAGTTACGCAAAATTAGCGTTATCTACAAGTTGACGTGCAATCTTTCGTCAGGGTTTTGTTAAATGCTGCTTGAAGATGTAATGCATACTCAAATCGAGGTAATCTTTGTAGAGGTAATAGATGAAATCTTCACGAATTTGAATATGCTCCGGGAAAATGTGTTTTTTGATCTGAACTTCACTTTCAATCTTCCCGTTTGCCAGGTTGATCTTTCTCAAACAAGTCAGTCCGTCACTTTCGAAACGGGCATACACCTGCGTTTTCTCAATATTCGGGATGAGCTCACTTTTCCAGCCCTTGAAATACTGGTAGGAAATCGGAAAGCTTCTTACACGGATTCCGGATCGGGTAAAAACAATCGCGGAATCATTGACGTGATCAAAAATGAAAAGCGAATCGTTGAGTTCAAACAAAGGTGCGTACAATGGTTTGAAAACAATCAGGTTGTAAAACTGCTGTGTATTCCATAGATCCCGCGCTTTTTTCATTTCGGTGTACTTGTTCGAAAGGTTGTCGGAATGATTGGCATCAGACTGCCGGAGAATTTCACTTACGGTCAGTTTATTGTCTTTTTGGTAGTCTTTTAACTGCCTGCTTTTTTGCCGGTCCTGGCAAACATATAGTAACTTGGTGTTTCTTGTTTTTTTCGTGATCAGGCGGTAATCCAGGTATTGATTTTGGTAGAGATACGACCGGATAATAATGGAAGTATCGTCCGAGTAAGAACAGTTGTCAATTAATCCGATGGCTTTGTAATAAGGCACAGGAGAGAAGATTCCAACCGATTGTCCCACGACAGATGTTTCGTAAATACTGTCTTTATAGATCAAATGAACTCTTCCACCACAGTCCTGGCGCAGTTGTTTGGGATGTTTCCGAATGGATGTTTCGTAGATTTTTTCTCCTGTCGGGTTCAAATGTCTCAGGAAGTAATTATGGTTGTCGCTGCAGCAAAGCAGCATGTTTCCGTCCGGTTGTATTTTGAAATCCAGGACATTGGCTTGTTTTCTCGGGTATGCCCAGAAAATATCGTTTGCGGTGATGGTAACTTCTTCCAGTTGCGTTTCTTTTGATGTCAAAACAACAGAAACCATCAGCGTGTCCTTCCACTTTTCCGGAAAAAGCAACATGTCCTCAAATTCATTGTACAACCCGCTTTTCACGGTAATATGAGCCGGAAAATTCTGATTCCTCAAAACAAAAATACCATTGGAGTTGGTTCGTGTATTGTGAATGTCAATCTGAACGGAAGCGTTTTTAACAGGAGTACCTAATTCATTGACTACCTTTCCCTTGATGATAATCTCCGATTGAGACCAACCCAGGCCGCTGAACAGAGCGGTAACGGTCAGAAGAAAAAGAGCTTTATTTTTTACAGACAGAAACATAGGGTCATATAATGAGTTGAAAGTTACTTAAAAATGAGATTTTGACAATACTTTACCTTATTGGTTGTTTAAAGAGGTAATGCATGCTTCGGTCGAGGTAATCGTCGTAGATATAATAGATAAAATCATCACGAATTTGAAGATGTTTCGGGAAGACATGCTGTTCCAGCTGAATTTTCCGTTCTATTTTTCCATTTGTTGGATTGATTTCACGGAGTGTTGTAAGTCCGTCGATTTCGTAGCGCGCATAGACTTTGGTTTTTTCCAGGTTTGTAACCAATTCGCTTTTCCAACCCCTGTAGTGGTGATACAGGATCGGAAAAGCCCTTACACGGATACCTGCTTTAGTGAAAACAACAGCAGAATCGTTTAAATGATCAAAAATGACAAGAGAATCATTTAATTCAAATAAGGGGACGTAAACCGGTGTTGCTAAAACAAGCTCCAAAAACTGTTTATTATTCCATAGTCTACGTGATGCTTTCAGCTCTTCTACGGTTAAGCTATGGAATAGCTGATCTCCGCTGATGTTGTTCTCCTGCGCATATTCTCGGAACTGCCTGTTTCGTTTGCGGCTTTCACCAACATACATGACTTGTGGTTTTTGCGTTTGAATGTTGTATTTGACGAATTCAATGCGTTGATCCTGCTCGGAATAATTGTATTTCACCAGCATTTTATCGTCCTTATAAACACAGGATTTCAGAAGGTTGTAAGCAAATATCTTTGATGCTGATCTGAGTTGAAAAGCTCCCAAAGAATTACTGATAATGGAAGTCTCGTAAATGCTGTCTGAGTAAACGAGGTGAATTCGCTCCATGCAATCGCGAAATAATTGTCTTGGGTGCCTGCGGATGGGTGTTTCAAACATTTTTTCTCCCTGGGCATCCAAACCACGCATGAAGTAGTTTTTTTCATCACTGCAGCAAAGAATAATTCCATCATCGGGCTGTAAAATAAAATCCAGTACATTGGCTTGTTTCCTCGGGTAAACCCAGAATATTTGTTTGCTTGTAACCGTCACTTCATCGAGTGCTGTTTCTTTTCCCTCCATGACAACAAATATCTGAAGCGTATCTCTCCATCTTTCCGGAAAAATAATCATATCAACATATTCCGAGAACAAGGGGTGTTTAACGGTTAATTGTGCAGGAAAAGTACTGTTCCTGAGAATGAAAATACCATCGGAATTTGTATGCCCGTCTGCACTTCCTAATTTGATAGTTGCGTTTTTTATAGGAGTTCCCGTTTCAGCAATCACTTTCCCTTTCACAATGACTTCCGCCTGGGACCAGGTGGAATTACTTCCACTTATCCATAAAGTGAAGAAGAGTAAAAGGAAGCTTGCAATGAGGTAATTTTGTTTCATGATGTGTTGATTTGAGCATAACTAATTATTCCTTAGAGCCTGTTTGTATAAGTAATGAATGCTGTTGTCCAAATAATGTTTGTACAGGTAGAAAGCGTAATTGTTTCGGATCTGGATTCTCATTGGGTAAATGTGCTTTTCCAAAAGGGTCGTATTGAGAACCTTTCCTGTTGAAGGATCAATCTGACGCAGTGTTACCAGGCCGTCGATCTCATATTTGGCATAAATCTTTGTCTTCTCTTCATTGACAATCAGTTCGTTTTTCCAGTTTTCAAAATAATGATAACTGATTTGAAAAGACCGGATGAAATTCCCATCCAAATTAAAAACCAATGCACTATCCGTGAGATGATCAAAAATGACAACCGAATCATTGATTTCAAAAATCGGGGTGTACAATTCTTTTGAAAGGATTTGCCTGTAAAATTGCTGATTCTGCCATTTTTGCCTGCCCGTTAGAGTGTTTGGCAGCGAATTTCTGGACTTGTACTTCGGATTGAAAAGCGAAACCGGAATATCATTTTCTTTGGCATAATCGTCCAGAGCGCGCATTTCTTTTCTGTCATAGGTAATGTGAAGTAGCTCGGGGTTCCTGGTGTTGCGATCAATTTTTGTGTATTCTACCAGTTTGTTATGTGCTCCCAATCTTTTGACAATGAAATTGTTTTCATTGGAAATAACACAGGGACTTAAAATATCCATCGCTTGAACGTAAGGATAACCAACTAACATGCTTATGGATTTCCCCCAAAATTTAAATTCGAAAAGACTATCGGTATAGGCCAGGTGAGTTCCACCGGTACAATCTTCATACAGCTTCTGCGGATTTTTTTTGACCTGAAGGTCTGTGATTTTGTTGCTGAGAGAATCCAGTCTTCTTAAAAAGTATTTGTGATCTTCCTGGCAAAGCAATAGCATTTCGTTATCCATTAAAGCAAAATCAATAATATGTGTATGTGGTTTCTGGTAAGCCCAGATAACGCGTGAAGAATTAATAGTCACTTCTTCCAGTTCAGTCGCTTTATTTTCGAGGATTATATTCAGGAAAATGGTGTCTTTTTGATCGGGTGGTGTGCGGACAAATCCGATGTATTCTTTGTAAAGAGTATGTTTTATGGTTAGTTGAGCAGGGAATTTATTGAGTTTGAATGAAAATGCTCCCTTCGAATTTGTTTTGCCGTTTTGTTGTCCGAGTTTGACTTCGGCACCAACCACTTTTTGATTTTGATCGTTTAAAACAGTACCGGTAACAACAATGTCCTGAGCGTTGGCAATCGAAATGAATAGAAACAGGGAAATCATTGTTACAATGGATTTCCAAAATCTATCTGGTATGAATAAGTAGCTCATAGTGAAATGAAGATAGGCAAAAAAAGAATCAATGAATCAATGGATTGATTGAAGTGTCGGCCTCGTTGATTTTGATGGGATCATGAGTTCTGGACTGTGCGTGTTTGGGATGCTGGTGAACGATTGTTGATATCTTTTATCTGAAAATGAGTGTTTTTCAGTATTGGCGCGCTTTCAAGCTTGTTCCGGTTTGCCATTTGGCAAATTGGCAAAATTGACGTTGAAACAACTGGAAGGTACCGTTAAAAGTAAGCCACATACCCAAAATGCACTTTCGAATCCCGGAACAAAATCGGATTGGAAAACTGCTGCCCCAAGGCATAGGTCAGTGAAAAGATCCCGATATTCGTTCCGAAACAAAGTCCGGCTCCAAAACCTTTCGGCGCATCGTGCACATAGCTCTGAACATTCCGTTCGTACCAGCTTTGATCATAAAAAACAAACAAATACGAATTCTGATCCAAGATAAACCGTGGTTCGATCGTAAATGTAGCGCGATAAGTACTCAGCAATTCATCTTCCATGAAACCACGTTGAGAAAGATTTCCTCCAAAACGCAGCAGCTCATTTTGTTGAATATTATTGGTGAAAAACGTTTCGCTCACGAGTCCGCCTTTAATTACAAAGCGTTTTCCGAGTGCCTGGTAGTATTCGATTTGAACTTTTCCTCCGTAAATCAGGTAATTGCTGGTCGTTGAATCCTTTTTTAGCGTCCGCTTTCCGACATTTCCTTCCAGGTACCAGATAAAACCTTTCCGCGGGTTCGGTAAATAATCCACTGTTTGATTTTTGAAAGAAAGGCCGTAAACATTGCTTTTGGCTGTACCGTATTGACTTGTAATATTGGTGCGGAGCAGGTTGGATTGCTGATTTTTGTAAAAACCGGTCAATGTTTTTCCCCCGGAAACAAAATAAGTAACCCCGACGCTGGTTTTCAATTCCAGGAAGGTAGAGTCGCGCTTGAAAAGTGAAAACTGTCCGTCCAATCCGAAAGGAGTATTGAAAAGAAAAGGATAGGCCGCCTGTATTTTTAACTGCGGACTTCCAGGTTGAATCGAACGCCAGTTCAGATCGAATAGTTCGCCGTGTTTAAAAGCGTTTTGAAGCTTCAGCCGCAAATCTCCGGTCAGTTGGTATTTCAGTTTGATCGGATCTTGCTGCAAACCGATGGTTCCGTTGAAAAGCGAAACAGGTTTCGTTTCAATGTAGAGATACAAATTCGCGCCTTCGGGAGTGAAAAGAATTTCTGCCGGTTTGGTTTGTTTCACAAAAGTGAGCTGAGTGAGCCGTGTGCCGATTAATTTCACCTGTTCCTGGTTATACCAATCGCCTTTTTCGATGTGCAGGAAATTTTCCAGGTATCTTTTTGCCAGTTTCACCTTGTTGCCACTCAGAATAATCTCATTCCATTTTACCCTCGAATTGGGTTTGATGACCAATTCTGCAAAAAGTGCTTCCTTTTCCGTTCGCAAATCTTCGAATGAAATCCGGGCAAAAGGATAGCCGGCAACTTCAAACTGATGCAGAATGTTTTCCAGGTTTTTCGAAATATCGAGCGGAGTAGGAGGAAGCGTTTCGATGGTGCGCGGACTGATTCCGATTTCCCTCAAAGCGCGGCGACTTTCATCGCTGATGGATAAATTGAGTTTTTTATAGCGCAATCCAAGCGTGAAAAATACTTCGCTGTTCAGACTGTCAACCCGGACGATTGAATCAACTCCGTAACTCAGGTAGCCTTTTTTATAGGCCAGGAACTGAATTTCCGTCAGTTGTTTTTTCAGTGAAACCGAATCTGTATAAGTAAAACTGTTCCTTTTGCTGATCTCTTTGAAACGGTGATCCGGAAAAGTGATTTTTTTTTGTGCATGAAGAACCGGAAGGGCAAACAGGAGCAGTTTGACCAAAAGGACAAGCCGCAGTTTTTGTTGGGAAATCTTCACGAAATACTTCAATATCAATCCTTTCCTTTAGTAATTCTCAAGAATATTACTATATATAACGATGAAAGTAGTAAGTTTGTATAGAAGTTACAATTAGTATTCACTGTTAAACGTACGATCATGAAAAAATTACTCGGAATTCTTGCCATTACCCTGTTAGTTGTATTTGCCGGTGCATCCTGTAAAACAAAGGCTCATTGTGATGCTTACAGTTCTGTGTCGGATACGAATCAACAGACAGGAACGAATAATCGTTAATTTGGCAGTTGTACATTTTTGATCTTAAACGAAGGTAATCTGTTGGTTTATCTGGTAGTTTCGTTTTTAATGTTAAAAAAAGAATCTCATTTTCGATTAAATCACATTTAATCAACATTATAAAAAACGAAATGTGAATAATATTTTGTGTCTTATTTCGTTAAAAGTGATAGATTTGTACCTCAAGACAACAACTAGTAAACTAAAAACAAGCGGATAACTATGAAGAAATTTTTTGCCTACGCAGCAATGGCTGCACTTTTAGCAGTGGTTATAGCATCTTGCGGATCATCAAGAGGACATTGTGATGCATACGGAAATGTTGATAATACTGAAAATGCTGATTTAGCATCTAAATAACGAAACAAACCAAAAGTCTCTTCCCACGGAGGCTTTTTTTATGCCTAATGGTTTTTCTTGCGTAGAACGAAATTCTGCCCCAAGTATACTTTACGAACCTGCTCATCTGAAGCCAGTTCTTCCGCTGTTCCCGATTTTAAAATACTCCCTTCGAACAATAAATAGGCGCGATCGGTAATCGATAAGGTTTCCTGTACGTTGTGATCCGTGATCAGAATGCCGATATTGCGTTTACGCAGATCCGAAACAATGCTTTGAATATCTTCTACGGCAATCGGGTCAACTCCTGCAAACGGTTCATCCAACAGAACGAATTTTGGGTTGGTTGCTAAAGCGCGTGCAATTTCTGTTCTTCTTTTTTCACCTCCGGAAAGCCGGTTTCCTAAGTTTTTCCGAACTTTCGTTAAGCTGAATTCCTCCAGGAGCTGCTCCATTTTTTCTTTTCGCTCGACTTTCGTCAAATCGGAAAGTTCGAGGATGGATAGAATGTTGTCTTCGACGCTCAGTTTTCTGAAAACGGAAACTTCCTGCGGTAAATACCCGATTCCCAATTGGGAACGTTTGTACATCGGGTAATGTGTGATTTCCAAATCATCCAGGAATACATGGCCCTCGTCCGGTTTTACCAAACCAACCATCATGTAAAAAGAAGTGGTTTTTCCTGCTCCGTTCGGACCAAGCAAACCGACAATTTCTCCCTGGTTTACCTCAATGGTAACACCTTTTACAACGTTTCGACCTTTGTAGGTCTTCTTGATATCGTGCGTATGTAGCTTCACCCTGCGAAATTACGATAATTAGTATAAAAAAGCGGAGCTTAACATTTTTTCGAATTTTATAAAATAAATGTTCATACTTCGACAAGCTCAGTATGTTAATAGTTCAAATGTTCAAATGTTCAAATGTTCAAATGTTCAAATGTTCAAATTGATTTAATTAAACAACGTTTTCAATTTTGAATTTTTCATTTTGAATTTCGCTTACACATTCTCCATTGAATTCTTTAACCTATTGAACCTTTTCAACGTTTTGAACCTCTTTAGAATATAAACGACCATCTTGCGCGAATTCCCAACGGAAGAATTCCTTTCTCCAGGTGGGTAATCCGCCAGACTAAGTCCACACGACCCAGTTTGAAGATGTTTTCAATTCCAACTGAAGCTTCTGCGTAAGGAATGTGCCCGAATTGTTTGGTAAATGACGGAATGATCATTACACTGCTGTGTCTTGAATCGATTGCACCGTAAGTAATTCGTCCTCCCGTTACCAAACGCCATTTCAGTTTTTTGATCAGCGGAATGCGGTCGAAAAGCAAACCTTGCCAATGATGTTCCAGGAATCCACCCACGTAACGGTCTGAAATGAATTCGAAATAAGACATGCGGTTGAAAGAATTGGTGTAAAGCCAGTAGGACTGACTTCCTTCGTGTACTTTCAGGAACGGATAAGCAACAGTTCCCAAAACAACTCCAGCGTTCACACCGTAGCGAAGACGTCCCAAAACACCGATGTTTCGACTGTGTTCCATTGCAAATTCGATTTTCTGATAATTGTAATCACTTCCGAAAACGCCTTTGATCCCGAAAATTCCCTGGATCGATAAAATCGGGAATTTGGACGGAAGCGTTGTACGGTCGAAATTCCCGGAAATGAATTCTTCGTCCTTGCACCATCTGAAACGAAACGTTAGTTCCGAGCTTTGAATGTGTCGAAGCGTATCTAATCCGCCGAATTCGTTCTTGCGTTCATAGGTTGCCAAACCGAGCGGTGTGTATTCTTTCCATTCGAAACCGGTGAAAATGACAAAGTCTTTTCCGAGGTCTTTTTCAATGTTGATTCCGGCTTTGTCCACAAAGGTCAACTTGTCGAGAGGTCCTGTTCTCAGTAAGGAGCTGAAAGTAGATCCTACGGCAGCTGCAGTGGGTGAAATACCGATTTGTTCAATGTCCCGGTTTCCATAGATGGTAAGAAGTCCGCGTTTTTTCGGTGTGAGATTAATCCGGGTGGATAATCCGTATTTGAATCGTTTGTCACCGAAACCGTAATACAATCTTCCGCCGAATTCAATCCGTTTGGAAAAGGCATTTGATGTACGCAAAGCCAAACCGGTTCTGAATTTCTCCACCGGGTTCACGGAAATCAGGGAATAAATCGAACCGATTTCAACTTTTCCGACCGGGTAATAGCCGGTAGCCAGCATGTAGGTCGAATTCTTCAGAAATTTGAAAAATGGATCCTGGTTCAGTGAATCAACCATCTGATCGATGCCATTTTCCTGGTCGTTCAGCGGAATGTGCCGGTGTGCTTTCCAGTAATTTCTATCCCGGATTTTTGCGCTGTCTGCAAACTCGACGGTGAAATCGCTTTTGTAGTAATCATCCGGGTATTTTTTGTTGATCACGAAATTCTTGCGGGAAGAGTATTTTCTTCCGTAAAAACCGTAAAGTTTGGTTCCTTTGGTCACTTTCAGATCCAGGATCATTTTTTCTTCGGTCAGCATCCAGACTTCCGGAATGACCTGGTCAAAATGATGTTCCATGTACAAATCCTGGACGTAGTTGATGTTTGCTCCCGGCGACAATTTCGCTTTGAATGTTTTGACAGCGTAAGTCGTGTCGTTGATCCACATTTCCCCTTCAAACGTCATGTCTCCGGTTCTTTTCGGAGTAAAGCGCAGCTTGTAGCACCAATTGTTGTCGATGAACATACTGTCTTCCAGGTAGAATTTGTAATAATTGCGGGCAAAATTAGCTACCGGACTGATGAATGCTTTCTGGAAGATATTCAGGTAATTATCGTAAACGTTGAAATCCAGGTACATTTCCCCGAGGAATTGATTCAGCTGGAGGTTTTCAATTCCGGAAATCCGGGTGGCGGATACCAATTCGCGTTTCTTTTTCGGGTTGTTCTTGAAGCTGAACTGGGAAATGTTTTCCGAAAGAATCACTGGAAGATAGGTCTTTCCGCCGTCGATCGAATCAAGGTAATCCATCACGACATCCAATCGTTTCACAATGTCCCGGTCCTTGAATTTGTCTCCGATATTGTTCAGGTCGATCTGAATTTTGTTGTACAATTCGTAATCGTAAGAGTCCAGCTTCTCCTTGTTGTTGATATGCTTATGAGCGATTACTTTCTTGTGCAAAGTCGTCGAAGGAAATTCATCGGGCGGTTTAACCGTTACTTCGATGATATCCGTGACCATTTCCTTTAACGCAACGTCGATCGTTTGTTCTGCGTCACGTTTAACAGCTTTTGTGACCATCACAAATTCCGGCATGAAATACGTGATGCTGTCCGTTGCGTAATAAGTCTGCAGGGTGTAAAAACCAAGGCTATCGGTTAAAGTCCCGATTTTGGAAAGCTGAAACTGCACTCGAACATCGGGCATACCTTCGCCTGTTGCTGCGTCTACGACACGTCCTGAAACTTTTGTCTGTTGTGAAAAGACAAAAGTATGAGTCAGGCAGAGTAGAAATAGAATCCTTAGTTTGTGCATAGATAAGGTAAATCTACACAAAACTTAAACAAAAACAACACAATGTCAGTGAGATTATTCCTCCTTCAGACGGGTTTTTTCAACACGTTTCACCACAAAGATCCCGATTTCGTAAAGAAGTAAAATCGGAATACTTACGATCACCTGGGAAATGATATCAGGCGGAGTAATGATTGCAGCAAGGATTAAAACGACAACGATGGCATGCTTCCGGTATTTGGTCAGGAATCCGGATGAAACGATCCCCAATTTCCCTAATAAATAAGCAACGATCGGAAGCAGGAAGAATAATCCGGAATAAAACACAGTTGATAAAACGGTGCTCATATACGAACTGATCGTAAAGTCGTTCTTGATTTCACGGGTAATTTGATACGTACCGAAGAACTGAACACTCATAGGTGCTACGATGAAATATCCGAATAAAATTCCAAGGAAGAAAAGAATGCTGACATAGAAAACAATGCCTTTCACCATCTTCTTTTCGTTCTGTTTCAATCCCGGTTTTACGAAAGACCACAATTGCCAGAAGATGAACGGAAAACCAACGACAACTCCACCTAAGAAACTCATCCATAAGGCGTAAGAGAACTGCCCGCCCATGGTGGTCGACTGGAAATTGATCGGAATTTCATCCACGCACATAAAGTTCATGGTGTGACAGAAAAAGTCAAAAGTGAAGAAATCCGGTTTACTCATCGACAGGAAAATATGTGTCATAATCCAATCCTGATTCCACCAAATAACTACTGCAAGTACGATAATAACCGCAGCGCATCGAACCAGTCTCCATCTCAATTCCTCGAGATGTTGTAAGAATGACATATTTTTTTCCTCTTCCATAATGTGGGTGCAAAGTTAATAATTCATCAAAAAAATGAGGTAATGAAATGTTAATAGTTGTTTTTTATTCATTTATCTTGTATTTTAGTGTAGTTGCCGATTTTATAGCGCCTATGCGTTTTATTATCAGTAATTTCGATATTTAGTAAAATTTAGGTAATCCTCTAATATTCAAACTTTATGGATCAGAATGATCTGAAAGAAGCACTTCGGAAATTTTTTGGTTTTGATCAATTCAAGGGACAACAGGAAAACATAATCACCAATGTGTTACAAAAGAAGAACACGTTTGTAATCATGCCGACCGGTGGTGGAAAATCCCTTTGTTATCAGCTTCCGGCCTTGTTGTCAGAAGGGACTGCTATTATAGTTTCTCCGCTGATTGCATTGATGAAAAACCAGGTAGATGCCATTCGCAATGTGAGTGATCATAACTCTGTTGCTCATTTCCTGAACTCTTCTTTAAGCAAAACAGAAATTAACCGTGTAAAGGATGATATCCTTGAAGGGAAAACAAAACTGCTTTATGTAGCACCGGAATCGCTTACAAAACAAGAAAATATTGATTTCCTTACTTCCGTTCCGATTTCGTTCTTCGCTATTGATGAAGCGCATTGTATCTCGGAATGGGGACATGATTTCCGACCGGAATACAGACGTCTGCGCGAAATTTTCGAAAAGATCTCCAATGTAGCAATCATTGCATTGACTGCAACTGCAACACCAAAAGTTCAGGCGGATATTCAGAAGAACCTCAACATGATGGATGCGGACTTGTTCAAATCGTCCTTCAACAGGGATAATTTGTACTACGAGATCCGTTCGAAACAAAACGTCGAAAAAGAAATCATCAAATACATTCGCCAACGTGCAGGGAAATCCGGAATCATTTACTGTCTTTCCCGGAAGAAGGTAGAAGAAATGGCTGAATTACTCCAGGTAAACGGAGTAAATGCTTTGGCTTATCATGCCGGTTTGGATGCGGCAACCCGCGCAAAACACCAGGATATGTTCCTGATGGAAGAAGTGGATGTGATTGTTGCAACCATTGCATTCGGAATGGGAATCGACAAGCCGGATGTGCGTTTTGTGATTCACCACGATATTCCGAAATCGCTGGAAAGTTACTACCAGGAAACCGGTCGTGCCGGCCGTGATGGCGGAGTAGGAGAGTGTATCACATTCTATTCCTACAAAGACATTGAAAAATTGGAGAAATTCCTCCAGGGGAAACCGGTTGCCGAACAGGAAATAGGAAAACAATTGTTGAGCGAGATTGTTTCGTATTCGGAAACGTCTGTTTGCCGGAGAAAGTTTATCCTGCATTATTTCGGGGAAACCTTCGATGAAAAGCAGTGTAACGAAATGTGCGACAACTGTAAGCATCCGCGTGAAAAGCTGGAAGGGAAAGAATTTGTTCATCAATTGCTTCAGGTAGTTGATTTCCTCCAGGAGCAGCAAAAATCAAAGCATGTTTGTGCGTTTTTATCGGGCGGAGTAACTGCTGAGATCAAAAGCTACAGACACGACCAGGCTCCGTTGTTCGGAGTTGGCAAAGACAAGGATGAACATTTCTGGAACGCGGTCATTCGCCAAACGGTTGTTGCAGGCTTGCTTTACAAAGACATTGAAACTTATGGAACCTTGAAGTTTACTGAAAAAGGAAGAGAATTTTTGGCAAATCCGGTTTCATTTACCTTGTTGAAACAACACGATTACTCTGCTTCGGATGATGACGATGCGATGGTTTCTCCCGGAAAAGGAGGAGCTTTCGACGAAGTGCTTTACGATATGCTGATTGATTTGAGAAAATCACTTTCCAAACAGAACAATATTCCTCCGTTTGTGATTTTCCAGGAACCGTCTTTGAAAGACATGTGTTTCCAATACCCTATTACCATCGATGAATTAACGAATTGCCAGGGAGTTGGTGCAGGAAAAGCACAGCGTTACGGAGAACCGTTCATTGCCATGATTCACAATTACGTGGAGGAAAATGACATTGACAGACCGCAGGATTTGGTGGTGAAATCACTGATCAATAAATCAGTATTGAAAGTACAATTGATTCAGAACATCGACCGGAAATTGCCGCTTGAAGACATCGGAAGAGCACAGGGGAAATCAATGGATGAGGTAATTGAAGAAATTGAAGCGATTGTTTCATCCGGAACAAGAGTGAATATCAATTACTACATCGATGATATCCTGGATACAGATAACCAGGAAGAAATTTACGATTACTTCTCGGAAGCTGAAACAGATGATTTAGCGACAGCTTATCACGAATTTGACGGTGATTATACCGAAGAAGAATTGCGTTTAATGCGTATCAAGTTTATGAGTGAGATGGCAAATTAAAGTGGAGTTTCGACTTCGCTCAACCCAAAAATGGAGTCTTCAACCAAAAATAGTTGCGTAAGAAAAACAGATTAGAATAAAAAAGGACACTGAGCGAAGTCGAAGTGTCCTTTTTTTATTTCATTATACCGCTACCGCAGCCTTAATATGCGGATGCGGATCGTAATTCAGTAATTCGAAATCCTCGAATTTGAAATCGAAAATATTTTTGACATCCGGATTGATCTTCATCGTCGGAAGCGGTCTGAAATCGCGTGTTAACTGCAATTTCGCCTGGTCCAAATGGTTGGAGTACAAATGTGCATCACCCAAAGTATGAATGAATTCTCCCGGTTTCAAATCACACACCTGTGCAACCATCATCGTTAGTAATGCATACGACGCAATGTTGAACGGAACTCCGAGGAAAGTATCTGCCGAACGCTGATACAATTGACAGCTTAGTTTTCCGTCCGCAACGTAGAATTGAAACATCGTGTGGCAAGGAGGAAGAGCCATATTATCGACATAGGCCACGTTCCATGCGTTTACGATTAATCTTCGGGAATTCGGATTGCGCTTGATTTGTTCAATCAGGTTTGAAATCTGGTCGATGGAACCACCGTCCGGAGTGGGCCACGAACGCCATTGGTAACCGTAAACAGGTCCAAGATTTCCATTTTCATCCGCCCATTCATCCCAAATGGACACATTGTTATCTTTCAGGTATTTGATATTCGTATCACCTTGCAAAAACCACAACAACTCATGAATAATCGAGCGCAAGTGTAATTTTTTAGTCGTCAGAACCGGAAAGCCGTCTTCTAGATTGAAACGCATCTGGTATCCGAATGTGGATAAAGTTCCCGTACCTGTTCTGTCGCCTTTAAAAGTTCCGGTGTCTAAAATATGCTGTAATAAATCGTGATATTGTTTCATTTTTCTGTTGGAATGAGCTTTGGAATATTCTCTTCGAAGTTAGGAATTTTAATGACAGGCTTTTTGCTTTGGTTGATAATTCGGTTGCTTTGTTGATTCCTTTCTCTATTTTTGTTCAAAACTGGAAAATGCGTTTTTTGTTGTTTGTTGGAGTGTTACTGATCTCATTGTCTGCGAATTCTCAGGTTCTGAAGAAAAAGAATTTGGGCATTTACCAGGGCGAAATACCTTCCTATGCTTTGGAGTTGGGAGAAGAAGTGTTGCAGGTCCGCCAGGCACTTGTTTCAGTTGAGTTTAAGGTCGACGGAACGCTCACAGAGAAAATCGATTCGAAAGAAGCAAAAGGAACATATCTGATCCTGAATGAAGACAAATATGCCGTTTACCTGGAAGTAAAACTGGACGGGCAATACATTCCCGAAAACTATGTTTTGTACAAAAAAGATAAACGCCTGGAACGAAAAGGAATCTACCCGCAACCAGATGTTTTTCTGAAGAAGATCTAGGGCTCGGTTTAACCACAAGGAACACAAGGAAATTTATAAATCACTAATGGCTGAATGTGATTCAGGTAATATACATGCTGTTTTAATCCGGCATCATAAAAAGCTTCGTGTTCTTTGTGGTAAAAATCAATTCTTCACCAACTTCATTCTGCTGATAGAAGTTCCTTCCTGGATTTCGATCCAGTAAATCCCGCTGCTTAGCGCAGGAAACGCATTCAACGTAATTTCATTGGTTCCGTAAGAAGGAGATTTTTCAATCGAACTGATCTTGTTTCCCTGGAGGTCGAATAATTGAATCAGCGTATTGCTCATTCCGGCAGAAAACCACGAAATGGTCAAATTTTCGTTAAACGGATTCGGGTAAGCGGATAAAGAAGCAATTTCTTGCTGAATCAGCCCCAGGTGACAGGTTCCGATGATGTTGTTGTCGATCCAGGAAGCTCTGTTCAAAACCCACGATTTGATCGCAGCAATTTCTCCCGGGTAATCAGCCGGAATCGGGTTTGGATTCGGCCAGGTGTAAACACCTAAAAGCGGCCATTGCTCGAAATGACGGTCTTTTGCCTGGTCAATGTATTGAGCGATAGAGTCGATTTTTGCATGAAGCGAATCTGTTGAAAGGAAGCTCTGACGAAGAATAGTCCAGCGGCATTTTAGTTCGTCCTGGAACCACGGATCTTCCATCATGCGTGTCCACCAGGTTGGAACTTGCCAATCTCCTCCCGGACAAACGGTTGGAAATTCGTATTGCCATCCGGTATAGGAATCCCCGTCACAGTAATCCGCATTCCACCAGGCTAAATTGAAATCCCATATCGGGCCCATTCGCAGTTTCCCGCCCTTCGAATCTTTTTCTTTGTGCATGAATGTACTTAAACGATATCCGTCTACATTCTTGCTGATCTCATTCAGGATCAGGAAATCAATGAAGGTTTCCGGAACGGAATATTTCCGGTAGCCGGTTAATGGATTGGTAAAAGAAGGGCTTGCCAATGCTGTTTCAAACGAATCGATATAAGCCTGGATATACTCTTTTTGCTGCGGCTGAATATCATCCGCTTTCGGATAATGATACAGGAAAGTAATGTCCGTGTTGTCAGCGGATTGATAATTGGAAGTCCAGCCGTCACTATTGGTTCCGGTCGTTTTATCAATTTTTACGATGTATCCACCGGTCAGATCATCTCCCGAAATATCTGTTGGAAGCAGTTTGGAAATAGCAACCCGGTTGGCATCACGCTTGATTTTCTCCATCAAGACATAAATTCCCTGGTATTGATCATTCAGTACCAATTCGCACAGAATGGTTTTGGAAGCGTAATGCTGCATTTGATTGGCCAATTCGTATGTCAGGATATTCCGCATACACGTTTTGTCATTGTACGGTGCGTATAGAATCCAGTCGTGTTCTGCCGGAAGACCTAATAAAACAGTATCTTTTTGCGTTCCGTTAACGTCTCGTGTTTCAAACCCGTAGGATTTCTGAGGAAAATCTCCGGAAGTAGATCCGCGTCGTTCGATCCCGATATTGTTGTTATACGCATTCGGAAAATCAGTCAGAAAATTGAGGTTTCCGGCTCCGTTATTGATGATTTTCATGTGCGCCTGGATCTTCGGTTCATCCGGAATGGCCTGACCGTTTGTGTTTAAAATAACAAGAGGCAGGTTGCTGCTGGTAAAAGGCTGATGAATGGCAGGATTTGACCCGAAAGTAATCGACCAGGAATCAAGTGTTCCCTGATCACCATTCGCAGAATCGTAAACACGCAGTTTCCAGGTTCCGTTCGGATTTTGATTGTTGTTGATAACGCCCAACGGATTCATCGCTTTGAATGTTCCGCTGAAAGGTGCTGTTTGAGTAACAATGGAAGTTCCCGTTCCACGCAGGCAGGTTCCGTCAAAATCATCACCGCCTTCACCGATTGCAGAAAAAAGAATGACTTGCGTACCATCCGGAGCTTCAAGCGTTGCAGTCAAATCTGCGTCCCATGTATGAGTAATGGACAAACAAACCTGTTCCAATCCGAAGTTTGTCTGATTGAGATTTGTAGGAAGTCCGCTGACGTTCAATGACTTTACCAATTCCTGGTTGTCCTGGATATTTCCGGAAGTTCCGGTAAAAGTTTGTGCGTAGGAAGTCACACTTAGAGTAAGCGCTAATAGGGAGAGAGTTGTTTTCATTCAATGTTATTGAAACATTAAATTACTATTAAATCAATAATAAAGCGCTTAGTGTGAAACTTTTTCGGATAATTCTTCCGGATTGTGCTTGTGACGGAAGAAGATGGCGAACAAAATCGCAATCACCAGGGCGTAAGCAGCAAAACTCAGCCAGATGGGAGTCCAATCGCGCAGAAAAACAGGATCGCTGAAAGTTCCGTCGCTCGCAATTTGTACTTTTTCGGTCAACCTGGCGAAAACAGGATTGTCGCTTTTGATGCCCAAATAACTGGTTAGAGAAGACGTTGAGTCAAAAGTTAAGGTAAAGTAATTCTGAATAATTCGTGCGCTTACCAAACTTCCGATTACGGCACCAAAGCCATTGGTCATCATCATGAATAAACCTTGTGCAGAAGAACGGATTTTGGAATCGGTCGTTGTTTCTAAGTACAAAGAACCGGAAACATTGAAAAAATCGAATGCCATCCCGTAAACAATGCAGGAGAAAATAACCATCCACAGGCCTTCGTTCGGATTTCCGTAAGCGAGTAATCCAAAACGCAATACCCAGGCAAACATACTGATCAGCATGACTTGCTTGATCCCGAATCTGCGCAGGAAGAAAGGAATGGCAAGAATGAAGAGTGTTTCCGAAATTTGTGAAATAGACATGATAATCGTAGAGTACTTTGTAATCAACGAGTCCTGGTATTTCCCGAAATATCCAAACTCGGAAACAAATACGTCTCCGTACATATTAGTCAGCTGAAGTGCTGCTCCGAGCATCATGGAAAACACAAAAAACAGGGCTGTTTTTCTGTTTGCAAACAAGCGGAAAGCGTTCAGACCGAAAGCTTCGACCAGTGATTTCTTTTGACCGGAATGAAGTCTTGGCGGACAGTTCGGTAATGTCAGGGAATACAATCCAAGTAAGATTCCCGCTACTCCTGAAATGACAAATTGATTTGCTGAAGCTTTGTTTCCGGTTAGATTTACAAACCACATGGCTGCAATAAATCCGACGGTTCCCCAAACCCGGATGGGTGGAAAGACTTTGACAACGTCGTAGTTGTTGTTTTTAAGAACAGTGTAACCGATTGAATTTGAAAGGGAAATGGTTGGCATGTAACACGCCATTGCTGCAAAAATGACCCAGAAAAAGGTTGAAGAATCGTTGACTAATGGAATACAGCAAAGAATAATACCTCCAATGAAATGAAGAAGTCCGTAAAGCTTTTCTGCACTGATCCATTTATCAGCGATAATTCCTGTTAATGCGGGCATCAAAAGTGAGGAAAATCCGAGTGTACTGAATACATCGCCGAAAGCTGGACCTTCCCATTTTTTGGTGTCAAACCAATAATTTGCAATCGTAATCAACCATGCTCCCCACACGAAGAACTGGAGAAAACTCATGATGGTCAATCGAACTTTGATGGATTTCCCCATAATAATAAATGCTTAATGTGGATTATGCGCCGCGCTTATTGATTTCGTCTCTGATTTTGGAAGCCAATTCATAATCTTCCTGGTCAATCGCAGCCTGGAGTTGTTCTTCCAATTCCTCCTTGGTCATTTTGGTGAACTCATTGTCGTCGGAGTCTGCAATTTCGATTTCATCTTCTTCATCCAGGAATTCATCCGAAAGGATTCCGGCAGAAGAAAGAATGGATTCGAAGGTGTAAATAGGGCAGTCGAATCGAACTGCCAAAGCGATTGCGTCGGAAGTTCGGGCGTCGATATCTGAAAAAACGCCGTCTTTCTCACAAACCAATTTTGCGAAGAAGATTCCTTCCTGCAAATTGTAAATCACCACTTCTTTGAGTTGAATGGAAAATGTTTGTGCGAGAGATTTGAATAAATCATGAGTGAGCGGCCTGGTCGGAGTCATTTTTTCCAGCTCGATGGCGATTGCCTGAGCTTCAAAACCGCCAATAATGATCGGCAAACGACGCTTTCCGCCTGATTCAGCTAAAACCAAAGCATAAGCACCACTTTGAGTCTGACTGTATGACAGTCCGATAATATCTAGTTTAATCTTGTCCATTCGAACGTTTTCCTTACGAAGGGTTTAAATAAGGAGGGAAGCATTTAGCGTGCTTCCCTCCTCGGATTTACTTCCGTAAAAATAATTAAATAGATGAATCCTAGTGCGGTGTTGAACGGAATTTTTTTACAGCTTCCGTTAATTTCGGCAATACTTCGAACGCATCACCTACTACACCGTAATCAGCAGCCTTAAAGAAAGGAGCTTCAGGATCTGTGTTAATCACTACGATCACTTTTGAACCGTTTACACCCGCTAAGTGCTGAATTGCACCGGAAATACCTGCAGCGATGTATAAGTTCGGACGAATTGCAACACCCGTTTGTCCAACGTGTTCGTGGTGAGGTCTCCAACCGATATCAGCAACCGGACGGGAACATGCTGTTGCAGCACCCAATGCTTTTGCCAAATCTTCTACGATTCCCCAGTTTTCAGGACCTTTCAATCCGCGACCAGCTGAAACAACCAATTCTGCTTCCGGCAATGGAATTTCACCTTCCGGCATTTTTGTTTCAACCACTTTGATTGCAGATGCACCTGCTGCACCGTCAAATGCTTCAACCGCACAAGCCGAACCTGTTTTTTCAGGTTGGAATGAATTCGGAAGCAAAGAGATGATTTTTTTAGCAGATTTCACAGAAACGAAACCAAATGCTTTCCCTGAGAACACATTTACTTTTACTACGAAACCGTTTGCTGTGTTCGGAACGTCAACAGCTCCGGAGATCAAACCTGCTTTCAAACGAACAGATAGGCGAGGAGCAACAGCTTTCGCTACCAGGTCGTGAGAGAAGACGATTAATTCTGCACCTGTTGTTTCAGCTGCTTTTGCGATCAAACGCGTAACTTGTTGTGAATCTTCCGTAGAAACATTGCGGTCTACCAATACTTTTTCAGCACCGTATTCTCCTAAGCTTGCCAATGTTGCATCGTCTACTGAACCGGTTGCAACAACAGTAATCGCACCACCGATTTTCTTTGCGTAAGTCACTGCTTCAAAAGCACTTTTCGCCAGGTGGTTGGATGAATTGATATAAACTAAAATATTCATAATTCCTTTGTAAATTAAATAACTTTAGCTTCGTTGTGTAACAAAGCAACTAATTCGTCCATGTTGTTCGGATCGATCATCTTCACAGCTGATTTAGCTGCAGGTAATCCGTATTCAACATATGCTGTAAGGTCCTCAACAGCCGCCGGCGCAACCACTGTAAGCGGTTTTGTACGAGCTGCCATAATTCCGCGCATGTTAGGAATGCGTTGTTCTGCCATTCCTTTTGCACAGGAAACAACCAATGGTAAGTTTGCCTCTACAACCTGAACACCTCCAACGATTTCCTGCTCCATACGAGCCGTTGTTCCGTTGATATCCAATTTAGTTGCCAAAGAAACAAACGGAAGATCCATTGCTTCAGCGATCATTCCTGCTACCTGGGAACCGTTGTAATTAATCGTTTCTTTCCCGGTAAGGATCAAATCAAAACCATTTGTTTTTGCATATTCAGCGATTTGAACAGCCGTGAAATAAGCGTCTTTCGGGTCAGCATCGATGCGCACTGCATCATCAGCACCAATTGCCAATGCTTTTCTGATAATTGCTTCATCAGCTGCATTTCCAACAGTGATGATGGTCAAATTACCACCAAGAGTTTCTTTTAATTCCAATCCGCGAACAAGTGCGTACCACTCATCGTATGGGTTGACAATGTATTGAACCCCATTTTCATCAAATTGCTTATTCCCGTCTGTGAAGGCAATTTTAGATGTAGTATCCGGAGATTTACTGATACATACAAGAATTTTCATATCTTTTTTATTTAAACGTAAGACTGTGTGCGTGTAAATTTTTACAAGTACAGTGTTTGCTTGTTAAACATCCTTTCGGAAGCAAAAATAATCAAATCATGCTAGGAAATAAAATGTTATGCATACATAATATGAAGTGGTTTTAAACAATTTGTTCACTATTTCTTGAAAATGTGTGTTCTTACTCCCTGTTTTAATGCGCCAGAAACGAATTTTGATTAATTTTGGTGCTGCTTTTAAGCGAAATAAAAAATAAAAAGAATGAAGACTGTTCAATTTAGAGAAGCCCTTCGTGAAGCTATGTCAGAAGAAATGCGCCGTGATGAAGGTGTTTTTTTGATGGGAGAAGAAGTTGCTGAATACAATGGGGCTTATAAAGTGTCTCAGGGAATGTTGGATGAATTTGGTCCAAAACGTGTGATTGACACCCCGATTGCAGAGTTAGGATTTGCTGGTATTGCTGTTGGAGCATCGATGAATGGTCTTCGCCCGATTGTTGAGTTCATGACATGGAACTTTGCAATTTTGGCTGCGGATCAGATTATCAACTCTGCTGCAAAAATGCTGCAGATGTCCGGTGGACAATATGGTTGTCCGATCGTTTTCCGTGGTGGAAACGGAACTGCAGGTCAGTTGGCGGCAACGCACTCTCAAAGTTTTGAAGCATTCTATTCGCATGTTCCGGGATTGAAAGTAATTACTCCTTCCACTCCATACGATGCAAAAGGATTGTTGAAAGCGGCAATCCGCGATAACGACCCGGTTGTTTTCCTGGAATCAGAGAAAATGTACGGTGATAAAGGTGAAATTCCTGAAGGAGAATACATCATTCCGATCGGAGTAGGTGATATCAAACGCAAAGGAACGGACGTAACGGTTGTTTCTTTCGGTAAAATCATCAAAGTGGCTCATGAAGCTGCGGAAGTGTTGGAGAAAGAAGGAATTTCTATTGAAATTATCGATTTGAGAACGATCCGCCCGATTGATTACCCGTTGATCGTTGAATCAATCAAGAAAACAAACCGTTGTGTGGTATTGGAAGAATCATGGCCTTTGGCATCTATTTCTTCTGAGATCGCTTACCATTTGCAGCGTTATGCATTCGATTATTTGGATGCTCCTGTAATGCGTGTAACGCAAACGGATACGCCATTTGCATTTTCACCTACCTTGATCGACGCGGCATTGCCGAATGTGGAGAAATTGGTGAAGGCTGTGAAAAGCACTTTGTACAGAAATTAAGAAAGACTGTAGTTAATAAACGAAAAAAGCCGGGTGAAATTTTCATCCGGCTTTTTTTATAGGTGTTTGGTGTCGTTGTGCTCAAAGATTCTTTTAGACAACAAAGCCCGTTGTATTTTACCACAAATGCAAATGAATGGCTCGGCTACCGCACTCGCTTTTAGTAGTATAAAATAGGTTGAAAGAAAAAAGAGGCACTTACCAAGCGCCTCTAAAAATATGTGTATTTGCGGGAGAAATTAGATTGAACTTCAATTGTGATTAATTCCCGATGTATAGCATTATATCAACGATTAAATTTCCGCGCTTGAAGTAGGGAATGCGCGATCCACTTTCTTGAAAAGACCCTGAAGCACTTTTCCCGGACCAACTTCGATTACTTCCGTTGCACCGTCAGCGATCATTTGCTGCATGGTTTGTGTCCAACGAACCGGAGCCGTTAACTGATCGATCAGGTTCTTCTTGATTTCATCCGGGTTTGTAACAGCAGAAGCTGTTGTGTTTTGGTAAACCGGGCAAATCGGGGTGTTGAATGTGGTCGATTCGATGGCTTTTGCTAATTCTTCTCTTGCCGGTTCCATTAACGGTGAATGGAACGCTCCGCCAACCTGGAGAATCATAGCACGTTTTGCGCCTGCTTCCGTCAATTTCGCACAAGCTTCTTCCACGGCAGGAATGGTTCCTGAAATCACCAATTGTCCCGGACAGTTGTAGTTTGCCGCAACAACAATTCCGTCGATTGATTTACATACATTTTCCACTACTTCATCTTCCAAACCAAGAATAGCAGCCATCGTGGAAGGAACGGCTTCGCATGCAGCCTGCATCGCCAAAGCGCGTTTTGAAACTAAACGCAAACCATCTTCGAAAGAAAGTGTTTTGTTTGCTACCAATGAAGAGATTTCTCCCAAAGAATGTCCCGCAACCATATCCGGCTTGAAACTATCGCCTAAACATGCCGCAAGAATTGTAGAGTGCAGGAAAATGGCAGGTTGTGTTACTTTCGTTTGCTTCAGCTCTTCGTCAGATCCTTCAAACATGATTTTTTGGATATCAAAACCAAGAATCTCATTTGCCTGGGCAAATAGTTGCTTTGCCAAATCAGAGGAGTCATACAGGTCTTTTCCCATTCCTGAGAATTGAGCACCTTGTCCGGGGAATACATATGCTTTCATAACTATTGTTTTTTCGAGGAGGCAAATATAGTAACATTTGGAAAGGTTCGAGGTGTTTGTTCAGACTTGTAAATTGGTGAAATGAAAAATCCCAAATGCCGAAACATACTTTTAACCTTCTTTGAAAGATGAAAGTCGGTCTACAAGTTTCTGAATGAGTAGCGGCTAATAGCTGTAATAAAAATGTGTTTTCATCCCTTTCATGATTCGATTCAGTTTATTCTGATGTTTGGTTGTGAATTGCCGCTCAAGTGAGACCGTATAGAATTCGGATTCCGAATAATTAGGCATTTTTTTCTTTGTGTTTGGATTGTAGTAGTAGCCTTTCTTCCAGGCATCTTCTCTTTTTAAAGGCAACTGGCATTTGTAGTTGTACCCATTAATTTCTGCATAGTTGGAAGTAGTACAATGTAGTGTATGTCGTTTTTGATCATACACAGTATCGGTTTTTTGTGATAGTTTTTTGTCCAATTTATTCCAAACAGTTGTGTCCATTGAAATATATATGGAGTGTAATGTTCCCTGTACAAAATTCATTTTCGAAGTAAGGGTTCCCTTTTTATAATTATAGGTGGAATAGTTTTTTAGCTTGTACTCGTATGCTTCATTCCCTTTTTCATTAAAAAGATCAACAAATTCCTCTGCTTTGGGAATTTCTTTTTTGAATCCAAAGTTGATCAGGCTATTTTCTGAAACGTTTTCAGGAATATCAAATACACTTTTTATTTTTAGTGTCTTTTTTTCTTCAGAACAACTTGCTAAAACAACAAGAAGGAACCAACCGAGAATTAATTTCTTATTCATAGACTTTCTTAAGGAGTAAGCTGTTATAAATATAGTATGATAAGTTGATCTTCCTTGAATTGGTAGATTCGAAAGAGAAATGATAATAATTGAGATGAGTCCGTATGGTCAAAATAGCCATAACCAAAAAAGCCTCAACTTTCCGAAGAAAATCAAGGCTTAATCACATGAGCTGGAAGCGCTCTTCCGATAGCTATCGGGATGAACCCGCACGGTATTTTTCAATTAGTTTTTCCATTATCTCCGGATATAATTTAAGATTCTCGAGATATTTCCTTGATTTCATCTTTTTGATGTGAGTTTCGATTTTTCGGGCTGTTTCATATTCCAAATTCACGGTTGAATAAAATAACTCCCAATCATCTGCTCTATGAGTAAATCCAACCAGGTATGACTTGTTTAAATGTTGTTTCAGCCTTTGTTGCAGATCTAAACAACTACCAATGTAAAATTGATTAATGCTGGTGGAATAGATAATATAAACAGTAGCCATGATTGAATATAATGAAAAATCCCGCAGGTGTAAACACCAACGGGATTTAACTTTTCCTGTAGAAGGTGGAAGCCAATCTACAAGTTTCTTAGAACAAAAAAGGAAGACTTTCATCTTCCTTCAATTCTTGTACTCGAAGCGGGACTTGAACCCGCACGACCAGATGGTCACAGGATTTTAAGTCCGGCGTGTCTACCAATTCCACCATTCGAGCATTTCTCGCACTGCGAGCGGACTTAAAAAAAATAATCCCGGCGTTCACCGAGATCATTTCTTTCGAGCGAGAGACGGGATTCGAACCCGCGACCCCGACCTTGGCAAGGTCGTGCTCTACCAACTGAGCTACTCTCGCGTATTTCAATTTACCATTCCTCTTTTGGAATCGGGTTGCAAATCTAATAATTCCTTTGTTCAATTCGCAAGATTTGCGCGACTTTTTTTTATTTTTTTTGATTCCGGTCCGGAGCTTCCGGCCAATTCCTTATTTTGATTTGTGCTAAGTAGCTGATTTTGTATGTTTTTTATTTGGCACAAAATCCTGTTCCGGAATCAATGAAATCCTCCGCGGCCCTGGTACAAATCTAGCGGAGTATCCAGCGTGAGCTTGACAACCGTTATCTCGGAGTCTAATGATGCTGCCGGAACTTTTAGGAATACTGTTCCCGGAACCCAGCTCCAGGATATTTTCCCGACGATTTTTGCCGGAACATTTGCATGCGTTCCTAAAACTTCAGCCGCTACGATTTGATTCTTCAAACCTTTCAGCATTAAATCGATTGTGGTATTCTGACTGTTTCCGTTTGAGCGAATCTGGTTTACAAAGAGGTAAAGCGTTTTGCGGTCTTTACTCAACGTAGAATTCCCGTGATAATGTCCGTAAGGCAATCCGGCACTTGTTCCATAAATGGCTTCAGCATGTTTGTTGGTCCAACGGCCAACTTCTTTTAGCAGTTTTACCTGTTCTTCCGGAATGGTTCCGTCTGCTTTCGGACCGATATCCAACAATAAATTTCCGCCCATATTCAAACATTCCGTGAAGATTTGAAGTACTTCATTGGTTGTTTTGTAATTCGTGTCTGAAGGTTGATAGCCCCAGCTTTCATTGCTCGTCAGGCACAATTCCCAACTCTTTTTTTCCGGATGAACAACCGGCATATTTTGCTCCGGAGTGGAATAATCCCCGTAAGAATGCAATCGGCCGTTTAAAATCGCTTTCGGATTGGAAGTGTGAATGATCGAGTCGATTTTGGCAGCATTCCATTCTGCTTCCGTATGTTCCCAATCGCCGTCGAACCAATACAGATCCGGAGAAAATTGCGTATTGATCTCCGAAATCTGCTTGTGCATGAAATCCAGGAAACGGTTCCAGCGTGCAGGATTGTCGGAAATTTTATAGCGATCCGTTTCTTTCAGAAATTTGGGATAATCAGCATGCGACCAATCGAGCAGGGAATAATACGTCCCGAATTTCAACCCGGCATTGCGGAAGGCGTTTGAAAGCGGAGTGATCAAATCTTTTGCAGCCGGCGTTTGATAAATCGTACTCAGAGGTTTATTTGGATTCCACAGCGTATTTTTCTTTGTCGGATAAACCAGGTTCGGAAAAAAGGTGTTCCAATCCGTTTTTGAAGGATAAGGAGTCAATTGTTTGGTGTCCCAAAGAGCCAATCCGTCGTGATGCTGCGTAGTTACAACCGCGTATTTTGCTCCGCTTTCCACGATGAGTTCTGCCCATTGCTGCGGATTGAATTTCGCAGCTGTAAATCCTTTCATTTGGTTCATGTAATCGGCATAAGGAGTTCTTCCGTTGTGAAAGGACCAGCTTTCCGAAGTGCCGTTTACGGCATACATTCCCCAGTGAATGAAGATTCCGAGTTTAGCATCATTGAACCATTGCAGACGCGTGGAATCACTTTGAGCCTGAACGCCGAATGCTAAGAACAGAAACAGGTAAAAACACTTTTTCATTGTTTTCAAATTTATTTTCCGGGGTTTGGGTTGTTCAAATATTCATATCTCGGCAAGCTCGATATGACAGAGTTCAAAAGTCCAAATTGAACTCTTTAAACCTTTTGAACTTGTTTTTATCCTCCCGTTAATTTCTTGATTTCGTTCAATTTCATCAAAGCTTCAACCGGGGTCAAGGTATTGATGTCGATGGAAACCAATTGATCGTGGATTTGTTCCAAAACCGGGTCATTCAACTGGAAGAAACTCAATTGCATATCGGATGAATTTCCGGCCTGAACCACGACATCTTTTACGGATTGAACTTCGCTTGAACGGTGATTCAATTCCAGTTGTTCCAGCATCAATTCTGCTCTTTGAACCACTTTTGCAGGCATTCCGGCCAATTTAGCCACGTGAATCCCGAAGCTGTGTTCGCTTCCGCCTTCTACCAGTTTGCGCAGGAAAATGATTTTTTGTCCGACTTCTTTGACACTCACGTTGTAATTGTGAATGCGCGGAAACTGAACCGCCATTTCGTTCAATTCGTGGTAATGCGTTGCAAAAAGCGTTTTTCCTTTTGACTGTGGGAATTCGTGAATGTATTCCGCAATAGCCCAGGCAATGGAAATTCCGTCGTATGTACTGGTTCCGCGGCCAATTTCATCCAGAAGGATCAAGCTGCGGTCGGAAAGATTATTCAAAATGCTGGAAGTTTCGTTCATTTCCACCATGAAGGTCGATTCTCCCGAAGAAATATTATCCGATGCTCCGACACGTGTAAACACTTTGTCTACAATTCCGAGAATAGCGGCGTCGGCAGGAATAAAACTTCCCATCTGAGCCATGAGAACGATCAAAGCGGTTTGGCGTAAAAGCGCACTTTTTCCCGACATGTTCGGTCCGGTAATCATGATGATCTGCTGTTCGTCTTTATCGAGGTAAACATCATTCGGAACGTAGTTTTCACCGGGTTTCAACTGACCTTCGATCACCGGATGTCTTCCGTTCTTGATATCGATCACGAAACTGTCGTTTACCGTTGGTTTTGCGTAGTTGTTTTTCGTGGCAATTTCTGCAAAACCGGTCAAACAATCCAATTGTGCGATGAGGTAAGCATTTCGCTGAATTTCCCCGACGAAAGCTGCCAGTTTTTGAACCAGTTCATGGTACAATTGAGCTTCGATTGCGGCAATTTTGTCTTCCGCTCCGAGAATTTTGGTTTCGTATTCTTTTAATTCCGGAGTGATGTAACGTTCCGCGCTCACCAGGGTTTGCTTACGGATCCATTCTTCCGGAACTTTGTCTTTATGTGTATTTCGAACCTCCAGGTAATAACCGAAAACATTGTTGAAGGCAATTTTCAAACTGGGAATGCCTGTTTTTTCTGATTCGCGTTCCTGCATCGCTTCCAGGTAATCTTTCCCGCTGTCGGAAATTCCACGCAATTCATCCAGTTCGGTATGAACTCCTGAAGCAATCACCGGACCTTTTCCAAGCATCACGGCAGGATCTTTCTGCAGGAATTTCTCTACAAGAAGAATGAATTCTTCGCAAGGTTCGATGCGCTTGGAGAGTTGCTGCAACAAATCACTTTCACTGTGTGAACAAGCGTCCCGCAGGGGAGACATGTGTTCCAGAATACGTGACAGAACGCGCAATTCTTTCGGGTGAATCCGTGAAACGGCAACTTTCGAGATCAAACGTTCCATGTCACCGATTTCACTCAGTTCATGGTCAATTTCTGCCCGAAGCGCGTGTTTTTGAGTCAAATCAGCCACTGCATCAATGCGCAGGTTGATCTGCTCGGTATTTTTAAGCGGCATCACAATCCAGCGTTTCAGCAAACGATCGCCCATCGGGGTTTTGGTTCCGTTGATGACATCAAAAAGCGTTTTTCCGCCTTCGTTCAAAGGAGAAATCAATTCGAGGTTTCGAATGGTGAAACGATCCAGCCACACGAATTTTTCTTCTTCGATGCGCTGAATCTGGGTAATATGCCCGAGTTTATCGTGTTGGGTTTCGCCTAAATAGTGCAAAATGGCTCCTGCGGCAACGATTCCCTGTTCCAGGTTTTCAATTCCGAAACCTTTCAAAGAGTTGGTTTGGAAATGGGAAGTCAGTCTTTCCTTTCCGAAATCAGGAGTGAAGACCCAATCTTCCAAACGGAAGGTGTAATATTTGGTCCCGAAAAGTTCCTGGAATAATTGATTCTTATTTTTTTGGAAAATGATTTCGCTAGGTTCAAAACCCTGGATCAATTTATTGATGTATTCCGTATTTCCCTGGGCGGTGAAAAACTCCCCGGTTGTTACATCCAGGAAAGCGATTCCGTGCGTGTCTTTTCCGAAGTGAAGGGCTGCAAGGAAGTTATTTTGATGTCCGTCGAGAATCTTATCACTGAAAGCAATTCCGGGAGTTACCAATTCTGTTACGCCGCGTTTGACAATTGTTTTGGTCATTTTCGGGTCTTCCAACTGATCGCAGATCGCTACGCGGTGTCCGGCGCGAACCAGTTTCGGAAGATACGATTCCAGTGAATGGTGCGGGAATCCTGCCAATTCGATCTCGGAAGGAGAACCGGCACCGCGTTTCGTGAGAACAATTCCCAGTGTTTTGGAGGCGGTAACGGCATCTTCGCCGAATGTTTCGTAAAAATCTCCGACACGGAAGAGCAATAAAGCTTGCGGATGTTTTGCTTTAATCTGGTTGTATTGCTTCATCAAGGGCGTTTCCGCCGGATCTTTTTCTTTTTTTGACACGGATTCTCTGATTATCGTAGACTTCAAATTTACAATCAAAGTCAGACGGACGGTCATTTTTACAGTTGATAGTTTTCAACAGTTGTTGGTATCTGCTCCAAAATAAAGTTCGAAACGAATTTCTTAGAAAGAATCGGCAAGAAAAGCAAATAAAATCACAAGACCGCCTAAAGTGATTGTAATCATGGAAGCAATTAATCCGAAATAACCAAAGAAGTTCCTGCGATACTGTTCTCTGTTTCTGCGATATCGGATCACGGAAATAATTCCAAAGGTTAAGGATAGAATCAATAAAACCCCTGAAACCACAAGGAAGGGAAGCGCATTCAGTGCTGGAATCGCGAATAATCCCAGCATCACGGCAAGAAAATAAAACCCGAAAGACACAAAGCCTACAGGCTCGAATACTTTCGGTTCGGTTTCCAGCCGGAGATCATCATTTTTTTGATCCGGCGGAGTTGTTTCAGCCTGCTCTGTTGGAGAGTCGTTTGTTATTGTAATAGGATCAGATGATTCTGTTTTTCGGGCGGAAAAAGCAGGTTCGTTTGTTGGAATAATAATTATGGAAACAGGTTTTGTTTCAGATGTTTTTTTGCTGGAAATCACAGAATCTTTTTCAGAATCCTGTTGTGCTGTAATTTCTTTCGGTAGTTGTTTTTCAGGATGAATATCCGGTGCATCTGAAGCGGACGTCAGCTTGGTAGCTTCGCTTCTGGCACTTTCATTGGAGCTTTTCTTTTTCCATTCGATGTAATAGCCTTTTTGGAAAACGCGTTTTTCGATGGTGCAGTTTGTAAGTAAGGTAAATACAAATACACAAGTAGTTATGAAGATCAGTTTCGTTTTCATGTGGATCAGATTGTATTCGAATATAGTTAAAATTTGCCTAATGAATTGGAATTGAAGCGTACAGCTGTTTCTTTATTTGACTTGTCTTAATAATTTAGATGGTACAATAATTTCTCTCGCAGATTCACATATATAACATGTTATTTAAAGTTGTGTATGAAAATATAGGTGGTAATTTGCATGAAATGAAACTGTCTAAGACTTTGTACCTGGCATAACATCTTTCAGACTATGCTGCGTCTTCAAAAGCTTTGCTTTTTCTTCTTCGCCACTTTGCGTTTAAAGCCAAAATTTATTTAGTAAACGCTAAGATGCAAAGGACGCAGAGGATTTTTATTACCATCCTCTAAATTCTCATACAAGGCATTAGTTAAAATTCTTGATTAAATAGTTTGCACGACAACAATCTTTTTTCGATCTCCAAACGAAACGCTTAGCTTTTAAGATTACGCAGATTTAGCTTCCATGATTCAGGATTAAAGCCGAATAATTAAATTTGTCCGATGAATCGAAAATTGAAATTGTGGGAGCTTGATCGGGTAGATGAGCAGACGTTTAAACAACAGGAGAAATTTCCGTTGATTATAGTGTTGAATGATATCCGGAGCTTCAATAATATCGGTTCATTTTTCCGTACGGCAGATGCTTTCAATGTGGAGAAAATTTACCTCTGTGGAATTACAGCACAGCCGCCGCATCGTGAAATTCATAAAACGGCACTTGGGGCTACGGAAACCATTGAGTGGGAATACCGGAAAGATATCAACGAGCTGGTTTCGGAATTGAAAGATTCGGGAGTCGCAGTTTGCAGCATCGAACAGGCGGAAAAAACCGTGCTTCTTCATGAAATTCCGTCTTTGAAAGAAGAAAAGTTTGCGCTGGTTTTCGGAAATGAAGTAGACGGAGTAGATCAGTCGGTAATTGATTCGTCGGATTACATTCTCGAAATTCCACAATTCGGGACCAAGCATAGTTTGAACGTTTCGGTTTGTGCCGGAATCGTGCTATGGGAATTTGCCAAAAAGTTTATCAGCGCCTAGGGCTCTTCAAACTCTTCGTTCAAGGAATAAACGATCGGGTTATCTTTTCGGTAAATGATTTGAAAAGACAAAATCTGCAAGGGTTTTCGGTCTCGATTCCAGATGTACGTACTCAAAAACGGCTTGTCGAAATGCCGGTACTTCAAATCAATGAATTTCATGGATTGAATCAAGGTAATCGTACTATCTGAACGATTGATAATGCCATTTTTCACTTCGCTTGCCTTGAATTGAATGATGGAATCGCCAGACTGCGCAGCAAGGATCAATAAAGGATTTTGTTCGAAATCAGAAAGTTTCAGTTTCACCACAACATCTACCAAATCCGAAGGTTTTTGAATCAATTCCGACAAAGGCTTGGAATAGCCCGGCCCCCATTCTTCGTCCTTGTTGAAATGATAGGAATGGTTGTACCATTTGTTGGGATCGTAACCGTTAAATAAGTCGTGGTTTTTCGAAAGATCAGCAAGTGCTTTTTCACTTGGAGAACCTTTTGCAGCCAGAAGTGTGGAAGCTGAAAAATAATTTCGCTGCCAGATAATGCGTGGATATTTTGACAAAACGATTGCCCGGTAGCTTGCAGGCATCAAAGACGTGGAACCGAGGTAAACGCGATCGTATTTCTCAAAATTGTCGTCTAGCAGGGAAATCAATTGCTTCTCGGTAAATTTCGGGTTGTTGATAAACAAATAAGATTCCGGAATTTCCAGGTTCTGCCGTTTCTGGTAAAAACGCGTTTTCGGTTCATCGGTAAAGAGAATTGTCAGTGTTTTTGCATTCTCTTTGTTTGCATCCTGCGCATCTGTCACAAACTGCTTGAAAATCGGAACGTAAAAAATGGAATAATACTTTCTGCTGAAAATCAACGTGCTGATCAGTCCGATACAAATACAGCCTACAAATACTATATTCACAATATCCGATTGCTCTTTGATCCATCCGAAAATGAAAATGAGCAGGAATGGAAAGACAAAAATGAGCACCGAATATTGCAGAACCGCAGAACCGTAAATGGAATAGAAATAGGCAATGAAGTAAACAGCGAAAAATAAAGCGCCTGAAAAGTAAAGCGGTTTTCGTTGTTTGAGCGCTTTTTTACCGTAAGCCCTGCTGTAAAGCCAGATTCCGGAAAGCAGAACAACCAATGAAATGGAAAAGTGAAGCACATAAAACAGGAAATGAAACAAAAAGTTTGATTCCGGTTTTCCGAGCCATTCACCAACACCACCATCGCCCAGTTGTTTGAGGAAGATGTTCAGATGAGGAATGTAAGCGACAACAGCAATCGTGCATAGAAGCAGGTATCTCCAAAGATGCTTTTTTCCAACAAAGAATAAGCCCATTAACCCGACCAAGGCGCAGGTGAGTAAGCTGAAATGATGATTGTAAGAACACAGAATGATTGCAAGTACAAAGTAAAACTGGTGTTTCAGGCGGTAATTTTTGTAGAAAACCAGTTCGCTCCAATGGTAAACCAACAGTAAGGTGAAAAACAATCCGCTGCTGTAAGGTCGGATAATTTGGCTGAAAAGAATCGTGTATTCAGAACAGGCAATGATAGAAGCCACGATTAACGCGGCGGTTTTGTTCGACCATCTGAAACTGATTTTATAAGCCAGGTACACACTTCCAATTCCACAAAGAATAAAAGGAAGCTTTACGATCCATTCGGAATAACCGAAAATTCCTGTCCAGTAATATAGAAAAACCTGGACAAGCGCCGGATGGGTGTCGCGGTATTTGACACCGTAATTGATGAGGTCGTGTAAATTGTCGAAATCGGTGCGGACCAAAGCGCTGAGTTCGTCGTGCATATAAGGGATTTCTGTCCAATTGTAAAGTCGGAGAACTGCTGCAATGACCAGGATCAGTACAAGGAGCGGATTTTGCTTCACTTTTTGGAAAAACAGATTGATTTTTGATTGAATCATGGATAACCCTTTCAAGCAAAGGTAATAAAGCTGGCGAAACGGGAAAGGAAAAACCGGAAGTGATTGCATTCATCTTTTGAAACTCAAAATTGCCATATCGCAATATTGCGAACCCCTTGATATGACTGGATTATAGCGACGAAATACGTCTGTTGGTACTCTTTTGGAAAGCTCTGATGATCATTTCACTTGAGCCCGAGACGCAAAATTGCCAATTTGCCAAATGGCAAACCGGATTTTTACTGGGAAATTGCCATTTAAAGTTAGTGACGACTACTATTCTGAAGCTTAATCTGACAGAAATAAGCTCTTCGGGAGTCAATCCATTTTACCTCGTTTTAGCGATAAGAATCTGACGAACAATCGTTATTTTTGCAGGACTTTTTATAGAAATAATGATTGAAACGGATATAATAATAATTGGTGCGGGTCCGGTTGGACTTTTCACCGTTTTCGAAGCAGGGTTATTGAAGTTACACTGCCATTTAATAGATTCATTACCACAACCGGGAGGACAATGTTCGGAGATTTATCCGAAAAAACCGATTTACGATATTCCGGGATTTCCGTCGGTTTTGGCGGGCGACCTGGTGGATAACCTGATGGAGCAGGCTGCACCCTTTAAGCCGGGATTCACCTTGGGTGAAGCAGCCATGAAGATTGAAAAAACGGAAGACAATAAGTTTATCGTTACAACGGTTAAAGGAACACAGCATTTGGCTCCGATTGTCATGATCGCCGGAGGTTTGGGAGTTTTTGAACCGCGTAAACCACCTATTTCGAATATTACGGATTTCGAAGACAAAGGAGTGGAATACATCATCAAAGATCCGGAATTCTACCGCGGAAAACGTTGTGTCATTGCCGGTGGAGGAGATTCTGCCCTGGATTGGTCAATTTTCCTTGCGGAAAAGAAAATTGCAAAAGAAGTGGTTTTGGTACACAGAAGTGCATCGTTCCGCGGGCATTTGGATTCCGTTCAGAAAGTGATCAATATGGCGGAAAGCGGTCAGATTACCTTGATTACCGAAGCGGAAGTTGTTGGTTTGGACGGAGAGGATTCATTGACTCACGTGAAAATTCAACACAACACGCAGGGAGAAATTTTGCGTGAAACGGATCATTTCATTCCCTTGTTCGGGTTGAAACCATCGTTGGGGCCAATTGCAGATTGGGGGCTGGAAATTGAAAAGAACGCCATCAAAGTAGATACCTTGGATTATTCGACGAATATTCCGGGAATCTATGCGATCGGAGACGTGAATACCTACGAGAACAAATTGAAATTGATCCTGTGTGGATTCCACGAAGGAACGTTAGCGGTTCAGTCGGCGTTTGCCCGAATTCACCCGGATAAGAAAAATATTCTGAAGTACACAACCGTAAATGGAGTACAGGGATTTTAAGCAGAATGATTAGTTGTTTGAAAAAGTCGGGGTGAAAAATTTTTCACCCCGACTTTTTTGGTATAATTTTTCGTGTTACCAAACGTTAAAAATAAAGAGAGCTGCTAAACCTTTTGTTGTTTTGTAGTTCTTACAGCTAGAAATAGAAATTAAAATCTCAAAATATGAAAATCGTTATCGCAACTGCATTAGTCATCAGTACGGGTTATTTGGCAAATGCTCAAACCCTGGGGAAAGTTCTTTCAAAAGGAAAAGAACAATTGACTACGACACCCGGGAAAGGATCGTTAACAAACGACGAAGTAGTCAGCGGTTTGCGTGAAGCATTAACAACCGGCGCGAAATCGGCTGCAAGTTCTGCGGGTTTGACCGATGGTTTCTACAAGAATCCAAGAATCTTTATTCCGTGGCCGGCTGAGGCGAATGAAATGAAAGATAAACTGGTGAAATTGGGAATGCAAAGCCAGGTGACACAGTTTGAAGAATCAGTGAACCGCGCGGCTGAAGAGGCAGCAAAAAGTGCTTACGATGTATTTGCGTCTGCAATCACAGGAATGACGGTTGGTGATGGTTTTGCGATCCTGAATGGAAGCGATACGGCGGCAACACATTATTTGCGCGAAAAAACAACGGCTACGTTGACAGAGAAATTCAAACCGATCGTGAAAACGGCAATGGACAAAGTGCGCGTTACGGAATACTGGAATCCTTTGGTGACGAAATACAACAAATTACCTTTGGTAACAAAGCAAAATCCGGATTTGGAAGCGTACGTAACTGCGAAGGCAATTGACGGATTGATGTTGCTGATTAGCGAACAGGAAGCAAAAATCCGTAAAGATCCGGCTGCCCAGGTAACGGCTTTGCTTCAAAAAGTATTCGGAAAGAAATAAGAATCCAACGAAACAGTCTGAGAAAGAATCTTTTCTACGACTGTTTTCCGTAAATTTGTAAAGCGATCATTTTGGTCGCTTTTTTAGTAGTTTTAGGTGTGGAAAAGTTTGTTTTTTTTGATGAAGCCCTTTGAACTTTTTCACGCTTTAAACTTTTGAACCTTTTTTAAGAAAAGAAACCAATGAAAAGTATTACAGTTACAGAATTGAAGTCCTGGATGGATTCAAACGAAGATTTTCAATTGATCGACGTACGTGAGCCATATGAAAATGATATTTGTACTTTGAACGGAGTGTTGATTCCGATGAACAATGTCCCTGCGGAATTCGGGCAGATTGATCAAAATAAAAAAGTAGTGGTTCATTGCCGTTCGGGAAAACGAAGCGCAAACGTGATTCAATTCCTGGAGCAGCAGCATGGTTACTCAAATTTATACAACCTGGAAGGAGGAATTTTGGCTTGGATCGAAGAAGTGGATCCTTCTATGGAAGCATACTAAAGAAGGTTTAAAAGTTAAAAGAGTTCAAATTTTTGAACCTTTTTAGCCTTTGAACAATTGAACTTTAAAGTGAATCGCAAAACAATTAATACGGTTATTATTCTCGGGATACTTTCATTGTTGAGTGTCCTGAGTATTCAATTGTTCTGGATTCATAAAACAACCGAAGCCCAGCGAATCACCGTTCAGATTCAACAACGCGAAGACAGTCTGAATCTGAAGCAATTTTCGGAACGGGCGCACATTGCTTTGAGAGATGTTCTCAAAGAACTCAACACGCACGACGATATCAGTGCCAATTTATATGGCGCGGTCAAACAAATCCGCTCGAATTATTTCTCGGTGGATATCGAAGAAGAATTGCATCCTTATTACCTGGAGCAGTTACTCAAACGGGAATTTGATAATCAGAGTCTGAACCAGGATTTCGTTTACGGAATCTATGATTGTTATTCCGATTCGATTGTTTTCGGAAACATGATCAAGTACACGAAAGATTCCTCTTATTCGGTTGCTGCAAATGATTCGATCCGGAAAACCTCGAACCAATTGAAATGGAAAAACGACGGGCATTACTTCACGGTACTTTTTCCGAAAGTCAGTTCTTCTTCCATTGATATCGAACGAACGAATGTGTCTCCCTGGGTTTACCTTTTCGTGATCTTGCTTTTGCTCTTCCTGTTCTTTTTGTTTACGCTGAATGTGATTCTGAAGCAAAAGCGTTTGTCGGAAGTGAAAACCGATTTCATTAACAACATGACACACGAACTCAAAACGCCGATTTCAACGATTGGTCTTTCGAGTGAATTGTTGTTGCGGGGAGATTTCAAGGAAGATCCGGATCGTTTGAAGCGTTATGCAGAGATTATTTACAAGGAAAACAAGCGTCTTGAAAACCAGGTAGAGCGAGTGTTGAATGTGGCGAAACTGGATAAGGAAAAATTGACCCTGAAAAAAGAATCCTGTTCGATTCATGATTTGATCCTGGAAGCAAAAGACAGTTTTGACATCAATCAAACGGATCAGGGCGGCGAGATTGATCTGCTTCTGGATGCGGAGAAAGACGTTCTGATGGTAGACGAAGTACATATCACCAACGTGATTTACAATTTGCTCGATAATGCGGTAAAATATTGCCATGTCGTGCCGAAAATTGATATCCGGACCTGGAATGATTCCCAATCGTTCTATTTATCCATTTCCGATAATGGAATCGGGATGAAAAGGGAGGATATCAAAATGATTTTCGATAAATTCTACCGGGTTCCGACCGGAAACGTTCATGACGTAAAAGGATTCGGACTTGGTTTGTATTACGTGAAGCTGATTGTGGAAGAACACGGTGGAACCATCCAGGTAAAAAGCCAGCCGGGGAAAGGAACTACTTTCCTGATGAAATTCCCACTCAAATAAGAACCGGCTATCTAAGAAGTATTCCGAAGAAAAAACAAGCTATCTTTGTTGTATGCAAGGGCTTATTAATCGCATTTTTTCAATCCGGACAGAAGAGGATTTTAACCAATGTGCGTTGGAAGTGTTTCATTTCCAGAAAGAACATGTTCCCGTTTATAAAACATACCTGGAGTTGATTCGCCGGCCCGAACCAACGCATTATTCGGAAATTCCGCATTTACCGATTGCTTTTTTCAAAACGCATCAGATTCTTGCAGAAGGAAAAGAGGTGCAGCAGGTTTTCAAAAGCAGCGGAACAACCGGAATGGTTCGCAGCACGCATTTTGTAGCCGATGTTTCTTTGTATGAACGTTCTTTCGTCCCAACTTACGAGCAGTTTCTCGGAAAACTGGAAGATCAGATCATTTATGCCTTATTGCCGAATTACGTTTCGCAGGGAGAATCCAGTTTGGTTTACATGGTCGATCAATTGATTGCAAAAACCAATCACAAATTGTCCGGTTATTACCTGGAAAGCCCTGAAAGTTTGTTGAATGCTATTTCCGAAGGCAGAAAAACCGGGAAAAAGCTGGTGTTGTTTGGAGTTTCGTATGCTTTGCTGGATTTAGCAGAACTAAAACCGGATCTGCACGATGTGACGGTAATCGAAACCGGCGGAATGAAAGGGAAGCGAAAAGAAATGACCAAAGAAGAAATGCACAGCGAACTGATTGCGGGTTTCGGTTGTGAATACATTGCTTCCGAATACGGAATGTGCGAATTGCTTTCCCAGGCTTACAGTGATAAAAACGGATTGTTCGGACTTCCGCCCTGGATGAACATTTCCCTGCGGGAAGTCAATGATCCATTCGAACGTCTGACCAAAGAAAAAACGGGCGGAGTAAATGTCACTGATTTGGCGAACCTGTATTCCTGTGCTTTCATTGAAACGCAGGATTTAGGCCGGATGGAAAACGGAAAATTGCGTTTGATGGGCCGTTTTGATCATTCGGACATCCGCGGCTGCAACTTACTGGTCGGAAATTAACTTTAAAGAATTACGAATTACGAATTACGAATAATTGAACTATTGAACTATTGAACTATTGAACTATTGAACTATTGAACTATTTTTAATTAGGAATTAGGAATTAGGAATTAGGAATTAGGAATTAGGAATTAGGAATTAGGAATTCGTCACTCGTAATTGCCCATAGTTTCGTATTTTTGAATAACAGTCATTTAGAATTAAATGGATTCAACCATTCAGCATATTATCCGCACACGTTCCAACGAATTATTTGATAAAGTCAAAGGATATCGCGAGCACATGCACCGTTTTCCCGAATTGTCGTATGCCGAATACAACACGATGAGTTTCGTTGCGCAGCAATTGGAGAAAATAGGCATTCCGTACCAAAAAGAAGTAGCCGGAACAGGGATTTTGGGAATCATTCGCTCTTCAAAGCATAAGGAACATGCGTCGTGTATCGGTTTGCGTTCGGAATTGGATGCTTTGCCGATTACAGAGCAAAATAATTGTGCTTACAAATCTACGGTTGAAGGAATCATGCATGCCTGCGGACACGACGTTCATACGGCAATTTTGCTTGGTGCTGCTGAAATTATCTGGGAAAACAGGGAATTGCTGGAACATCCGGTGAAGTTGTTTTTTCAGCCGGGCGAAGAGAAAAATCCGGGTGGAGCATCTTTGATGATTGCTGACGGAGCCTTGAAAAATCCACCGGTTCATGAAATGTACGCGTTACATGTCTTTCCGGAAATGGAAACCGGGAATGTCGGATTCAGACCGGGTTTGTATATGGCTTCCTGTGATGAAATTTATATTACGATAAACGGAAAAGGTGGTCATGGTGCAACGCCGCATCAAACCATCGATCCGATAATGATCGGAGCACAGTTACTTACCGGATTGCAGCAGATTGTGAGCCGGAAATGCGATCCGAAAGTTCCGTGTGTATTGTCTTTCGGACATTTTGAAGCACTTGGAGCAACGAATGTGATTCCGGAAAAAGCCATTTTGAAAGGAACTTTCCGAACGATGAATGAAGTGTGGAGAAAAGAAGCGCTTGATATGATTGCAGGACATGTTCATGCAACTTGTCAGCAATTTGGAGCCACGGCTGATTTGGAGATTTCGAAAGGGTATCCGTACCTGGAAAATGACCCTGTTTTGACGGAGAAAATGGCTCACAGAAGCGAAAAATTCTTTGGAAAAAGCCATGTGGAAGCATTGCCTATTCGCCTGACGTCGGAAGACTTTTCGTTTTATGCACAGGAAATTCCGGTGTGTTTCTTCCGTTTGGGAGTTCGGAATGAAGATTTAGGCATCATTTATGGAGTGCATCACCCGAAATTTGATATTGACAGTAAAGCATTGATTGTTGGAATGCAGGCAATGTGTTTAGCAGCATTTGAATTATAGCCTATGAAAAATTGGTTGTTTTTTATCCTGGTTTCTTTTTTACTCGTTTCGTGCGGAGGTGGAAAAGAAATCCCTGAAACAGAAGTGTACCAAATCCGGTCGATCGGAACACTTTCCACCACAGAATATACCCTTGGAAAAATCATTAAATGGAATGATAAAGGCGAATGGTATAAATTCGGTGACCGGAAAATTCTGTTGAGTTGTAAAGCTACGGTGAAAGCCGGAGTGAATCTGAATGCACTGAAAGATTCGGATATTGAAGTAAAAGGAAAAACGATTACCATTCAGCTTCCGCCACCGGAAATTGTTTCGTTTGAAATGGATCCGGATCTGATCCGGACGGAAATGACAGAAGTGAATGGATTCCGGTCGAATTTTTCGCAGGATGATAAAGCACAGGTTTTGCAAAAAGGAGAAGAATCAATTCGGAGAGATTTGAAGAAACTGAATATTTTAGATGAAGCAGAACGCAATGCCAAAACATTTTTGATTGATTTTTACAAGAACCAGGGATTTGAACAAGTAATCGTACATGAGACGCCAAAGGATAAAAGAAATACGGACACTGATCGTTAGATTGGCGCTTGTAGCACTTATAGTATTTGTTGGATACTGGATCTATAAGTTGTTTTTCAGGGAAGCATCTAAGGATGAAATTGTGTTGGACGAAACACCGCTAAAGGTGGAACAGATTCGTTCCATTCTGCAATTGAACACCCTGAAATTCCAGGATGAAGCAGTAGTGGATACGGTTGAATATTATAAATCGGGAACAGATGCATTGATGGGCTCATTGGATAAACTCATGGATGTGGATCAGATCAAACATGGTTTGAGTGGCGACGGAGTCAAAAGACGTCTCACATTGATCATGAAAGGAGAATTGCTTTACGGAGTCGATTTACAGCGAAAAGATTTCCAGTTTGTGTCGAAAGAAGATACTTTGATGATCCTCATTCCGAAGCCTGAATTACTTTCCATTGCGATTAATCCGAAAGGAACGGAAGTGTATATCGAGAATGGAGAATGGAAAGATTACGAACGTTTGTCTTTACAGCGTAAAGCCAGAAACAAGATGATTGCTTCCGGAAATCGCCTGAAATTGGCAGAACGTGCAAAAGTTCCCTTGGAAAAAGCATTGAGAGCTTTGGTGAAAACGGATAAAGTATTAACCATCAAATTTGAAGAATAGATGCGGAACGTTTTGGGATTTTTTGTTGCTTTTTTAAGCATTTCCCTTTCTTTTTCACAGGCAGATTCAAGCAAACTGCAATTTGTGTTTGTGGGCGATATCATGCAGCATGGCGGACAAATTGCCGGAGCATATCATGCAAAGAAAGATGCATACGATTATCGAGACTGTTTTCAATTTGTAAAACCCTTGATCCAAAAAGGAGATATTTCGATTGCGAACCTGGAAGTAACGCATGCCGGAAAACCATACAAAGGTTATCCGCAGTTTTCAGCTCCTCCGGAATTGTCGGAAAGTTTGGTAGATGCCGGATTCAATGTCATCATTACGGCAAATAATCACAGTTGCGACGGTGGTGCAAAAGGAGTTGTCAAAACGCTGGATGTACTGGATCGCTTAGGAGTGGCGCACACGGGAACATTCCGGAGTAAAGAAGAACGAAACAAGAATTATCCTTTGCTGATCAAGAAAAACGGCTTCCGGGTGGTGATTATGAATTACACGTATGGAACGAATGGTTTGTCGGTTGCAGCTCCTTTGATCATCAATTACATTGACAGTACTGTGATGTTGGCCGATTTTAAAAAGGCCCGCGAAATGAAGCCGGATTTGATTGTTTGTACCTTGCATTGGGGAACGGAATATCAATCGCTTCCGAATGGGTATCAGAAGAATTGGGAGAAATTCTGTTATGATCATGGCGCGGATATGGTGATTGGTGGCCATCCGCATGTATTGCAACCGGTAGAAGTGAAAGAAGTAGGCGGAGAAAAGAAATTAACTGCCTGGTCGCTGGGGAATTTTGTTTCCAATCAGCGCGATCGCTACAAAGATGGTGGAATGATCCTGATGGCAGAACTAGAAAAGAAAGACAATAAAACTGTTTTGGGTGAAGTGGAACACACATTTACCTGGGTTTATCCGCGCCAGGAAGCAGTTGTGAAACCATTTTATATTTTACCGGAATTCGATTATGCAGCTTATCGTCCCGATTTCTTTGATGTGGATTCCAAAGTAAAGTACGATCTGTTTTTCTCCGATTCACGTGCTTTGTTTAAAGAACATTCCAAAGGAACGAACGAATATCCGTTAAACAAAGATGAGGTTATCACCAATTATTATTCAAAATTGCTGAAAGGATATTATGCCCAGGAATACCCGGTTGAAGTTTATAAAAACGCAGATATTATTGAACCCGGATTCAAAGCTTTGCTACATAAAGTTCTTGGCGCTGACGGAGAATATCATTGGGTTGTCGGCTATTTTGAAACCGAAGCGGATGTGAAAAAAGCCCGCGTTCCCGAAGCATTTATTGCTCAACCTAAATGCGTGTTTATTTCACCGACAGAATATAAAATCATTCAATGAAAGTATCATTAATCGTTGCAATGGACAACGAACGGGGAATCGGAAAGAACAACGATTTGATGTGGCATTTACCGGCCGATATGAAATTCTTTAAGGAAACGACCGGCGGTCATATCGTGGTGACTGGGCGGAAGAATTACGATTCCATTCCGGAAAGATTCAGGCCTTTGCCCAACCGGGAAAATGCGGTATTGACCCGAAATGCGGAATACGAAGCTCCCGGAGCATTAGTGTTTTCCTCTTTGAACGCGTGCCTGGAGCATTACGGAAATGAAACGGAAAGAACAGTTTTCATTATCGGAGGTGGACAGATTTACAAGGAAGCAATGGATTTGAACGTCGTTGATGAAATGTTTATTACGCATGTGGATCACGTTTACGGTGCAGAAACCTTTTTTCCTGCATTTGATGAATCGAAATGGAAGGTAGAAACGGTTTTTGAGCACGGGAAGGATGAGAAGCATGAAGTGAGTTTTGTGGTGATGAAATATAGTAAGAAGCTCTAGGGGCGGTTCGTAATTTCGTCATATCGCAATATTACGAATTGCTAGTGTCTTCGATATGTTCCGCTTTGTTTTTCTGGTTGACATATTTAGATGCTAATTTTTCCACAGTATTGATAGCTATAAGTATCCGTATGATCTAAATCAAACGATGTACTGATTTTTATAGTGCTTAATAGCTGTCATCTGAGCGAGACCGGTACGCCTATGCTGAAGCTTCAGCGTAAGCATTAGGCGAGCAATTAATTTGCGCATTTGCGGAAAGAATAAAATGAGCCTGCTAACAAGCAATAAATTATGAATCACTTTTATTCTCTTGCAAGCGCTAGATTTAAAGAAAGATCTTTAACTAAGAAATTCATTGGTTCCGAGCAACCTCCTGTCATCACTTTCCGTTACTTACTAAAACTTAACTTATGAAAAAGATCTTAACCCATTCTTTGTTGTCACTTTTTCTGTGCACTTCGGCCGCTCATTTTGGCAACGCTCAATCTACTTTAGCGGTAAATTGCTATGATACGGAAACTCCTTTCAATTCTGTTTCTCTGGATGAAAACGTTGTGGAATACGGACTTGTAACTTCTGAACCCGGATTTTACGTGGTGGTCTTCGACCAAAGTACGTGTTCTGCCTGGGGAACGAATTACAATGGAGCAAATCCGGATCATTCTTTCGGGAACTTCAACGAAGCCAACGGACGCCCAAGGGTAGAATATTATTTCTTCTTCAAGTATTCCGATTCACTTCAATTGGCTGGAATGCGAAACATGTTGCAGCAAATCCCTGCCGGACATGCCATTGTGATCTACACACCGATCAGTTATGATTATGCAACGATAAATGCAGTAAATTCAAATTTGACACAGGAATTGAAAAATCGCTGGAATCCTGTGGTTATTGAAGGAAACCAGATCATGATTTTGTTTGGAGAGCAAGGTGTGGCAAATTCATATGTCGAGGAAACAACACTCAGTGCACAACAGGTTTCATTCAGCAAAACAATCTGTGGTTCGTTGGGATTGGATGAATCACACATTTCATCGAAACTTTTTGTGAAGAAAGCCGGAAGGACTTTTGAACTGAACCCGGAATTGGGAATTGGTGAATTGAGTGTTTTTGACTCGATGGGAAAAGAAATTTCCTTTGTTCGAACCGGAAATACGTTGCAATTCAGTGAAAAACTGAGTGATGGAGTTTATTTATTCCGAGGTCGTTCTGGAGGAAAAATGTTCCAAAGCAAGCAGTTGATTTCCTTCTGATTCCGTTTGAGTATTCAGAACTTATCGTTTTTGTTCAAATCTCGGCAGTATTAGTACTTGTGTTTTCCCTCTAAAAAGGTGAACTTTGTCCGTTATGATATTGTGTATTGCCGAAAAACCCTCCGTAGCCCGGGACATTGCAGAAGTGATTGGTGCCAAACAGCGCCATGACGGTTTCTACGAAGGAAACGGCTATTGGGTAACCTGGACTTTCGGGCATCTTTGTACACTCAAAGAACCACACGATTATCACGAAAAATGGAAGTTTTGGAAGTTGGAAGACTTGCCGATCATTCCTGAAAAATTCGGGATCAAGCTCATTGATGATTCCGGGGTACGAAAACAATTCTCCGTTATTGAAAAACTGGTTTCAGCTTGTGATGAGGTGATTAACTGCGGCGATGCCGGCCAGGAAGGAGAATTGATTCAGCGATGGGTGCTTTCCAAAGCAAAATGCAAAGTTCCGATGAAACGTCTGTGGATTTCTTCCCTGACGGAAGAAGCGATTCGGGAAGGCTTCCAGGCTTTGAGAACCGGGGAACAATACCAGAATTTATATGCTGCCGGAAGTGCAAGAGCAATCGGTGACTGGCTTTTGGGAATGAACGCAACACGTTTGTTTACTAAGAAATTCGGGCAGGGAAAAGCGACTTTGTCTATCGGAAGGGTGCAAACACCCACGTTGGCAATGATTGTAAACCGGCAAAAGGAAATTGAAGCATTCCGTTCAGATGAATATTGGGAATTGAAAACCCTGTATCGCGAAACGGAATTTTCTGCAACGATTGACCGTCTTCAATCGCAGGAACGAGCGGATAAAGGCCTTGCTTATTTGTTGGAACATCCTTTTGAAATCACTTCTTTCGAACAAAAAGAAGGAAAGGAAGGAAATCCGCGTTTGTTTGATTTAACTTCCCTGCAGGTTGAGTCCAATAAGAAAATCGGGAATTCGGCAGAAGAAACCCTGAAGATTATTCAGAGTTTGTACGAGAAGAAATTGGTTACTTATCCGCGGGTTGATACGACGTATCTGAGTGAGGATTTACATCCGAAGATCGATGGGATCATGAAAAGAATGACCCATTATTCGCGTTTCACGGAATCCGTTCTTGCAAAACCGATTCCAAAACTTAAAACCGTTTTCGACGATAAGAAAGTAACGGATCACCACGCGATCATTCCTACGGGAGTTCAACCGAGTGGAATCAGTCATCCGGAACAACAGATTTACGATATGATTGCGCGCCGTTTCATTGCGGCCTTTTACCCGGAATGTAAAGTTTCGAATACAACGGTTCTCGGAAAAGTAGGGCAGATTGAATTCAAAGCAACCGGAAAACAAATTATTGAACCGGGATGGCGCGTGGTTTGGGAAGAAACCAGGGAAAGCGATTCCGAAGGGAAAAAGACTGTTGAGAAACCGGAACAAACGATGCCTCATTTTGAAGAAGGCGAAAGTGGTCCGCATCAGCCGTTTATTCACCAGGGGAAAACGAGTCCGCCGAAACCGTATACCGAAGCAACTTTGCTCAGAGCAATGGAAACTGCCGGAAAGATGGTCGACGATGAAGAACTCCGCGACATGATGAAGGAAAACGGAATCGGTCGCCCGGCAACCCGTGCAAATATTATTGAAACACTGTTCAAGCGGAAATACATTGAGAAAAAACGCAAGAACCTCATTGCAACAACTACCGGCGTCGGCTTGATTGATACAATTCAGAATGAATTGTTGAAAAGTGCCGAATTGACCGGACAGTGGGAACGAAAACTGCGTTTGATCGAAAAAGGTGAGTACGACCTGGAGCAATTTAAACGCGAATTGATGGTGATGGTTCGTGAGTTGACGGATGAAGTCATCTTCTCCCAGGCTCCGGTCAGAATTCAATTACATACTGATCAGCCGGTTGCGGTGGTGAAAGAGAAAAAAGAACGCAAGAAGGTCGAGAAACAGAATATTGCGGATCTGGATTGCCCGAAATGTAAAAACAATAAGCTGATGACCGGAAAAACCGGGGTTGGCTGCAGTAACTTCAAGGTTTGCGGATTTATGATTCCGTTTGAAATTCTTGGAAAGAAACTGACCGACAAACAAATGATCGATTTGCTTTCCAAAGGAAAAACGACCAAAATGAAAGGATTGCTGATTCCGGGATCACACCAGGTAATCGAAGGTTCAATCGCTCTGGATGAAAGCTTTAATGTGACGGTTGTTTAAACGTGCATCAAGCGCTGCATCAACAAATCTTTTCGTGATTTCGATACAGGAATCTGGGCACCATTTTCCAAAACCAACGTATTGTATTCTTTCTGGAATTTTTTAATGTATTTCAGGTTCAGCAAAAAAGAATGATGAACACGCATGAACTTGGATTCCGGAAGCATGGTTTCAAACACTTTCAGATTCTTGGAACTGGTAATGTGTTCTGTCGTAGTTTGAATCATGGTGTATTTCCCATCTGCTTTGAGATACATAATATCCTCAATTTTCAGGAAAATAATCGAGTCCAAACCGGTAATGCCAATCAGGTCGGAGTTAACGCGCGTATCGTCGTTTTTAGCGCTTCCGGATTCATTGGATTCAGCCATTTGTAAATCCACATCCCGGATCCGCTGAATGCAATTGCGCAGATCGGAGGAATTAATCGGTTTGAGCAAATAGTCGAAAGCTCCTTTGCGGATTGCTGAAATAGCATGTTCATCATACGCGGTGATGAAAACTACTTTTGTTTCAAAAGGAATTTCATCCACCAGGTCAAAACTGGTTCCGGCCTGTAATTGAATATCCAGAAATGCAACGTCGATGGTCATTTCCTCGAAAACCTGTCTCGCTTCTTCGGTGGTGGCAACGCTTGCCGCGATTTCGATGTCCGGATCGATTTTATTCAGCAAAGCTGCCAGGCCTTCCCGGCTGATTCGGATATCGTCTAAGATGAGAGCTTTCACGAGTTTGAGTATTTAGATTTCAATCATTTCTTCATTAATCAACGGAATCTTGAAGATTACCGTAGTTCCGCTATTTTCAGGTTTGTCAATGATCTCAAAGATAACGGAATATTGATATTTTGCTTTCAATAAATTGATCTTGTCAAGCACCATGTTCCAACCGTGTGAAATGTGGTTTGCGCGATAGGTATTGATCCGTTTTGCTTCCTGGCGACCGATTCCATTATCGTCAATTTGCAAAATAATCGCATCGTCTTCCAGTTTTCCCTGGATGATTAATTTTTTTGCTCCTTTTTTGTGCGTTAAACCATGAACAATCGCGTTTTCTACTGTCGGCTGAATTAATAAGGTCGGAATCTTCAGGTGAAGCAGGTTTTCGGGAATACGAACTTCCACTTCCAGGCTTTCTTCGAACCGGAAACGTTCCACTGAAATGTAAGATTTAAGTAACTCTACTTCATCCCGTAAGGTAATAAAGGAATTATCGCTTTGCTGCAGGAATTTCCGGAGCAGAATGGAAAAATCGCTTAATGCATATTCCGCTTCTTCCTGTTTTCCCATCACAATGAGGTATTGGATGTTGTTGAGACAATTGAAGATGAAATGCGGATTCATTTTAGCCTGAATCGCTTTCAATTTTAGCTCAAACATGGTGTTTTTGTGTTCACTGTCTTTGAGTTCCTGGTCTTTCGAAACCTGGATGCGTTTGTAGGTCAGCAGGAATATCAGGAGAAATACCAATCCGAAAGCCAACAACCTGAACCAAAGCGTTTCATAAATATGCTTCTGAATTTTAAATTCATAGACCACTTCATTGGGATTATTGTCATTAAAACCGTCAATTCCGCGCATGTAAACCTTGTATTCACCAGGTGGAAGCATTTTGAAACTGATTGTTCCTTGTCTTGTCGGAGTACTCCATTCTTCTTTAATATCCGGACCAACGAGCTTGTATTGGTAATGCAAGTTGTAGAATTGTGTGAAATTAGGACAATAGAACTGAATATTAATGGTGTGCGTGTTTCGTGGGAAAACGTGATTGCTCAACTTCTGAACTTCATCATTGACAATGACTTCTTTCAGAAAAGGTTTTAATTCCCGGTATTTCGGAATTTCAAAAAAACTGGTTAAGACACCTTGTATTGTGGGGAAGTAGAAATGTTTCTGATCTTTGGTGTAATAGTTATTCTGAAATCCGCCGTTGAATTCCGTATTCAGAATTCCATCATCCTGACCCAAACGGAAAGGAATTAAGAAATTGATTTTTTGAGTGATGAAATCCTCAATCTTTTGCTCGTTTATAATGTACAGACCGTGATTCGATGAAATGTACAAGTTGCCTTTTTTATCGGGAGCGAGGGTGAAAATATCATCATCCAGAAGGCAGTTTTTCATTCTGTTGAGCGGAAGTAAGCGCTTGAAATCCCAATAGTATAAACCACCGCCATACGTTCCGATCAGAATAGATCCGTCCTTTTTCTCAAAAAAACAACGCACTTCTTTTCCGTTCAATCCGTTACGGATACTGAATTGCCTGATCAGTTTCAGGTCTTCTGAAAAAATGTAGAATCCGTTTTCACCGCCAACAAGAATGTTTCCGTTTTTCATTTGATAGAAACATACGATCAATCCCATTTTCAATGATTCGAAAACAGGATGAATGTCGTTTGACGTTTCTCCGAATGCAAGTCCTTCTTCCGTACCAATCCAGATTCGTCGTTTCCGGTCCTGGAATATCGCATGCACTACCGGATTGGGAAGCTGTTGCCGGATGGATTTGAAAAAACGCTGATTTTTCAGAATATGAATTCCCTTTCCCCATGTTCCGGCCCAAATCTCATTGTTGATTTTGGAAAGACAAGAGAATTCTGTCGGATCTTCGTAGTATGGAGAAATTTCCCCCCATTTGAATTTGAAGATGGTTGAATAGGTTCCTCCAACCAGGAGATTGTTATTGTATTCAATGATTGAGTTCAATGAAGATTCTTTCAGAACCGCTTCATCATAAAAGGTAATGCAATGCTTGAGTTTGAGCAGCAACAAGCCTTTATCATTACTTCCGGCAAACAAGAAGTTTTCCTCTTCGTTGAAAAACAGGGATAAAATGATTTTGGAAGGAAGATTGGAATTCAATGATTGATAAGCCTGATGATGCTCGTTCCTGTAAAAAATCCCTTTGTGTGAAGAAAGGAAAGTTTCCCCGTGAGGACTGAAAGCCATGTCGGTGAAGTAATAACCGTTTGTTGCTTCATCGAACTTCTCCAAAGTCAGTTTTCCTTTCTTGTAAGTGACAACATTATTTGTTCCCAACAGATAAGTCTTTCCTGAATATGGATTGGTTTTACACCGGTTGTAAGCTTCCTGGCTGAGTTTTACCCATTGGTTATTCACCAGGAGAAACGTTCCGGATACATTCGAAAAGAAAGGTTTTTGATCCATGACTCCGATTGCACAAAAATCATTATCAATAGGAGCTTTTGAAATGAATCGACTTTTTGGAGAACCAATCTTTGCGATTCTGACCTCGCCTTTTTTATTGATGTAAATGATCGAATCGTGATAGAATGATGCGTGAAGGAATTGGTTGCTAATGCGTTTGGTGACCGGTGAAATCTGGTAAAACTCAGATTTATTATTCAACCCGTAAAGCTTGTTTGTTTTTTGATCAAGATACAACTCGATACAAAGTATTTTCCTGCTTTCGTCCGTAGGATTGATGTCTGTAAAAGTCTGACCGTTGAACTCCACCAATCCGTTTGCGGTTGCTATCAGCATGTTCCCGGTTTGATCGGAAATCATGGTGGGGATTTGATGCTGAGGAATACCGTCTTCCGTTCCGAAAACACGGATGGTGAACGGTGCATCTGATTGCAGTGTAGACTCAATCAGTTTTCCAAGTGATTGGGAATGACTGAAATGACCGGAAAGAAGAAATACAAAAAGAAGCAATGCCTTAATTGCTTGCTTTTCAAGGATGTATTTCAGAATGGCTCCCATGTCGCTAAGGTAACACTCCTGCGTTAATTTTCACGAAATCTATAGTTCGATCATTCTTTGGAATCACTGAAAACAGACTTGATTAAATTCCGTGCAACTGTTGATGCATGAATACTTTTGTATTTTTTTGCTTTCCCGAATAAAAAAGGATTTACCAGGAAACTCAAGAATGTAAGGATTTTTTCACTGAACCGGAATTCTTTTCTTGGACCGACTAAAAAAGAAGGGCGGATAAAAATGGTATGAGGAATTTTCAGATCCTTAACACCTTGTTCCATTTCACCTTTCGTACGCAGGTAGAAATTGGAAGATTGCGCATTTGCTCCGATTGATGAAACAATTCCGATGCTTTTGGCTCCGGATCGTTTACAAAAATCAGCAAATGCAATCACGTAATCACGGTCGATTTCTTGCTGTTTGGCCTTGCTTCCAGCTTTACGAAGTGTTGTTCCGAGTGCACAAAAACCAATGTCGATTTTCTCCGCAACTTCAATTTGGTGCAATTGGTCGAAGGGAATAATTACAACCTGCATTTTGGGATGTCCGAACCCCAATGGATTACGACTCAGAACCAACACCTTTTCAACTTCAGGTTTGTTTAAGAGTTGAATCAGAAGTTCATTTCCAACCAAGCCGCTCGCTCCTGAAATACAAATGGTCATAATGGAATATTAATTTGTAGCAATGAAAATTGACACTTCGGACTCATCTCCTCTTCGTGAGCGATGATCGTATATTTCGTAGTCGTAGGTATAACTCCTGTTAAGTGTTTTATCCTGTTGCCAGATATTTTGCCAGGTATCAACAATGGCTTGAGGCAAATCTCCTTTAGCCAGGAAAGGCTTAAAGTTTCCTCCTTCGAATTCTCTTCCGGTCAGTCCTGCCGGGATGTTTTCCAGTGAATTCACTCTTAAACCAAGCAGGCAAGTATATTTTCCGGTATGATCACTTTCATAATCGGTGTAAACACAAACAATATCCGGATCGAGCTGGTTGGGGATTTTGGAAAGCAGATCTTCAGAAATAAATTGTCCCCAAAGTGCCCCGATGGCATTAGAAGCCTCTCCGTTTTGATTAGAGGTTTCGGTGGAAATACCGATGAATTTGAATCCTTTTTGCTGAATCATGGATGATAATTAATTGAGAATTTGAATATAATCATTTTGTAGAATGAATGAATAGAACTCCTTTTTTATTTCGTAATCACCTTTATTTGGAATAAAGTACCTTGTTGGGAATCAGTTTTTTTGAAAAAAAGTAAATTTTCACTTTAAAGTTAATGTGTTGATTATCAGATTTAAAATCGATTTTAATTAACTGTAAACGAAAAACATTCGACAGTAATTAGTTAATAACCGAAAATCATTTTTGACCTGTTTCAACTTTGCAACATCAAATCGGTTGAAAATCAATCGAATCAATAGTTTACAAACGTTTAAAACAATCAAAGATGAACACGCTGAAAAACAAAGTGAATTTAATTGGCCGTATCGGTGCGAAACCGGTGGCCCAGGTTTTCGAATCAGGAGCAAAGAAAGTCCGTTTATCGGTAGCTACCAATGAGCGATACAAAGATAAAAAAGGTGATTGGGTAGAGAATACTCAATGGCACACGGTTATTGTATGGGGCAAATTGTGTGACCGGGTGGAAAAAGTGTTGGACAAAGGCTCCGAAGTTGTGATTGAAGGACGAATTGTTAACCGCACTTATGAAACCAAAGAAGGTGAGAAACGATTTTCAACAGAAATCGAGTTGAATGAATTTGTTTTATTGAGTTCGAGAAGACAAGAAACTGCTAATTCCTAAGATTATGAATACTACTATTAAAGAGAATCAGATTCTGCATATGAATCACGTAAATATTATCGGTAAAATTTGTTCCGATCCGAAGGTGAGTCTTTTGCCCGGAGGAAGAAAAGTGGTGAATTTTTCTCTCGCTACGAAAGAACATTACCTTGATAAGGAAGGAAATCTCCAGGTAAAACAGGATTGGCATAGAATGACAGCCTTCGGAAGATGGGTAAGTGTTTTGGAAGAACTGTGTACGAAAGGAATCAATGTGGCGGTGGAAGGTAGACTGGTGAGCCGTTTTTATAGGACTGAGTCGGGAGAGAGAAAGATGTTCTCTGAAATTGAAGTGAATGACCTGATAATTCTGTAGAATATGCTGAGAAACCAAGTTACCTTGGTGGGGCGTCTGGGATCAGACGCCGCCATCACCACATTTGAAAACGGATCTATGGTTGCCCGATTTCAATTTGCAGTGGATAAGCAGGAAAAGAAAACCGAGTCGGATACAGCTCTATTTTACCGGATGTTTGCCTGGGGAAATACAGCAAGTTTTCTGACAAACTATTGCCGGAAGGGAAGTCAGCTGGCTGTTTCAGGGAGATTAGTCAACCGGACATATGTCGACCGGGACGGAAGTACAAAACGTGTTACAGAAGTGGAAGTGAGGCAAGTCGTTAAGTTTTAGTTCCCATAATCAACCCTTTCTTAACGGTATGCAGTGAGCGGGGATTAATTTGGTTCCCGCTTTTATTTCTTCCGCTGAACTACTTTCTTAGCCATTCATCTTGTTTGTGTAACGTTTCGCATTTTTTTTGTTAAACCCAAAAATTTCCGTCTAATTTTGTATCATCTAAACACATTGGAAATTGAAAAAAATTGTACTTCTATTTTTCTTCCTGATTTCGTATTTGGGATATTCCCAAAACATGCAAATCAAAGCAAATGTAATAGACACGAATTCGCAAACCATTGTACGAAATGCAGTGGGAATTGTGAAACGGGTTCGTGATTCTGTTCTATTGGACTTCAAACGATCGGATAAATTCGGTCATCTGGAATTCAACCTTCCGATCGATACGATTGAGTTTACTGTTATTCACCCGGATTATGGGGTTTTCAGATCATTCTTTTTCGGATCTAAGGAGAATAACGCGTTTATCCTCGATACTTTGGCAATGCCTGATAAGAGTACGGCTTTGGATGAAGTTCTTATTTATGCCAACCGGAATCCGATTTATTATCGCGGAGATACCCTTGTGTATGTAGCTGACTCGTTCAAGGTGAAAGAAAATGCCGTTGTAGAAGATCTGATCCGGAAGCTTCCCGGTATGACCATTGATGAAAATGGGAAGATTAAAAATCAAGGAAAGGAAATCGGGCAAGTGCTTGTTGACGGAGATGAATTCTTCGGAAATGATCCTACAATTGCAACGAAAAACCTTGCTGCAAAAGGAGTTCAGACCGTTGAGGTTTATGAAAAGGATGCGGAAGACGGGAGTGATGAAAAAGTCCAGGTTCTCGATCTGAAACTGAAAGAAGAAGCCAAGAAGGGTTATTTCGGAAAGGTCAATCTCGCCGGTGGACTCAACCAGTTTACTGCGCCTAATCGAGGATTCTATGAGGGAGAAATGCTTTTGAACTCCTATAATAAAAATCAAAAACTGGCGGTTTACGCATTGGGTTCAAATACACCTAAAACCAATATCAACGGTAGCGACTTGTTTAAGTTCGGTTTGTCTGAAGGAAGAGACTGGATGGCTGAAAATGACGATTTACAATCGTATAGTGGTGGAAGTGGTGTGAATGAGAACGAAGGTATTCCAAGTACTTTTAAAGGAGGATTTTATTTGGATCAGAAATTTAAGAAAGGAGCCAAAGTCCGTTTGAATTATGCTTTTAATCAATACGAAGTAAAGTCACAAACGAACAGCAGATCTCAGTATTTATTGACTGATACTTCTTATACGACGGATTTGAACAGTTATACGAAAGAGTCGTATGTGCAGCATCAAATCGGTGTGAAGTATTCACAACAAATCGATTCATTGACACGCTTTGAATTGGAGCCGAAATTCCAGTATAACCAGACAAACCAAAACACGTTGTCGAAAACTGATTTCTTGTCAGAAGACAGTGTTTTAACGCGATTCACAACAATTGAGAATGGTAGTAAGGCAACAGGATCCAATTTGAATACTACTTTCAGATTGTTTAAGGATTTTAGAAAGAAGAACAGAAAATTAATTGCCCGATACAATTTTGTGGGATCGGATAACCAATCGAATGGTAATTTACTTTCTTCCGATACGAATGCACTTACCGGAACATCGAATGGTGGTTTGAGATTTGACCAGGAAAAAGAGATCAGAAGTAATTCAATGGCTCATACAGCTTATGCGGATTATTTTGAGCCGTTGGGGAAACGATTTAAACTGGAGTTTGATTACGAATTCTATAAAAACAATAACGGGCAGCGAAAAACAACCTTGAACCCAATTAATGGTGAATATATGGATGTCGATACGTTGTTTTCGAACCGATTCAAAACTGACAGACAACAGCATCGTTTAGGGGCTTTCTTAATCTATGAAAACGCTAAGTTGAGAGTTTCTGTCGGTTCAAGAGTCCGAACAATCGCAATTGACAATCGAAATATGTATACGGATTCATTAATCAAACAGGATTTGAACAATGTTTTACCTCGGGTTGTATTCAGATATAAGTTCAGCCAAACGACTCGTTTAATGATTCAGTACAACACCAATTCAAGTTTGCCTTCGATTGATCAGTTGCAACCGGTTTTGAACAATACGAACCCGAACTTTATTCAGATCGGTAATTCCGGATTGAGACCGAATTATACACACAGTATCAACGGAAGTTTCAATACCTGGAAAGGATTAAGTGGTTTTTATATGTATTCCGGATTCAGTTATTCGCATATCAAAGACAACTTCAGTACGAATACGATTTTCGGACCAACCGGAGGATCCATTTCACAGGCGATTAACGTGAAAAATTCTGATTTCCTTTATTACTGGGCGGGTGCCGGAATTCCTATGAAAGGAGTGAAAGATTTGAACTTGCAGGTAAATGCGAACGGAAATTTCACCTCTTCCATGAACCAAATCAATTCGATTGATAACGATACGAGAAACACAGGTATCGGATCGGATATCTCATTGAATTATAACGGTGACTCGTTGAGAACAGAAATCGGTGGTGGATTTGATTACAATATTCCATTCAACTCCTTGTCTGTTCAATCCAATCAGCCGTATACAACCTATAACTTCAGAGCGGTGGTTGACTGGAGTCTTCCTTATCGCTGGTTCTTTAAAACGGATGCAACGTATAATATCAATACCGGAAGAACAAACGGTTATAACGTCAATTATTTGATTTGGAATGCTTCCATTCAGCGTTCGTTCCTGAAAACCGGAAACTTATTGGTTGGTATTGAAGCATATGATATCTTGAACCAAAATATCAGTAACTATCGTACGGTAAACAACAACGTAATCGTCGATCAAAGAACCAATATTATTCGTCGCTACTTCATGGCAAAAGTGACACTTAGATTCAACAACTTTAAAACGAAAGAAGAAGATGGGAATGGCTGGTATTAGAATAAGTATCCTTTTGGGAATATTGTTCCTGGGAGGAACGGTACAGGCTCAGTTGGTTCGCGAAGGGAAAATTACCTATGAACGAAGAACGAACTTGTGGAAAATCTTTGAAGATGACCGCATGCGACAATTTGTCGGAGAAAAGAATAAAATCAAAGTAGAAGATTTTACGCTTTACTTTAATGATACGGCATCTTTGTTTTCGTATGTTACACCGGAGCAACCAGACCCTCAGAGTTGGTTAACGATGAAAAATACCGTATACAACTCGTTTGCGAAAAGACAGCGTTTTGTGTACATGGATATGATGGGGAATTCGATGACGGTTGGTGATTCTTTGGTGAAACACACCTGGAAGATTACGGATAAAACCCGTAAGATTGCAGGTTATGAATGTACGCGCGTAATTTGGCAGAAAGATGATTCAACGCGAATTTATGCATGGTATACAACAGATATTATTCCAACTGTAGGACCGGAGAATATCCAGGGCTTGCCGGGAGCTGTTTTAGGACTGGCAACGGAAGATGGAAGTATCGTTTATTTTGCTAAAAAAGTGGATATTGTTGCTCCGACTGCGGAACAGATTGCACAACCGAAGAAAAAAGGGAAGCAATATACCGAAGCGGAATTGATTGCGGAACTGAGACAAAAATTGAAAGGACAGCCTTTCGGAGATCAGATTATTACCGGAATGTTCTATTGGTAGAACTTTCTTTAAGGGATATAAAAAGTCGGGGTGAATAATTTTCGCCCCGACTTTTTTGTTTAGTCAATATCGATAACTGTAAGTTTGGCAAATTTGAGCAGTAATGTTTTTGCTCCTGCGTGCGGGAAGAAAATCGTTGCTTTTCGATCAACTCCGCTGCCTTCCAGTTTGGTTACTTTTCCTTTTCCGAATCGTTCGTGTTCTACATTGTAGCCCACTTTGATGTCGATGTTGGCATCTCCGTTTCCGCCTTTTGAATTCAATTCAGACATGCTTTTCAGGCTTCTCGGTGCGGAAGACGGAGAAGAGTTTCCCGGCATTTTGTTTAATCCACCGGTGAAAGGTCTGTCAAATCCACCGCTTCTTCCTGAATTCAATGAACGTCCGCCGGATTGTGGAGCACCGTATGCGGTTTCAAAACTTAGGTAGTTCGGATCGATTTCTGAAATGAAACGGCTTGGTTCGGAAGTGATCAGGTTTCCCCATTGGAAACGCGAAGCAGCATACGAAATCGTACAGTTTTTTTCTGCGCGGGTGACCGCTACATAGAACAAGCGTCTCTCTTCTTCCAATTCCGTCCGGGAATTAATGGAAAGTTGGGAAGGGAAGAGGTTTTCTTCCAGTCCGACCAAATAAACGTGTTTGAACTCGAGTCCTTTACTGGAGTGAATCGTCATCAAACTGATTTTGTTCTTGTCTTCTTCTTTTTCGTTGTCGGCATCCGTTAAAAGTGCTACATCGATCATGAAATCGGATAGCGTTGCCGGTTCATCGTCCCCTTTTTGAACGGTGAATTCCTTGATCGCGGCTAATAATTCCTCGATGTTCTGGTAACGTTCCACTTCTTCCGGACCTTTGTCTTTTTCAGAATACAATTCCTTCAGAATTCCTGAGCTTTTTGCAATGGTTTGAGCCAATTGATACGCATTCTGTGAATTCAGCTGTGCCGTGAAGCTTTGGATCATGATGACGAACTCAGAGATCTTCTGTTTCGTTGCTCCCGGAATGGATACCGGGTATTTTCCGAATTCGGAAATCACATCCCAAATAGCCACATCGTATTCATTCGCTGCAATGATGATGTTTTCCCAGGATGTTTTCCCGATTCCGCGTTTCGGATAATTGATGACCCGTTTCAGTGCTTCTTCGTCTTTCTGATTGGCTGTCAAACGGAAATAGGACAAAATATCCTTGATCTCTTTGCGCTGATAAAATGAAAGCCCGCCGTAAATTTTATACGGAATATTCATTTTTCTCAAGGCTTCCTCGAATGCACGTGATTGACGGTTTGTTCGGTAAAGAATGGCAAAATCCGTCCAATCACCACTTTCCTGGTGTTTGAGATCAAAGATCTTGTTGGCGATGATTTTACCTTCTTCGTTGTCGGTCATGGCACGAATGACGCGAATCGGATTTCCCTTGTCGTTATCCGTCCAGACACTTTTCTTGATTTGTTCCTTATTCTTCGAAATAACACTATTCGCAGCTTCTACAATACTTTGAGTGCTTCGGTAGTTTTGTTCGAGTTTGTATAATTTGTAATCCGGGTAATCGTTCCGGAAATTGAGAATGTTCTGAATGTTTGCACCGCGGAAGGAATAGATACTTTGCGCATCATCTCCAACCACACAAATGTTTTCATAAACAGCAGCCAGTTTCTTTACGATTAAATACTGAGCATAGTTTGTATCCTGGTACTCATCCACGAGGATGTACTTGAATTTATGCTGATAATAGGATAAAACATCCGGGAAGTCGCGCAAAAGTACATTGGTTTGGTACAATAAATCATCAAAATCCATTGCTCCGGCTTTAAAACATCTTACGGAATAAGCCTTGTAAATTCGTGCCAGTTCAGGACGCTGACTGTTTTTGTCTTCGTCCATGATTTCCGGATTACGGGCATAATCATCTGCAGAAAGCAGGTTGTTTTTTGCTGCGGAAATGCGCCCGTAAACCATGCTTGGTTTATAGATTTTATCATCGAGGTTTAATTCTTTGATGATGTCTTTCAACAAGCTCTTGGTATCTTGCGTATCGTAAATGGTGAAATTCTGTGGGTATCCCAATCGGTCTGCATTGATGCGGAGAATGCGGGAGAAAACAGAGTGAAAAGTTCCCATCGTAATGTTTTTCGCCTCACTTGAACCCACGATCGAAGCGATTCGCTCAGTCATTTCTTTAGCCGCTTTATTGGTAAAAGTCAAAGCTAAAATGTTGAATGGGTCTACTCCCTGATCGATCATGTAAGCGATCCGCATGGTGAGAACCCGTGTTTTTCCGGAACCGGCTCCGGCAATTACCATGGTTGGTCCTTCAAAGTTCTCTACTGCAACGCGTTGACTTTCGTTTAATCCGTTTAGATAATCCATAAGAACAAAGATAGTAACTATGAACTACTTGGCAGAAAGGAAAGTAGTTGATTCCGCTATATTTTTTCACAGTATAAGGAAATAGAGGTGATGAACTGTTTTTTTTAGGGGAGTTTTACAACTATGTAACCTGTTTTGGTTTTAGGATTTCAAGGCTTCGTGGCTTCTTTCTTCCGGGAAACAATGCTGAAAAGGGGATTGAAAACGGCTGAAAGAGCCTAAAACCGCTTGTTAAATCTATAACATTTTCATACTATATCTATGCTTCATCCATACTTGATCTATGCTCTATCTATACTTGACCCGTATCTAAGCTATTTAAATTCGGTTTTTTGGGGTTTTGGATTCCTTTTTTGTGTGGTGTTTTTTTTACAATTGTGTGAAGCGGAGGCTGGATGTTGTTGCCGATACTATTTTACCGCTGTCAGTTCGTATCCAGAGATTTCAGTCGGGCTGTATCAAAGTCACACATCTTACACTATTATTGGTTTCCTTACTTTTTCCATTGATGAAAGAACCAGCATTGCTGGTGAAGACGAAGCATAGCTTTGGAAAAGCTAAATGCTGAGGTAGTAACAAAAAATCTAGGCGCGGTAAACTGATGATGATCTTACTTTTTGGCATCGCCCCAAAAAGTAAGCAAAAAGGTCTAGGCCAGTACTCGAAAACCTGTAAACTACGCGTCATTGCGCGAAAGCATTCAAAACTCGTCCTACGGACTCAAACACCGAATGCTTTTTTTCG